>JAEEGL010901066.1_pt1 | contig 31246 bp, 30 predicted proteins | sample 9134231 | NCBI WGS metagenome assembly JAEEGL01 (sample SAMN16246548, study PRJNA631951) | gut metagenome | biome: gut microbiome; feature: rumen; material: fiber-attached | host: Bos | place: Iran: Karaj | collected 2018-10
CTCTCCCTGAACCGGGAGAACAGGCAGCAATATTTAGACGATATCTGCAACCACGATCTTCTGGTATTCGACGACTTCGGCGGGGAATCCCCCGGCAACTTCTTTGACATCAACCTGCTGGAAATCGTGAAGACCTGCTACCGCAAGTACATCCCCATGATCGTCATCACGCCCATGACCCAGGAAGCCCTGGAAGAGAGCCTCAACTACACCCGCAAGCAGGCGGTGAACCGTATGAAAGAACGCTGCTACTGCATCACCCTGCGTAACACCGGCCGCTACCAGCGGATCACACGGGAACGGAAGGAAAAGATGGAACGGCTGCTGGGAATTGGGAAGAAGGATTGATCAAGAACAGATTCCAGATTTCCCTTTTCCGCAACAAGATTGCTACTTACCCGCGCCGTTTTCCTAGCCCTGCTATGACAGAGCAGTCAATGCCCGGGCGGATAAAAGCGCATGTTGGATCCCGCCGCCGGGATCATATCGCAGGGCTTCCATGATTCTCATTCGTTCATTTTGTGATGGTTGCTTTACGTCTTTCAATCATCCAGTCAATATAAGATATTATTTTTGACAGCTCGCCGGCATGTCTTGTAATATCCTCCACGCGGAGTGACAGAATTATATTGAGCGGAGAAGTACTGTCGAAAGTTAATTGTCCAATCCAATAACAGTACGCGTTAACAATTTCTCTGACTATGGCATACAGAGGAAAATCTAAACCATTGGTACCCATTGCACCCAGCATCATATTTTGAATACGTTTCTTTTGGCAATACTCAAATAACCTGATAATAATAATACGCGAATCAATTCCTTTGACACTTTCGAATTTTTCCGGATCCTTACACTCTTCATCAGAATATTTCTTTTTTGAATTAACAATTAAAAGCAAATGGATTTTTGGTTCATCGTCCTCTTCTCCTGCGCCATTCTTTTCAGCCTCTGTTTTTGCTTCCAGCTTTGCTTCCTGTTTGGCTTCTGTATTGTCTTTCGTTCCAGCTTGCTGTTTAGGCTTTGTATTAGCTTTCGGTTTCTCTATTTTCACTCGAACATCAATAATATCTCCAAACTCAATTAACTCTGGTAAAGAATGCTCCTTTTTATACTTTAGCAAGCGTTCGCTTTCGGCATAAATCAATTCCTGTAATGAATTAATATCAACTTTATAATCTTTTTCCAAAACATCTAACACACTACTAAGAATTCCTTTTTTAGTAGATCTGTCTAAAGCTAACGTCTGGTCAATTCCCATAGCAAAAGCATAGTCAGCGCCTTTAAACTTATCTTCTGACATTACATATTGCATATTCTCTTCAAAGCCGCCCATCAACGTGTAAAAATGCCGCGCCGGTCTCTTCTGAACAGGAAAATCAACACACCTTTGATTTAACTTTTTATATCGGTAACCTGTATAACCTAAATAAACTACTACGGCCACAATCAATATACAAATCAAAGGCGATCTGTACTCTTCAGGGCTAAAAAAGGCAGCCACCAAACCGATTATAAACGATACAGAACTACCTATCGGCGATAATTTTTCCTTAGCCAGACGGGCCGCAATAAACAAATGTGCCCATTTGATAAAGTTCTCATTTATCTCGTCGTTCGCTTTTTGCTCATTTACTTTCGTATCAACTTGCTTTTGATTTTCTTGCTTATTTTCTTTCTTATCAGCCTGCTTCTGCTCTTCTTGCTTATCTATTTTGCGCTTTCCCATGATTTCACCCAGTTTTCCATTTCTTTTTCAAATTCAGGCGTTAATTTTTTATCATTACCGCCAGGTACTTTACTAAAGATCACCTTAGTTCCTTTAACAGCCTTTGTTTTGTAAGGCATATCCGGTTCAATTACAAACATAGATCCTGCATCTAAAACATATTCTTTATTTTCCCTAAAAACAAAAACTTTTACCTTTCCTTCAATCACATAATTGTATTCCGTATTGAAACGATGCAAATGAGCTTTTTCAACTGTGTATTCGTCATAACAGCTGATTCCAATTTCATACGAGTCCGTCTTTATGTATTTGGTGTCCGTTTCCTGCTTTAAATCTCCGCACAAGTAAACCCTTTTATTTTTACTCAATGCCTTTTGTATATCTGTGCCAGTTAAAAGTTTCATAAATACCTTCCTTTTATACTCTCTGCCGACTCTTGCCTCTCCCAGACATATTCAACATCTTCACTGCCAACCCATATTCACAGCCAACAGCCCTAAATACTCTTTCATCGCAATCGAGGAATGAAACAGGTTTTCCGCCTGCGGTGTAAGCGCAAACGCATTCAGCCTTGTATTTCTGCTTGTCTTATAATCAGTCGGATAAGGAATCACATTCACGCCTTCCCGTTCGAAGAAGGCAACGGATCTTGGCATATGAAACGCCGATGTTACCAGGATCACTTTGTCAAATTTTCGCTGTTGACAGATTTGTTTCACATATTTCGCATTCTCCGCCGTCTTCCGGCTCCAGTCTTCTTTGATTAAATACTGTTCCTCTACCCCGCAGGCCTTTAAAAAACGATATTCCAAACTTGCTTCCGTAGCCGTATCATCTGACAGGCGACCACCGGATAACACCACCGGCAAATGCAGCGCTCTGTACAGACGCAACCCGGCCACAAGACGGACTGTGGAACTTTCACTGTTCTGCCCTGTTCCGTCAAAATCCGGCACGCCGTCAAAGCTGCCACCGGCAAGAACTACTATCGCCTTCGCATCTTTTACTTCGTTTACAGCCGGTTGACCATATTGATTTTCTAATGGTTCAATAATCTTATCACTTACCACGTTTACACTTAACAGGTAAATTAGTAAGAACAGCAATACCAGCCCATTCGCATATTTGGTTTTACGGCAATAGAAGTACAGTGCTGCTATTACCAGCAAAAATATACCCGGCGGTAACAGCCAGGCGTATAACAATTTCAAGGCAATCAACATACGTAGCACCTATTTACAAAAGCACGGCGTGAAAGGCAACTCAAACCGCGCCTTCCCCGCCGGGTTAATAAAGTTATTAGCGTTTTCCTTCCATTCTCAACTGATATGCATATGTCTTGCCGGCAAGGTTTTCATCCCTTACTCTCCAAAACACCGTTTTATAATCTCAATCACCACATCCTGCTTTTCAGGCGTCATCTTGTTATCGCTGGGCAGGCACAGGCCACGGCGGAAAATATCCGCGCCCACATCCACAGCGCCGGTCTCCTTAATATACGCATTGCTGCGTGCCCGGCCGCTGCCATTGCGGGTCACAAAGGGATTCATACGGTAGATGGGCTGCATATGCATAGGTTTCCAGATAGGACGGCCTTCCGCGTTAAATGCAGCAATGGCATCTAGAATCTCCGTGGGACAGCTCTTGCCCGGCTCGCTCACATACACCGCATCCTTTTCACCCCGCGCTGTCTGACACATGGCACCCTCGTCAATAATCAGGCAGCTGAGCCAGAAATTAGGCACGCTGTTTTCTGCATCAAAGGGATTCACCTGCACCGGCAGGCCCTTCAGCCCTTCTTTATACCGCTCGTAAATCGCCTTCTTCTGGGCAATGTGTTCTTCTAGATAAGGCCACTGACCCCGAACCACACCGGCAATAATATTGCTCATGCGGTAGTTGAAGCCTAGCTCCTCATGCTGGTACCAGGCTGCGTCTTCCCGGCTCTGGGTACTCCACTTGCGGATTTTGTTGGCATCTTCCTCGCTGTCCGTCAGCAGCATGCCGCCAGAAGAACCGGTGATAATCTTGTTACCATTGTAAGAGATGATGCTTTCCGTGCCGAACATGCCGGTCTGCACGCCCTTGTACGTAGCGCCCAGAGATTCCGCCGCGTCTTCCACGATCAAGGCACCGTGCTTATCCGCAATAGCCTGAATTTTATCAATCTTGCCCGGGGTGCCATATAAATGCGCCACTACAATCAGCTTCACATCCGGATAGATTTCAAACGCTTTTTCCAAGGCAACAGGATCCATGTTCCAAGTATCGTATTCGGTGTCGATGAACACCGCCTCGCCACCTTCGTAAGCCACCGGGTTCACTGTCGCGTCAAAGGTCATATCGGAGCAGAACACCTTGTGGCCTTCCAGCGCGCCGTGCCCCACTTTCGGCTGGCCGTACAGCTTTTCTCCGCACAGCTTGATAGCCAGATGCAACGCCGCCGTACCAGCTGACAAAGCCACCGCACACTTGCGCCCAATCTTTTCCGCAGAGATACGCTCCACCTCATTGATGTTAGCGCCCACGGTGGAAACCCAGTTGGTAGTAATAGCATCGTCCACCCACTTCTGCTCTTCCCCATGCATGGTGGGCGAAGAGAGCCATACTTTTTTATCAAACGGTTTGATGCCCGCAAAGCGGGAATCCTGTAAAAAATCATGTTTCATTGGTTAATTCCTCCCTTGTCAGAGTTATGCGATTATCTGGTAAAACACTTGCTTTATTATTTTACACCAAACAGGGAAATAATAAAAGCATTTTTATTTGATACGAAATTCCCAAAAAGTAAAGAACAAAAAGAAAAATCAACACCACCCCTATAACAACACAAGCCCGGCGTCAGCCGGGCTTACTCAAATACAATATTTTCTCCCTCATATTCATCCGGGTTATTTTTCTGCAGTTCCAGGTATCGCGACAAATGTCTTCAATACCATACTCCACCTTCCACCCAAGTTCACGGTTGACCATCCCGGATCCGAATAGCACATTATAAAACCTGCACTACCTTTACGTCCTCACTTCATCTCAACAGCCAACACCTCAAAGGTAATCATGCCCTTCTCATCCAAAAACTTAACCATACTTTCGCCCTCACGCAGAACGATCAGTTCCTTGCAGCGGGCCACAGCCTTAGCCTTATCTCCATTCAATTCCGCTGCATAAGCACTGGCATCCGCCTCATTACTGAAAGTGCAGTCAATTAACGTCTGAGAAACGTTATACACACAAGTAACAATAAAAGCATTCATTCTATCTTTCTCCTTCATTAAATCAACAACTGAAATTTTCATATATCTTATTTTACCATAAAAATAATGCCATACTACAACACTTCTTTCCTCAACTGCACCCTCTCCACTACGAATCCAGTCGATTCATATAGTCCTAACGCAGCCAGGCTGCTTGCTTCTGCGTGAAGATATACAGCCCCTATTCCCATTTCTTTTGCTTTTTCTTCTACTAATTGCAGCAATGCTTTGGCATATCCCATATTCCTATACTCGTCTTTAATGTGGATTTCATTTACATACATTCTCTTTTCTTCCCGGAATTGATGTTGATATGCCCAAATAAATCCGCAGATTTCATCCTCCCGAAACAGACCATACGCGACACAGGTATTATTTTGCAGATGAATCATAAAATCTTCAATTTTCTTATTGGCATCCCCAAAAGTAAAATGTTCCAGGCAGGAACAAAGTAACATGTTGTCATAATAAAACTGCGCGATTTCCCTTTTATATTTCAAAACAATTTCATCTGTTAATGGTTCAATCTTCATATTGTTTGTTCTCCTGTTCAAATTCCCGCTTATCATTCCAATTCTATATCATATGCCAACCGCATGCTTGTCTTTATGACTTCTAAAAGGTACTGTCTTGCCACGCACAAACTCAATTATCAATATCAATATCAATTTTTATTAATTCTTCCAGATTAGAACTCACATGCATTTGTTCTTCCACATTGGAAAACGCCAAATCAACATAGCCAATGCATGAAGCCCCATCTGTCGTTCTTTCCACTTCATCTCCAACATTAATATCAATCTGCGAATTATAAACACGATCCAATATTGACTCATCAACCTGCAATCCCTTAAAAACACCTTTTGACATCGGATACAGCACATGATGCGTAATAAAGTGATTCTCCCTCTCATACCCCTTCAAGCTGTTCCAATAGTCATCATCCCCCATGGAAGTGGTCACCAAAAGCCGGTAATAGTCAATACCGCAGTATTCCTGAACATATCTTGGAAGATCATTCCCACCCTGTCTGGGATTGATTTCGATAATAAACGGTTCGTCATTGTCTGTAAAAAACGCCTCGATATTATATTCTCCATGTACCACGTTAGCGGCAGAAAACGCTTTATTCAAAGCTTCTTTCAATTTTGCAACTCTATGCTCTTTTTCGTATAAAGGAAACATATACGTCATGGGAATCATAGCCGCCATTTCACTTCGTATGGTTGTAAACAAACCATCCCACAGTATCTCGCCTTTATGAATAAATACTTCACCTTCCACAGTAATCAAATTTGTTCCCTGCACAAACTCTTCCACGATTGCCTGCGCATTTCTTGACAACTTTGAGCATTCAATTACACTACTATTAACCACGCTATCGTCATCAGAATCCTTAATGATAGCAGTACCTCTCGTTCCGGAGCATTCATCCGGTTTAATAACAACGGGAAATGAAAGCGCACTATCTTGAACCTTATCAACAGCGTCCCCATACAGGTAATCCGGCGCAAACAAACCAGCCTTCTTCTGCATCTCCCTGAATTTACTTTTGGATGAAAGAATCGAAATTGTGCTTTCTAGATTACCAATTAACCCCAAACTATTCGCAATGAAAGCAACATCGCACATGGCGTATTCAGAGTTTGCAACAATGCCGTCTATGTGTTTACTTTTTGCTACTTTGTACAAAGCCAATCTATCCTTTGTACTAACCTTAGAATATTCATCTGCCAACGCAACACCCGGCGCATCCGGATTAATATCGCAGACAATGATATGATAATTTTCATTTTTTGCAGCCACGATTAAAGGCACCTGGGATTTCCCGGCCCCAATTATCATAATTGTCTTCATCTTGCCCAACCCCTCAATTTATATCTTTACTCTTCAAAATAAACATCTTTGTTAAAGCTTCTATACCTTTGGTTCAGCAAATACAACAAGCGGAAACATATCGGACTTTGACTTCTGGCATACAAACACGTCAGCCTCACATGCTTAGAATAAGCTGGATTATGCATCACACTGCTGCCATGTTCTTTTACAAACTGTTGCATTTCATCAAGGTACTTCTTAGCCCGCAGTTTCTCTTCTTTTGAACAGCCAGAATACCAGCGCCACATACGGCTTATAGCACTCACAGCCTCTGCAAGGGTTATTTGATAATATTCCCGCGATAATGAACCCAGGCTTTCAAACCTCTCACGATAAGCCAGCCAGTAATCTACAAGGCTCTTCATGGAATGAATATTGGAAAGGCTATTATTTCTGTTTCTGTAATGGATCAGGCAATCCGGCAGATAAACCAGGTTCTTTGATACCTTAACCAATTGATATGTTGCGGCTTTGTCCTCAAAAATCCGTCCTTCCGGATATCGAATCGTTTTAAACAAACTGGCTTTATAAAACTTATCCCAAACATCATCCGAAACCCGTCTCTCAGAAAGCAATGCCTTAAGAACCGCATTACCTTCCACAACGAATCTGGTTTTCGAACCGGACGACTCAATGGTTTTGTTTACAAACTCCTGATAAAACCGGAAATGCACAATGTCAGCACCTGAATCCAGCGCTTCTTTAAGAAGAATCGAATAAGCATCCGCTTCCAACCAGTCATCGCTATCCAAAAAGGCGATATAATCCCCTGTTGCCCTGTCCAACGCATAATTACGTGCCGCAGATAGCCCATGGTTCTCCGTATGAAAAACACGCATCCTGCGATCCCGCTCCGCATACGCATCGCAAATACTTCCACTATTATCTACAGACCCATCGTTTACAACCAGTATCTCTAAATTCTCATAACTCTGGTTAATCACGCTCTCCAAACACTGAGGCAGATATTTCGCAACATTGAATACCGGAATCACAACAGATATCAGCACGTCTTTATTTAATAGGCCTTCCACTTCAAGCACTCCTAAAAGCGAAAATTGCGTAAATGATTAACAAGTGATACATCCGATTACATAAAACAATTCCACTGAACCTTTATCCAGTGGAATAAATATTTATGCCTTATGTCAACATCGGTACAAGCAACCATTTGCTAGCCGAAAAAATGGCATTTATTTTTTATAATTATATCATATCCGTTTTAAAAAATCATGCCCTATACTTCGGGAAGAATCCACTCTCACCAATATCATCCCGTAAAGCTATCAATTCATTATATTTCACTTCATCAAATATCTTTTTCCCAATATGAAACCTGTTTAGTTCCCCTTTGTAAAAGGCCCTCTTAAACTTGAACAAACCGTCTTCTCCGGAACCGACGCCGCCGCCCAGGTATAGCGTTTTAAATCCGTTTTCATAACCCCACAGCGCAACCCTATATAAAAGCAAATTGGTCGGCGCTAACGAACTATACTCCCGCAAGCTGCCAGAAAGATGATAATTGATTCGCCCATTTGCCATCAAAATAATAGACGCAGCGATAACCGTACCGTCTTTTTCAGCAAAAAACACCTGCGCATTATTAGGAAGGTCTTCCAGTACAGACTGGTAAAACTCTTTACCAAAATAGTAATACTCTTCCGCGTGGTCTTTGTCCATGGTACCGTTATAAATATTCCGGAAGGTCTCATAAATCTCAGGGAAGCGTCCGTTATAGATCTTTACATCATTCTTAATGGCTTTCCGAATCACATTCCGGTTTTTACTGATAATGTTATCCCAAATCACCGTGGGAGATGATAAATCCATATGCACCACTTCCCCCAGCCGGATCACCTCATAAAAATCTACACAAGCTTCATGGTTTCTAAGCATGGGATGGAACCGCACAAATTCAGAGATAACATTGTGCTCCTTGCAGCAGGCCTCATATGACGCAAACAATTCTTCTGTTGCTCCCCCTTCTATAATCCAGCCGCCATAGCCATAGGGTGTAGCAAAATCGAAATACTGCTTTTCCGAAATCTTGCCGGCAAAACGTTGATCCGCTGCAATATCCCGTTTCATTATCACATTGATGCCGCGGGCTCGTTTCCCTTCACATAAAAACAGCAACGGTTCCCCATCGCCGTGAATTTGGAACGCCTTCACGTAACCGCTTAACCAATAGGTATCATATTCTTTAAACGAACGAACCACCGCATCCCACTGTTCAGGCTGCTCAAGGGTATATACTGTGAGCATTGCTCAATTCTCCTTCCAAAACTCTTCTATCGTTTCCACCATACGCAACATATCCTGTTCCGTATAACGCTGATCGCAAACCAGGCTCAATTCGTTATCATATAAATCTGTCTCAGGACCTTTTTGCAACTTGTGATACGGACTCACCGACCAATGCACAGGACAGTAAATCTTACGATCAATTAAATACCGCCGCAAGTCATTCCGTTTCCCATCAGGAACAAGGATGGGAACGAACATAGGACAATCCGTTTCCTTTAATGACGGAAATATTAACTTGTCTGCAAAAGCCTGCATTAGCACTATCGCGTTCTTTCTTCTTTGGCTTTTTATAAAGTCGATATTTAACTTCTGCGCATACTCAACATCCCTGTCCGATGCAGTAGCAATCCCAATATCCTCTAGTAAATCTTCCGCTTTATCGTAAACAGAAAGATAGCCTTTATCACGAATCATATTGCCATTTGCATCCGGCACGTGATTTATATAGCAATCTTTCATTTCCATTGCTTTTTTGCGCAACAAGGTATAGCCTTTATCATCGCCATCCGCTATTTCTAATGGATGCCCGTCGTTAGCCCAGGCAAAACCGCCAGTCCAAAAGCCACACCATTTACGCAAAGAACCAAAATGGTAATCAGCATCGCTATAGCTTTTAGAAAACAATGAATGCGTCACATCACGTATAACAATGCCATTAAAATCACTTACAGCAGGAGCTTCATCGGTATAGCCAAAGTAATCCATCAGGAATAGAACATCGCAATGAAAGAAAATATCCTGAACAACACCACACTGCTGACAATAAACAGGATAAAACCGTACATACATCCCAGCCTCTAAAAAAGGCTTTACCATACTGTCACAGCACCAGGAAGGCATGGCAACAGTCTTTTTCCCTTTGAGTGTCAACTCCTTCACAATAGCCTGTAAAGCACTTCTACCAGAAAGAAACCATAGTGTTGTTTTAGGGAAAAAGCCATTCTCACGTTCTAAAACAGGTACATTCCAAAACTCACTGCCAATCTCCTTACGAGAAGGCATATTATTACATATCCTTTGGTTTAGGCACAGTGCCATCTTCCCACTGTTTTTTTCTGTAATCATCAAAATTACCTTGCTCTTCTGCCCCAACAATTCCTTCACGTATAAAAACTTTCTTCACGGTAAGAAGGATAATCTTCACATCATTCCAGATAGTAACATGATCCACATATTCAATATCGTATTTTAACCGTTCACCCCAATTAGCTGCCGTTCTCCCATTAACCTGTGCTAAACCGGTAAGCCCGGGCCTAACTTCATGTCTTCTATGTTCTTCCGGAGTAAAATACTTCAAATAAGATACGGCCCACGGCCTTGGCCCTACAATTGACATATCGCCTATAAAAATATTCCATACTTCCGGTAATTCATCTAAACTGGAAGCACGCAGCGCTTTTCCGAAATTTGTAAGCCTCTGTGCATCCGGCAGCAATTTCCCATTCTCATCTTTAGCATTAGACATAGAACGAAATTTGCAAAGTCCAAACAGCTTTTCATCTTTCCCTGGCCTGACTTGCCTAAAGATTATAGGCGATCCTAAGTTAACCCGAACAAGGATAGCTAAAATAATAAACAGCCAAGAAAAAACTATCATTGCAAAGAGAGAACAAATGATATCAAATAACCTCTTAATATATCTTTTGTACATGTCGACCTTCCATTTATCTGTGAAAAAGTATTTAAATTTCTATTCTCTTAGCAGGATACCCAAAAACTTTTGTTCCAGCTTTAACCTTACGTACTACAATACTACCTACCGAAATAAAGGCATCATCTTCCACTATAACATCTAAAACCACTGCATGGCTCCCAACGTAGACACTTTTTCCAAGCTTTCCATTAGCTACATTCGCAAAGCCCAAAGTGGTACAGAAATCGCCTATTATTGATTCACCGCCAATCATAGAACCCATAATACTAACATAATTACCAATCTTGGCTCCTGCACTAATACTATATGCTGAAATAAAACAACCTTTCCCTATTACAACACTACTTCTCAATTTTGAATACGGAGAAATAATGGTTTCAAAGTCACAGCCACGTTGTGTCAATATATTAACAAGCTTTTCTTTTGTTTTTGGCGATGCAACACCCAACACATACTTTTCATTATTGACAGGTTGCCAGCTACTAATATCACCAATAATGGAAGCTTTGACGTAGGGATAATCATTCAAAGCGTTTGGATTATCATCAATAAAACCCAAAACACGATATTTAGCACTTCGTCCATTTTCAATTTCAAACTTGTTGATAAGTTCAATCTCTGAATAGACTTCAGTTGCTACACTGCCGGCACAAACAATAATGATGTCTTGCATTAAAGAATCAGCCTCCATGTAAAAGTTAAAAATAATAAACTATACGTTTGCATTAACCAAAGTATTCTTTTTTCAATAACGCACGATCAATCTTCCCATTAGGATTCATCGGAAGTTCGTCATAGAATTTCCACTCACTCGGCAACATGTATGCAGGAATTTTTTTTCTGGCTTCCGTTGCTATTATACCTTCATCAATGGAACTGGCAGCACAGCAAATGATTTTATCGGTTGTGTGGTCAAAAAAGCAGATAGCAGTACGAATTCCGCTAATTGCGTTTAACGCCGTTTCCACTTCACCCAACTCTATACGGTAACCCATATGCTTAATCTGATCGTCCTTGCGTGCCAGAAAGATAATATTCCCTTCCTCATCTTCCTTTGCAATATCACCGGTTCTATAGATACGGTCCGGATAATACGGATTCAGGGGATTTTGAATAAAGGCCTTACTGGTTTTTTCTGCATCTCCAAAATATCCCAGGGACAAACCGCCGCCACGAACACAGATTTCACCTTTTTCGCCTTTTGCCGCCAATTTCAATTTGTCATTCAACAAGAGCACTTCCATATTGGTACAGGCTTTGCCAATCGGTATCGTTTCCCCTTCCGCATATGTCCTTTTCATTTCATAAGCAAGGCAGTCCACCACAACTTCTGTCGGCCCGTAATGATTAAAATATCTGCACCGTTGTGGTGTTGCCTTCATCCAGGCATTAATGTCTTTTGCCTGAAGCGCTTCACCACCCATAACAAGTATACGAAGGTACTGCAGTTTTTTCTTTTCCAAAACGCCACTGCCTGAAACAATACGAATTGCAGAAGTTGACCAAAACAACGCCGTAATTTTATGTTCGTTGATATAGTCAATGATAAGCGGAGGAAACATGAATATCTTTTTTGGCATAATATACGTGGTACACCCCAGCTTTATGCCCTGGAAAACATCTTTGACAAATGTATCAAAGTAAAACGGCGACTGATTGCCAAACACATCATCTTCACAAGTCCCGCAGGATTCGCTGATCCACTCTGTAAAGTCTATAATTGCATGGTGTGATACCGCAATCCCTTTAGGTTTACCCGTTGAACCGGAAGTAAAAAGAATATACGCAGGATCAATATCCAACACTTGCGAACGGATGCCGCACAACACCGCTTTATCACTTTCACCATTTTGGATTTCTTCCAAACAATAAATCGGAGCAAACTCTTTTAACTCATTGGCAAGCTTCCTGTTCTTTTCTGCATAAAGAATCGCAGTAAGATCAAGATCTTGAAATATTGTTCGCATTCTGTCTTTCGGCATCAGATTATCAATAGGCACATAAATAGCGCCGCATTCGTAGATGCCAAACATAGCGGCTAACGTAATCGCAGTCCGATCAACCAAAACCGCTACCAAGGCTTTTCTGTTCACATTATGATTATGTAAAAAAGTTCCAATAGCCTCCGCGGCATCTACAGTCTCTTTAAACGTGTAAGAATGCTTATCATCCGCGAAAGCAATTTTGTCCGGCAATCTAATCGCCGTTTCATCTAAGTATTGAAGAACATTTTTAATATAACTCATAGTCAACCTCTCCCAAAAACAAAATACATTTCTGTAAACTTGCCAGCATCCCCATGACCCGGATATACCTGCATACCATGATCCAACGTCTGCAGCCAGGGTATTGTTTCTTCAAAATATATTGTTTTATCCCCTTCCGGCTTTCTTAAAATAGGCTGCGTTCGTAATAAAGTGTCTCCCGAAAACAAACATGCATTGTCCAAAATAATACAAATACTTGACGGCGAATGTCCCGGAGTAGTTCTCATAAATACTGTGTGGTTTCCAAATGAAAATGTATCATCGTCTTCAAATGTTACATCCGCTTCACAGCAGTATGGCTGTATATTCATTTCCCTAATTTGATTTTGAACTTCCGTAGGATGAAAAACAAAAAGTGCAGGAAAATACTTTGACCTGTTTTTTACCGGGTCGCAGATAACACGTGAACACACCTTGTTTGCTATCACTTCGCAAGGAAACAAGTCTTTAAGCCAGTTAACCCCAGATATGTGATCGTAATGTTCGTGTGTAAGAATTACAGTTAATTCTTTAATACCGTGTTGAACCAGCAAACTATATGCTTCCTCTGATACGCATGGATCAATTACTATAGCTTTTCCATTTACATTTAAATCAAGAATTACATACATTCTTGAATCAATCGGTTGAAAAGCATAAGTGTATACTTCTAAATCAGAGATCGGACTGTAACATTTCACAAAAATCTAACTCTCCTAAATCCATTGTCATTGCGCTCCAAGTAAGACCAGAACCAAACGCGCATAAAACACATTTCGATTTTTTCATTTTCATCAATTCAGAAAAATTATAAGATATACTTAAAGGGATACAGGCCCCACTGGAATTGCCAAAATTTTCAACAAGGTTCATAGGTACTTTTTCGTACGGTACCCCTATTCTTTCCGCAATTTTACGAAGCATGAATCTGTTTGGCTGATGTAAAAGGAACAAATCCATTTCTTCTTTATGCAGACCTGCAAATTCAAGCACATCCTGTACAATTGGCGGAACTTCCTTTTGCGCAAAAACAAAAACTTCCTGCCCCTGCATCGAAAGGTTGTCCAGGCTTCTTAAATTACCACTGTTATCCGTATCCTTTAATTCCGCAGTCTGCGGCGAACAGGCCAAGCGAGAACCGCCCGCAGGAATCGTTAATATTCCTGTTAAATCTCCCCTGTTACGTACAATGGAATATATATCTGCAGCAGAAGAATCATTTTCAATAACTGCAATACCGGCAGCATCGCCTACAAGCGGGTAACTGTTTCTATCTTGTTTTGACGTTTTTTTACTTAAAACATCCGAAGCAAACAGGACGACCTTTTTTTCCTGCATATGGTCAAGCAGCATAAAAGCTTCTGCCAAACCCATACAGAACGCAGTACAGCCCTGGCTGATGTCAACACAAAAAACTTCTTCGTCCAGGCCAAACTTACCGTGAATAATAGAACTTACCGGCGGTACAAAATGATCCGGCACTGATGTGGCAACAATTATCCCGCCAATTTCTTCTTTCTTTAGCCATCCCTTATCTAAAATATATTGAAGACCTGTAACACAAAAATCTGAGGTAGCAGTAGTTTCTTTAACTATACGGTGCTGCTTATACCCCATAACCTTTTTCAAACGCATAGTTTGCTTGGCAGGGAAGGTATAATTGTTAACTTCATCATCAAAACTAACTGCAGTTTCAGGTACAATGCTTAAGATTCCGGAAATTCTTTTTCCATGAAAGACCGTTTTCATACGGTTCCCCCATTCTTTTTTACCAAATTAACAAGCGCATCAATAGAACAGATATTTTCCGGAAGAATATCTAAACCATCTATTGTAATATTAAATTTTTCTTCTAACTCTGCAATAAGCTGCACTGCATCAAAAGAATCCAATAACCCGTCTTCAATAAAGTCTTCCGATTCTTTAAAATCGTATTCCGGCCTGATATCATTTAAAATTGCATAAATCGTATCCATTACTTACTCCCCCTTAATTAATTTAGGAACTAAAAAAATATTATCTACTAATCCATCAAAATGGTAACCATTACCTTCATGAAATTTAATTGCCGTTTTTCTTGCCATATTGACCCATAAGAAATAATACTTACTGGCATTTGCACATCTTAGCTTGTAATTCCATATTTTTTTAGCAATATGCATTTTTCTTAACGATGGCCGCACCATTACATATTCTAATAGTGCATTCTTTTTGTTACACGAATCAAAAACAATAAAACCGCCAATCATTTCATTATGACGTATTACAAAAACATCTTTATTTTTTATTCTTTGCCTGATTGTATCTTTATCCGGCATTCTTGCAGTTATCACATCAAACTCATCATGGAGCATAGTAAAAATTTCTTCTATGTCTTCTGCCTTTGCCGTCTCGACCGCCGTAATATCCAGGCTGTCATCGAATCTCTGTAAATCTGTACATACCATTCTTTTATATTGGGCATACGGTTTCAGACCAATTTGCACCAGTTCGGCAGCTCGTTCCGTTACAGTTGGCTCTCTCCCTAATAAATCACAGACGACAGGTAAATTTACATCAGGTATGATATGGTTCAATATCGAAAGTGCTTTTTCATTTTTTAAAAAATAAGTCAGCCTCAAAATATTTTCTGTATCTTTAAACAAAACAATAGCAATATCTGATTTAATATCAATCCAAATTTGATTCTGATCATATTTTTCCCGTAATGTCTGTATTGTCCATTGGCTGTTCGTCCGCATATCCCTGCTTTTTATTGTTTTTATGAATTCAAACAACATTTCAGGAGTATTATCTCTGCAAGCAAACAACAATTCAATATCGTTAGTCATATTGCAACCTCAATATCCTGCATAAACAGGGATTACTGTTTCGGTAATATATTTGGAAGCATCGCTTAACAAAAACATTACTGCATTAGCTGCGCTTTCTACATCAACAATGCCTAGGTACTGCCTGTTAATAAGGCCTTCAGAGCCACTGTTTTCCATAAATTCCTTAAACATTTCTGTATTGACCATTGAGAAAGCAACGTTATTAATTCTGATTTTACGTTTTGCCAGCTCCCGTGCCGCAGGATGTATAAAACCATTGATACCAGCCTTCGCTATTGAATAGGAGGCCTGTCCGGGATTACCATCTTCTGCTGCCACAGAAGAGATACCAACAATTGACGCTCCATTATTTAAATTTTTCTTTAACGAAAGGCAACGTACTAACTCTATAAACGCATACAGATTAACACGTAAAGCAGAATCTAGATATTGATAATTAATGAACTTCAAGGGCCTCAGCGTTGAAACACCCGCAGCATTACAAAAACCATCTATTGCACCTTGTTCTGCCACAATAACCTTAATAAAGCTATCTATTCTATCAAGCTGTGTTAAATCAAATGGGTAGTATGAATGGATATTATCCCCATCCATCAAAGAAACCGTATCCTGCAGTCTTTTCATATTACGAGCAACCAGTGTTACTTTTGCGCCGAGTTTACTCGCCTGTATAGCACATTGTTGACCAATGCCGGAAGAAGCGCCTGTTACAAGAATATGCTTGCCTTCCAGGCACATTGGATTAATCATCTTGTTTTCTCCATCAACTTCAAAATATCACTTACTGTTACTAACTGCTTGATCATTTCAGGTTTAAGTGAGACGCCAAATTCTTCGTCCATCATTACAAGAAGGCTTAATCTTGCAAGAGAATCATATTCACTAACATTTTCAAGTTTTGTTTCCGGTGTTAATACACTTTCTCCAACATCAAGCGTACTCTCCAACAAGGCTAATTTTTCTTTTTCAGTCATAACTTTCTCCATTCTTTAAAATAAATTAATGTTTTAACAGCAATACATTATTTCTTACAAGAATAAAAACAAAAAAATTAAATTTCACAAAGTAGTGAATCAATTCACTTAAATAATTAAGTAGAATGCCCAGATAATACTTCTTCTAGGATTTTTCCGTGTCTGTACCAAATACAGGTCCATTATTCATCTGGTGGAAATCCAACTCACCATTACAAAGATTGGTTTCTATAAGAGTAGGCATAAACTGTATTATCAAAGTAAATGAATAAAGGCTACTATATTCTTATTATAACAACCCTCTTTTACCCATATCATGCAATGCGTCAATTAACTTATGTAAATCAACGTTCGTAATATAACCTATATGCCCAATACGGAAAACAAGATCTGCCATTTCACCGCCATTAGGGCAACCCCAAATCTGATACTCATCTTTGAGAATTCTGATAATCTCTTTTGCGCCAACATTAATGGGATGTAAAGCAGTAACTGCATTTGATGGAGTTTCCGAAATAAACTCAAATGGTAAGTCTTTTATACTGTTTCTGAATTCTTCAGCAATCTTGGCAATAACCTTGCGTTCTGCTTCAACACCCCCCACCTTCTTTATACTTTTAAGTCTTGCATTTATCTGGAGAAGCGTAGTAACAGCAGGTGTAAACGGAGTCTGCCCTCTTACACCATTTAGCAAAGCTTGTTTAAGGCTTAAATACATGCAAACCTCTTCATTCTTTTCAACTCTCTCCAAAGCTACCGGTGCCAATGCTACCACTGAAATTCCCGGCTGTACTGCTAATGCTTTCTGGGAACCGGTAATTACAGCGGCTGCACCAAGCTCTGCCATGTCTAACTCATCTGCAATAAACGCACTGATTGCATCGACTAACAACAAGATACAATTCTTTTTGCAGAATTCAGCAATCATAGACATATCATACAAAACGCCGGTTGACGTTTCGTGCATATTAACCAAAAGTGCTGTGTGATTTTCTAATCCTGCAAGCTGTTCCTGCCGCAACTGTTTTCCAAACTCACATTTTACTTCTGTAAATTTCCTCTTATGCAATTCACATAACTCAACAAATCTGTGTCCAAAACTACCGCCATTTATCACAATCACCTGATCTTGGTCATTTAACACGTTCATAACCAGTGATTCCATGGCGCCGGTTCCAGAAGATGTCAGAAAAACACAACGGCTTCTCTCCGGTGCATGTAGAAATTCTAACATCAGTTGTTCATTCTCTTTCATAACCTCAGAGAACTCAGGTGTTCTGAAATAAGGAGTGGAATGATTTGCCACTTCAATAATGTCAGGATGCGACATAACTGGACCTACAGTAAAATTAAGCATAATAAACCTCGTCCGGTGCGGTACCAGAAAGAACAAGAAAACAGAGTCCGCAAAATTATCCGTTTTCATAGCTTTGAAATGAAACTATTAAAAATAAAGAATGGAATAATCTATTCACTTATCCAAACAATTTTCGTTTTATATTCCAGAAAAAGATTTTCTGCCTATTTCCCCATACATATTTTTGAAATAACAATTTTAAAGTTGGACCCCTGGACCACTTTCTATTAATTTCTGTATAATCCATTGAACTCTTCAAATCTTCCATAAAAGCCTCTCTGTTCGGATTTTCACTGATTGTTTTACGCATGGGACTTTGGTATTTTAATGCTTCTTCAAAAACCAGTTCATGCCCATACATTTGCTTTTGGGCCTCTTGAAAAACTTGTTTTCCTTTTTCCGTATTACAGACAACTAAAGAAGAGCCACCATTTTCACCATATAATTCGGGACAGTAAAGATGAACCCCCCACAAATCACCTAACGTAATATCAGCAACGCGTCCCTTTGTTGTAAACTTACAATGATAACACGAGGGCCGACTCATTAAATGATCCAACCAAATGTACCAAAAAGGATTGAACCATCTGTCTTTTACTAAAACTTTTTCTTTATTCATCAGCGTTATCCTCATTACTTCGAAATCCCATCGTCCTGCCCCCCCGAAAATTTTAACTAACATAGCCTGAAAATCCCATTTTCCATTAGAAAACACGCTCTTTCCAGTATATCTGTAGTCGATGGTTTCTATCGGTGCACCATATTTCTTTTCAATATGCTCATTTAGCTTTCTTACATAAAGTGGACTCGGCACTCCTTCACAAACTACTTCTACGGTTAATAAATTATCACGGTTGGTATTCTTTAAAAACGAAAGTAGACCCGCAATCTGGCAAGGTGTACCAGAAAACAAGACCTTTTTTCCTTCTTCAAGAAATTGCCTGACTTGTTTATATGATTGGCCAATAATACTTTGCGAATATTTTGATTTTCGGAATTTACCTAATTCGTTTTTGTCTGTAATATAACTGTGAAAAACAAGAAGCCCTTTCGCTTCAGCCCCAAAGATTACATAATTTTCGTCACAAAAAGTATTAACAATTGCAGAAAACGCACCACCCGAAGTACTATCAAAGCGAATGTCATCGTTTAAATTGTAACCACCAAATGCATATTTGTTTTGGTCATTCTTTTTCGGCAGATGTTCATACGGACAAACCCTTCGGCACATGCCACAGTGAATGCATTCGTTTAAATCTATAATCGGATACCTAAAACCCTCGGAATCTTCCTGCATATGTATTGCAGATTGGCTACAAATTTGTACACATGCTTCACAGCCAAAACACTCTGTTTTTATACCTGTATCAAAAAACATTTATTAACCTCAGTTTCTTTAGAAAAAAAATATGAAAATCAAGAAATAATGTATCTCAACTCTTATTACACAATTCCGCCAATTCCATGCGTAAGAAATCAAAAGATGCAGCTCGCGCTTCAGCTATATGACGATGGACATCTTCATAGTTTATTTCTGCAAAATGTTCTTCCCCTGTAACCAGCATGCGATCTCTGATACCAAAAAGCAAAAGTAATTCATCTATCTTATTATCACACTGTTCCCTCGAAAAAATAACAAAAGGCCGCTTGAACTGTACACTAAATATCATTCCATGGAAAGAATTAGTAACTACATACTCTGCATGTTTTACTAGAGAAAGAAATTCTTCTACCCCTGCTTCATACGCCATTTTATGACCACGTTCTGCATTAGTCGCCCGAAGACTGATATCAACAATCTTCCAGCCATTTTCAGATGCCAATTTTTCGGCATAAGTCTCCATTTGTGGTGTGTATCTTCTAGAGTACAAAAGCAAATACTTTTCCTTTTCCTGCGTAGTTTCCATAATCGCTTCATATTCACAAGGCTCAAGCAACAGAGTAGGATCAATAACTCTTTGTACTGGCACTAAAGTATGCCGTTTTAAATAAGGTATCATCTGATTTTCTCTGATACCAAGAGCTTTAAAATTTTGAATTCTATTATTCAGAATCTGATAAGTTTCTTCTGTAAAATGCGGATCACCGAAACTGGCAGCATAAGAGACAGAATGGCCTTGCATGCAGTCATAATTTGCATAATAACCGTCATCAAAATCAAACTCATCCGGACAAAAAATCGTATCACTGCCACATATAAAACCATCTAACCCTTCATCTTTTACGACATCATTAAAGTTCTTTGATGTATACTTTCTCTTTGTTCTGGTGAACCTTTTATGATAAAATAAATCGAATTTTACATAGTTTTCCCTTATAGCCGGCATAGTCAATTCGCACATACGTCTGGATTCTTCGTCCTGATCCCACATGTTTTTGAAAGGATTTAACGGGTCTTTATCAGCCAGTATATCCGGACAATAATCAACCAGCACTGGTATATGCCCTATCTTTTTAATTGCCTGATTCAAAGCCCAAGTCTGTAATGCTGAACCGTAATTTGTAAAATTACAATAGATGTTATAACTGATTGTCCCAAAACGACCCATTTTACACCTCTTTGATCACATAATTTGTTTATCCTAAACGTTATTCTTGTTTTGTCAAATCTCTACAAGGTTTACTCTGTTATTAAAGTCGCCTATAACCTGTGCAATTGACTCTGATATATCTGCAGAAACATAGCTACCATTCTTCTTTTGCGCTATTGATTTAGCAAAAACTACTATTTCATAACGTATTCCCTCACCATCCAACTGGTAAAAGAAGCGTCGGTTATTCTCCGGATTCTCATAACGAATTTCAAAGTAATCGGTTTTCCACCAAGGCGCCGGAACATATATGTAGCCCTTAGTTCCTGCAATAATTAATTCACCCTCTGCTTTTACTCCTTTACCAACTTTAATCGTAGCAACACAATCGTCATACACAAAATCAATTTTAGTAAAAGCGTCAACATTATCCTTTTTATTCAAAAACTTCGTACAATATCTCTTTTCTTTATAATTTGTTCCCATTATTTGAAGGACAGGAAGAAGTGCAGCCGGCGCCCAACCACACATACTGTTCCACTTATTAGACAAATCTGCTCCTACAATTGATATGCCATCCCGAAGGCTAGTGCAAACACTGTCAATAGAAACCACCTTGCCAATTCTACCTGTTTTGGAAAGAAGCACTAACCTGGCATAGGCAGTAGAGTATGCCGTTTTAATAGCATCCATCAAAATCAAGCCCTTGCTTTCCGCAAGTTCATATAGTTCTTTTGCTTCTTCTCTACTGAAGGCAATCGGCGATTCACATAAAACGTGTTTTCCTGCAAGCAAAGCTTTTTTGGTATCAATATAATGCTTTTCCGGTTTTGAAATAATGTAAACAGCATCAACTTTTGTGAGCAGTTCATCATAATCACTTGTATGAAACAAGTCTTTCACTTCCGGCTCAGTTCCTTTTTCTGAAGCACAAATGCCTAATACTTCTACTCCATTTACCACTTTTGTTTCATTGATGAACTTAGTACGGAACACAGCAGAACCAACAAGTCCAATTCTAAGCTTCTGCTTTTCAGAACGAACCTGGGAACTGGAAATCCCTTCTGTTCTAGGTAAATAAACGACCTTGCAATACTCTTTTAAATAATCAAAAAAGCCTACCCAATCATCACCAACAGTGAAAATATCAACATCAAACCGCTTTATGTCGTCAATTTTTTGCCCATCATATTCTTCCACAACGATTTCGTCAGCCAAACCTGTAGCTTCCACAGCAGCAATCCGTTCCATGAGAGTTTGCTGATTGTTGATTTTGCCTCTGGTCTTATCATAGTCATCACTGGTAATGCCTACAATCAAATAATCCCCAAGGGCTTTGGCACGTTCAAGAAGCCTGATATGACCGTAATGAAGCAAGTCGTAGGTACCATAAGTTATAACTTTAATCATTAACAGTCCCCCTTCATATTCAATACGACAAACAATTAACACAATAGTTAAAAAGATATTTTTTCTATATAATGATGCTCACGCTTATCTTCAGGAGGGATTTCCATATAGTTTCCATAAAAATGACGCAAATGACTATCTACTTTTCCAGGCAAATATACCATTTCACCAGAAAACAATCCTGTAGATACGGGCAAATATACATTTCTTTGTAATATCGAACCAAAATAATGTTTGCTTCCAGTTACTGTACCAACAAATTTGGTCTTTTCATTAGCATATCTGCATGCATTATCTACTCGATCAAACCACAGTTTAGAGGTATTAAAAGAAAACAGCATACCAATTATCTGTCTTATTGTCAATTTTTTCTTTGTTTTAAAATTGGATTTTTTCCAATTTTCATAAGAAAAAACATTAGAACTAACAAACATCAAAAACGTACAATATAAACCCTTAAAAAAACGTGTCAAAGTATTCTCTGGAATATTATCAATTATAAAAATGTCAATTTTAATACAAGCTTGTTCATCATCTTCCATGCCAATTTCTACAAATTTAGTACCTTTTTTAAGTACTTTAGGGAATCTATTATTGGGACAACCTTCGTAATTTGGTGCACTCAATACATATTTATCCCCCAGTTCATTTTTGAAAATCCCTTTAAAAATTTCATAATCATGCCTTGGCATCCCCATATCCAAATCATCGTCCCAAGGAATAAATCCTTTATGCCTTACTGCTCCAAGAGCACTTCCTCCCACCAACATGCAAACCAAACCATGCTTCTGACATACTGTTTGCACATCTAAATAAATGTCTAATAATGTATGTTGCAACCTAATAAGTTGCTCATTTGTTAATTCAATTCTATTAGGATTTAACCGATTATTTTCATTAACTCTTTGCTTATATGTTTTCATAATAAAATACATGCTTAACCCACTCATCTGAGTTGTTAACCGGATTTTTCCTTTCTCCCAGGTTTCCTGGTTATTCTTTATCTAATAGATTTATAACAGTTTTTCAGAACTATTTCAACACTATTACATCTATTTATTATTACCAATTTTTCTCTTTATAAAGTCAGCATAATCTAAAATTATATCGTTTTTCATAATATAAAGAACAATTAAATATACAAAAATACAAAGTATACAAGAAAGCACCCAATAAGCAAAACCTGTCATATTCACGACAGAATACAAAATCAACGAAATAGTAAAACATGCTACAGACGCAAATACACAGTCGGCTAAATACTTAACTGAAAACATATCCTGATAGTGTTTTAAATGCTGTTTCACCGATTTTATAGACAAACAAGCACCTATCGTACTAGATATGACAGCACCAACAGCAACCCCAAAAAGCCCTACGGTATATGCCAGAATTATACTAACAATAATATTAATAACAATAGCAACCAAACTATTCCTCATTGCTGATTTCGTATCACCAAATGAATATAGTGCCTGATTATGAACATTATAAATCATTGCAGGAATAAAATTAAACGCATATACAAAAAGAAGAGTAGAAACAGTAATTGTATTATCACGATTAAAGTATCCACGTTCAAATACAAACGAAACTATTTCAATTCTAAAAACTGCTGTCAATATTACCACCGGCAACAAAATTAAAGTTAGCACCCTAACTGTTTTTATGAGAATACCCGTTAATGACATAAAATCAGTTTTCGCATAGAGCAAATTAAAATCCGTTAATAATATAGTGCATATATTTGTCACAAAAAACGCTGTTACTACATTGTGAAGTGTATGTGAATAAGATAGACTGGAAACTGCACCATTACCGAGCATTGAGGCCATTATACGATTAGCCATTAACGATAACCGTGTTACTCCATAACTTACTATCAAAGGAAACATAGTATAAAATGTTAAACGTAACTCATCAGTTACAATAGGTTTATGAATTGAAATTTTACCATATTTCAGCGTTACCAAAAGAACCAATATAGTAAACAATATGGAGCTTAAAAGAAAAGCTATACATAAACTGTCAGCATTTTCGTTCTGTGCTTTTAATAAAACACAAGCAATTCCAACTGTACTAATAAAAAAACTTCTTAATGCGGTAATCTCAAATCTTTTTTTCTGTCTTAAAACTGCTAAACAAACCGCGGCAATCGCTAAAATGGAAGGAACAAAAGACATTAGTCGTATATTCCTTATTAAAAGAGTCCTTCCTCTTAAATCATAACCTGGAGCTATTAAGACTGATAGCGAATCGGCAAAACAGAAAATTAAAATGCACACTACTAACATAAAAACAAAACTAAAAGAAAAAATATTAGAAATGTATTGAAACGCTTTATCTTCAGAAGATTTTTCTGATAAAAAAGTAAAACGGTTAAGAACAGCAATAGTTAATGCACCTAAAACCGTTTCGTTAATTAATGTAAACAATTCGGAAGCTGAAAAATAACTATCAGCTACTATGGTTGCGCCATAATTTGACGCAATAATAGATTGAAAAAGAAAAGATAGTAACTTCTCTAGTATTGTAATTATCGTCAGTATTTTAAAACTATTACTTATCGTTTTCATGAACGAACAAACCCATTAACTAAAGAAAAACTTGAAAGGAATATAATGGCTATTATTATTAATTACCAGTAGCATAATATAACCTAAGTAAAAACTAATATAATATATAACATACAATGATTCAACAATATTACTTTCATTCTTAATTTTAATGTGTGTTCGTGTATTCAATAACCCCTCACAAACAATCGGAATAGAAGGAAGCGTACAAAAAGCCATTATAACATATACTCTATAAAACATATCGTTTGAAACAGCAAAAACCAAAAAGCAAATAGAAAACATATAAAAATCTAACAATTTTCTCTTCAATATTCCTAAACGTTTGAAGTCTTCATAATGATAAATAAGATAAAGCGCGAACATAAAAATAAAAGTTAAATATATTGGATTATTTAATAGAGACGATTCATAATGTAAATAACCAACATTAAATTCTAAATTTGTTAAAAGCCATTCGCCTAAAAAGCCTGTACCAATAATATTAAAAACAAGTGATGCAATTAATACAATATACCAATCTTTTTTTGCCCAGCTAATTTCAAGTATTAGTGGAACAATGACCATAACATATGCAATACGATGGAATTGCGCTGCTAACAAAACAAGAAGTAAATAAAAACCTATAGAAAATCGTTTCTTCCTAAGAAATAATAAAGCATATACTGCGAGCAATACCAAACCAGTTGCGCACCCCTGTCTCATTGCATTAAAAGTACTTTGAATAAACATATAGGGATTACAAGCAAATATAAAAACACATAGACCCCAATACTTTTTATCTACTAATTTAATAAGATAATAGTAAAGTGGAATAAAAAGAAAAAGGTTAACTGCAATTGCTACTCCAACATATTCATCAGTAATAATTGATACTAGCCAATTAAGAAGTACATAACCCTTTTCCATGTAATAACTACCAGTATATTTTATTGTTTCAAAAGCACTAACGTAATGAATATAATCTGCACCAATCATTTTATCACGAAGTGAAGAAATGATAAACAAATAGAAAAGTGAAAACTTTAAAAAAGCTTTTTTAGTGAATAATCGTACATGGTATGACAAGATATATAATGCAGCTAAAAACAACAAATTAAAAAAATAAATAAACACTTTTACACATTTCCTTCCGCTGTGCTGCATAACTAAAATAAAACAGTTACAATTAACTGGTTTTGGTTAATATTTAATAAATAATACAACACATGTAAAAATCAGGTATGCTATCCCACTTTTTACAAAGAAAAAGCGCCAAAAATAAATTTATATCAACTATAATGAATATCATACTAATTTTAAGCTAATGTCATTAAGTCAACAATTTTTCTATAAGATACTACTCTGTCAAATTTTACTACTGCACAACGCCTAGCATTTTTTCCCATTTCCTTGCGTAAATTTCTATTATCAATTAAAATTTGCAATTTTCCTGCCAAATCTTCTGAATTGCCATTTTTGCAATTAAAGCCCATATTGTATTTATCGATAAGGTTTCTATACTCATCACTATTTTGTGTATTCAATACCGGCAGTCCAGATGCAGCATAGTCAGCATGTTTGTTAATAATTGATGCAGCGGAGGAACCTACAATGGGATTAACAACAATATCGCAAGCAACTAATCGCCCACACATCTGATCATAAGGCAATTTACCAGTAAATACGCAATCAACATTTAAACTTTTAGCATACTCTTCAAAGCTTAACCTTTTTTCTCCATCCCCCATAACAATCAACTTGGGCGGATTGTTAACCTTTGTCAATGCATCAATAACACATGGCAAATCATAGCTATCCCCTAACGAACCACAATAGCCTAACCATAATTCCGATTCCTTCTTAACTACGTTTTCAGCTGCATATTTGTCAAACGTAGATAATTCAGTACCAAGAAAAACAGTTGTACCAGTTTTTCTTTTTTTATTAACTTGTAGTGCTCTGTTGACATAAGTATCTGACACTGCGATAATTTCATCTGCACGCTTATAAATACCATTTGCAATAAACTGAAACGGCGCAAAAATAATGTCGCTAATTATCGGTACTTTGAAAACCATCTTAAAAGCTTCAGGCCATAAGTCTTGAATGTCTATAATAAAACGAATATTATTCCTTTCACAATACTTTGCTGCAAAATACGGTGCCAAAAGAGGAGGCACCGCAGCATAAATCACATCCGGCTTTTTTCTTTGATTTAAATAAGCCTTTACACTTTTTGCCCAAACGTAGTGTCCATAAAATCTTCTTAAACTAACGTTCTTTTTATACAAGGCTTCATGTACCATTGTAATTTTAAATGGAAATTTGCCTGTTATCTCTGTAAAATAGGATTTTGACCCATGATCAAAGTCGCTTGTTAAAATCTCTACTTCATGTGTACATGACAGCATATTAGCCAAATACAAAAATCGGCTATTACCCTTTCCATCCATTTTGCCACAAAAATCAGCTATAATTAAAATATCCATATTATTATAAAGTAAGACCTATAACATAATACTCAAATATTACCAAAACTGCTACAAACAGCTTTTATACCTTTTAGCACATTAACCTACTACTCTACTCTGTCCCGTTCTCCTGCAGTGTTTCGTTACTCGTTTCCTCTTGCTCCCCATAATAATATCCATATCCATATCCATATCCATATCCATATCCACCGTATCCGTACTTATGGTTACCGTAGCCGTAGCGCCCGCCTCCTACTTGTACTTTATTCAAAATACAGCCTAATATGTTAGCGCCACCCTGTATCAGCCTTGTTTTGGCTGCCTGCACTAGTTCAGGCTTGTCTGATCCGCTGGCAATAACAATCATCACCCCGTCCACTTTGGCGCCTAATACTGCTGCATCAGTTACCGGCATAATGGGCGGCGTATCAATGAGTACATAGTCGTAATCTGTACGTACCTTGTCTAAAAGATTCTGCATTTTATTGCTCATGAGCATTTCGGATGGATTAGGCGCAATGGGGCCGGAAAGAATAATATCCAAATTTTCCTGCTGTACATGCTGAATGAAACTACTGTAATCATCCCCATTGGCCATAAAGTTGGTAAGGCCTTTGTTGTGCAGACCGAAAAGCTTATGCTGGGTAGGGTTGCGGAAGTCACAGTCTAACAGCAGTACGTGTTTCCCAGCCTGGGCTAATACTACCGCTAAGCTGGCAATCACGGTACTTTTCCCTTCGTTAGGCACCGCGCTGGTCACCTCCACCACCTTCATTTCCTTATCCACTCCGCTGAACTGCAGGTTGGTACGGATGGTGCGGTAGGCTTCCGCCACAGGACTTTTAGGATCTTTAAACGTCAATAAATTGATTTGTTTTATTTCCCTTCTTGTCGTATTTTCCTGTTTTACTTCTTCCATAGGTAATCCCTCACTTTGCTCATAAAGCCGGGCTTTTTGTTTTCCATTTCTTTTTGTATCGTCATTGCTCGGTTCATGCTTTCTTCATCCGGAATAGCTCCCATAACAGGCAAGGCCAGATAGTTCTTCACATCGTCCTCTGTGCGAATCGTACGGTTCATCAGTTCATGAGTAATGACCATGGCACAACCAACTAAAACACCTAACAAAGCTGCCATCACCAGTGTTAATCCTTTACGGGGCGCTATAGGCGCTTCCGGGCAAGTAGGTTCGTCTACGATCTGCACATCCTGTGGCACCATAACTTCCGCTACTTTGCTTTCTTCCAGGCGTTTGGCCAGCATTACATATAATTCGGCAGCTACTTGTGCGTCCCGGGCAACTTTGATATACCCTTTTTCTACTGCGGGAAGCAATTCCAAATCCCGATTGTTTTCGTCAATGACCTGCTGTAGCAACGCCGCTTTCTGCTGCGCTACAATCAGTTCCCCTTCGCTTTGCAGTTTTCCCATTACCAGCCTTTGATGTACTGAATTGCTGCTTGGTTCCTGCAATGCTGCAACTTTTCTAACTTCTTCCTGAATTTTAGCTTTCAGTTCCGCTATCTGGTCATTCAGCTCAATCATCCTGGGATGTTTTTCGGTGTACTTATCCAAATAACTAATTCGTTCCGCTTCTAATTTAGCAAGCTGAGACTTATAAGCTTGCACAATCTGGTTTTCAGCTGTAAAGCTGCCACTGCCGCCCAAAATACTGTTAGCTGCATTTAGTTTTGCCTGAGCCACACCCATTTCAATGCGGTTAGCAGACGCTTCTTTTTCCGCTAAGGTAATGCGGTCAAGGAATAATTTGGCGTTATCAGAAGGAGTGATAATTTTGTTATCGATTTTGTATTGCTGCAGTGCTGTCTCTGCCTTGTCCAGGTCCGTTTTAGACGCATCGGCTCTTTCCTGTAAAAAGTTCTTCGTAGCAACCTGGGCCACCCTGGACATTTCCGTCATCCGCAACAAAAATGTTTCCAATAACAGCTGATTTGCCTTTTGCGCCTTGCCGGGTTCATTGGCAGTCACTTTAACGGAAAGAATATCCGTATCCTTAAAAGGAGCCGTCATAATACGACCCTTAACATATCCATCATAGTCCGGATATTTTCCGTTTTTTCCTTGCGGTTCGATGGCCTCAATTACAGGCACAACGACACTACGGCTTTTCAAAATCTCTGCATATGTGTTCATCTGTCGCAAATTAGAACCACTTGTCGTAGCATCTAATAAGGAACTGCCCAGGCCTTGCGGCTGTTTAATCCGAAGCAGAGCCTGTGATTCATACACAGGTGATGCAATCAGCAGGTATAAGGCGGCTAGTATAATAAATACTGCCGCAACCTTCGCAACAGTTTTTATACGTTCTAGTACAATATTTAATAATTCAAGCAAATCTATGGTATATTCCTGTTCTTCCAAATGAGATCCCTCCTAACGTAAGGTTTTAAGAAAAATCAGTGTTTTTTAATGTACTTAACATCGTACCAGGTATCAGTTGCCCTGTTAGCTATTAACAACACATCCGCTAACGTAACCTTGTGGTTGCTGGTCAGGAACAGGCAGTCCCCTTCCTGCAGCACCACGTTCTGGGTTACATCACCTTTTTTCATATAGTTGAGAATGTTTAACTTCTGCACATTCTCCCCGTCTTTTCCTGCGTTCCGGACAAGGTAGATGTCTTTTTTTGCCGCTTTCTGAGTAAAGCCCCCCGCAGCACCTAATGCGTCCAGTACCCGGTGGCTTTTGGAGAGTTCATGCATGCCCTGATTCCGCACTTCGCCCAATACAAACACGCGGGTAGTCCCCAGTTTAGCTACGTTTACTGTAATTTTGGGGTTGATTATGTACTCCGAAAGTTCTTTTGTCAGCAACTGGGTAAATTCAAAAACAGTAAGCCCATTGATGTCGATTTCCCCGACCAGGGGGAAGTTCAGCTTGCCGTCCGGCCGTACGGTGTAGCTGCTGTCGCTGTTAGCCCGGGTACTGCTGATATCCGGGTGTCCCAGCACATAGATTTGCAGCTGGTCCCCCGGGGTCATGATGTATTCCGCCGCTACCGCCACGTTGGTAAATGTCAGCGCTGCTCCCAACAGCAGGGCTGCTATTGTTTTTTTCATAACATGGGTCTCCTCTCCAAAAACTCTTACAAGCAGAACAAAGTTTGCAGAATAATTCTGCAAACTTTAAATAATTCAAAGTACACAACTTGACACTATATTATATCATTCAACAGAATGATTTGTAAACAAGATTCATGCTTTAAAATGATTCGGCGTATAGGTAGGAATCATCTTCTGCATCTGGGCGATGATGGCATCTTCATCCTTAAGCCCGTTCAGCACATGCATCTGCTGCTGCAACACATCCGGGTCTTCCTCCTGCAGGATGGCCCTGCGGATCTGTACATGGTCTGTCACTTCCGTGCCCTCTTCCGCCGTCAGCAGTTCTTCAAACAGCTTTTCCCCCGGGCGCAGGCCTGTAAACCGTATCTTGATATCCTTGTCCGGTACAAAACCGGAGAGCCGAATCATGTTCTTGGCCAGGTCTACAATCTTCACCGGCTTGCCCATATCCAGTACGAACACTTCCCCGCCGTTCCCCATGGAGCCGGCTTCCACCACCAGCTGGCTGGCTTCGGGAATGGTCATGAAGTACCGGGTCATGTCCGGATGGGTCACCGTCAGGGGACCCCCTGCGGCAATCTGCTTTTTAAACAGGGGCACCACACTGCCCCGGCTGCCTAATACATTGCCGAACCGCACCGCGATAAATTTTGTGCTATGGTATTTGGTATTCATGGCCTGCCCGATTTTTTCCGTAAGGCGCTTGGTAGCCCCCATGACGCTGGTGGGGTTCACGGCCTTATCCGTACTGATCAGCACGAACCGTTCCGTACCGTAGTCTACCGCCGGCTTCGCTGTGTAGTAAAAGCCCATGGCGTTGTTCCACACCGCTTCCTGGGGCTGGGCTTCCATCAGGGGCACATGCTTGTGGGCCGCCGCGTGGAAGACGATCTGGGGACGGTAGGTTTTGAATACCTCTTCCATCCCTTCCTTGTTGGTTATGTTCATGATATAAGGAAC
>JAEEGL011384621.1_pt1 | contig 31246 bp, 29 predicted proteins | sample 9134231 | NCBI WGS metagenome assembly JAEEGL01 (sample SAMN16246548, study PRJNA631951) | gut metagenome | biome: gut microbiome; feature: rumen; material: fiber-attached | host: Bos | place: Iran: Karaj | collected 2018-10
TCGACCGAGAAACCGATGAACGGTATCGATGCGAGGATCAGTGCGGCGATCGAGGCGGCGGTTGCCAGCTTTATAGAGGACGCTCTCATGGCTCAGCCCTTTCTCTTCATCACGATGACGGCTATTATGGCAATGGCCACTATCGCGGCTATCGCTGCTCCCACATAGAGCATCGTGTTGTCGGAGCCGCTCCCGGAATCCTCTCCGGTCGGAGGGATGTCCCTGCTTTCGGTCTCCCCGCATACGGAGCACGTGCGTGTCTCCGTGCCTTTGTCCTTCGAGGTGGGCTGCTTCGTGACCTTCCATTCGGACCAGGAGTGTCCAAGCGCGGGAATTGGCTCGGTTTTGACCTCTCCGCAGGAGCAGGTGTACGTTTTCACGCCTTCCGAGACGCATGTCGCGGCCTTCGTTACGACCCCTTCGCCCCAGGAATGCTCATGCGCCAACGGGACCGCTTTGAACACGGGAGTCACGTCCATATCTGAAGTCACATGGGTCAGATCCGCGCTCCATCCTTCGAACTCGTATCTGAACTCGGAGGTCGGCGCTTTGTACGGGGTCGTCCCCTTGTATGTGGATGAAGAACCGCTGGCGACAGTCTCCGCATACAGGACGGCCGTCTTCGACTCGTCCCAATAGCGGACCATATACGAAGCGGCATCGATGAAATTGGCCGTGAAAGTCGTGTCGCGGACGATCGGGACGGTGGTGTCTCCCCATCCGGAGAATGTCTTGCCCTTGGGAGCCTCTGGCTCAGGAACGAGAGCCATATTCGGGGTCTCCCCATACTTCAGAACTTGGGTCGCTACTGCGGTCCCGTCGGGGAGTGCGAACGTCACGACGGGATGGTTGGAGATGCAGATGACCTCTTCCTTATCCGGATTCGGGAGGTCCCCGCCCACGTCTATGATGTAATCGGTGCTGTAGGGATCCGGAGTGGATATCAGATAGATGCACATGACATACTTGTACACGGCAGGGTCATAGAATCCCAGAGTCCATTCGTTATAGCTCCAATCCCCTTCGACCCACGTCCACTGGCTCCAATAGTGCCATATGTCGTCGCTTCCTTCCTCGAGCTCGTCTCCGAGACCGAACATCGTCTTGATCCATCCCTGGATGTTGTTTCCGTTCTTGTCCTGGGTATAATTGAGCTCGACGTCGAATCCGTTCGACTTGATGGCATCGTCCAGCACTTCGGCCATGGTGGAACCGGTTCCCTTGAGCCAGAACCCTTCTTTCCTGACTTCAGATGTGAAAGCCTCGAGGACTTCGGGGATGGTCGGTATGAACCCGTTCGCGAACCTGAAGAATATGTATCCTTCGGATTCGGGCTTGAAATCCGGCGCCACGTAGTCCTGAGACCCGTCGATGATCACGCGCTCGCATATATGCAGGCAATACGAAGTCCCGGAAACCATCCCGTCAGACTTGTCCAAAGCCGTATGCTTCCAGCCCGAGGTTCCCAATGGAAGCCACTGGTGCACCCTCCAATATTTGTCGCTCTCAGGCTCCAGGCCGTCGACGGATCTCACTGCCGAGCCGTTGCTGACCAGCGCGATGGTCTTTCCTTGATCTGCTGCGGCGGCTTCTATGGCCTCTTTGACCGTGGAAACCCCTCCGACGACAGACATGTCGTATTCCCCGCTGGCGTTCTCGATGTATACCCTTATGTCGCTGTATGTGGCCGCAGAACTGTCATCCGACATAGACAATGTCGGCGCAAGGATTGCTGCCAACGCGACGGCAAAGAGAACGAATTTTCCGTAACGCATCATATCACTCCAAACGCGCGCTTGGATGGGAGCCGATCAAGGCTGGCCATCCGACTGGATGAATTGGGATTCCAGTCATTAAGCTGTATCATCCATCCAATTATATCCTTAGAGGGATGGATTTAGAGTTATATATTTTTCTTTGGGATGTGCTTCACGAAAAACATCTGGCCCCCGGATTGACTGGCTGCTGGCATCGCATAACGACGGAAATAGCGCCGATCGGATGTCTGGCCATCGCATGCACTTCCTGCTGGAAACACCGAAATCGACCGCCCATCATCACGATTGTCAGCGATGAGGATGATAACCGCAGAATGAACGAGAATAGAAAACGCGATGGATAAGCACGAGAGTGGGCCCGCCCAGATTTGAACTGGAGTTACGTGCACCCCAAGCACGAAGGATACCAAGCTACCCCACGGGCCCACAAATGGCGTGATTAACTAATCGATTATAAAGATTGCTATCGAGTCAGCGCCCAGAAAAACTGCGGGAAATAAAACTGAAAACAAATGGGCCCGAAGGCCCGGTTTGAATCGCAGCGAATGATTCGCTGGCTTATGGAATCATCCGAGGGGAGCGATCTCTCCGATCAGATCGGCATGCGCCACGATCATCCTGCGGCAGCAGTACCTCTCAAACCCCAGGTCGTCGAGGACCGTCTTAGGATCCTCTCCGAGCCCGACGCGCCTTACGTATTCGGAATAGGCCGATCCGACGACCTTTCCGCACGTGAAACATCTAACCGGAATTATCATGAGACCACTTCAACGGTAGGACTTCTGCTTCTTGGCGCGGGCGCCAGGACCGAGGGGGTTCTTGGGAAGCTTGCGCCTGTCGTCGTTGATGATGAGGGTCCTGTCGTATGTCCTGAAGACCGCTTCGAGCTCTTCGTCCTTGTAGAACTCGACGAGCCCTCTGGCGATGGCGGTCCTAGCGGCCGCGGCCTGGCCCATGACGCCTCCGCCGTTCACGAGGACGGCGATGTCGACGTTCTGGGCTTTCTCGGGGACGAGCCCGAGAGGCTCCTCGATCTTGAGCTTCGCAAGCTCGGGCGTGAAGACATCGATGGGGACCTTGTTGATGGTGACCTTTCCGGTTCCGGCCTTGACGGTCGCCCTGGCGATTGCGGTCTTCCTTTTTCCGCTGGTGTTTACGCACTCAACCATGAGATCATCTCACATTGGAACCCAGGAATTTGGAAACGGCTCCCAGGGTAGTATATTTGCCGGTAATCTTCCTGCAGGCCTGCTCCGGCCTCTCCTTGTCGACTTCCTCGAACTGCTTGGGGGTGCCGACGAAGACGTGGAGCCTCCTGTAAGCTTCCCTTCCGCTGGTGGAGTTCCAGGGGATCATGCCTCTGACGCACCTCTTGAAAAGAAGGTCTGCCCTGCGGGGGTAGAACGGCCCTTTCCTCTTGGTGGTGTCTCCGCGGTCGACTTTGGCTTTGAAGTCCTTGAAGACATTCTCTTTGACGCCGGTGATGACGATGGACTCCGCGTTGAGAACGACGATCTCCTCGCCGTCCATGATCCTCTCCGCGACGAGGCTGGCGAGCCTTCCGTGGACGAGGTTCCTTCCGTCGATTACTGTTACCATCCGAATCACCTCATGATTCTGACGCCGGTTCCCTTGGGGTTGGACTTAGCCAGCTCTTCGAGGGTGAGCGTCTTTCCGCCTGCTGCTGCAATCGCTTTGGCTGCGGCTCCGGAGAAGCTGTATGCCGCCACGGTGATCTTTTTGCTGATGCTACCTGCTGCGAGAACTTTGCCGGGGACGACGACGGTCTCGCCTTCCTTGGCATACCTCTCGAGTTTGCTGAGATTCGCTTCGGCCCAGTTCTTTTTGGATTTCTCGAGCCTAAGCGCAATATCACGCCAGATAGCAGCGTCGTTCTCCCTGGTCATCGCCTTGAGGTTGTCGATGGTGGCGACGAGCTGGGGATTAGTCTTTCTGCTTGTCATTTTCTGACTCTCCCAGTATTGGTAAGCGGTCGTATACAGGGGTCACATTTAATATTAACTGCAAAAAAACAGCGGCTCCGTACGCGCCGCGCGAAAGGGAGCTGGGCTGCGGCAGTCTTTCCGACAATATAAATTAATAATGCCCCGAACATGGCGCGTCCGTGATCGCATGATAAGATTCGGACCCGCTGGCATCCCTCTTTCCTGCAAAGGCCGCACCCTCCAGGACGGCATCGAAGACGTCCACAACCTGAGTCTCAGCGCTCTGGAAGTGCAGATGGTGAGGCCCATGACGCATCTCATAACCCCGGACGACGACGAGATCGGGATGGGCTTCAGGGACATCGAATCCAAGGACGTCGAAGAAGGGTTCGCCATCAGCATCCTCAGGGACGAGGACGTGATCTGCGATCCGGACGAGCCCATCGACGAGGACGACTACATAATCATGTTGCAATCCGACATCGTCAAGAGGTACAGCGAATTCGAGGCCATCGGGAAGAGGGCGAAATGGCTGGACGTCAACCTCTCCATCCACACCCCGTACTACATGGACCTGGGATCCGAGACCGCCCTCACGGAGACGTGCCTGCAGAGCGTCCAGAACACCGCGCTGGTGCTGAACGCCCTTGACGGGGACATCGTGGTCACCAGCCTCGGCATATACGACGACGAGCATAGGAGCCGCGAGGAAATAGACGAGATAATCCTCGACAACGTCGGATACCTCGCCGAATGGTGGAAAGACAACAAGATCAAACCCAGATTCGGCGTGGAAGTCACTGGCCAGCAGGGAGTTTACGGAGACCTCGACCAGATCTTCGGCCTCTGCAAAAAGTATCCAATAATAACGCCTGTCATGAATTTCTCTCACTACTACTCGCGCACCAACGGCTCCCTCAAAGAGGTGGACGATTTCCGCGACGTCCTTGAGGAGATCAGGAGCCACTGCAAAGGCAGGATCCACACCGCGTTCGCCGGGGTGGAATACGAAGACGGGGACGAGAAGAGGCTCACTCCCATCAAGAAAGGCAACCTCAAATTCGATCCGCTGGCCGAAGCCCTCATCGAGATGAAGCCCGATGCGACCGTCATCTCCACCTCCCCGCTTCTGGAGCACGACGCGATGTATATGAAAATCATATATGAGAGGGTCCTCGCCAAGAAAGTGGCCAAGAGCCTCAAAGACAAGAAGAAGAGCGAAGCCAGTGAATGAGATGCGGGAAACCCTCGGAAAAATACTTGGGATCTGCATGTCGGCGGTGGAATCCGTCGACCCTGCGGCGAAGGACAGGCTGCTGGACCTGATATTCTCCAGCGAAAGGATTTTCGTCTACGGGTCGGGGAGATCCGGCCTGATAGGCCAGCTTTTCGCCGTCCGCCTGGTGCAGCTGGGCTTCGACGTGCATTTCATCGGAGAGATGACGACCCCGATAATAGCTAAGAAGGACCTTGTGATCCTCCTCTCCAACACCGGAAAGACGTCTTCGGTGGTCCAGACAGCGAAGATCGCCCGGCGCATCGGCTCCGAAGTGGTCTCCCTCACCGCCCAGCCCAAGAGCGAGCTGGCAAAATCCTCGGACACGGCGATTATCATAGACGCGGCCACTGACGGGGGATCCGGCAGGACCATGCCTCTGGGATCGGCTTTCGAGGACTCCGCGCACCTGTTCTTCGAGTGTCTGGTGTGCGAGATAATGGAGCGCGGCGGCATCACCGAGAAGGACATGCGCAACCGCCACGCTATATGGGTCCGAGATCGCTCCCTCATCAGAACCGATGCGGAGACGATCCCGCCCTCCGAACGCTTGTAGAACGCTATCCTGTGCGCGTAAACGTCGGCAACCATCAGTATCCCGTCCGGGAACCCTTCCAAGAATCTTCTTTCGGTATCCGGCGACGGCTCGGTGCCGCCGCATTCATATGCCGCGAAGATCCCTACCGCGCCCGAGGGAGAAGCTGATATCCCCCCGACATAGACGAAACGCCCGTTCCCGTCGGCGCAGAATTCGCCCGAAAGGAACGATTCCGCGTCCTTCCCGGAGCCCGTCATTTCCTCGCCGAATATGGCCGCCGATTCCACCGCGCGCGGATCCACGACCGCATCGGCGTTCGATCCCAGCCTTGCCGCCAATTCCTTCCTGCCTCCCTATGCCCGGGCCGGAATCCGGGTCCGGTATCGCTTCGACGACGTCCCCGTCGGATATCAGGTCCCCGACCTTGCCGTCCGCCCTCAGCAGGCTGTATCCTCTGCGCAATATGAATCCTCCGCCCCAATATTCGGACGCAGTGTCGCTGATCTCGGATATCTCTTCCTCGCCGCCGAGATCCATCTTCACCGAGACGGATTTCGCCCTGTTCCTCAGCAGAAATCTGACCATTTTGCCTTTCCTCCGCACCGAAAGAGTGCGGTCCGAGACCGTGCCCGGGACGCTTTAAAGGGAAGCTCCCCCGAATAAGATTGCTAAACAATCGTCATAGTAAAATATCAGGGATACTTGCGAAATAGCATGTCAGGGACGAGGCTTCCCGATCATTCCCACTGCAAATACTGCGGCGAACCCATCGACTTCGGGGAGGAATACTGCGGGGAGACCTGCGAAGAATCGTTCAGAGAAAGGGAGCGGCGCGACGCAATGAAAGACATCGCATTCTACGCCTTCGCCGCCGCGTCGGTGATCGCCATAGTCGCCGCCGGATTCCTGCTGCGATCGGGGGTCGCATATGTGCCCGGATCCGATGGCCTCAGCCGAGCCTCTTCTGACGAAAAAAACAGAATTCGACGTTCTATGCGCATCGCCCGGCAGCGGAGCGGCGCATATCCTGGAGGAATGCGGATACAGAGCCAGGAATCTCGTCGGCATATCCTTCTCGGACGGCGGAACCGCCGGCGGATTCCCCGCAGAGCGCTCGGAATGGCTAGCGATAGACGTCGGATCGATATCCGGGGATTATTTCATCGCGGGGTCCCGGGGCAGAGAGGCTTACGTTCCCTGCGGGAGATTCCCTGGGAAAGAGCCGGACGGGTCCGCGGGCAGGATAGGCTTCCAGAGCATCCCCTCCCTCGACGCCCGCCTGGACGTCATCTGCGAAGCCATCGGGAGATTCTACGGGAAGAAAACCGTCGCCATCGATCTGAGGGATCCGCTCTGGATCATGGACGGCGGCGGGAACGTCAGATACCGCGGGAATCCGGACGAGGACCGCATAGAATCCGCCGGCAGATGCCTTCTCGGATTCATGGAAAGGCTCGGATGCTTCTGCGTCCGCACCCCTTCGAACATAATCGCGGCAGAAACCGGGGCATACGTCCCGGAATTCCGCGCCTATGCCGAATCCTGCCTGGATGCGATGGTCTCAGGGGAGAACGCGCGCAGGAGAATGTTCGAAATGGGCATTGATCTCGCGGCCAGGATGGACACCCTGCGCGGAGAGAACTATCTGCAGGACCAGAACGCCATCAGACGCTCCGACAGGCAGTGGAACGCGTGCAACAAGAAAGACGGCGTCGACCGGATACTCGAAGCGGTCATAGCCAGGTCCAAGAACGCGAAGAGCGCCGAAGCCAGAGGGGAGCTCGAGCGCCGCGCTGGAATCATATGGAAAGACAGGAAGGACGGCAGAGCCGACTACCGCAGAGCGGCCGAGTGGATGAGAAGATCCGCGGAGTCCGATACGCCCGGCGCCAAGAGCGACCTCCTGGACATCCTGTGGAGGGAAGGCTCCGACGATTCGCTGCTGGAGATGGTCGCCCTGGCCCGCGAGATGTCCGCGAAAGGGAGCCCCAAAGGCATGCTGGTCATCGGAAGGGCATACCGCGACGGGAAGGGGCTCCCCAAGAGCAGAGAGAACGCGGTCAGATGGCTGGCCGAAGCCTCCGCAACCATGAGACAGGCGGAAATCGAGCTGAAAGCGCTTCTGGAGGCGGGAAAATGAGCGGAAACGAGCGGGACGGGACCGTGGACGAGGACTATGAGTTCTACAACGAAAAATCCCAGGCGAAGTCCAAGAAGGTCGCCTTCGACATACTCGGGGTGTGCGTCTCCCGCGACGTTTTCGGCCTCGCCAACGGCAACGAATATGCGGTCGGGAAATACACCAGGCTGTCGATCCCTTATTTCTCGGACATGGAAGAAGTGGATCCGGAATGCTGGATAACCATGGACGAGGTCAGCGGCGAAAGGAACTTCCATAAGCGCCTGAAGCTGGACTGCCTCAACATGAGATACGCCGAGGACCTGAACAGCTCCGGATCGGACTGGCTTCTCCTGGACGTCAGGACCCTCACCTTCGGTTATTTCGAGACGAAGTTCGGAGGGAAAACCCATTACTACATCGGCGAGAAGATAACCGAGGACGAGATCCGCACGGCCACCAGGAAGAAAGGATTCGAACCGGAATCCATCCGCTTCCTGGATACGGACGACGTCCCCGGGATCGACGGCATGATAGACAGATTCTGCGAGTTCATCAAGGGCAGATACTGGAGCAACATCATAATCCTGGAGATGAAGGATGCGCTGTGGCATGTGGACAAAGAAGGGAAAACAGGCTTCCTCCACGATTTCCCCGTGGACAGAAGGCGCAGGATCACCGGGAAATACACCGAAATCCTGAGGAAAAAGCTGGGATGCCGCTGCATACCCATGCCTTCGGACGTGATATGCGACTATCTCCACCTGTGGGGGATGTCAAAGGGGCATTTCGTCCAGGAATACTACGATTACGCGTACAGGTGCGTGGACGCCATCGTGAAAGGCGCCGATGACCTGGACCTGCGCCTGGAGACAGAATTCCTGGAGGCATGCGCCGCGATGGACGCGATCCGCTCCGGCAGGATGCTGTCCCGGAACAATACCGTCAGGCGCGCCGAAGAATTCTGGGCGAGGACAGGGGACGCGGACGCCTCGATCTCGAACGCCCAGCTCCTGATGGCGGAAGCCAACAACCCTCCGCTGGAGGCGGAGCTGGCGGGGATCATAGGCAGGATATGGCGCGACAGGACGGACGGCAAAGCCGATGCCGGAAAAGCGGCCTCGTGGATGAGGGCGGCATCGGACGGCGGGATAGCATGGGCCTCCGAGGAACTGGAGGAACTCGGGAAGAACCTCTGAGCTGGCTATGTCTGTACGCCATGTTAAGCGTCCTTTTTTTATATCAAATACGATTAGAAGATAGAGAGCCGCACACAGCGTTCCGGAGGATGCAGATGGACGGAAATACCGACGAAAAAATCGTTTTCGATATTCTGGGGGGCGCCCCGGACGGAGCCATCCTTGAGACGATGCTGATCTGCGGTTTCGGCATCGGGAACGTCATAAGGGCGGAATTCGGCGCCGGGAAGCTGGAGCCTCCTGCGTACCCGTCGGAGTGGCTGGCCATAGACATCAGATCCATAGCCTGCGACCATTACGAGGTAGCCGGCGGAAACGGCATGATAAAGTACGTTCCGTGCGCCGGATCGACCGTCAGAAGCCTGAAGCTGGCGGAAGAGAACGGAGCCGTCCATAGGATAGGATTCACAGACATCCCGGATCTCGGCAGGTATATGCTGGATCTTTCCGCCTTCGCGGAAGAGAACTACGGCGGGAACGTCATCGCCTTCGATCTGAGGGATCCGGAATGGATCGCCACGCCCGGAAGGAACGTCGTCCTCGCCGGCGACCCCGATGCGGCCCGCAGAGCCGGAGACGCGAACTTGTGCTCTTCGGAGCTCACCGCATCCCTGAGATGCCGCTGCATACGCACCCCCTCGAACATAATAGGCCGCGGGAAGGACAGCGACTGCATGCCTCGCTACAGCGAAGGATTCTACGCGTACGCCAGGGACTGCATCAGAACGATAACAAGCGGAAACCCCGAGGCCGGAAGAGAGCTCAGAAAACTGGGGCTGGGAGTGGCCGATTACATGGATGCCGCCCGCAGAGCCCCGTTCCTCTCGTCCGCTTCGTTCCTCGCGAAAGTCGACGAGGAAAAGGAAGCCGCGGCCGACTGGGACGGAACCTTAGCGATGCTTCTCAGGAAGATGATGGCCGCGAAAAGCGAGATGCTGAAGGCGGAGATAGGGGGCCGGATCGGCATAGTCTGGCGCGAAAGAGACGACGGCAAGGCCGACATGAAAAAAGCGGTCTACCTCTTCAGGAAATCCGCTGATTCGGGAGTGCGCTGGGCAAGGAGGGAGCTGCTGTCAGCCCTGTGGGAGGACGGATCCCCGGACGCCCTGCTGGAGATGGTATCGAGAGCATACGAATATTCTTCGGAAGGCGACAGGGACGCCATGGAATTCCTCGGATGGGCCTACGAAGACGGGACCGGGCTGCCGAAGAACGAAGAGGAATCGAAGAAGTGGCTTTCCAAAGCTGGAAGAAACCCCGAAAAAATGTCGATGTGGGATCAATGATGCCGGACGACGGATATTGCTCAAAAAAGCAGGGCGTGCCGGAGAGAAAGCCTCCCCTGGACGTGCTGGGCGTATGCATAGCGCGCGACGTGCTCGGCCTGGCCAACCGCCGCGAATACGAAGTCAGAAAATATACCCGCCCGTCGCTGCCTGGTTTCGCCGACGACGAGCGCGTGGAGGAAAGCAAGCGCCTCACCGATTCCGACGTCGAAGGGAAGACCAGATATCTCAGGCGCCGCAAGCTGGACGACCTGAACAGGACCTGCGAGGAAGGCCTCCTGAGATCCGGGTCCGAATGGCTGATCCTGGAGCTCAGGACGGTCTCCTACGAATACTGGGAAGCCGAATACGGCGGGAAGACGCATTATTTCCTGGCGAACACGACCACCGAGAGGGAAATGCGCAGGGCAATCCGGAGAAGAGGCGCCAAACTGAGATCCCTCCGCAAGATCAGGATCGACGACATCCCGGATACGCCTATGATGGTCGAAGCGGCCTGCGATTTCATAAGGAAGAGATATGGGGACAAAGTAATACTGCTCCAGCAGAAGGAGGCCATATGGCGCATGGACCACTTCGGGAACGTCCGCCTGAACCGCACCCTGGAATCGGAATCGATGAACAGAACAATCGACAGATACTTCAGGATGTTCCTCGAGAATCTGGGATGCCAGTTCGTCCGCATGCCTCCGGACATCATCAGCGACGCCTGGCAGATGTGGGGAGATTCCCCCGCCCATTACGTCCAGGAGTACTACGATTACGCTTATGCCTGCATCGACGACATCATAAGCGGGATCCCCGGCCTGGAGGAATCCCTGGACCGCAGGTTCATGGAATTCAGCGCGCAGATCGAGGCGATGCGCCGCAGGAAAATGAAATCGAGGAAGAACTCCGTCAGCCGCGTGTACAATCAGCTCGAAAAGACCGGCGACGCGGACCTCAGCATAAAGAGCGCGATGCGCTTCAAGAACTGGGCCAACAACCCGATGCTGGAAGCCGAGCTCGACGGCGTCATGGGAAAGATCTGGCGCGACAGGACGGACGGAAAGGCCGACTCCGAAATAGCCTGGAAGCTGATCGAATCGTCCGCAGAGAACGGCGTCGACTGGGCGCAGACCGAATACCTGGGCATGCTGAGGGGCTCCGGAGACTACGGGAAGATGCTGGAGGCCGCGGAAAGATATGCCTCGCAGGGGAACAACGAAGCGATAGGGTTCGTCGGGAGGGCATATAAGAACGGCGAAGGCGTCATGAAAGACGTGAAGACGGCCGAGATGTGGCTGGAGGAGGCGTCCGTCAGGGACGTGAAATGGGCCGTCCAGGAATATATGCAGCTTCTCTGGGATTCGGATCCCGACATCCTCGTGGAGAAGGCCGAGAGATTCGCCGGCCACAGCGCGATAGCCATGGGATTCCTCGGAAGAGCTTACCGCGACGGCAGAGGCACCGGAAAGGATCCGGAAAAAGCGAAGGAATGCCTGTCGGATGCCGCCGGAAGAAAGGTTGAATGGGCCAAAGAGGAGCTGGATGCACTCATCGGTTCTGTCTGAGCCTCGCGGCCGTCCGGGCTACGTCGTGGACCCTGACCATGTCCGCCCCCCATCTGACGGATTCCCAGGCCGCCTCGGCCGAAGCCTCCTCGCGGTCCATACCGGGATAAGCGAGGGAAAGGAACCTCTTCCTGGAGGAGGCCATCAGCACCGGGTACCCGCCGGAGAAATAACGGGAATTGCGGAGTATCATAAGGTTCTGCTCCGGGGTCTTCCCGAACCCTATGCCGGGATCCAGCGCTATCTTCTGCCTGGGGATGCCCGCCTCCGAAGCCGCGGCGGCGCGTTCCCGGAGGAAACGGCGTATCTCCTCCATATATCCGTCCCCCATCAGGACCGAATGCTGATCGCCGGGGCCGCATGGATTATGCATTATTATGGCGCACATGCCGGTCTGCGCGCACAGCTCCGGCATCCCGGCATCCCTGAGGCCGTTGACGTCGTTGATTATGTCGGCGCCCAGATCGGCGGCCTTCCTGGCCACGGCGGTTTTCATGGTGTCCACCGACACCGGCACGCTCAGGGACGGGACGATCTCCCTCAGAACGGGCGCCAGACGGGATATCTCCGCCTCGGCGGATACCGGGGAGGAACCGGGGCGGGTGGATTCCGCTCCGACGTCGATGATCCCTGCCCCCTGGTCCTCCATCTCGAAGGCATGGCGGGCGGCGGCGCGGGGATCCGACCATACGCCGCCGTCGGAAAAAGAATCGGGCGTCACGTTGAGGATGCCCATTATCATGGGACCTCCCCGGAGGGAGGCTCTTTGGAATTCCATGCTCAAAGCAGCCCGTCGATGATCTCCACGAGATCCTTCACTTCGATCTTCCTGTCCCCTTTGGCGGAAGCCAGGTTGTTGACGCAGAACGGGCACGTGGTTATGATGACGTCGGCGAACGATGCTTCGTCCAGCCTGGTCTCGGCTATGTCCATGGATTCCTTGGGATACGCAGACCTGACCCCTCCGCCTCCGCCGCAGCAATGGCTGGTGGCGCGGTTGTATTCCATCTCCCTGAAGTCCAGCCCCGGGATCTTTCTGATGACTTCCCTGGGGGCTTCGTAGACTCCGCAATGCCTTCCGAGATGGCAGGGATCGTGGTAGGTGGCGACGACGCCTTCCATCGGCTTCAGCTTCAGGTCCTGGCCGGCGAGGAACTCGGTGATATGGAGCACTTTGAACGGGACGTCCACATATTTGGGGTATTCGATCTTGAACATCCTGTAGCACCCTGCGCAGGCGAGGACCAGAGTCTCGATCCCGAGGGCGCGGATGGCCTCCACGTTCTTTTTCATGAGGACGGTAACGTCTTCCTGGGGCCAGCCGACCCTCTGCATGACGGATCCGCAGCAGACCTCGTCCACCGTGGTGTAATCGACGCCGAGCTTGTCCAGGATGGAGAAGGTCGCTTCCGCGGTCTTCTTGGACCTGTAGGTGGCGGTGCATCCGACGAAATACCCGACCTTCGCTTTATGGGGCTCTTTGCCGAGGGCTTCGCGCCTGGAGGCTTTCTCCCCGAAGGGATTGCCGTCGGACAGTATGCTGTCGCACATGGCTTTGTGCTTCAGGAGGATGTTTCCGCTCTTCACCAGATCGGCGCGGCACATCTCTATGATGTCGACTATCTCGACTTTGGACGGGCATCTCCTGACGCAGTCCGCGCAGGTCGTGCAGGTGTACATGTTCCTGACCAGGGACTCGTCCGGCTGGAGATCGCCGTTCAGAAGCCCGTACGTGAGGACTATGCGTCCCCTGGACAGGGCGGAATCCCAGCCGATCGCTTTGAACGACGGGCAGACGCTCTTGCAGAACCCGCACATGGTGCAGACGTTGACGGCTTTCCTGACCGCCTCCAGCTTGTCGGCTTCGAAAGTCATTCTGCCACCTTCGGTATGGTTACGCTGCCGTCCATGAGGACGATGACTTTCGCGGAGGGGTTCTTGGCCAGCGCGTCGGCGACCGCGTCTGCGACGGTGGGATACGGGGTTATATTCGCTTTCCTGAGGATCTCGGGGTCCAGGTCGGTGACCGCGCATATCACCGCCCACGTGGCGATCTCGGCCATCTTGGCCGCCTTGTGGTATCCCAGCCTGTATTCCGCCTTCAGGTTCTCCAGGACCTTCCTGGGGTCGGGAGAAGAGGACAGCTGGGTCAGGAAGGTGGCGTTGCCGATGCCTTCTCTGCACTTGGAGACCATCACGATCCTTCCGCCCTCCTTCAGAGCCCATTTGCCGTTGTCCAGAGCTTTCTGGGACTGGTACAGGTCCACGTCCATGGGGTAGGGGGCGACGGATATCACGACGTCTGCTTTCTCGGGTATGGCCACGGAGAACACTTCGTTGGCCCATCCCACCGCGCGTTCGAATGCGGCGTTGAGGTCTCCGGACGCCACCTTGTAGATGTTCTGGTGCCTGTCGAGGACCATCTGGATCGAGAATATCTTCTTGCCTTTCACGACCGCGAGCGCGTCCATCATGTCCTCGTGCACGGGGTTGCCCTCCAAGGCGAGGGACTGGGCCTCCATGCTCATGGCCAGCCTGTGGTTCGCCTCGACGGTCCTGAAGGACGCCACCCCCGGCAGGAAGGACTTCCTCCCCCCGGTGTATCCGGCGAAGTAGTGGGGCTCGACGGAGGTGATTATGACGAGGCGGTCGGCGTCCACGGCAATCTTGTTTACTTCCATAGGGGTGCCGTTCTTGGACGTGCCGAGGTTGACGCACTCCGACTTCTTGGCGTCGTGGCAGATTATGCGGTCCTTGAGCTCGGCATAATGGGATCCGAAGACGAAATCGTATTCCTCCTGGGTCATATCCCTGTGGGTGCCGGTTGCTATGAGATATCTGGCCTTCCTGAGGTCCATCCTCTTGGAAAGCGCGTCGAGGACCTTGGCGGTGGGGGTTGGGCGGGTCCCGTCGTTCACGATGAAGACGATGTCCTTGCCGCCCTCGAGGAATTCCTCCAGGGAGCCGCATCCGATGGGGCTGCCGATCGACTCCCCTATGACTTCGTCCGGATCCCCGCAGACAACGTCTTTGGGATAGAATGTGCCTAGGTAGTTGGCGTCGGGAATGTCCACTCTCTGGACGCCGTCCTTCCCGTATTTCACGTCGATCATCATGTTATCTGACCTCCGAACAGTGCACCGCTTAATAAGATGCGCGTTTAGTAAGCCCCGGACAACCTTTTAACGGGGAGCATGGATTCCCCGGCCGATGCCCCTGATAGGAGATATCGGCGAGCGCCAGCTCATCGACGATTTCAGAAGTTTCATAAGGCCGGAAGGCCGGGTGGGCCCCGGGGACGACGCCGCCGTCGTCGAGAAAGGAATCGTGGCGACCACGGACATCGTCACTTTCGACAGGCACTTCCCCGCCGGCATGACCTACGAGCAGTTCGGATGGTACGCCGCCGCCGTGAACTTCAGCGATCTCGCCGCCATGGGAGCCAGACCCATAGGCTTCTTAGCCGCGCTGGCTCTCCCGCCTGATCTGGAAGCCCAGGCGGCATACGACATCATGAGCGGCATAGACCAGTGCGCGGAGTTCTGCGGCACCGGGATCGTCGGAGGGGACACCAAACCCGGGCCGGGCGCCGTGGCGGGAACCGCCCTGGGATGCATGGACGACAGGAAGCCCATGCTCAGGAGCGGAGCCGTTCCGGGGGATTTCGTGGCCGTAACAGGGCCGGTCGGAGGCCCCGCGGCGGCGCTGGAGGCCCTGGACCTCGGAATCGAAGCCGAAGATGCGAAGACATGCCTGTACACTCCCGTCCCGAGGGTCGCGGAGGGCATGGCTCTGGCCGGATGCGGGGCCGTATCCTCGTGCATGGACCTTTCGGACGGCCTCGGAACCGCCCTGAACGCGATCTGCTCGATGTCGGGCGTGGGAATGGAGATAGAGATGGAGTTCGTCCCCCGCGAAGACTACGTGGAAGAGATCGCGGAGGAAGCGGAAGTCCCCCTCAGGAAGCTGCTCTTCGATTGCGGAGGGGAATATGAGCTCCTGTTCACCGCCGACAGGGGCAAGATAGGAAAGATTTACGAATCCGGAACTGAATTTTCTATCATAGGGCTGGTGAACGGCAGCGGGAAAGCCGAGCTCATGGAGAACGGAGAAAGGAGCGTCATCTCAAATGGCCGTTATTAACGAACGCGTGGAAGCCAGGTACTACGAAAGAAGCGGGGACTCGTACATATGCAGGCTGTGCCCCCATAACTGCAGGATATCCGTGGGAAACTACGGCAGATGCGGATCCCGCAGGGCGGACGAGGACATGCTGGTGGCCTATTCCTACGGGAAAGTGTCCTCTCTGTGCGTGGATCCCGTGGAGAAGAAGCCGCTGTACCATTACAGGCCGGGATCCAGATGCTTCTCCGTCGGCGGCGTGGGATGCAACATGAGCTGCAAGCACTGCCAGAACTATGCCATCTCCCAGCTTCCGTCCGGAAAGAAGCGCAGCACCTACAAGAAGCCGGACGAGATAGTCAACCTCTGCCGCAACGAGAAGCAGGATGCGATAGCGTTCACCTACAACGAGCCGATGATCTGGTTCGAATACATCATGGACGTCATGAAGGCCGACCCGGAGCTCCAGCTGATCCTGGTGACGAACGGCCTCGTATCGGAGGAGCCCCTCAGGGAGCTCTGCAGGGTGACGGACGCCATGAACATCGACATCAAAGGATTCACGGACGAATTCTACATGAAAGTGTGCGGGGCCCACCTCAAAGACGTGCTGAGGAGCGCGGAAATAGTCCACGGATGCGGGGTGCATCTGGAGCTCACGTACCTGGTGATCCCCGGATACAACGATTCCGACGGGGAGATAGAGGAGTTCTGCCGCTGGGTCAGAGACAGCCTTTCGGAAGACGTGCCGGTGCATTTCACCAGGTTCCACCCCGACAACGAGATGATGGACGTCCAGTGGACCCCGGTGGAGACCGTGATGCATTGCAGGGACATGGCGATGGAGGCCGGCCTCAATTACGCCTACGTAGGCAACACCCTGACCGACAGCGCCGACGACACCTACTGCCCGGAATGCGGGGCCACGGTCATCAAGAGGCTCGGATATCTCGTGGATCCGGTATCACTCGACGGGGACAGATGCGCCGCGTGCCGCCACAGGATGAACATCAGGCTGTGACATCTGATTGTATATTTTAATGAACAAAGTGTTCAGAAATAAATATGGAGCATACATCCAATAAGGTTTTATACTGCACTGTCATACGAATGTCCAAGAGACGGGATCGGACAAGATCCGGAAGCCGTCCGCAGCCCGGCTCTACCTTTTTCATACCAATGCGAACAGAGGATTCCCTGCGGCCAGGACCGCCGCGAACCCGGCCGCTATCGGCACTACGAACGGGACCATGGGCGTCACGGGGATCTCCTCTATCCCTTCCGCTTTCAGCCTGGCATAAACGCTTCCGACGTCGGCATCCGGCCTGCGGCGGACCAGCTCGCCGCCTTCCACGTCCACGGCCGGCCAAACATAGGAGTTCTCGGCGTCCCTCAGGAGCATAGGGTATTCGGTGAGCATCCTTGGCCCGAATCTTCCTTCCGAAGCGTTCCTGAACCCTATCAGCGCCATCGGAATCAGGGTAAGCATGGCCGCGGCCGCCAGCACGGACACGGGAAACGAAAGGACGGCGGACGCGGGAAGATGCGGCGCCCAGAGCAGAGGGAGCCACGGGATCGCGGGATAAGCCGGGAACGCCAGCGAAAGCGATATCAGAGCCTTGGCGTCGGCGCCGCCCGCCAGGATCCCGGAATAATACATGACCAGGAAAAGGACCGAAGAAGCTGCGGGAGACATCAGCGCCTCCCTGCCGGGGCATTGCGGGCACATCAGATACGAGGCGGCCGAAAGAACCAGCGAAGCCGCCAGAGCCCAATGCCCGCCCATCCTCTCGGAAAGGACGTACGCGGCCATGAGCGCCGACGAGGCGGCCGAGACCGCGACCGGCATGGCGGGCAGGCTTCCCGCCAGCGCGGCGGCAGAGCACGGGATCCCCGCGGCGCAGATGATCGCCCAATGCCTATCGCCGACCTCGCGGGTGCGCAGATCGGAGACCGCGGCGGAAAACAGAGCCGATGCGGCCGCGATGATGCATGCGGCCCAAAGAAAGATCTCCCAATACATCGGCGCAACCATCGGACATTTTGATATATACCAGCAATATCCTGTTTCCATGCGCATTAAAACGGCCGCGGCATTGGCGGTGCTGACCCTTGCTCTCATCGCCGCCATGCCGCTGGTCCCTTCCGAAGGGCTGTCCGAGAACGAATTCCGCGTCAGCATACCTCAGATAGGATACGATTCCGCGGATCCGACGCATATGCCTTCGATAAGCATCAACAGCAATTCGTCCGCGACCTGCATCATATATCTGACCAACAATTCGTCCGAGATCATAGCCGCGGTACTCAAAGAATCCTCGCTGAAAGACGTGGCCTCCGTCGTTCCGAGCTCGGGAAGCATGGATGCCGCCTCCGGGAAATACGCGTCCGAGAAGATCACGATCAAAACCGCGGAGTATGTGAAAAGCGGGCAGTACGTCATACCCTTCGAGATAAAGGTCCAGAGCCTCAGCGGAACCGGGACGTTCACCGAGAAGATCGACATAACGCTGAAAATCACGTCCACATACAATTCGGACGACCAGTACAACAAATTCTTCGGTCTGTTCCCCAACACCCTGGACGGGCCGCTGGGCGAGCCGTGGTTCGCATCGCTCGTCACGATGGCCGTCCTGCTGATCCTGAACGTGATGATATGCTATGCGGTGGTGCCGCTGCTCACCAGGCTCGCCAAGGGGAACGTAAGCGAAAGGGAGAAGGTCCAGTTCAAGCGGTCCGTCGCCAAAACCACGGCGTTCCTGATGTTCGTGTATTCGCTGAACCTGTGCGCGCAGATAGTCGGGGCCAGCCCGGGGGTCTGCTATATCATCGGAGCGGTCTCGACGCTCACCTATGTCGTGATCGGATCGCTGCTGGCATGGCACATCTATGTTTTCGTCCTTCACGTCCTGTTCAAAGGGATGGACGACATAGAGGTGGAAGGCGTCGATTCCTCGCTGGTGCCCCTTTTCAAGATGATCGGGCGGCTCATAATAACCGTGATCGCGGTCACCATAATCCTGGCATCCTTCGGCGTGGATCTCGCAGGCATACTGATGAGCGCAGGGGTAGTCACCCTGGGGATAACCATGGGCGCCCAGAACGTCCTCAGCCAGTTCTTCAGCGGGATAGTGCTCCTGGCGACCAGGCCGTTCAGGAGGGGCGACTACATCAAGGTCAACGGCACGGTCTACATCGTGAAGGAGGTCAAGCTGATGTTCACCGAGCTGTACACCTGGGAGGTGGACCAGACCATCACCATGCCGAACAACGTGCTCACGTCGGCGACCATATCCAACGTCACCAAGGAGACCAACGACGTCAGGATCTACGTCTACATGTCTGTGGCGTACGAGGCCGATCTGGAGCTGGCCAAGAAGCTGATGGTCCAGGCGGCGAACGAGCACCCCCACGTGGTCATAAGCGACACCAGATCCGCGCCCTCCACCAGGCTCACCAATTTCCTCGACTCGGGGATAGAGATCAGGCTGGCCGCCTACGTCGACGATTTCGACAGCAGCGGGACCTACGCCGGCGAGCTGAGGGAGCGCATGTTCGAGCTGTTCAAGGAGAACGGGGTCGAAATACCGTACACCAAGTACGAAGTGACCATCATGAATGCGGACGGGAGGAAGAAGCCCGGAGACAACTACGACTGAGTTCTGCGAATTCCGCAGAATGCCAAACCTCTTACCCCGTTTTACGCCATGACGTTTATGGATTCCGTCATGGCGATAACGATTTACCATGATTTAAATAACAAAATTGATTTACGTCGGACGAGCTCAGTGAGCAGGATGCCGGCCTTATGATAGACAACCTCGACAAAAAAATCATAGAGATCCTGAAGAAGGATTCCAGATGCCCCTTCGTCGAGATCGCGAACCAGCTGGGGGTATCGGAGGGAACCGTCCGCAGCAGAGTCCACAGGATGACCGAAGAGGGCGTGATCAGGGGATTCACCATCAAAACCAGTTCCAAGAACGTCAAGGCGCTCGTGGAGATAAGGATCGACGTGAACACGGACACCCAGCAGATCGCCAGGGAGCTGGCGGGATACGAAGGGGTCACCGAGGTGTTCGAGGTCACTGGGGACCAGGACATCATAGCTATCATAGACGTCGAGTCATCCCAGCATCTGAACGAGATAATCGAACGCGTCAGGCGCTACGACAACATACTCAGCACGCGCACGCGCCTGATACTCAAGGAGCATTTCGGGGAGGCATAACATGTTTGCAGGAACTGGAACGGCGATAGTGACGCCATTCGACAGGTACGGAGAGATAGATGAGGATGCGCTCAGAAGGCTCGTCGACTTCCAAGAGGAGAACGGCGTCGATGTCCTCGTACCCTGCGGATCCACGGGAGAGTCGGCCACCCTCAGCCACGCGGAGCACATCCACGTGATAGAGATAGTCAGGGACCAGTCCAAGAGGGCCAAGATCCTGGCCGGCACCGGGAGCAACTGCACGTCAGAAGCGGTGGACCTGAGCAGGAAGGCGGCCGACCTCGGCGTGGACGGGATTCTCTCCATCACCCCTTACTACAACAAGCCCACTCAGGAAGGGCTTTACAAGCATTACGAGCAGATATCCCGCAATATCAGCTGCCCGGTCATAGTGTACAACATCCCCGGAAGGACGGGATGCAACGTCAACGTCGACACCCTGATGGCTCTCGCCGAGCTCCCCGGGATCGCCGGGGTCAAGGAAGCCAGCGGGAACATGACGCAGATCCAGTCCATCCTGGCCCGCAGGCCGGAAGGATTCGAAGTCCTCAGCGGAGACGACAGCATAACCGTGCCCCTGATAAGCCTCGGAGCGGACGGAGTGATATCCGTCGCCGCCAACTGCTGCCCCGGCCTGATGTCCGACATGGTCGGCAGGGCCCGCAAGGGGGAGTTCAACACCGCGATGCAGCTGCACAACGAGCTTTTCCCGCTGTTCAACGCGCTGTTCTGCGAGACCAACCCGATCCCCATCAAGTATGTGATGAGCCGCATGGGATACGGCACCGAAACCCCCAGGCTGCCTCTTACGCCCCTCTCCGGGAAGGGAAGGGCCGTCGTGGAGCCTGTCATGAGGGATCTGGGGCTGCTCTGAAACCAAGCGGGTTCCGGCCCGCGCCCCATCCATTTTGCAGAGGTCATAAGATGATCACAGTAATGAAATTCGGAGGCACCAGCGTAGGTTCCCCCGAAGCCCTGAGAAGAGTCGCCGGAATAGTGTCCAACACCGAAGGCGAAAGGATAGTGGTCGCCTCGGCCATGTCGGGAGTCACGAACTTCCTCGTTTCCGTGGTCGAGAGCGACAAAATCGACATCGAATCCGTCAAGGAGCAGTTCGCGAACAAGCACCTCACGGCCGCCGAGAAGCTGTTCGAAGGCGAAGCCATGGAAGCGTTCATGGCGGAGTTCGACGGAAGGATGGCCGGGTTCGAGAAGGCCGTGATGGCCGACAGGTCGGACCCGTATTACAAGGACTGCGTGGTGTCCCAGGGGGAGCGCTTCTCCACCCTCCTTCTTGCCCACGTGCTGAAAGGCATGGGCATCGACGCCAGGGCCATGACGTCGGAGGACGCCGGGGTCGTCGCCGAAGGGCATCCCCTCAACGGCTCGGCCAACCTCCCGAAGACGGAGGCGGAGATGGGGATGAGGGTCAGGCCGCTGCTCTCCATGGGGGTCCTCCCGGTCATAACCGGATACTACGGGATCACTCCCGACGGCAGGCCGCTGACCTTCGGCAGGGGAGGCTCCGACTACGCCGCGGCGGTGGTGGCCAACGCCATCGGCGCCGACATGCTGGAGATCTGGACCGACGTGGACGGATTCATGTCCGCCGACCCCAGGATAGTCCCCGACGCCAAGAAGATAGACGAGATGAACTTCGGCGAGGCCGCCGAGCTCGCCTATTTCGGAGCCAAAGTCCTCCATCCCAGGACCATCGAGCCCGTCAGGATGAGGCACATCCCGCTCAAGGTCAGGAACTCCTTCAAGCCGGAGGAGCCCGGGACTCTGATCCACCACCTCAGGAAGCCTAAGAACGACCTCCTCAGGAGCGTGGCGGCCAAGACCGACCTTTCGATCATAACCATCAGCTCGGCGGAGATGGCCTACAGGCCGGCCATGGTGGCGAAGCTCATCGAGATGGTCGCCGCGGCGGACGCCATAATCTATTCGATATCCACCTCGCTGTCCACCGTCGCCTTCCTGGTCAGCAGCACCGACGTGAAGACCACCCTGAGGCAGATCAACAGCATCGAAGGGTACGACATCGAGAAGATCGACGTGAAAAGCGGGGTCGCCCTCATCTGCGCCGTCGGGGACAACCTCCTGGACAAGTGCGGCGTCTGCGGGGACATATTCTCCGCCGTCAAGGAGGCGGACGCCAACGTGGAGATGATCTCCGAGGGCGCGTCCGAAGTCTCGCTGAATTTCGTCGTCCCAATGGGAAAAGTCGTCGACGTGGTGAAGATCCTCCACAGCAAATACATGAGCTGATAAGATGATGCGCGAATTCGAAAGCAGAGACGGGCAGATGATGATCGGCGGGGTATCGGCCGCCAGCATCGCCGAGGAGTTCGGGACCCCCGTGTACGTGACCGACGAGCAGAGGGTCAGGGAGAACTACAGGAGGATTCACGGCGCCTTCTCCAGGTTCATGGACACCAGGATCCACTACGCCTGCAAGGCCAACACCAACCTTGCCATCCTCAGGATACTGGAGCAGGAGGGATCCGGCATCGACGCCGTATCCATCGGGGAGGTCAGGACCTGCCTGAAAGCCGGGTTCACCCCCGACAGGATCATGTACACCGGCGTGAACGTCAGCGACAGGGAGCTCAAGGAAGTCTCCGATCTCGGGGTCATGATCAACCTGGATTCCGTCTCCGAGATGGAGAGGCTGGCCAAGATCGCGCCGGGATATCCGGTATCGTTCAGGATCACCCCCGGAGTCGGCTCCGGCCACGGCGCGAAGGTCATAACCGGCAACAAAGGCGCCAAGTTCGGGATCCCGCTGGACGAAGTCGTCGGAACCTACGCCAGGGCGAAGGACCTGGGGTTCGACATAAAGGGGATACACGCCCACATAGGCTCCGGCGGGCAGTCCGCGGAGCCCTTCTCGGAAATGATGGAAGTGCTTATCGGCCTGGCAGACGAGATCGCCGAGCTGGGCATAGACCTTGACTTCATCGACATGGGCGGTGGAATCGGCGTCCCGTACAGGCCTCAGGAGGAGGAGATGGACGTGGAAGAGCTGGCCTCGGTGATCACCGACATGATAACGGAGGAGACCGGCATCGGGACGCTGATCCTGGAGCCCGGAAGGTACATAATCTGCGATTCCACCGTCCTGCTCACCAGAGTGAACGACGTCAAGGACGCCGGGACCAAGAAATACGTCGGATGCGACGCGGGATTCAACACCCTCATCAGGCCCGCGATGTACGATTCGTACCATTACGTAGCGCTGGCCAACAAATTCGGGAAGGCATGCACCGCCAAGTACGACGTGGTAGGGCCGATCTGCGAGACCGGAGACTACCTTGCGCACGACCGCGTGCTCCCCGACCCAACGGAGGGGGACATCGTCGCGGTGTACAACGCCGGAGCGTACGGGTTCTCCATGTCGAGCAACTACAATTCCAGGCCGCTGTGCGCCGAGGTCCTCGTGAACGATGGGAAAGCCGAGCTCATACGCGAGGCGGAGACCGTCGAGGAGCAGTGGAGGCACCAGATCATACCCGAGAGGCTCAGGAAATGAGGTTCTGGAAATATCAGGGGATCGGGAACGACTTCATCCTGCTGGACGGCACGGACGGCGGCCTGGAGATCGACGCGGAATGGTGCAGGAAGGCCTGCGACCGCCATTTCGGCATAGGCGCCGACGGCGTGCTCTATGTCCTCCCCGGAGAGGGGACGGACATAACCATGCGCATAATCAACGCCGACGGCAGCGAGGCAGAGATGTGCGGCAACGGGATAAGATGCGTCGCCAAGCACGCCTACGACTTCGGGATCGTCAGCAAGGAAACATTCACCGTACATACCCTCGCCGGAGACCTGAAGGCCGAAATATCCGCCGAGAACGGGAAGGCGCGCACGGTCAGAATCGACATGGGGGCGCCCATCCTCGAAGGAAGGAAGATCCCCATCGACAGGGACGGAAGGTTCATCGGGCAGCCCTTCGAGGCCGGCGGAGTCAGATTCGAAGCCAGCGCGGTGTCCATGGGCAACCCCCACTTCATCACGTTCAGCCCGCTGGACGGCAGGACCGTCGACAGGCTGGGACCGATCCTCGAGTCCCATCCTTTCTTCCCCCGGAAGACCAACGTGGAATTCTGCGAGGTCGCGGACGGGAAGATACATATAAGAGTTTACGAAAGAGGCGCCGCCTGGACCCTCGCCTGCGGCACCGGAGCCTGCGCTTCGACGGTGGCGGCCGCCCTCAACGGCCTGGTGCCTTTCGGAGAGCCGGTGGACGTCCGCCTCCCCGGCGGATGGCTTAAGATTACGGTCGGCAGGGACCTGGGATACGTTCTCATGGAGGGCCCGGCCGAGCTCGTGTTCGAGGGAAGCATCTGAGGTATTGATATGAAATTCGAACAGGCCAACAGGCTCAGGCAGATACCCCCATATCTCTTCGTGAGATTGGAGCAGCTCTCGGCGGAGAAGAAAGCCGCCGGATGGGACATGATCGACTTCGGCATCGGGGACCCGGACCTCCCCACGCCGGGACGCATCGTCGACAGGATGCGCGAGGAGGCCAGCGTGACGGCCAACCAGAAATACTCGTCGTCGGCGGGGGAGAGGGATCTCCGCATTGCGGTGGCCGAATGGTACGGGAAGAGATACGGCGTGAAAGTGGATCCGGACACCCAGGTGTGCGTCACCATCGGATCCAAAGAGGCTATATTCAACATCGCCCAGGCGTTCGTGAACGCGGGGGAGACCATCATAGCGCCTTCGCCCGGATACCCCGTATACTCCGGCGCGGCGACCATCTTCAACGAGGCGAAATGCGTCAAGGTCCCGCTCAGGGCGGAGAAGGGATGGCTCCTGGACGTGGACGAGTGCCCGGAGAACGCCAGGATGCTCTACCTGAACTACCCCAACAACCCCACCGGAGCCACCTGCGACCTCGCATACCTGAAGAAGGTCTACGGCTGGTGCCAGAGCAACGGGACGATTCTGTGCTACGACAACGCCTATTCCGAGATGTGCTACGACGGATACAGGGCGCCTTCCGCGCTTCAGGCAGGACCGGACTGCATAGAGTTCGGCTCTTTCTCGAAGACGTTCAACATGACCGGGTTCAGGCTCGGATACGCCGTCGGACACCCCGACCTCATCGCCGGCCTGAAGAAATGCAAGGGCCAGACAGACTCCGGCGCGCCGATTTTCATACAGAAGGCGGGTATAGAAGCTCTGAGCATGTACGGCGGACACGGAGAGACCCCCAAGGAGATCGCCGACAACATGGCGGTGTACGCCGAAAGGAGGAAGACGCTGGTCGACGGCCTCAGAGACCTGGGATTCGACGTCACGATGCCGAAAGGGACGTTCTACGTGTGGTTCGACTGCGGCATGTCCTCGTCGGAGTTCACCCAGAAGATGATCGACATCGGAGTCATCGTGACCCCGGGATCAGGGTTCGGGGAATCCGCCGAGGGATACATCAGGATGACCGTCACCGAACCGGTGGAACGCATAAAGATCGCCCTGGAAAGGATGAAGCAGGGCAGGTATCTCTGAAAACACCGGCCTCTCCGGCATGGGGAGGCCGTCTTTTTACGCATAAGCGGAACTGCATTCTGTTTCATACTATAGTGCTATATTTGCCGAGCGGATGCCCGGGATTTTTCCTGATAGAACTATAGTGCCGAACCATTCGGAACGGAATCTGGGGACGGATTCCGCGGCCCAGATATTCTCAGTCGAACCAATGCATCACTGGCCTGCCGGATGCTCTGGCCAGCACCGTAGCCCCTCTGAAGACCTTGCTCCCGTCCCCTTTCATGTTGACGCAGGTCTCTTCCACCCTGTATTCCAGAACCACGTCCTGAGCTCCCGCTTCCATCGCCCTGGCCGAGGCTATCCTCGCGGCTTCCGCTCTGGCGAATTCCATCGCATCGTCTTTGCACTGGAAGTCGAAGGCATCCGTACCGTTGTACACGATGCATTCCGGATTCTCCGAGAAATCCTGGAAAGCCGCGCGGACGAGGACCTCCGCCGTCTCGGCCACGGAGCTGGATATCGCGCCGATGGCGTTGCGCACGTCATAATCATCCGGAAGGATCAGCTCCGCGGAGAAATGTTCGGCCGCCTTCGGAAGCCAGGCCCCGGCAGGCGCGCCGATCCCGATCATAGGCATCCCGAGACGCACTATAGTTTTCGGATCGGATAATCCGCCCTCTGCCTCTTCGGTTCTGGCCAGATGGTCCGCTATGCATCCGCAGATCCTGCCGACGACCATCTCCTTCGCGGCGCTTATGAAAGCTCCGGGATCCATGCCCGCTTGGGACGCGAGAATGGATGCCGCGATGCGGGACGCTTCCGGGTCATACTCCCGGTATGTGCCTTCTGCCGCCAGCAAATCTGTGGGGGTGAGCCCTATCCCTGTGATGCATCCCGTTGACTCCAGCTCTTTCAGGCCGAATCTTTCCGCCGGAATCCCGGTCTGGGCGGAGACCTCAGAGACGGATAACGGACCTTCGCTTATGTTTCCGATAAACTCGAGATCATGACCGGAAAGACTCCGGCGCCTCGCGTTGGATGCTGGGATGTAAAGCTCGATGTCTCCGTCCCCGTTTGCCGCCGCCGATGACAGACGCTCTCTGACATGCTTCCATCTGGAGGACGCGATGCACATCGGAATCACGCGCACCGGCGAAAGGGCTATCCTTCCATTCTCCAGGTAGATTCTGCTGTCCCCTCCGATGCCGTAGGTGCTGACATCCGCCGCGCGGACGCGGGTCCTGTGGCCACCCACCGTCGCGCCGCTGTCCAATGTGCGCACGAATCCCCCGCGGACTATGCCCAGATCGGTGGTCGTGCCGCCTATATCCACGATCAGGGCATCTTTCGCCCCCGAATACGCCATGGCGCCCGTGAGACTGGAAGCCGGCCCGGACATCACGGTCTCGATGGGCCTTCTCATCGCCGTAGCCACGTTCATCACAGATCCGTCCCCTTTGACTATCATCATAGGAGCGTCCACGCCCAATCTGTCCAGGGAATATCTGACCGAGGAGATCAGCTCGATGACCGTCGGTATCAGCCCGGCGTTCAGGACCGCCGTGTTGGTCCTCCTCTCGAAACCCAGCTTCGAAGTCAGATCGTGGGCGCATACCACCGGGATCCCCAGCATCCTCTCCGCCATGGACCTGACGGCATCCTCATGGACGGGATTCCTGACGCTCATATAGCCGGCGACTGCCAGGACATCTATCCTGCCGCGCATCGATTCCACCGCCGCGCGCGCTTCGCTTTGGGAGAGCCTCTTAGCCACTTTCCCTTTCAGATCGATCTGCGCGTCGAGATAAGCATACTGCGCGGCGCGGACGGTATGCCCGAATCTCCGCCCCAAAGAGATCAGCCCGACGCGGCAGCTCTTGCCCTCGACTATGGAATTGGTGGCCAGCGTGGTCGAGAGCGATACCAGGGATATGCCCTCCAACGGTCCCAAACCCCTCAGGGATTCGGTTATCCCGTCCGCCAGGTTGTCGCGGGTAGTCAACGCCTTGGAGCGGCGGGATATGCGCCCTGTTTCCATGTCGATGACGACCGAATCCGTATACGTGCCGCCGGTATCTATCCCAAGCCCGTATGCCATCGCCATATGAAGGCCGGTGCGCATTGATAACGGTTCATGCGGGTCTTGCTCTGCCGGAATGGTGATTTTCCTGAAGGCAACCGATTTATCGAAAAATAGGCCTACTCGGCAGCATGCGGCTCATCGCGCTCGATCCAAACCTGACGGTGTCCGAACCCATAGCCATGATGAACGTGGAAGACTGTCTCATGATCGGAGTCAGCCCCGGCGACCGCATACGCATAGCCCTCGAAGGGACGGCGGTCTCCTCCGTGATGGTATCTAACTCCATAGAGAGGGGAGTCATCTGGATGCCCGTCTCGGTCATGGACAAATGCTCGGCGAAATCCGGCGACGAGGTCGAAGTGTCGTATTCCCCACAGCCGGAATCCATCAGATCCATCCGCAAAAAGATAAACGGGGGAAAGCTGGACAAAGAGGAGATAGATTCCATCGTATGCGACGTGATGGCCGGGGGCCTGTCTGAAAAAGAGATAATCGCGTTCGTATCCTCGTTCAACGTCAACAATTCGGACCTGTCGGAGGTGGCGTATCTGACAAGATCCATGGCGGACACGGGGGCCATGGTGGACTTCGGCGTGAAGCCCATATTCGACTTCCACAGCCTGGGCGGCGTCCCGGGGAACAAGATCACCCCCATCGTCGTGTCCATAGTGGCCTCGGAAGGCCTGGTCATCCCCAAGATGTCCTCCCGCGCCGTCAGCAGCGCCTGCGGGACCTCGGACTACGTCGACACTTTCTGCGACGTGGAGATGGATTCCGGCCGTCTCAGGAGCATCGTATCCAAAGTCGGCGGCGTCTTCGCCTGCGGGAACGAGGATTACGCCCCCGTCGGAAGCAGATTCATAAAGGCGGAGCGCCCGATGGGCATAGATCCGTGGCCGACGATGATGGCCTCCATAATGAGCAAGAAGATAGCCCTGGGGACCACGCATCTCCTGATGGACATCCCGATGGGGCCGGAATCCAAGATACCGGACATGGACGCCGCCAAAGCGTTCTCGGACAGCATGATAGACCTCGGGACCATACTCGGAATCCACGTGGAATGCGCCGTATCCAGGGCGGATCAGCCGATCGGCCGCGCCATAGGGCCCGTCCTGGAAGCCGTCGAATGCATAAGGGCGCTGGAGAACCGCGATCCTGACCCGTACGTGGTGGACAAAGCATGCGGATTGGCCGGGATTATACTGGAGATGTCCGGAGAGAAGGACGGCAAGGCCCGCGCCCTGGAGATCTTCAGGTCCGGGAAAGCCAGAAAGAAATTCCTGGAGATAACGGAGGCCCAGGGCGGAAGCGGGAGCCTGACATCGGACAGCCTTTCTCCGGGGCCGTTCTGGAAGGACGTCCACGCCAAGAGGGCAGGGTTCGTCCAGGCCATAGACGGAGCCAATCTCGTCGCCATCGCGAAGGGAGCCGGCGCTCCCGCCGACGTCGGAGCCGGGATCTACCTGTTCCACAGGAAAGGAGACCGCGTGGAAGCAGGCGATGCCCTGTTCAGAATATAGGCCGAAAGCCAGGGGAAGCTGGACCGCGCCGTGGAATCCGCCAGATCCAGGCGCCCGATGGAAGTCCTGGAGAAGCCGGCGGAACCCATGCCCGAGGACATGATAATCCGCAGGATACCTTCGAAGGAGATGCTGGATCTCATCAGGATGCGGATGCGACGGCCGGACGCGGATGCGGAACCGGTTTCGGGGAGAACCGACGGACAGCCTTAACAACGGGCTGGGAATACGCATCGCAAGGATGATACCATAAAAGACGGAAAGATAAGGTTCCCATGCGAGCTGGCGCTCCTGTGCGGGCTGCTGCTCGTAGCGTTTTCGGTATGCCTGTTCATCAGCAGCGGATACGGCACCACCGTGATATCATCCATACCCCTGATGCTCAGCTATGCCTTCCCCGGGCTTGATTTCGGCGCCTGGAACGCCGTCTATCATCTGGTGCTTATCGGGCTGTGCATCCTCATGACCAGAAAAGCCAGCGCCAGCTATGCCTTCTCCATCGCCGTCGCCTTGGTCTTCAGCGTCTTCCTCAGCTTCATGAAGGATCTCCTGGGAGGCCTGCCGCAGTCCCCCGATCTGGACCTCGTATACATCGTCGCGGCGCACATCCTGCTGTTCTTCGGCGTGTCCTTCTTCATGAGATGCTATATCCCCCTGCTTCCGGTGGACATATTCATCCGCGACGCGGTCATAACATACAGGATCAGATACAGGATCGTGAAAACAGCATTCGACCTCAGCTGCATAGCGATTTCCGCCGCCATATGCTGGCTCTCCCTCGGCAGAATAGCCGACATCGGATTGGGGACGCTGGTTTCTGCCATGGTTACCGGATACTTCGTGGCGCTCATCACAACCAGAGTCTACGACAGATGCTTCGAATTCGTCCCGGCCACCAGCTTCGCGGCAAGGTTCCTGTCGGACGATGCGCCCTGCAAATCCGGGTCGGAGGCGCGAAGATGGCGGTCCGCGTCGTCGAAAACCCATCTGAAATCGATCCGGAGATCGCCCGCCGGACCACGGACGGGATGCGCATCGGGATCCGGGGCTGCTCCGCCGTATGCAGGGACGGCTTCCTCGGAAGGAATTTCGGTGCCGGAGGGAACGACGTCCTGGTCGTCAGATCGGATGCCGGGCCCCGCAGATCCGTCGGGGTGTCGTTCGGGTCCGGGGATATGGCCGGATACCTCATGGCCGACGGCATCAACGATTCCGGGTTCGCATGCTGCCTGAACGGCATCGGATGGAACGACAAGGGACGTTCTGCCGGGAGCGCCCCGGGAAAGGAGAGGATGAACGCCCTCACCTGCGTGCGCTTCCTCCTCGACAATGCGGATTCCGTAAGCTCCGCTGTGAGGCTCCTGTCCGAGAAAGACATCTATTCCGCTCCCAGCAACCCGGAGATCCATCTTCTGATGGCCGACGGGACGGATTCCGCCGCCCTGGAATTCGTCGGCGGCAGGATGACGACGGTTTACGAAGCCGCATGCCTGACGGATTTCCACGTCTCCGGATACGAGACGGACGCCGACCTCCGCGGCCATCCTGTCGGCCTGGAAAGGTACCGCATCCTCCGCGGCGAGGGCTCGGTGCCTGACCTTCTGAGGAGGACGGCCCGCTCCAACGCGGCGGGAGGCAGGGATTCCCCCTGGATCAGCGAATGCTACGGCGACTATTCCCCGGCCGGGCTGGGGGATTTCGGTATCGGCACGCCGATAAAGGAGTGGATGCTGGACATGGCCGACAGAATGCTTTCCTCGCCCGGGAAGACCTCCCATTCGTCCATATATGATTTTAAAAATAAGGAGCTCAAAGTCTGCTCAGCGGAGAGCTGGGACTGGCATTCCTTCGGATTGTGACGGGAACAGCCTGTTTCCGAGGGGTAATACCCACTTTCGCACTTTCGGCGACCCCTCTGACCCCTATTAAATACCGATTCCCCGATGGCAATCTGAGGAATCACAATGGCCCACAAGACCCTTGAAGACATACCAGGAGTAGGACCAGCCATATCAGAGAAACTCCGCGAAGCAGGATACAACGATCTGATGGCCATTGCCGTAGCCTCACCGAAAGAGCTCGCA
>JAEEGL017004986.1_pt1 | contig 31246 bp, 31 predicted proteins | sample 9134231 | NCBI WGS metagenome assembly JAEEGL01 (sample SAMN16246548, study PRJNA631951) | gut metagenome | biome: gut microbiome; feature: rumen; material: fiber-attached | host: Bos | place: Iran: Karaj | collected 2018-10
ACATCGCCGCCGGCGCCGATGGCATTCTTATACACTCCAAGGCCAAGACCCCTGACGAGATTTTCTCGTTTGCCAAGCGGTTTCGAACCGAAGTGTCGAACGACAAGCCGCTCGTTGCCGTGCCCTCGACATACGCTCAGGTCACGGAGGATGAACTCGCGGCCGCCGGTCTCAACATCGGGATCTACGCAAATCACCTGCTCCGCGCCGCCTATACGGCCATGCACGCCTGCGCCGAGCGCATCCTGGAGAACGGACGAGCCCTTGAAGCCTCCTCCGAGCTCTGCATGCCGATTAAGGAGATTGTTTCGCTGATCTAGCGAGAGTATCATTGTTTTGGCAAAAGTGGCGCCGAAACTGAAAATCCTTTGCGTTGTGGCTGGGCTTCCGGCGGAAGGCGGCGGCTTTTCCGAGGTGGTCCCAGCCATTTCCGCCGCTCTTGCACGGCAAGGTTCCGATGTTACGCTTGCCACACGCGCAGAGACAGATGTTTCCAATGCGGCTCTTGAGGCGGAAGCGCATGGTGTCAGGCTCGTTCGGTTTAGGCCTTCTTTTCCTGGACGAATCTATTTCTCCTGGCAGATGCTCTCCGGGCTTGGGCACCTTGTCCGCGAGGCGGATGTAGTCTATCTTCACGGACACTGGACCTTCCCGATCTGGTGGGCTGGACATTGCGCGTTGCGGCAGCGTAAGATTTTGGTGATGCGGCCCGCAGGCAGCCTCAATCCCGTGCAGCTGGCGCATTCGGCCCTTGCCAAGACGCTGGCCTCCCTCTTCGACTACGCCTTGCTCCGCCGTGCAGACGCCATACATGTCTCCTCCGAGGCAGAACGCGAGTGGACATTGCAAGTCCCCGGTCTCAAGGAGCGCGCCAATCGCATCTTCATCGTGCCCAATGGGGTCTCCGTCCCAGATTATGTGCGTGATTCGGAGGCGGTAACTACCGCCTCCGAATCACGCACATTGCTATATTTGGGCCGAATTCACCCGATGAAGGGTCTCGACCTGTTGCTGGAGGCTGTGAAGATTCACAAGGATATGCCCGGGGAAGTCTCGAAGGATGCGTCGGCTGGGTGCAAAATCCGCCTCGTCATTTGCGGTCCCGATGAGGAAGGTACTTTAGAACGGCTGAAACGCCAGGTCGAAGAACTCGGCCTCACGGACGATGTCGAATTCAGGGAGCCAGTCCGCGGCGACGCCAAATGGGAGTTGGTAAAATCCTGCGATTGTCTGGTTCTCCCTTCGCGTAGCGAGAATTTCGGTCTTGTCGTGGCGGAGGCTTTGGCCTGTGGCAAGCCCGTGATTTGCACGCAAGGCGCGCCATGGGAGGCGCTTGAACGCGAAGACATGGGGTGGTGGACGCCGATTTCCGCCGAAGGATTGGCCGCCGCCATTGGTCGTTTCGTGGCATGCAGTGACTACGAACTAGGTGAAATGGGACGGCAAGGGCGTCTCTACGCCGCGAAGAATCTCTCCTGGGACACCGCCGCAGTTTCCATCCTCCGCGAAATTCAATCCCGAAGATAGCGGAATCGTAGGATTTTGCGATGAAAACTTGTTTTCGATTGATAGCGTAATAGACCTTGTTGTAAAGTACCAGTTATCAAGATTGGCAAATGGCAGATGTCAACATTGAAGTTTGGCATTTAACAAATTGGGGCACGATCTGCCCTTGAAATGGTGGATTATGGTAGAATATTTGCCTAAGTAATGGTTGGCATAAGGAGCGGCGAAGTGTGTTGCTGAAACTTGATATTCTCGACGAATCCGCAGTCCGTGTTTTCTCGGAACAGTTGGTGGATATGCAGGAATCGCTATCTGTCGAAATCGACGATGTTGATTTCTGCCCTAACAGAATAGTGCCGATTGTGGCATTGGCCGATTTGTCTTGCAGGCTTGGGGAGAAGATTAGTTTTCTATGTCCTCGCGGAACGGCAGCTGATGTTGCCACAGTCGGTTTTTCATCTTCGCGAATGAACCCCGATTCGCAAATTGACCGTCCTTTTGGTCGCGTATGGCGGTTCAACAACGGGGATGAACTTGGATGGATTGTAAATTCCTGCGAACACGAGATTAATCGTTCCGTTCGCCTTGCGAAAGGTGTGCGTCTTTGTTTTTCATGGTGCTTAAACGAAATCATGGACAATGTTCTTACCCACTCTGCACGTGGCGGCAAGGCTTTTGGCTATGTGATGGTTCAATATGTGGCGAAGGAAAACCTTCTTAAGGCATGTGTTTTTGATGCTGGGATCGGCTTGAAAAAATCGTTTGAAGGCTCGAAATATTCGCCAGAAACCAGCGCAGATGCAATCCGTCTGGCAGTAATGCGCAATGTCACTTGCGGGAATGGACAGGGCAATGGTCTTTACGGACTTAAGAGGCTTGTCGGGCAATCCCCGGACGGACGGCTGCACATAAGATCAGCTGATGCGGAATACCTGTACGATCCTTCTCGCAATTTGGAGAATGCCCGTGCTAGTTGGTCGATTGCAAGTTATGACGGAACGACGACTGTGGATTTCCAGATCAAATGCGATGGTGAGTTGTCATTTGCGGAAGTTTTCCCTGAAGCGGCGGGACTGACGGACCTTTGGGCGGAGAATCGGGAATCGTCGGATGGCCGCGTCATTGTGAAGATTTCCGAGGTGGTGAACAACTGCGGTTCCAGATCTGCTGGACGTGAGGTGCGGACACTCGTCGAGAATCTAATCGAAGCCGATGGGCGTAGAGTCGTTATCGATTTCTGTGGCATGGAAAACTGTAGCTCTGGCTTTGTCGACGAACTGCTTGGAAAGCTGTTGGAGAAATATGGTTTTGTCGCTTTTTCGCAGTTGGTGTCATTCATCAATGTGCAAGGCATAGTCGCGCTGCTCATCAATCATTCTATTGCACAGAGAATGGCCGCAATGCATAATGAGGCAGCCTCCTTGTGATAGTTTGAACCGATACGCCACCAGGATTCAGCATGGATTCGTTAGAACAGTTTACACTTTCCGTAGTCATCCCAGTCTACAATGAGGAGCGGACTCTTGGACAAATTGTGGAACTTGTTCGCAATGTCCCGATTCGGAAGGAGATAATCCTTGTTGATGACTGCAGCAAAGACGGGTCGTACAACATTATGCGGTCATTTAAGAACGATGACCAAAACACGTTTGTCTGCCTGAAACACGATGTGAACAAAGGCAAGGGCGCTGCCCTGCGCACGGGTTTTGCCGCGGCCACCGGGGACATAACCATTATCCAGGACGCCGATCTCGAATATGACCCCAATGAGTATCCGCGTCTATTGGCCCCGATTTTGGAAGGCAAGGCCGATGTCGTCTTTGGCTCGCGCTTCATGGGCGGCATGCCTCATAGAGTCCTGTACTACTGGCATTCCGTCGGCAACAAGTTTCTAACTACATTGTCGAACTTCTTCACGAACCTCAACCTCACGGACATGGAGACTTGCTACAAAGTCTTCAAAACAGATGTGATTAAGCAAATACTTCCATCTCTCCAGCAGAACCGCTTCGGATTCGAGCCGGAAATCACGGCCAAGGTCGCAAAGGCGGACCTTCGCATCTACGAAGTTGGCATCAGCTATTTCGGACGAACCTACAAGGAAGGTAAAAAGATCGGCTGGAAGGATGGCCTCCGCGCCATCTACTGTATCCTGAAGTACGGGCTTTTTGGCTAAAACAGATTGACTTCTCGGAAAATATGGTAGAATACTTCTTCAAGGGTAAGAACATGCACAAAGAAAAGCCAAGACCATGATGCTAACTCAAAACATGACTGATCGGGCGGTGATTGATGTCGCCGCTGTCAAAAACCGAATGATTTCGGTGCGTGGAGAGACTGTGTTGCTTGATCGCGATGTTGCTGCGCTGTATGGTGTTGAAACGAAGCATGTCAACCAAGGCGGTTAGGAACAACCCTGGCAAGTTCCCGCTGGGATACGTCTTTGAACTGAATGGTGACGAGATCGCATCTCTAAGGTCAAAAATTTTGACCTTAGAAGGTGGTTGTGGAAAGGGCCGTCATTCGAAACACGGTTACAAGGCCTTCACGGAGCGGGGTCTCTACATGCTCGCGACGATTCTGAAAAGCGAGCGGGCGGAGCGGGCAACACTTGCCATAGTTGAAACCTACGCTCAGCTCCGTTCCATGGTGCGTGACATGGAATCCTTGCAGACCTTGAAGGATGGTAGCCCCGAGCAGGCGGCGCAGCTTACAAAGGCCGGTCACAAGCTTGCAGCGCTCATCGGTGACAACCTCTCCACCGAATCGACAAAGACGACAATAGAGCTGAACCTTGCCGTGCTGAAGATCACGCATGAAGTCACGCGAACTAGAAAGAGTAGCAGGCCAGGCGAACAGAAGAGGACTTAGCCGATGCGTGATACTGTTCTTAGGCGGAAGCAGGCGAGGATTATCATGGCCCTTGTGGCGGAGATGTCCATTAGCGACGAACGCGCATCGAACTTGTCATGCACGACGGAAACCTTTTGGGAGTTCACAGACCGAAAGTATGGCCTACAGCTGATGAGCGACGGATACATTGTCGAGGATGTGTTGTCGGAGTTGCGATGATTGCCAATATGAAAGCCGATTATCCAAGTTCCTTGGCTATAGGAATCGCATAGCTCATGGGAATAATGGCAAAAGTGGCATAGAAGTGAAAGAAGAGTTGATAAAAGAATTCGCAGATCTTATTGAAGAGTTGATGGAGAGGATAATTAGTGAACTCGATGATTGTTTAAAGAATGGGAAATACCTAGAACGTTCGATAATTGAAGTTTTGCAATTAAATGTTATATCGGCAAATGTAGGGGCAAATAGTGATGTCACCGAATAGGTGTTTCCCATTAATATTGGTGGACCATGTTTTTTGAGTGTATGGATGAAGACAATAGACATTCGTACCCATGACAATAGCTTTACGAACTATGAAGCGGCTGCACATCTTGGTTTGCCACTCTTCAACGCAGGTGACGCGAAATGACTATCGCCTGTCTTGACGTTGAAGGCGTTTGGGTGTCGGTACTCCGGATTGTTTTTGGCGAAAAAACGGGAGTTTCCGAATGTGGACGCACTAAGTGCGATGAGAGCGAAGGGTTTCTTGAGAGTTGATAACCGGGAGCGTTTGTGGTATTCTTATTGACGATAGAAAATGACCCCTAACCGCAGAATCTTCCTCAACATCGTGGCCACTTACGGGCGGTCACTGTATGCGCATGTCATGGGCCTATTCTGCGATTGCTGGCCGCTGATGGCGTTGGGCGAGGTGGATGGGGCTGACGGATGCCTGTGGAATGCCTGATTTCGGCTGTCGCCTTGCCAAACTTCCCCAATGATTCGTGACTTGAGGTGGTGAATGTTTGCATTCACCACCTCAAGTCATCGTTTCTTTCGCTCCGCACATAGACAGATTGTTTGGCGATTGTGATATACTATTTTCATGCAGGAATCTACGTCAGAACGTCTTTGTGTCATACTGCCCGTGTATAACGAAGAGGCGGTTGTTGGAGACGTGCTGCGGGAGTGGGATGAGGAATTGGAACGGCTGGGTATTGACTATGTCATCCGATCCTATAACGACGGTTCAAAAGACGAGTCGCTTCGGGTGATGAGGGAATTTGCCGATGCCCACAGGCGGGTCGAGGTCAGGGACAAGACAAACAGCGGCCATGGTCCGACGATTCTCGCAGGATATCGCGAAGCCGCCCAGGATGGCTTTGACTGGATTTTCCAGATCGACTCCGATGATGAAATGGGGCCGGAAAAGTTCGGAGACCTTTGGTCCAGACGAGGGGACTATGACTTCCTGATTGGCCGTCGCAATGGGCGCGTTCAAGCCCTGCCGCGGAAAATAGTCAGCCTTGTCTCCCGGCTTTGCGTGAGATTGTTCTACGGGAAGTCCGTTTGGGATGTCAACTCGCCCTATCGCCTCATGCGGGTTGCCGCTTTCAAGGATTTTTTCGACCGCATCCCCCTTGCGACCTTCGCTCCCAATGTGATCCTGAGTGGCCTCGCCGCGCGAGATCGCTTGCGCTCCATTGAGATAAAGGTGCCTCAGAACGCGCGGGAAAAGGGCGAATCGAGCCTCAGGAAAGGGAGACTCGTGAAAGCCGCGATGAAAAGTTTTGGGCAGACTATCGCCTTCGCATGGAAATAAGGACACTAGGATTCAGCATGGATTCGTTAGAACAGTTTACACTTTCCGTAGTCATCCCAGTCTACAACGAGGATCGGACGCTGGAACGAATTGTCGAAGTCGTTCGCAATGTCCCCATTCGCAAGGAGATAATCCTCATTGACGACTGCAGCAAAGACGGCTCTTACAACATTATGCGGTCATTTAAGAACGATGACCAAAACACGTTTGTCTGTCTGAAGCACGACGTGAACAAGGGCAAGGGCGCCGCCCTGCGCACGGGCTTTGCCGCGGCCACGGGGGACATAACCATTATCCAGGACGCCGATCTCGAATATGACCCCAATGAGTATCCGCGTCTGTTGGCCCCTATATTGGAGGGCAAGGCCGATGTTGTCTTTGGCTCGCGCTTCATGGGCGGCATGCCTCACAGAGTCCTGTACTACTGGCATTCCGTTGGAAACAAGTTTTTAACCACATTGTCGAACTTCTTCACGAACCTCAACCTCACAGACATGGAGACTTGCTACAAGGTCTTCAAAACTGATGTGATTAAGCAAATTCTTCCATCTCTCCAGCAGAACCGCTTCGGGTTCGAGCCGGAAATCACGGCCAAAGTCGCAAAGGCTGATCTTCGCATCTACGAAGTCGGCATCAGCTACTTCGGCCGAACTTACAAGGAAGGTAAGAAGATTGGTTGGAAGGATGGCTTCCGAGCGATTTACTGCATCATTAAGTACGGGCTTTTTGACCGAAACAGATTGACTGCGATTCCATGCCTAAGCCCTTTTTGCTATACTGTTTATGAAAGGATTTGGGGTGAAATGGTTAAGGCCATTGTCCATAATGTGATTCTGATCATGTCCGGTTGCGTCGGGTTGCGTTTCGGTGCAGACTGCTCGAAACAGTATTGCATGATGGGCGGGAAGAAGATTGTCGGATGCGCCACCGATGCCAGCTTCTTTACCGTGCATTCCCGGAAGAATGTAAGACCTAAAGGCAGAATTATCATGGAGGCGTAATGAAGACAGTTTTGCTTGCAGGTGGATTTGGCACCCGAATAAGCGAGGAGAGCCAGTTCAGACCGAAGCCGATGGTGGAGATTGGCGGGATGCCGATTCTTTGGCACATTATGAAGGAGTATGCCCACTACGGCCATACGGATTTCATCGTCTGCGCCGGCTACCGTCAGGAATACATCAAGGACTGGTTTGCAAACTATTTTCTTCACAGTTCGGATGTCACGTTCGACTATCGCGATGGTGGAAACGCAATGTTTGTTCACAAATGCCGAGTAGAGCCGTGGCGCGTGACAATCGTCGATACGGGGCTTGCCACGATGACGGGGGGGCGTATAAAGCGCGTCCAAGAGTATGTAGGTGACGAACCGTTTTTTATGACTTATGGCGATGGCGTCTGCGACGTGGACATCAACAAACTTCTAGCATTCCATCGGTCGCACGGCAAACTGGCAACTCTTACGGCCGTCAAGCTCGGACAGGAGAAAGGCGTTCTCAACATAGGCGGCGACAATGCCGTGAAGTCTTTCCGCGAAAAGAACCTTGCCGACGCACCGCCAATCAATGCCGGTTATATGGTCTTGGAGCCTGGCGTGTTTAACTACATTGCCGGGGATGATGTCCCCTTTGAGCGAGAACCCCTTGAGCGGTTGGCATCAGAAGGGGAACTCATGTCCTACGTACATGAAGGTTTTTGGCAATGCATGGACAACACTCGCGAACGCAGAATGCTGGAAACGATGCTTGAAAAAGGTGTGGCGCCGTGGAAGACATGGGAATGATACGCGCGGATGCGTGAGACCGCCGGATAAAGGGCATTTCTAACGATGTTCGAAGAATACAAAGGGAAAAAAGTACTTGTGACAGGGCACACTGGCTTCAAAGGGTCATGGCTCTGCGAGTGGTTGCTTGTACTTGGTGCCGATGTGCATGGGCTGGCATTGCCGCCGCCTACGAAACCAAGCCTTTTCACCAAGCTGAAGCTTGCGAAACGTATAAAATCGCATACGATAGGCGACATACGCGATTTCCCGACAGTTTTACGCTTGATGCGCCACATAAAGCCTGATTTCGTTTTTCACCTTGCTGCGCAGCCTCTTGTCAGGCTTTCGTACGAGAAACCGGTTGAAACATTCGAAACGAATGTGATGGGAACCGTTCATGTGCTGGAGGCTGCCCGTCGCGTATTCTGCGCTGGAAAGGGCAAGCACGAATGCTCCATTGTCTTCATTACAACCGACAAGTGCTACGAGAATAAGGAGACATCACGCCCATACAGGGAGAATGACCCTATGGGCGGATACGACCCGTACAGTTGCTCCAAGGGATGCGACGAACTTTTGATTTCATCATACAGGCGTTCATTCTTCGGATCCCCTGAATCTCCTGTATGGATAGCTTCAGCCCGTGCCGGTAACGTCATTGGCGGCGGTGACTGGGCGCTCGACCGCATTGTGCCTGACAGCATGAGGGCCCTTGACGCCGGCCTACCCATACCTGTCCGCAACAGGTTCTCGACAAGGCCGTGGCAACATGTCCTGGAGCCGCTTGGAGGTTATCTTTCACTTGGTGCGGCACTTGCATCGCGGAAAAGATTCAATGACGTTTGCAGTGGGTTCAACTTCGGGCCCAACCCCAAAGCCAACAGGTCCGTTGGAGAACTGGTTGTGGAGATTCTCAAATGGCGTGTCGGGAAGTGGATTGACAAGACTGATGGCGATGCTGTTCACGAGGCCAGTCTGCTAAACCTCGACATCCGGAAGGCTTGCCGCATCTTAGGCTGGAGGCCTAAATGGGATTTCACCGATACTGTTAGGCAGACTGTTTCGTGGTATGCTGACGTCGGAAATGGCGGCAATCCTGCAGAGGCGACCAAAAAGCAGATACTTGAATACATGAAGGCGAGTTCGAGTTTCGTTAAGTGCCAAAGACCTACTGTTACCAGAAGGTTTTGAAAGGATATGAGGAATTCAATGACAGCAGACGAACTTAGACAAGACATCCTAGACAAGACGGCGGAATACTTCCGTCTTGTTCATAAAGCAAAGCAGGGCGAACCATTCGTTTCCGGTGAGTCACGCGTAAACTATGCTGGGCGTGTTTTCGATGAAAAGGAGATGGAAAACCTTGTCGATGCCTCGCTGGAGTTTTGGCTCACTTACGGTCGCTGGTCACGGAAATTCGAGAAGGAGTTAGCCGACTATCTTGGCGTCAAATGGGCGCTTCTCGTCAACTCAGGGTCGTCCGCAAATCTGCTTGCTTTCATGACACTCACCTCGCCGCTTCTTGGCGAACGCCGTATCATGCGCGGTGATGAGGTTGTCACTGTTGCGGCTGGTTTCCCCACGACAATTGCACCTATTGTTCAGTACGGTGCAGTCCCTGTGTTTGTGGATGTTGAACTAGAAACGGCAAACATAGACGTCTCACAACTTGCTGCGGCCCTTTCTCCTCGGACTAAGGCCGTGATGTTAGCGCATACCTTAGGCAACCCGTTTGATATCAAAGCCGTCAAATCGTTCTGTGATAAAAATGGTTTGTGGCTCTTAGAGGACAACTGCGATGCGCTAGGGTCAAAATATGCAGGACGCCTGACTGGGACGTGGGGAGATATAGGCACATCGAGTTTCTACCCCCCACACCACATGACGATGGGTGAAGGAGGTGCAATCTATACGGATAATCCTCTAATAAAGAAAATTGCTCTCTCAATCCGCGACTGGGGACGCGACTGCTGGTGCGAGTCAGGAGTTGACAATACATGTGGTTGTCGATTCACTAGACAGTTTGGTTCGCTTCCTCTTGGCTATGACCATAAATACGTCTATTCGCATTTCGGCTTCAATCTCAAGGCGACAGACCTACAGGCGGCGGTTGGATGTGCCCAGCTTGAGAAGTTACCATCTTTTGTTGAGGTACGTAAGAAGAACTACGCAAGGCTCTATGAAGGGTTGAAGGACGTTGACGCTATCAGCATTTTCCACCCTTATCCCGAGTCTGATCCTTCATGGTTTGGATTACTAATGACGGTGAAACCAAGCGCCGGATTTTCGCGCAACGATCTTGCAAAACATCTTGAGTTCGCTAACATCCAGACGCGCAACCTTTTTGCTGGAAACATCATTCGGCATCCGTGTTTTGAGACGATGCGCGATGGCATGGATTACCGTATAGTCGGAACACTTCGAAATACCGATATGATCATGAATTCCTCCCTCTGGATTGGTTTATACCCAGGAATGAGCGATGAGAAGCTTGACTATATGATTAAGACGATACGCGACTATAGCGCAGGCCGTTAATTCACCACGATGGAAACAATGTTGATAACTGGAGCTGGGATCAATGGCGTCACAGGGCGTCTTGCTCGGGACTATTTTGCCCCCACATATAATGTTTTAGCTCCTGGAAGTGATGAGTTAGACCTTACTGATGGTGATTTGGTATCTGCATATTTTGGTGCACATAAAATTGATTATGTGCTTCATTGCGCCACATTCCGAAAAAAAACTGCTCGCCAAAGCAATTTCGTTAACGACGATTTTGAAAGTAATGTCAGAATGTTCTTTAATCTGGCCGCGCATGCCAGCGGTTTTAAGAAAATGGTGTATTTTGGAAGTGGAGCAGAATTCGGGAAAGACAGGGACATCTGCATGGCGAGTGAAAACATCTTTGGTGCATGTATTCCCAAAGATAAATATGGATTCGGCAAGTACCTTATGAATTTGCATTCAGCACATGTCGATAATATTGTAAACTTAAGACTGTTCGGCACAATCAATCCGTATGAACGACCTGCCAAAAATGTTGTGTCGAATCTCGTTGTCAAGGTTTTGAAAGGAATGCCAATGACTCTGAATCGGAATTGTAGATTCAGCTTTGTCTTTATGCAAGACGTTTTGCCGCTTGTAGAGTATGTTCTTAAAAACGACTTGCCCTACAACGACTTTAATTTGGCAATGCCTAAACCTTACACGCTATTGGAAGTAGCCGATATCGTCACACAAAGAGTTGGGACAGGCGGTGTGCCGGTGTTCAAATATGCAGGTATGGGCAAAGAATATACAGCTTCGTCCGCTAGGAGCATTGAGTTTCTGCATGCCAACTATACTGATCTTCAAATTGCCGTTGATACTGTTATAGATTTCTACAAAGACAAAATAGACAATATTTCCGTTGAAGGCATTGATGAACGGTGGGGAGCATAGCCAATGATAAAAGTGTCCGACTATATAATAGACTTTTTAGGGCGGCAAGGCCTTCGCCATGCGTTCATGCTCACGGGTGGCATGGCAATGCATCTTGATGACTCCATTTCCCGTTCCAGCCTTGTCAGACCAGTGTGGATGCTCCATGAACAGGCTTGTGCATTTGCAGCTGAATCATACGCGCGAATCACGAACAACCTTGGCGTCGCAATCGTTACGTGCGGTCCAGGTGCAACGAACACAGTGACTGGCATAGCGGCGGCGTGGGTTGAATCGACTCCACTCATGATCATCTCGGGACAATGTAAGCTCGCCGACATGGCAAAAGACCCTGCGCTGAGGCAACTTGGAGTTCAAGAAATTCGCATAGTGGATATAGTCAAGCCGATAACGAAATACGCCGTTGTCGTAGACAATCCTCTCAATATTCGCCTTGAACTTGAAAAGGCCGTTCATATCGCGCGCAGCGGACGTATGGGACCGGTTTTGCTAGACATTCCCGTGGATGTGCAGGGTGCGTTTATAGACGAGACCATGCTTGATGGATATGTTCCCAAAGATGAATCGTCCCTATGTGATGACGCAGTCTTCGACGAAGTTGTCAAGTTGCTGAACGGGGCACGACGCCTTGTAGTCTATGCGGGGGCCGGCATTGCGATGTCAAACGCACGACACGAATTCCGCAATTTTGCGGAGCGGCTTGGAGCGCCTGTGCTACTCACTTGGAACGGAATGGATTTGCTAGAGGACGACCATCCTCTCTATATGGGACGACCAGGTGCCGTGGGGCAGCGAGCTGCAAACTTCGTTGTCCAGAATGCTGACGTTTTACTGGCTATCGGAACGCGTCTTTCTCTTTTGCAAACAGGATTCAACTATGAAAGTTACGCCAAGAACGCGCGGCTCATTATGGTTGACATGGATTCCTCCGAGCTTGAAAAGGTGACGCTCCATCCTACCCTAAAGGTCAAAATGGATGCAGGTAGCTTTTTGAGACGTCTTGCAATTCGCGATGACATCGCTCCCGCAGATTTTACGAATTGGCTTAAACTTGCGCGCGCGTGGCGCAACAAATACCCTGCACTTAACCCAAAATGGCTTGAGGACGTTGACTATGTTAATTCGTTCTATCTTATTGATGAAATTTCAAGGCAAATGCAGGCCGGTGATGTGTATGTGGGAGGAAGGGCGGGAACATGCGTTGATGCAGCTATACAGGCATTCAAGGTCAAGGCCGGTCAGCGTGTGTTCGTCACTAAAGGGCTTTCGTCAATGGGGTATGGATTGCCTGCCGCAATTGGTGGGGCGTACGCCACAGGGCGGAAAATAGTGTGTGTGAACGGTGATGGCGGCTTTGTGATGAACATACAAGAGCTTGAAGTCATTCGCCGGGACAAACTTGATATAAAGTTATTCATTCTCGACAATCAGGGTTATTCAACCATACGCGCTACGCAGAAAAACGTATTTGCCGGTCATTTTGCTGGTTGTGGACCAACAAGTGGACTTACACTAGGAAATATAGAGGCAGTGGCAAAGGCGTACGGTATTAGGACATTTGTGATAAATTCGCAGAAAAACATGAAAGAAATAGTATCACGGGTTCTATCCTTTACTGGACCGGTTCTTGTGAATGTGCGGGTGAATCCCGATCAACCTATAGAGCCAAGGCAGGCAAGTATGAAATTGCCCGACGGACGAATGGTGTCTCGACCTCTGGAAGACATGCGTCCGTTTTTACCACCGGAGGAGATTGCGGACATCATGTCCGTGTCCTCAACGAGGTGAATAATGGGTAGTTCAACGGATAAGTTGCTTACAATAATCGTCCCAACATATAATCGCAGAGAGTCTTTGGCAAAGGGACTGGAAGCGCTAATCCCACAGGTGGCGAGGCATAACGATCTCGTTTCCCTATATGTCTCCGACAATTGCTCAGATGACGGGACACTAGAAACGATAAATATGTTTCAGACCCGTTATCCAAGTCTTATCGAGTACAAGCGCCAGACCTGCAACCTTGGGGCACATGGAAACTTTATGGATGCTGTGAAGTCTGTCAATTCGAAGTATGTCGTGCTGTTCAGCGACGATGATGTTGCATTTCCTAATTACCTTGATTATATACTTGATCTTCTTCGTAAGTTTCCTGACGTATGTCTTATTCATTGCAATGTTCTTGGTGTTTCTTCAGAAGGAGAGTATTGTTGTGTCAATAATCCGAAAGTGACTTTTGGGCATCCAGTTTATTATCCTATAGGTGGTGACTTTATTATAGAGCATACATATGTGCCGTCTTTGATTTCATCCAATGTGTTTTTGTCTGAGGGATTTGTTGATGAATTAGAGGTTATAAAACAAGACGATTATCCTGGTTACGCATGGTTTGCTGCATTGTTGAAAAGTATTCTCAGAAAACCTTGTTTGTATATCGACACTCCTCTTATTATACAGAATAGACCTGCGCATGTTCGTTGGGAGAGAGATGCGGCTTGGTATTTTGCGTACGGATTGTCCCATTTGTTTTCGGATTTGGACAAGGAGCATAACGGCATCCTGAAAGCATGGGGTTACGCCTTTACCCATGCTTGGCACCAGAGATCATCGTTAGCCATCATAGGGAAATATCAAGAGGATTACCGAGACCGATATGAGACTATGATGAAGTATTCCGTTTCAGACGAATTTTCACGGTTGTTGAAATACTATGTTTTCCATTCGGCAAGGTACAGGCGCATACGACTGAACCTGCTGCCGCGAATCGCGCGGCGCCTCGGCTTGGGGAGGCTACTTGATGTATGATGTGAGACATGGAACTCTACACGGGGTGAAATGGACGGCCTTCAATTCGCTGGCAAACAGGGCTGTCAGCTTGATGTTGGGAATTGTCCTCGCACGGTTGCTCTCGCCAAGCGATTACGGCACGGTGGGGATGGCGGCCATATTCTTTGCCATTTCCGGCATCTTGATTGACAGCGGGCTGTGTGCCGCCCTCATTCGCAAACAAGAGACAACGGATGAGGACACTTCGACGATTTTCTTCTTTAATATTGCGGCAAGTACGCTCTTCGCCTTGCTAATTTGCGCTTTTCCAGGCACTATTGCCGACTTTTTCCATGCCCCTATATTGAAGGATATCGTCAAGGTGTCTGCTTTGACAATGGTAGTAGGTTCCTTTGGAGGCGTACAATGGGCACTTTGTAGCAAGGCTGTGGATTTTAAGACACCGGCACTCATCCACCTTCCCGTCCAGATAGTGACAGGCTTGATTGCCGTTTTCCTCGCATACAAGGGGTTCGGCCCTTGGGCGCTCGTGTACCAGAACTTGCTATCAACGGTTCTTTCTACTGTTTCTATTTGGTGCGTGTCGAAGTGGCGGCCCAAATTGATATTCTCCATGAAATCATTTCGGGAACTCTTTGGCTTCAGCGGCAACCTGGCCATTAATTCTGTTCTCGACACGTTTTACAATGAAGGCGTGGGCATGGTGATTGGCAAGTTTTATTCCCCAGCCGAACTCGGATATTATTCAAAGGGGCAAAGCACGGCGCAATTGCCTTCCACATTCATATTCAACATCGTTGGTCGCGTTCTATTACCGGTTCTGTCAAAGGTGCAAGACGACGATGAAAGGCTGATGAGAGTGTATAGGCGTTTGATGCGGATGCTTTCGTTGGTCATTTTCTTCACAATGTTCCTGATGGTTGCGTTGGCGAGGCCAATTACAATATTCCTGTATTCACGGAAGTGGGCCCCGGCGATAATCTTCATGCAGGTCTTCGGGTTCAGGTATATGATGTTCCATGTGCATGCGCTTAACTGGAATCTGTTGTTGGTTAAGGGCCGCTCTGATTGGGCACTGAAGAAGGAGATATTTAATAAGACTATCAACTTCACGCTTCTGTTTTCTGCTGTTGCGTTCGGACCGATATACATTGCGGCGGCATGTGCGGCGGCCTCAATCCTCAACATTGGTGTAAACACCTGGGTGGCAGGACGGCTTTTTGACTTTGGATTTCGGAAGCAGTGCTCCGATTTTCTGCCCTATTTCCTTCTTTCCGCAGCTTCGTGCGTTCCCGCATTCATCCTCGCCCAGACTGAAATCGCCCCGATTCTAGCAATATTTGCAGGGGGAATGGTTTCACTTGTCCTTTACTTCGGTTATCTCTTCTTGAGGAAGGACGAGAATTTATTGGAACTTCTTCAGCTAACGCCACTAAGGAAATACTCATGCCAGGGAACATCATGTGGGATTTCGGCATAAGAGCGAGGCACGTTAGTTGATTCTGTTGTTCATCTTTTCAGGAGATTAAGTAGCTAATGAACCTTCTTTTGGATTTTATAACACTTCGCGTAAAGACTGGGGCAGGGGAGTATGTCAGGACAATAGTGCTTGAACTTATCAAGCGATTGCATGGGCGGGAAGATGTCAGCCTCTTTGCGCTTTTTGATTCCGCCGAGGGAATCGCCTACGAGGATATGCGGGAAGTTTCCCTTGTAAAGTGTTTTCCCATCAAATATGTTGATTGCCATGGCAAAAACGTGGCAACAATTGCCACTGCCATGGGAATAGACAGATTCTTTGTCGGTTGTGCGCAATATGTTTCACAGTATCCGGGAATCTCGGATTTAGCCTGTCAGGTTGTAGTTGCCGTGCATGACTGCTATGCCGAAGAACTGGCACATGACAACATATATGATTACTTCCTCTTCATTGACGGCTCATACGATTACCGCGAGCGCTTCAATTACCGTCTTCTGAATCAATTGCGTTTTTTTCGACTATCGTGGCTTTTGGCAAAGCGCATTTTCGATGCGAGACGCAAGGGGTGGAATTCATCATACGTTGTACCAATCGTCTCTTTGGTCCGTCTGTATAGGAAAAATCGGAAGACCACGTTTCTGGTTCCTTCGTCCTTCTCCAAGTTCGCTCTGCGTTACCACTATGGGCTGCAAGATGACTCCCGAATTGTTGTGAGGTTTTGTCCGGAGAAAATCCCGTCCGAGCCCGCTGATATTCAGGATGGTGTCTTGAGAGAGATTATTCAATCTCGTCGCAAGTATTTCCTAATGGTCAGTGCAAATCGCCGTCCCAAGAACCCTTACAAGCTCGTAATGGCTTTTGAGAGATTCTGCCAGTTCAACAACGAAATTGACCTCGTTGTCGTCAATTTTCCACGGAAGGGAAGTGAGCGTGTACATGTTCTGCCGTTTTTGAGCGATGGCGATTTGGCTCATGCCCTGAGAAACTGTTATGCGCTGGTCTATCCATCTTTCTTCGAAGGTTTCGGATATCCACCTTTGGAGGCGATGAAATACGGGAAGCCGGTTCTGGCCTCCAATGTGACATCAATGCCGGAAATACTTGGTGACGCACCGATATATTTTTCGCCTTTCTACAACGCGGATATGTTCAAGGCCATGATAACCTTGGCTGAAATGTCTGAAGAAGAGTATTCAAAACGCTCTGAGATATCCCTTGAGCAGTACAAGGTTGTCCAAGAACGACAGGAACTGGATTTGCAGAGTTTGATTGACATAATACTCGAACCATAAGGGTGCCGCTAGGTCGAGAATATGGTATAATGCTTTCGTGGTAAGAAACCTTCCAATTTCGCAATTTGATGTCATCTCCTTCGACATCTTCGACACGCTGTTGCTTCGGCCGTACCTGAAGCCACATGACCTGTGGCAAGACTTGGAACGGCGTGAGGGGGCCGCGGGCTTCGCTAGGGACCGTGAAGCGGCAGATCTGAAGTGTTACGCGATTGCCAATCGAGAGGGGCGGGAGCCTACGCTGGACGAGGTGTATGCCCTGATTCCAAATTGCGCGGGTATGAAAGCGAAGGAGTTGGAGTTGGAGCGCAACGTCCTTACTGCCAACCCGGAAATGGTGCAGGTTTGGAAGAAGGCCGGAGAATTAGGGAAACGCCGCGTGATCGTGTCCGACATGTACCATTCCGCCGACTTCCTTGAAAAGGTCCTGCGCGAGAAGGGAATTGACGGATGGGACGGCTTTTTCGTGAGCTCCGACCGCCAGAAAAAGAAGCGCACGGGGGAACTGTTCCAGCTTATGCTGTCAGACATGGGCGTCCATGGCGAGCAGGTCTTCCACATCGGCGACAACCCGAAAGCCGACGTGGAAATAGCGAACAGGGAAGGCATCCCCGCTTATCTGTACGTCAAGGTTCCGGAGCGCTTTTTGGAGGGGTTCCCGTTCGTCCGCGCCTTTCTTTCCTCCAGTCCTACGCAGGAAAAGGGACTTTATGTCGGCGCGCTGGCTCTTGGCTGGCATCTTTTCGCCTGCGGACATCCTGAATGGACATACTGGCACCGCCTGGGCTTCCTCTTCGCGGGGACTCTAGGATACGCCTACATGAAGTGGGCCGGGGAACGCGCGCGGGAGAAGGGGATCGACCATTTCATGATGGTGGCGCGAGATGGCTATATTTTGGAAAAGATCAGCCATGTTGTAAACCCGGACATCAGAACAGACTATTTCTACGCATCGCGGTTCTCCGCGATGTTCGCGATGCAGTACTTCGGTTCTTTTGGAAAAGGAGTCGGTCGCAGGCGGCAAGTATGCATGGAGTATCTGGAGAAGAAGGAGGGCGTTCATTTTTCGGAAGATGAGAAAAAAGTCTTTCTGGAGACGGGCGAGATGCACGAAGCGGCCAAAAAGGTGTTCGACGCCGTTTCAGTTCGTGAGCGGAAGTCTCTAGAGAAATACTTTGGGCAGTTTAAGATCAATTCTGGAAAAACGGCGTTGGTGGATGGCACTTCCGGCCATTTTACCGTGCAACGTCTTCTGGGAACGATTCTGGGAAGAGACGTTTACTCATTCTACCTTCAGACGATTTTCCCGCCTAAAAATGCCGAGACTCTCTACCAGTGTCCGTTTATCGAAGCTAGATTTTTGGGTTTTTCGGAGTTTCTGCTAGGTGCCCCTACCCCCCCAGTGGAACGGGTCGAGGGCGGGAGGCCCGTGTTCAAGCCTGATCCCCCATTTTTCGAGAGGTTCAAGATGTCGGTATGCCCTCATCTTGAAGAGGGGGCAATAGCCTGCGCGGTAATATTGCATCGTTTTGGGATGGATGTGTCGAAGCTCATGTGGTTGGACTGGAACGACGCCTTCATGGACAACCAGTCCTTGGAAGACAGAGAAATGCTCTCTTTGGCCCGCGATTCCATCGCGCCTGGCCATGCGGGCGGGTATTTCAGCGTCATCCCACCACCCGAGCCAGAGAAAACCATTCGCATTTTCGGACGGGCCATTCTGGGATTGCGCTGGCAGCGCATCGGCGAAACACGATACAGGGTCGTCTATCTCTTTCGCCGCTGGCCGATTCTGAAAGTCAGGAAATGGCTGTGGAGCGGTTTGAGGCGGCACTCCAATCGGCGGACAAAAATGCGGAGAAGTTGAAATGAGCACATACGCAATAATCATCGCAGGGGGGGTCGGTTCGCGCATGGGAGCGGACATACCCAAGCAGTTTGTCCAGGTGAATGGTAAGCCCGTGTTGTTCTATACGTTGGAGGCTTTCCAAAGGCACCCTATGGTCGATGCCATTCTCCTCGTCTGCATTGACGGCTGGCAGGATGCCGCATCCGCCTATGGGAAACAGTACGGCATCGACAAAATGCGGTGGATCGTTAAGGGCGGGGCGACAGGTCAGGAGTCGATTCGCAATGGCGTTTTTGCCTTGGAGGATAAGTGCGCGCCAGAAGATGTCGTCGTCATCCACGACGGCATACGCCCGCTGGTCGAGCCTGCGGTGCTGGACGATGTCATTGGCAAGGCGCGGCAGTTCGGAAACGGTGTGACCTCAATGCCGTACAACGAGCAGATATTCCTCATCGACAAGGACGACCCGGCTACGACGAGCCAATACATCCCCCGGGAGACGCTGCGGCGCGTGGCAACGCCACAGGCGTACCGATTCGGTTTGCTAGACCAGGCGTACCATGAGGCCTTTGAGAAGGGAATAGGCATCTACGGGTCTTCATACACTAACACGATGATGGTCGAACTCGGCCATAAGCTCCACTTTGCGGCGGGGTCTGACAAGAATATAAAGCTCACAACCCCAGGTGATCTTGAGATTTTCAGAGCTTATCTGGCGAGTCAGCGGGGGGGGCGATGATTGACTTGGGTCAACTGGCAGGCAAAACGCTTCTGGTCACCGGAGGGACCGGCATGATTGGGAAGTGGATGGTCGACACGCTGCTGGAAAAAGTGCCATGCGCCATCATCGTCACGGGCCGTAGCGAGGAGAAATTCCGTGAGCGCTTTCCGTCGCGGCGTCCGGTGTTCCTGAAATGGGACATCGTCCGAGAACCCCTTCCAGCGGTCGAGAGGCCTGTGGACTACATCATCCACCTTGCGAGCAACACGCATCCCGTCGCCTACGCGACCGACCCAGTTGGCACTGTCGTGATGAACGTCAACGCCGCGAAGGAACTTTTCGACCTTGCGGTCGCCAAGAAAACCAAGCGCTTCGTCTATGTGTCCAGCGTTGAGGTCTACGGGCAGAACCGAGGCGATGTTAACAAGTTTTCCGAGGACTACTGCGGCTACATCGACTGCAACACGCTCCGAGCCGGCTATCCCGAAAGCAAGCGTTGCGGGGAGGCACTTTGCCAGGCGTATGTGAAGCAGTACGGACTCGATGTCGTCATTCCCCGCCTCGCACGCGTGTACGGTCCGACGCTCCTTTCGACCGACACCAAGGCGCTAAGCCAGTTTCTTCGCAATGCGCTGGCGGGGGAGGACATCGTCCTCAAGAGCGAGGGACGTCAGTTCTTTTCCTATCTCCACGTCGCGGACGCCGTCTCGGGAATTCTGACTGTTATGCTCAAGGGGGCAAGGGGCGAGGCATACAACGTCGCCGACGAGCGGAGTGACATCACCCTCCGCGACCTCGCCGCGCTCATCGCCCGCGAGACGGGGAGCAAGGTCGTCTTCCAACTGCCGGACGGGGTTGAATCCGCAGGGTTCAGTCCGGCGATGCGGGCCCGTATGGACAGCGCAAAGCTCCGTGCATTGGGTTGGTCCGCGCAATTTGACATTGAACGCGGTGTCGCGGAGACGCTGAGCAGCCTACGGGCAAAAGAAGTCTAGGAGAAAACACATGACAGACCGAGAACATTTTCTTGAACCGGAAATACGAGACGGCGTCCCCGTCAGCGCCGAGCTGAAGGCCGTGTGGAAAGTCCTGCTGGATCTCCTCGAAATCCTGATTCGCGTATGCGAGAAATACGACCTTCACTACGCGATGGATGGAGGCTCTTTGCTTGGGGCAATGCGTCACAAGGGATTCATACCTTGGGATGACGATCTTGACGTCGAGATGCCGCGGAAAGACTACGACCGGCTGATGGAGGTGCTGCCGGCGGAACTTCCCCCGGGCATCGTCATGCGCACGTTTGCCAACGAGATGGAAGGTTGGTTGGCGCACTTGTGCCTTATGAATGTCAATACGACATCCATTGACACCCTCTACACGGATTGTAAACAGCGCATCGCGATGGGGATTCGCATTGACATTTCTCCAATTGACGGTATGCCTGCAAGTGAGGAACAACGGCATAGAATGCTAAGGAAATCAAGGTTTATTGCAGGAATAGTGCGCAACAAATGCATGAGGGACGCTTGGAATTCATTGGATAAGTTGCGCCATTTGGCAGGTCAGGTCTTGTACTATTTGATAGGGAGAAAGCGTCTGTTCGCATGGCGCGAAAACATTTTTCGGCGAGTCGACTTTGAAAAAGAAGGGATTGGGGCAACCATGCCTGCAAACCATGGTTTTGCACCACATTCCTGGCGCAAGGCAGAATGGTTCAGCGATTATCGTGACGTTCCATTTGAATATCTTATTGTCAAAGTGCCCCTCGGTGCCGAGCAGCAGTTAGACCAGCTCTATGGCAAGGATTGGCGCACCCCTAAACGGCATGCAGGTTTTCACAATGACATGTTGATTGACGCCCATCGCGGATACAAGGACGTCCTTGTTGAAAAGTTCGGCTATGAAATGGATTGGCTGAAGGATTTGCCATAAACTGCCGGTTCATTGATTCGCAAAGTCAATGTTGTGTTATGACCACTCATGAAGACGTATGATTTTATTCTTTCCTTGGGCGGGAGCTGTGCGGTCGCAAACCAGCTGAAGGTTCGCGGTTTGCGCCCCTTCAGCCTCCCGTTTGACTGGGTCTTCTGTGTCTCCCCCGATGCGCTCGCGCGGCTGGCGGATTGCTTCCGCGATGATTTCGCGCGATGGATGCTCCCTGAGAACCTCGTCGATGTTGATCCCTGCGACAGAAATGCCCACGCGGCCAAGTACCAGTATCGCGACACCTTTACTGGCTATCGCTTTCTTCACGACTTTGTCAGCCCGAAGGAAGTCAGCGCCGAAACTGTCCGGGCCAAGTACAGGCGCCGCATCAACCGACTCTATGACAAGTTGCGGAAGGCTGACTCAATTGCGTTGTGCTTTGACGCGAAGTATCCGGGAAGCGAGGAGAATCTGCTGGCAATCCGTTCCCTGCTTCTTGAGCAGTTCGGAGCGGAGAAGAACATAGACTGCTACCTGGTTGAGTTTTGCGCAGAACGGTACGAGACCATTGCGAACGATCACCTCGCTATCTTTCGTTTTACGCATCCCAAGACAGACTACATTTTCGGGTCACATCCGACATTTGAATTTGGCTTCATGGATGATTTTCGACTGACGGCCAAGTTCAAGTCCGAGGAACGGGGGAAGGGACGCTGGTACTATGTGGCCCATACGCCGCATGGTATCCTGATCTGGCTTTGGCGGACGTCACGGTCCATCTTCGGGATGAAGTTGTCGGTCGGCAACAAGGAAATTGACTTTCGGATTGGAAGGTGAGAAAAGAACCATGCTATTCTTCGACGCGCACATTCATTGTCTTGGCGAGGAGACCGGTGGGTTCCTTGTCGGTCTTGAAGGGACGCCGTGGTTTGACGGCATTCTCCACAATGCCGAGGCGGAGTCACTGGCAAAAGGCAACCCAGCCTATCGGTTCTTCTTGTATGTGACGCGTGACGATGCTCTGGCAGGAGGTGCTTGCGCCGTGCCGCGCGGGGCGCTTTTGAAGTACCACCCCAGGCGCGAGAAATACACGCCGGAAGAGGTGATCGCCTCCATTCGCACGCTCCAGCCCAAGGCGGTGATGGTCGACACACTCAACGAGCCGGGATGGGTGGCGTACGACTACTGGAAGGTCGCGCGGACTTTTCCCGAATTGACGTTCATCTTTCCACATGCCGGCGGCTACCTGATCAACGACTTCATCAAGATTTGCCATTTCCAGAGGAACGTCTGGATTGACTTCACCCTCACGCACACGAACTTCGGCGGCATCTCGCAAAATCCGTTGCCATACGTGGACCAGGCAATTGCCTACGCACTAAAGGCGCCATTCCGCGACCGGGTTTTGATGGGGAGCGATCTTCCGTTTTTCAGCCAGATGGATGTTGTCACCTACTACGAACGGCTAGGCGTGTTGGAGATGCTAAACGGAAACTTTCAGCGGCTGGCAGAGATGTTGGCCGTGTAGAACGTGACGGACCTCGTACTCTTTTCTGCGGAGTGGAAAGGAAAGGACAGTTATGAAAAAGGTGCTTCTTGTTGGTAACTGCGCTTTATTTGTCGCACTGTGTCTGTTTGTTCTCTCGCCCTTGCGATTGAATACGGACTCTATGAGGCTTTTTGCGATGGCGCTTCCCGCGGCCGTTGGCGGTGCATACGGCATAGACCAGTTCCCACCGTTTTACCCGCATTTGCTGTGTGGTCTCATGAAGGTGGGATGGTGCAACAGCGTTGTGCTTCTGACAATCAATTTCGCTGCTCTATTTCTAACGTTGCTCATTCTCTACAAGATTATGCGGCTTAATGGATGTTCGTTCATCGAGATGATGGTGACCGTCACGTCAGTCCAGTTGTGCTGGTGCATTGCAAAGCATGTTCTGTATCCCCAAACGGATGTGATTTTACTGCCCTTTTTTCTGGGCTGCCTGCTTGCCGTCATGTATGCGGAGAGGAGCGAATACTGGGTACGGAAAACCATGTGGCTGATTCTGGCGGTCGTGATCGCTTTTGTTGCTCTGATGGTTAGAACGGCGGCACTTCCCCTGTTTGCCGTCATTGGCGTTGTGGCAATTGGCATCACTCCTAAGAATTTTATCGCTGTAATACGAAAACGAGTCTTTTGGCTTTCAGCGCTCGCCCTTTTTGCTACATTGGCCATTGGCGTTGTTTTGGCAATCAGATTTACCGAGTTTGACTCAGAGGGTGGATATTTCAAAATGTTCAAGGCCTTCATGTCGCGTGGCGGGACTTCAAAGTTCCTGGCCGTCGGACGGTATCACCTCGAAGAGATCATGCAGTTGTCGCTCAATGTCTCCTCGGCACGCATCCCTCGGCTTGTGGTCGTCACGGGATCTGTTGTAATGCCAATTGTATTCGTTTGGGCCATAGTGAAAGGATGGCTTTGGTTGGATTGGTGCCTGCTGCTTGCTCTGCTGGGCTATGGACTTGAAATATTCCTCTGGCCCTATACGGATGCAAGATTCTTTCTTCCCGTTTTCCCCATTGCCGCCATGCTGATGGTGCATTTAGGGTTTGATTTGTGGCGACGAAATAAGATTTTCCGTCCAATCGTTTTTCTCTACATTGTAGGCTTTGTATTTATGGGTCTCGCCTCATGGGGATGGCTGGCGAGACAATGGCATTTTGGAAGGGACTTTTACAGGCACACGACTAATAGCATTCTTTCACCCGCCTTCAAGAACGCCTATATGCTTGAAATAAAGGATATTCCTGAAAATGAAAGGATATTCCCCGTTTTCCTCATAAAGAAATTCGATCCTTTGCATAGCTGCAAAGAGAAAGAGGGATTGGCATTGGAGGATTACCGCGCCTTTCCCGCGCAATAACTACTGGGAAGACTTTGGGTAAGCTTTGGAGAGGCAATTTGTCCAAGGGATGGCCGACGGAATGGAACGGTCTATGACAGACAAGCAGCGAATAGCGGTGATTGACTTCTGGGAAGATCATTGCACCGAATGCGGCGAACCCGACTGCTTTTGGACCTGTTCCAAGTTTCGGCGCGGTGCGCATGGCCGATGTGAACGCGTGGTCATGGACGGGGACATGGTCTCTTTTCGGGAATGGGGCAAACTCGAACTTTTGTGGAGCGGACACCTGGCAACGCAGGACGCCGCCGTCCGCATGCTTTCGTGGAACAGGCATCGCGAAGGCGTGGCGAAAATCCTGCAACGACTTCTCGAATGGTTGCCTGTGCCATACGGCAGGGGGCCTTATGGCATTTTCCGTAGCCTGCGCTGGCGCAAGGCCGCGCGGCTGTCGCGCATTTCGCAATGTCCGGGGACGTGGGTATTCGAGGCGTGCTCGGCCAAACCAGTTTCGCTGGTCTTTGAAGTCCGCCAGGCCAAAACGATGCTTCTTGTCCGCGCGTTCGACTTCGGGCCGGACCTGAGGCATATCGAGATTCCGCTCCCTCCTGTTGCAAAGGGGACGCATTTCTCCGTGCGACCTGCGGATGGAATGCCGGCAGGCCCAATCCGGATTGTGGAAAACAGCTTGGTCGCAGGAAGCGAGACGCCCGTGAAATGCGTGGCCTGGGATCTGGACGGGACGCTTTGGAAGGGTACGCTCAGCGAGGGGGACGAGGTGGTTCCCTTCCCCTCCGCCGTAGAGGCTGTCAAGCTTCTCGACGGGCGCGGCATCGTCAATTCAGTCTGCAGCAAGAACAACCCGGAGGAGGCATTGGCGAAATTGGCGGAATTGGGACTCGCGGAATACTTCGTCTTTCCTCAGATTGGATGGGGGCCGAAGAGCGACGCCATCAAGCGCCTCGCCAAGGAAATGAACATCTCCACCGATTCGATTGTCTTCGTCGACGACGCGGAGGAAAACCTACGCGAGGTGTCGGACCGAGTGCCCGAGGTACGCGTCTTGAAACCTGAAGACGTGTCGTCCGTCCTTTCCCGGCCGGAATTCAATCCCCCCGTCAGCACCGAAAGCTCGGCGCGCAGTCGCCGATACCGGGAGGAGATGGCACGGCGACGCGCCGCTTTGAAATTCGGTGGAAGCGCAGAAGATTTTGCAATTGCGAGCGGTTTGGAAGTCGAAATCCTTCCTGTGGAAGGGGACCGTCTGGATCGCTGCCGTGAGCTTGTGCAACGGACGAACCTGCTGAACCTAACGGGGCGCCGATACGATGCCAAGGCCTTCTCCAATCTTCTTGAAACGTCGGAATCGGCGGCCGTTCGCGCAAGGGATGCGTATGGCGACTATGGAACCGTTGGGTTCATTGCCTGGCGCGGTACGCATGTTGTCGAATGCTGTTTCAGCTGCCGCATCGCGAACCGCGGTGTCGAACGCCGGGCGTTGGACGCCATTGCAGCAGGGCGGCCATTTACGGCCGACTCCGTGGAGACGCCGCGCAACGAACCGATCAGGAAGATTGTGGAGGAGTGGATGAAATGCCATTGAGACGGTTGACTGGTTGGCTTGTCTCCCTTGCATACGCTACGATGCGCGCACGGAGGAGGGCGCTTGCGCGCATCTCCCGCGCCGGTGTTCTTCCCGTTGTCGTCCACGCCCTTCCAGCAGCGGAGCTGGAAAAACTTTTGGCATGGCTCAAGAAAAACGGCGCACTGGACAAGCTTTGGCTATCGTTTGACGATGGCTGGTTGTCCGTCTTAGATTGTGTTCCCGTCCTCGAAAGATTCGGCGTGAAGGCAAAAGTCTTCATAGCCCCTGGCCAGACTGAACGCGGGAACATTTGGACCAACGAGGCTGGGGAGTATGGTGTGACACCGTCGGTTTGGCGCACCTGGTATCCGCTCGACGAGGAACGCCGGACAGCGCTTCTGGATTCACTAAGGCGTGACGGATGCCCGACAAAGCGCAAACTTCTCACTAAGGAGCAGGTCGCCAACCTCTCCCGGCATCCTCTTTTCGAGATTGAAAATCATACCTGGAGCCACATTTCAGCCACGCACCATCCGGTCGAAGAGGTCGTCGCCGAAGTGAAAAGAGCCCAAAGGACGATTGAGGAGTGGACGGGGCGTCCACCGAAGATGGTGGCCTGGCCATTCGGCCGCGGCAACCGTGAACTCGACGAAAGGATGAGGCAAATCGGCCTTACAGCGCTTCACACGCGGCAGGGATATGAACTTCCCCTTTGCCGGAACATGGCGATAGAAGGCGTAACGTTCCAGGAAAACCTCGGCCGTGTTCTCGGAGCTTGGCCTAGGGTTCGTGAAATGCCGTGATGTCACTTTCAAACCGTTTTCCAACCTCATAAAGCAACAAGATGGTATAATATTATCGATGAGTGAAATCCAATCAAAAATCCTCGCCTACATCCGCCGCAACCGCGTGAGCAGTACGGAGGTTGCGGACTGTCTCGACAAGTCCGGTGCGATTGAAGGCGTGTCGGCCGTCAACCAGGGCATGTTTGCGGTCGGCATTGTACGCTACATTTACGGACATACAGAGAGCAATTGGTCGATTCACGAGCAGGCGCGAGACATACTTCCAGGCGAAATCGTCGTGATGGACGGCATCAACGTGAACGGACGAGCGCTCGTTGGTGAGTTGGTGTCAAAGTTCATTCTGCTCTACCAGGAGGCGGCCGCCATCGTCGCGTTGGGGCGGATGCGCGACGCCAACGATCTTATCAAGAACCGCTTTGCCGTTTGGTGCCAGGGTTATTCCCCGATGGGGTGCTTCAACCGCGATGTGCCGGAGTCCGACGAAGTGCGTCGCATTGTTGCCGAACGCAAGGCCTATTACGACGGCGCGCTTGCCGTCTGCGATGACACCGGGGTGGTAATCGTTCCCAAGGAACAACTGACAGAGGCTTTTTACCAGAAGTTGGAAGCCATCGAAGAGCAGGAGGACATCTGGTTCGACTGCATCGACTTCCGCAAGTGGAACACCTTCGACACCGTTTGTCTCAAGAAGTACAAGGAGGAACAGAGATGATTCGCGTCGGCATTCTCGGCTATGGATATTGGGGGCCGAATCTGGTTCGCAATTTCTCCAACTGCGCCACAACGGAGGTTGCCTGCGTCTGCGACATCAGCGAAGCCCGTTTGGAAAAGCTCCATTCGGTCTATCCGAATGTGAAGGCGACGACCGACTATGCCGCGATGCTTGCGGACCCAGGCGTCGATGCCGTCGCCATCGCCACGTCAGTTTCGACGCACTACAAGTTTGCCCTCGCGGCGCTCCGGGCGGGCAAGCACGTGCTGGTGGAGAAGCCTTTTACGGCCACATCGGCCGAGGGCGAGGAGTTGAATGCCGAGGCGAAAGCCCGCAACCTCACGCTGATGGTGGACCACACCTTCCTCTTCACCCCCGCCGTCCAGAAGATTCGCGAACTGGTCGAGAAGGGCGAAATAGGCGACCTGTACTACTTTGACTCCGTCCGCATCAACCTCGGCCTCTTCCAGCACGACGTGAACGTCATCTGGGACTTGGCCGTACACGACCTGGCAATTATGGAGTATGTACTGGGAGCTTCGCCGAAGTCGATCTCCGCGACAGGTGTCGCGCATGTGAAGGGACGCCCCGAGGACGTGGCGCACATGACGTGCTTCTTCGAAAACAACCTCATGGCGCATTTCCATGTGAACTGGCTCTCGCCTGTCAAGGTCCGCCAGATGCTCATAGGCGGGTCGAAGAAGATGATCGTCTGGGACGATGTCGCTCCCAGCGAAAAGGTCAAGGTCTACGACAAGGGCATCACCGTCACGGACACGGAAGACGTGTACAAGATGATGGTGAACTATCGCTCAGGCGACATGTACGCGCCGCATCTCGGCACGAAGGAGGCGCTGCTTGCGGAAGCGGAGCACTTCGCCGAATGCTGCGAGACGGGCAAGACGCCCCTCACGAACGCCGAGTCAGGTCTCAGAATCGTCAAGATTCTGGAGGCGGCTGAGAAGTCCCTGAAGTCCCACGGTGTCCCTGTGGATATTCTGTAACGCATTTTGGAAAAGGAAGGCAAAATGATCCCACTCGTTGACCTGAAAGCACAGTATCGAAGCATCAAGCTCGAGATTGACGCGGCAGTCCAGGCCGTCTTTGAACAGGGAGCCTTTGTCCAAGGTCCCGCCGTAAAGGATTTCGAGGAGAAGTTCGCCCCTTATTGCGGTGTTAAGTTCGCCGCCTGCTGTTCAAGTGGGACGAGCGCGTTGCACCTCGCGATGTGCGCATTGGGGATAGGCCGGGGCGACGAGGTCATTGTCCCCGCGATGACCTTTGTCGCCACGGCGATGGGAGCGGACTACACGGGCGCGAAATGCGTTTTCGTCGATGTCACGCCCGACACGTGCACAATGGATCCCGCCAAGCTCGAGGCTGCCATCACGGAGCGGACGAAGGCCATCATTCCCGTCCACCTCTACGGCCAGTGCGCCGACATGGATCCGATTCTTGCGATTGCCCGTAAGCACAGTATCCCCGTGGTCGAGGATTGCGCCCAGGCGCACGGTGCCGAATACAAGGGGCGCCGCGCCGGTTCGATGGGCGTAATGGGTTGCTACAGTTTCTATCCCGGGAAGAACCTCGGCGCCTACGGCGAAGGCGGCGCGGTCGTGACGAACGACCCTGGACTCGACAAGCAGTTTCGCTGCCTTCGCGATTGGGGGTGCCTCACCCGCTACCACCATGACTTCAAGGCCTTCAACTACCGCATGCACGGCGCGCAAGGAGCGGTTCTGGGCGTCAAGATGAAGTACATCGAGGACTGGACGGAGAAGCGCATCCAGGCGGCGGACTACTACCGCTCGATATTGCGCGGGATTAAAGGCGTCCGGTTCTTGGAGGCAGGGGCCGGCCGCCGCCACGTGTACCATATCTTCGCCGTTTTCGTGAAGAACCGCGACGAGGTGGTAAAGAAGATGCAGGAGGCAGGCATCGGCGTCGGCATCCACTATCCGATAGCCGTGCCGCTTCAGAAGTGTTTTGCGGAACTCGGCCACAAGCCGGGCGAGTTCCCAGTCGCAGAGCAGATCGCCGCCGAGGAGCTCACGTTGCCAGTTTACCCTGAGATAACGAAGGCCCAGCAGGACGAAGTCGTCGAAGCATTGAAGAAGGCCATATCATGAAACCCGTATTTGTCCTTCTGGGCTGCAACATCCTGAACGACGGCATCCTTCGCAAGCTGGAAGGCTGTGGCGCGGACGTCGTCGTGGTCGACCGCAATCCCCATCCCGCGATTTTCGGCTATCGGAACTACCAGCTCGACACGCGCTTCCCCGACCCCATCATTGCCCGGCTGAAGGATGAGGGACTCTGGGATCGTGTGCGCTTTGCCTTCACCTGCCAGGATGTTGCCGTGCCGAGTATGAACGCCATTTCACAAGCCGCCGGCGTTCTCACGATGGGCGAGGATGGTCTTGCCCATGCCTGCTCCAAGGGGGCGATGACGAAACGGTGGGCCGAGAATGGGCTTTTGAATCGCGAGTCGCGCGCTTATGGCGCATGGGACGATTCCATTCTCGACTGGTGCCGCCAGATCAAGCTTATCGTTAAGCCTGACAACGCAGCCTCCTCTCGTGGTATCACAATTCTCGAAAAGGGCGTCTCCGAGGCCGAGGTCCGCGCGGCATTCGACAAGGCCTTTGAAGAGGCGGGCGACAAGCACGTTGTCATCGAGGAGTTCGTCGAGGGGACGGAGTTCACAGTCGAGATGCTGGGCGACAGCCACGGCCATGTGGGTGTCTATGGCATTTCCAAGAAGCAGCACACGAAGAACATCGACCGCAACAAGGTGGCCGTCAAGCTGCACTACAATGCCGTCTCGGACGACCTCCAGCGGAAAATCGCCGACTACGCCATCTGTTGCTACAGGGCGCTGGGCTTTTCATGCAGCTTCGGCCATCTGGAAATCCTTTTGAAGCCGGACGGAACACTTTCCCCTGTCGAAATCGGAGCCCGCTCTAGCGGCTACATTGCCTCCGACCTTGTGGATATCGTCTCAGGCCGCGATTTCCTCGGTGACCTCTACCGTGTCCAGCAGGGGGCTGAGACGCCCGATGGACTCGTCCCGCAGACGGACAGGTCGTCGATGTACTTCTTCTACGACATTCCCGGGGGAAGCGTGATAAAGCGCGACTGCCGCATTGTCGATTTCATGGACCCCGCAATCACATCGCGCAGGACATGGAAGAGCGAGGCGTTCAAGGTCGGGGCGACTATCGCCAACATCGACAACGACAACGCGCGTCTCGGTCTGGAGGTGCTTGAGGGTCCTAAGTCGCTGATGACGGAACAGTATGTCCTTGAGTGCGAACGGAAAATGCTGGAGTACATGCTTGGCTGAGACACCACAACTGACCCTCGTCCTCAACTGCTACAAAGTCGAGCGTTTCGTTGCCGAGGCGGTCGAAGGAGCTTTTGCGCAAACGCATCGCCCTTTGGAACTTGTTATTTCGGATGACCATTCCCCAGATGCAACCTGGTCACGGATCGCCGAAACGGTCATACGTTGCACAAAGATCAGTGTCGCCGATACCGATGCTTGGGCACAAGCCGACTTTTATGGAGCGGTAACCCTTCAGCCTAAGGAGGGGCTGCGCCTTGTCCTCAACCGCAACGAGCGGAATCTCGGTCTTGCCCGTCACCAGAACCGTCTCTTTGAGTTAAGCCACGGCGATTGGATCGCCTTCCAAGCTGGCGATGACGTGTCGCTTCCAACCCGAATGGAGGAAATCGCCAAGCGAGTCGCCGCAAATGCCGGCATCCGATGCCTGCATTGCGAAACCGAACTGATCGATGCCGAGGGCAGGCCGTTCCAGATAACCAAAGACTTTA
>JAEEGL010407705.1_pt1 | contig 31242 bp, 17 predicted proteins | sample 9134231 | NCBI WGS metagenome assembly JAEEGL01 (sample SAMN16246548, study PRJNA631951) | gut metagenome | biome: gut microbiome; feature: rumen; material: fiber-attached | host: Bos | place: Iran: Karaj | collected 2018-10
AAAAAAGAAAAAATTCCGGATGTAATTTTAGTTAAAAAGAAATATAATATTTATAAGAAAATATTCAAATTAAAACATATTAATATGGAAGTTGATGATGAAATTAAAAAAGATAAGAAAAAAATGAATCAGAAAGAAATTTTAATTTATTTAATTTCTATTATAAAATAATTAATTGAATATTAAATTAATCGGAATCTTCATCATCTTCATCATCACTATCTTCTTCTTGATGTTTATTTAAATTTTGAAATCTCAAATTAATTTGTTTTTTCAATAAATCCATCATAGAAACTTGTTGTGTAGGTTTCTTCTCAACCTTTTCTTCAACTTTAATATCTCCAACTTTTTTCAATTTCCCCATTTTTAAAGCAATCTCTTCTTGCATAGTCAATTTAGGTCCACTACTTTTTTTATTCTCATTTCCCTTCTCATCATTTTTTTCTTCAACTTTAACTTCACCAACTTTTTTCAATTTCCCCATTTTCATAGCAAGTTCTTCTTGCATACTTAATTTAGGAGCATCATTTTTTTTCTTAATTTTCTCTTCAGCATCTTTTTGAGCTTTTTCAGCTTTTTCCTTATTTCTTTTAATAGCTTCAGGATCAACTTTAACAGGAATTAAAGGTGGAGGTGTAGGAATTTTACCTCCTGGAGAAGGACCAACTACTTGTGGAATTACAGGAGGATTTGGAATATTAGATGATACATTATTTTGAGGGATTGTTGGAACTGATGGAATTGTTGGAGGTTTTGGTACTGTTGAAACTGATGGTATTGTAGGAACTTGTGGTACTGTTGGAACTGTTGGAACTGAAGGTATTGTTGTTGGAGGATTTGGAATATTTGAATTTTGATTTGATTGAACTAAGGGAGGAGGCTTTGGAATATTTGATGATGGAATTTGAGGTGCTACTGGAATGTTACTTTGAGGTATTGTTGGAGCTGTTGGAATTGTACTTTGGGGATTTTGATTTGATTGATTTTGGGATGGTTGTTGAATTGTTGTTGTTGATGTTTGCTGAATATTTTGTTGTTGGATGTTTTGATTTTGACGATTTGTTGTTTGCTTATATTGTACATAATCTAACATTGTATCATAATCATCTTCATTTTGAATTTCATTATTATTTCCATCTTCTATATCATCTTCTTCTTCATAATAATCATTTTCATTTATTTTTTCATAATCATCAATTTGCTCATTTCCAGTATCAAAGTCTGTAATATTAACTAATCCTCCTATATTAGTAGGGAGATTTACTTGAAAATTATTATTTAGATTTTGCTTTAATATATTTTTCTTTTTAATATATTGTTTTATACTTTGTTTAGTTTGAATACTTTTTGGTGCTTGTTGAATAATTTTTTTCTTATTTTTTTCTTTATTTTTATCCTTATTTATATTTTCATCTTTCATTAAATCAACCAAAGCATTTGATTCTCTAATAATACTTTCACTAATTGCAGTATTTTTATTCTCTAAAATAATTTTTTGCTTGTCACTAAAAGTAAAATCACTTGTGGTATAATTTAAAATAGGAGCAATTTTCGTAAAAATATCATCATTTGTTCTATAATTATCTTTTGCAAGTGTTCCTAATTCATTTGTAATATCATTAAAAAAAGGAATTAAACTCTGTAATTGATAATATAATTTAATATCTTCTTTTTTATAAACAGGTTGTGCTCCTAACACAGCTTTTGCATTCATAGTATGTTCATTTATTAAATTATTTTTTGGAGGAGTAGGAATATTTTCAAATTTTTCTATTACTGTTGGTTTATAATAAGAATCTTCATTTTTAGGATAATGGAATTTAGATTTTAAAGTTATTGCTTTATTAATATTTGGTAAAGTTGATATTATTTGATGTATTCTATTTATTCTACTTTTTAAATTACAGAGTTTTGATACTCGAGTTTGGAGATTATTATTTATTCTGTTATAAATAATATCTTTATATTTTTCCATTGTGTCTAAAGATGTAATCATTTGATTTATCCATTCACTTTTATATTTTTCATTGTTTATTAATGATATTTCTAAATCTACTTTCATTTTATTTTTTTTTGATTTTAATTAAAATTAATTTTTAAAATGAATAGAATAGATTATATATTAAAGAAAACCTTTTTTAATAAATATAAACCAATAAAAAGAATAGGAGAAGGTTCTTTTGCAAAAATATATTCAGCAATAAACATTAATACAAATGAAAAATTCGCTTTAAAAATGGTAACAAAAAAATACAACATAAAATTAATATATAGGAATATATTCCATCAAATAAAAATACATTAGAAAACGAATCATTATTGTTATATTACTTAAAAGGAAGTAAAATTAAAAAAATTTAAATAAAAACAAAATTAATAGTTGGAATTCCTTCAATAAAAAGCTATGGATATTCAGATGACTTTAATATTTTAGTAATGGAATTATTAGGAAAATCATTTGATATTTTATTCGAAGAACAAAATAAAAAATTTACTCTTAAAACAGTATCAATGTTAGCAATTCAAATGTTAGAAAGAATAGAATTTATTCATAATAAAAATATAATCCATCGTGATATAAAACCAGATAATTTTTCAATGGGAATTGATAATAAAAACTATATTCTTTACATTTTAGATTTTGGTTTATCAAAAAAATATAAATCAACAAAAACAAAAGAACATATTAAATATAAAGAAAACATAAAATTAACTGGAACTGCACGCTATGCTTCAATTAATGCTTTAGGAGGATGTGAACAAAGTAGAAGAGATGATTTAGAATCAATTGGTTATGTTTTAATATATTTTTTAAAAGGTAATTTACCTTGGCAAGGATTAAAAATTGAAAAAGGAGAAGATAGATTTCATAAAATTTATTTAAAAAAAAAAGAAATTAATTCTGAAATTTTATGTTTTGGATTACCAAATGAAATTAAAATTTTTATTGATTATACTAGAAATTTAAAATTTGAGGAAAATCCTAATTATTCTTTTTTGAAAGGTTTATTTGTTTCTATTTTAGAAAAGGAAAAATGTTGTTTTGATTTTTGTTTTGATTGGATAAATGAAAAACCTCATTTTTGTGATAATTTATATCAGAAATATATGAATATGTATCTTCAAATAAATCATAATTTGGATTTTTATATTATTGATAAGGAAAATAAAAATGAATATTATAATGAAAATATTTTTTGTAATATGGGAATAGAAAAGGAAAAATATTTTAAAAGAATAATAGAAAATGGACCTGATACGGATATTGAGGATGAAGAAAAGAAAAAAAATGATATTAAAAATAATAATTTTAGTAATTATGATAATAATATTAATGAAATTATAGATAAAAAGGAAAATGATATTAAATATAATGATAATAATAATATAAAAGAAAATAATGAAATTGATAAAAATAATGTAAATGAGGAAGATTGTTTTATTTTTTAGATTTAATGATTTTTTATTTAATTTATTATTTTAATTATAGTCAAAATATTATACGAGTAAATCATTTTTAATATATTATTCAGAAGAAATAAAAATTATTTAAAAATTTTATTTTTGTATTTAAATCATTTTTTTTCATTTAAAAATTATATAAATAATATTAAATAATTTGATATTTATATTAACATTTCTTATTATTATTTTTATTTTTTATCAAAAAGTTCTTTTTTTTAAAAGCCAAAAAATAATTTTATTTAATGACCAATTGAAGAATACAAAGAATAATTATCTTGAACTAACTTTAACTTATCTAAATGATTTTTAATTTTTTTATCATTTTCCCCAACTTTATAAAAAATAGTAAAAATACATTTTAATTCTTCTTCTCCAATATCTTTCAATTTATTAAAATGTTCAGTTCTCATAAATTCATATTTAAGTAAACAATAAAGAATATTTCCCCAAACATCAATAATAAAATTATTATCTAAAGAATAATCATTAGCAACTTTAATTAAATGAATTGCTTTTGCAGAAACATCATTTTTTTCTTCTTTATGAATAATATTTTTATAAAATTGAATTAAATCTTTAAAATAATCACTTGAATATTGTAAAGTTTTTTCATCTTGAACAAAATCAATACAATTTTCTAAAAAAGCACTTAAAATATTAGTAAGTGTATTTTTATGAACAGTATAAATATCTTCAACTATTTCCCAATCATAATTAATTTTATCATTACCTTCTTCTAAAAATTCTTTCCAATGATTTAAATCAATTCTAATTTTATCATTTACTTCATCTTGTGAATATCTATCATCATCATCTTTTTTTATTCTTTGTGCTTCTTGTGCTTCTTTTCTTACTTCATCTAAACTTTTTGCAGCAATACTTTTTTGAAATTTACTTTCTACCCAATTATCTTTTTTTCTTTCTATTAAATTTATAATTTTATATTTTATATAACCTGGAATTTTTCCTTCTTTTTGAACTTGATCTAAATGTTGAATATACTCATCTATTTTTATATTAAAATTATCTAAGTCTTCTTTTTTCATTTTTGATTCACTGTTTTTTAATAATGTTCCAAATTTATCCATTAAAATAACTATTGCTTCTAAATTTATTAATTTTAATTGTTCATCTGTTTGTGAATTTTCAAATCTTTTAAATAAATTTTCTATACATTGAAAAACAATTTTTTTAGATAATACAATATTATTAATTAACTCACCTATAAAATTAACATTTCCCAAAACGAATTTTTTTAATTTAATTTCTCTTTCTGTTGGATCATCAACTCTAATATATTCATCGAATTTTTCATTATTTTCAATTTTAAAAATTTCTTTACATTTATCTAATAATTTACTTCTCATTTGACTAGTTGGTTTTTTACCATCTTTTACTTTCTTTTCTACTCTCTGAGGTAATTTTTTATCTAATTCTTTACATAATTTTGCATATAAAAAAACAAAAGCTTTTTCATTAACAGCTTTTGTAAATAATACATCTAAAAATTTTTCTTGATATTCTACTTTAGGTTCAATTTTTTCATAAATTAAATTTAATGTATCATTATAATTATCAACTGTTAAAATATTTAATAATTCTGTTAAATCAAAACGAATTGGATCTTTTTTTCTTTGTTCATCTAAATTTTGTTTAAATTGTTCTGCTAATGCAAATTCTTTTGTTAAATCTTTTCTTCCCCATTGTTTCATATTATCTTCATTTGATTCATTTCTTTTAAAATCTAATTCTTTTTTTTCTTTTTCTTCATTTTTATAATAACTTTTCTTATCATTTTTTCTTCCTGAGACTCTTTCTCTTTTATTTGGAAAATTTTTAAATTGTTCTTCTTCATATATTTTAAATTTTTCTAAATGATTTAAAAATTCTTTAGAAAGTAATTTTTTTTCTGATGAAATTTTCCATTTTTCAAATGATAACATATAATCATAATCAAATTTTGTCTTTTTTAATTTTTCATTAGGATATTTTATAAAATATTCTCTTTCTACGATTGGATTTTCTGGTTTTGTTTCTTGTGGTCTAAAATTTTTTGGGTAAAATGCTTTTACATTTGATTGTAATAAAGGAGTATGTTTTGTTGTTGAAGGATTCATTGGGTTTTGTTGAATATATGAATTAAAAGTGTTTTTTGGTACATATGCTTTTGCATTTATGTTTAAATTTGGTTTATTTACTAGTTGTTTTGATTCTTCAATTTTTGACATTAAAATAATTTATTTATTGTATAAGATTAAAATTTTTTTGATAAAAATAATATATTAAATAATAAAAAATAAATATATATATTTTTTCATTTTATTAGTTTATTTTTTTTATATTTATATGTCTTCTGATATAAACTTAGAATTTAAGAAATATCCTTATTTAAATTATTCTCATAATTTTATTGAAAATTTTACTATTATGGGATTTAATAAAATACAAAAAAAAAAAATTTATGAAGATATATTAAAGATAATAAATGGAAAAGAAGAAAATTCTCTAAAAGAGATAAATAAATTTCATTCTAATTATAAACCAATAATTATTAATTCTATATCATCTGATTTTAATGGTAAAAATATGATTAATTGTAATTTACTTCTTGAATATTCATTTCCAAATTATCTAAATATTTATTATATTTATATAAAAGAAAAAACAAGAGAAAAAGAAGAATTATTTAAAAAATATATTGAAAATGAAAGTTATAATGTTATTTTTTTTACTAATAGTAATATAGAAATTAACAATATCAAAATTAAAAATCCTTTTAATAATTTTGTAAATGTATTTTATGAAAGAACAAAATTTGAAATTTTAGAAATTTATTTTCCAAAAGCATTTCTTATTTCAACTCAAAATCTTAATTTTATGAAGTATAATGAAATTTTTAATAAAATAAATCAATTATTTATATCAGATGGACTAGAAATTCCTTTAGAAATTTTAATATATAATTTAGTTAATTTTGTTCCAAGTACAATAAATTATTCATTTAAATTAAATTTATTTCCTGAAAATGATTTATATACTTATAATAAAAGAGTTAGAAATAATACACTTGAAGAAAATGAATTTTTAAATCCTGATATTATTCAACTATCAGCTCATCCATTTTGTGATTTTGGTTTAATAGAAATATTTAAATTTATAACAATTGATGATTTTATTAAACTTTTTTTTTATACTTTCATAGAAAAAACAGTAATAATTATTAGTGATGATATAAAAAAATTAAGTATGATTATGTATATCATTTTAATTTTATCATATCCATTTACAGAATCTGATTATTTTAATCAAATTATAGTTATTAATAAAGATTCAATTAAAACAAATCCAATAATTGATAAACCTTTTTCATATATGTTAGGGATTAATGGAACATTAGAAGAAAATATTATAAAAAATTTATTTATTATTTATCCAAATATTTCTATTATATTTGATTTAGATAACCATTCATTTTATTTCAAACCTGAAGATACTGATGATTCCTTTTCTTTTGAAGAAAAAGAATTAAATAAATATTTAGATAATATATTAAGTGGAAAAAAAACGGAAAATTTATCATTTTTTGAAGAAAATATTAAATTAATTAAAATACATTTACAAAAACTTTATGATAAAATTGAATTAAATCAAACTTCTGAATTGAATGATATAATCAATTTTTTTGATAAAAAAAAAAAAGATATTGCAAATAATAGAATAAAAGTACAAGAACCTTTTTATATTTTTCAAACTAATATTTTTAGTATGTTTAGAAAAGCTTTTAAATTTGAAAAAAAAAAGGAAGATAAAAAAGATATTAAAATTAATAATTATTGTTTAAGCTATGATGAAGAGAGACTAAATTTTTTTTCAAAAGAAGAAAATTATTTTATGAATGATTTTAAAAATAACAATAAATATAAAATTTTTATAGAATTTTTAAAATCATTTGAGCATAAATCTCAATTATATAAAATACCATATATTTTTGTAGAATATTTTATTTTTTTAAGATTTAATGATAGAAGTGATTATATTAATAGATATTTTGAAATTATGGATTGTTTATATTTCCAATTTCCTAAAATAAAAGAATTTAATTTTGATAATTTTTATAAATTTTATTATGATAATTTAAAAGATTATTTTTATAAAGAAATTAAAACTTCAAAAAAAATTACAAATACTGCAAAAATTACTGATAAAAAATTAACATTAAAATATAATAAAATTGAATTAGACAACAAAATATTATTAGCTTATTCTAATTATATAGAAAATTTATCAAAGGAAGAATTAGACAAAATATTCCCTAGTATTGATTGTGAAATTAAAAATATAAATTATTATGATATATTAATAGAATTAATGAAAAAATTTATAAATTTGAAAAAAATTAACTATATGAATTTTATTGCTTTGACAGGAATAATAATTTTAGGATATTTTTCTGATAAATTTGATATCTCAAATAAAATTATATTTTTCTTAAATTTATTAAAAAATGATGGTAAAATAGAAAAAGAAGAAAATAAAAATTCTGAAAAACAATTATTTTGTGCAAGAGAATATATTGGAATATTAATATCAATTATTTGTAGATTATGTTTAAAAGAAAATGCTTCAATTAATTATAAAATGATGTCTTTTAAAAATTATGAAGCTTTAATGGATTTTATTATTGAAAATGAGATTTTACCAAATGAAAATATATTAAAAATGTCAAAACAATTTCAAAATATTGAATTTGAAGTAAAAAAATATGAAAAGGAAAATAATGTAAATGAAAATGTGAATAATATATGGAATGATAATAATAAAGATAAAAATTATAAGATATTTTTAAAATATAATTTTTGTAAAGATGGAATTAAAAATGAAGAGTTTTATATTCAATTATCTCAAAGAACAGATCAACAACTTAAAATAGGAAAATATTGTGATGAATGTTTACCAAAAGTTAAAACAATATATGATAATTGTAAAAAATGTAAATCTTTAAATTATTCAATTGAAAATATTTGTTCAAAATGTGAAAGTAAAATATATTCTATAATGGGAAAATGTAATAAATGTCATTTAAATTTTAAACCTTTGATTTATAATTGTGAATTATGCAAAAGATTAATTTCCGCTAAAATTTTTTTAAGAAAAAATAGTAATAAAAAAAAATATACTGCTTATATTTATGTTCCTAGAGTCATTTTTAGTCTTTGTGATGATTTAATGAAGGACTATTATTTAAATTTGGAAAAATGTGATTCTAATGAAATTAAAGAAAAAATTAATATTTGTATTATTAATTTGATTTTTTATTGTGATAATATTGATGCTTTCAAAAATATAGATGTTATTAATTTCTTATTAGAATTGTTAGATTAATTGTTTATATAAAACTATTTTTATGTTTGGATGTTTATTTAAATAAATTTCTTTTCTATATTCTAAATTATTGACAAATATATTTTTATATGATAAAATATTAATTATTAAATGAATAATATAATGTTATAATTTATAAAAATAATAAATTAAAATAATAATTTCAGTTATTATTTTTTTATAATTATAAATTTCGAAAAAAACTAATTCATAATTAACATGACATTAATTAAACCAAAAATTTCTAAATAAAACCCATTAAAATGGAAAAAAAATGATAAAAAAAATTACAAATCAAAATAAAAAATATTATATTAAGTAAATTTTTAAATTATATAAAAATATATATAAAAAAAGTAAAATAAATAAAAAATGGGTGGAGAAATTACAAAAAATGAAAAAGAAGATTCAAAAACTCAAAGAAACCATCAATCAAGTATAAAAAATCAAAAATCGCAGGAATCAATTATTTCATCAAGAAATGGAGAAAACATTCAAAAAAACCATCATGAACATCACAAAAGAAAAAAAGAAAAAATACAAATAGTAGCAAAAAATAAAAAAATTCAAAACGAAGAGAAAAAAAATTTAGAAGTAATTCATAAAAACAATCCAAATAAAGAAGATTATGATTTAATATATGGAATTATAGACAAACATTTTTTTATGCAAACATTAAATAAACAAGCAAGAAATGAAATAATCATAACAATGTCATTATGTAAAGTAAAAAAGAATACAATTTTATTTACACAAGGTTCAATAGGAAATTATTGGTATATAATACATGAAGGTAAATTAGAAAAAATTTTTGATAATGTAAAAACAGTAGAATTAAATAAAGGAGAATCATTTGGAGAATTAGCTTTAATTTATGATTCTCCAAGAGATTGTACTGTTAAAGCTATTACAGATTGTGAATTATGGGTTTTAAAAAGAGAAGTTTTTAGAAAAATTTTAGATTATTTATTTACTTTAAATTATGATGAAAATAGAAAATTTTTAGATGCTATTAATTTACCTTTGGATAATTCATTTAAAGCTATTTTAGCCAATAATTTATTACAACAAATTTATAAAAAAGGAGAAGTTATTTGTAAAGAAGGTGATTTAGGAAATTGTATGTATATAATTAAAAGTGGTGAAATTAATTGTGTTAAAAATGGAAAAGTTGTTCGTGTTTTAAAAAAAGGAGATAATTTTGGTCAAAAAGCTATTTTAGAAGAAAATAGAAGAACTTTAGATGTTATTGCTAAAACTGATTGTACTCTTTGTTCTATTTCAATTGAATTTTTTAAAACACAATTAGGAAGTAATTATAAAGAAAGTTTATATTTTGGTTTTCTAAATTTATCATTTCAAAATTCTAATCATTTTAAAATTATAAATTCAAAAATGTTAGAAAAAGTTTTTCCATTTTTTACTTTTAAAAATTATAAAAATAAAGAAGTAATTTTTAAAAAAGGTGATTTATTACGTAATAAAATATATATTATATTAGAAGGTAATATAGTAAATAAATTAACAAGTAAAATAGAAGCAAAAAGATATGGTTTTTTTAATGAAAAAGATATATATGAAAATAAACAAATTTCAATATCACAAGATTTAATTGCAGAACCTGATTGTTTATTAGCATCAATTGATTTTGATAAATTAAAAAATGAATTAGGAGGAAATATGCAAAACATTCAAAAAAAATCAAATCAAATGACATCAATTGATCAAATTGCTTTATTCAAAAATTTAAGTGAAGATAAAATTGAATTAATAGAATCAAAATTAAAAATAGAAAAATTTGAAAATGGAAGAAAAATAATATCCCAAGGTGAAACAGGAGATACATTTTATATAATAAAAACAGGTCGAGTAGACTTTTTTGTTAATTCAAAATATGTAAGATCATTAAATGATAATGAAGAATTTGGACAAAGGGCTTTAATAATTAATGAAAAAAGATCAGCAACTGCAATTGCAAATGGACCTGTCATTTGTTATACTTTAACTGCAAATGTTTTTAAAAGTATTTTAGAACCAAATTTATTAGCTTATTTCCAAAAAAAATTTTATTTAGAAGATAATACAATTGAATTAAAAGATTTAGATAATATAAAAGAATTAGGAAGTGGAAATTTTGGTTTTGTTAATTTAGTTCGTAGTAGAAAAAATAAACAATTATATGCAATAAAAGCACAGAATTTATATCAAATAAAAAAAGAAAAATTAGAATCATGTGTAGAATTAGAAAAAAATACATTATTAAAAGTAGATCATCCTTTCATAATGAAAATGGTAAAATGTTTAAAAAATGAATATTTCATATTTTTTTTAATGGAATATATAAAAGGAAAAGAATTATGGGAAGTAATACGTGACATAGGTTTATTAAATAAACAACAAACTCAATTTTATGGAGGAAGTATGTTACTAGCATTAAATTACCTTCATAAAAAAAAAATAATATATCGTGATTTAAAACCAGAAAATATTATGGTTAATGATATGGGATATATAAAAATAATAGATTTTGGTACAGTTAAAGAAATAAAGGAAAGAACAACTACAATAATAGGAACTCCTCATTATATGGCACCTGAAATTGTAAAAGGGACTGGATATACTTTTCAAATTGATATTTGGTCAATTGCTGTTTGTATGTATGAATTTTTTTGTGGGAAATTACCGTTTGGAGAACAATATGATGATCCTATGGATGTTTATAAAGCTGTTAATAAAGAAGAATTAAAATTTCCTCCTTTTGTTCATGATTTTGAATTTATTAATTTATTAAATAAAATGCTTAAAAAAAGTCCTACTTCTCGTTTGTGGCAATTTGAACAAATTAAAGAAGAACCTTATTTTAAAACATTTGAGTGGAATAAATTAATTTCACTTTCTTTAACACCACCTTATCAAATTAAGTTTAAACCAGAAAATTTAAATAATGCTAATGGACCATATCTTGCTTATTTAAAAGATCAAAATGTTAAAAAATGGAATTCTGGAAAAAAGAAATTAAGTGCAAGAGGAGCTGAGTTTGAAAAGTGGGTTAAAAATTTTTAACGTAATTTTTTGTATTTGTTTTTTGTGTATAATGAACTAAAGATTTATTATTATTAATTAATTGATTAAAAATATAGATTCAATTTTTTTTAAATTAACTTTATCTTTATTAATATAAAGTTCACAAATAATTGAAAAGATTATTTGAATAATTTTAACTGTAAATAAATATAAAAAATAAATATTTATAATTAAATTATAGTTTTAAATGGGTAATATTCTTTGTTGTCAAAATGCTAGAGAAAATGAAGAAGATTCAGATAATAATATTAAAATTGATAAAAAAGAATTACAAAATGTTATGGAAAATATGAATGATCAAAAAAAAAAAATTGTATCAGTAAAAGAAAATAAACCTAATTTATGTGGTAAAAAACCAATGTCTATAATATTTGAAACTGATGAAAAGAAAGAAAAAGAAAGTATAGATGATGATGATGAATTTTTAACTGATGATTTAAACAATTCAAAACTTCAATTAAAAAATACTAAATTAAATGATGAAAAAAGTAAATTTAATAAATCAAATCAAAATCAAAATCATATTAATGAGAAAAAAAAAGGAAATAATTATATTAAAGATTTAGATAATGTTGAAAATAAAGATAAAGTTTTAATGATTGATAAAAAATTTAAAGAGGAAAATGATAATTTAGAGAAAGGTGATTTAAAAAAAGATATAAATAAAAATAAAGGATTAAATGATGATAAAAGAAAAGATATTCAAAATAAAATAGATGAAAAAAAAAAGGAAAATAAAGATAAAAAGAATATTGATATTTTTAATGAAACTGAAGTGAATATTTTAGATAAAAATAATGAAAAAAATGATAATATAATAGAAGATAATAATGATAAAATTATAGAAGAAAAAAATGATAATATAATAGAAGAAAATAATGATAATATAATAGAAGAAAAAAATGATAATATAATAGAAGAAAATAATGATAATATAATAGAAGAAAAAAATGATAATATAATAGAAGAAAATAATGATAATATAATAGAAGAAAATAATGATAATATAATAGAAGAAAATAATGATAATATAATAGAAGAAAATAATGATAAAGATATTAAAAAAGAAAATAAAAAATATATAAATAATGCATTTTCAATTAAAGATGAAAAAAAAAGTATAAAACCAATAAAAAGTACATTATTATCAGCAAGTATTGAAGGTAAAGTAAAAGATTTATTAAATCAAATGGAAGAAAATAAAAATAAAAGTCTGACTTCAGGTCCAATAGTAATAGAAAGTCAATTTAAAAAAACACCAACAATTTATAATGATGAAGAAAAAAAACAAAGAGCTGATCGTTTAAAAAACAGATTAGATAGAGCTAAAATGAGGAGACAAATGGAAAGAGAAAATAAATCAAAAATTAATTTAGATAATAATATAAAGAAAAAAGTAGAAGAAATGGAAAATAAACTTTCATTTGAAAAACCAAAATAAAGGGAAAAAAAATTAAAAAAAAAATTTAATTTGAAAAAATATACATAAATTAAAAATTAATATTTTAATAATATATAATAAATAAATAACAAATTTAAAATTAATCAAAAAACTCCAAAATAAAAATTTAAAAAAAAATTAAAAAATAGAAAAAAAAAAATGAGTATAGTTTATCGTTTAATAACACCACAATGTTTTACTCGAGTAGAAGTTCCTGTAAATGGAACAATTGGTAATTTAAAAAAAGAAATTGAAAAAATATCAAACGTACCATCAAATCAACAAAATTTATTTTTAGATCAAAAAATGACAAAAAAAATAAATCTCTCAGATTCAAAATCAATAAAAGAACTCCATTTAAAAGAAGGAGAAACAATATTTTTACAAAACTCTTCTTCAAAACAAACTCAACAAAAAAATCAACAAACTCAAAAACCAAAAAATCAAATTTCAACAAAGAAAAAAGAAGAAGAAAAAAAAGATGATATACCAAAATGTAATCATGGTGAAAATGAAGTATGCATAAATTGTATAGACAAAAAGAAAAAAAAAGAAAAAGAAAAAGAATTAAAAAATGAAAAAATAAAAAAAGATATTCTAAAAAAAAATGGATTAACTGATAAATGTACACATCCTGCAGGACAAAAATGTATTCATTGTATGGGCAAAGTAGAATATAAAGGAGAATTAAAATATACATGTCAACATGGTGAAGGAGGAAAATGTCCAAATTGTATTAATAAAGAATATATTTCAGATGCTAAACATATATCATTTGATCAATATATTAATGATAGAAAACAAAAATGTAAAGGTACACATGAAGCAAGTACAGTTTGTATTAATTGTATGCCACCTGCACAAATTAAATATGTTAAAAAGAAAAATTGTCCTAATCATCCTCCTGAACAAGTATGTAATGAATGTATGCCTCCTAATGTAATATTAAATAGACAAATTTATCGTCATGTTGATTTTGTTTCATTTATGAATCATGAAGAAATTGATTTATTTTTACAACCATGGATAAAAGGATTTTTTCAAACACAAAGAATGGGTTATTTATTTGGATATTATGCAAAAGATCCTAATTATATTAATGGTGTACGTGCTGTAGTTGAAGCATTATATGAACCACCTCAAATAGGTGATTATACATCAGTTAAACCACTTCATGATAGAGATATTGAAATTGTTGATAGAATTGCAAAGGAACTTTCATTAGAAGTTATTGGATGGATTTTTACTGGAATAAATGAACCTGGAATTGCACTTTCAAGTTATGATATAAGAAAAGCTGCTAAATTTCAACAAGAATATTTAATTGATCATCCTTCAGGATGTAAAATTAGTAGATTTTTAACTTGCATTGTTAAACCAAATGATCAAGGAGATTGTGAAATTGAAACTTATATGGTTAGTGATATGTGTCAAGCTTTAGAAAGAGATAAAATTTTTGATAATTTAGATGATAAGAAAAGAATGAAAGTTAGAAAAGAAAAAAAAGGTGAAATTATGCCTACAATTTATATGGAAGGAAAACCAACTCAAGAATTTGATCCTGATTTTTTTATTGTTAATATTGCTCATGGTGCACCTACTGATAAAAAAAATCAAAATATTTTAAAAAGTTATGATTTTCCTGTTGCTTTGAGGACTGAAAAAAATGTTGTTACTGAAAATATGATTAAGGATTATTTTAAAAGACATAAAAATGATAAACCTCTTAATAAATGTGCTTCTTTTTTCTTTTTAATTTTTATTGGGAAAACTATTGATTTGGAAAGTGCTTGTACTTATGCTAAACAAATTGCTAATGGAACTATTGATTGGGAAGTTCTTGAACAAATTTTAAGTAGTTATATTGGGTATAGTTAAATTCTTTTTTTTATTATATTTTTTTTATTATTTGATTTTTTGTTTTGATGGTTTTAATGATATTTTTAAAAATTTATATTTTATTTTATTTTTTATATTGATTAAAGTTATATTTTTAAATTTTTTTATTAAAAGGAAATGATTGATGAGGAAAAAATGGAAAATTATGAAGAAAAGAAAAATCAATTTTTAAATGATGATATTGAAACTATTAAATTAAAAGATGAAATTGATGATTTAAAACAGCAGAATTATAATATAAATTTACAAAAAGAAGAATTAGAAAAAGAAATGGATAAATTGATAGAAATGAATGATGAATTAAAAAATAATAACCTCATATTAAAAAGACAAATAGAAGAATTAAAAGAAATAATAAAAGAAACAGAAAATTCTAGAAAATACTTATCATCAAAAATACAAAATGAAACTGTAGAAAGTACAGAATTACGTAAATTAGTTTTAAAATTAAAAGAAGAAAAAGAAGAAATGGAAAATAATAAAAAAGATTTATTAAATGAAATAACAGAATTAAAAGACCAAATAAAAATATTAGAAGAAACTAAAATTTCATTATTAAATGAAAATTCTGAAAAATCTAAAATAATATCAGAATTAGAAAATAAAAAAGAAAATATGATAAAAAATAATCAAGAAATAAATTTAAAAATGAAAGAAATAATGAATAAATCAGAAATAGATAATAATAGATTATTTGATAGAGAAAGAGAAATAAGTTCCCTTAAATCACAAATAATACATTATGAAGGGGATATTGCAGAATTAAGAGGAGATTTAAATTCAAAAATAAAAGATATAAATGAAGCATCAAAATTTATTGATGATTTAAAATATAAAAATAGAGCTTTATTAAAAGAAATAAATAATTTATCAAATGAATATGATAAATTAAGAGAAGAAAAATTTGATAATCATAGAACTATTGATTATTATAAAACAAAAGATAATGCAAATGAAAAAGATATTAATAGTTTAATGGAAAATATTAATAGATTAAGTAAAGACAATAATAGATTAAGAAAAAATTTACAAATTTTTGTTGAAGAAAATAAAGAATGTGCAAAAAATATTCATATTATGGAAAGAGATATTGATATTTTATCTAAGAAGAATATGTGTTTAGAAGAAGATAAAAATAATTTAAGTATAGAATTATGTAATTCTAATCAGTATAATAAACAATTAATGGATGAAGTTGAAAAGTTAAAAGAAGGCCTAAATTCACTAGAAATGGAATTTAAAAGAAAAACTATTGAAAATACATGCTAATTTAAAACTGAATTTTTTTATTTAAACTTTAAGATTTTTTTTTTATTTGAATTTAATATATTTTTTTAAACTGTATAATATTTTTTAATTGTTAATATTATTTTTTTATATGAATTAATTAATCTTAATGAAAGAAAGTTCAAAAAATTTTATTTCTAAAGAAATTGAATCAATGGCTAAATATTTAATAGAACATCGGAATTATAAAAAAATAAATGAAAATAATATAAATCAAATACAAACTCCAAAAGATAGTTTTTCTTTATTATTATATGAATTAAATGAAAATAATAATAATTTAGAAAATAAAAATAAAATAAATGGAAAAAATAAAGATAATTTCAAAACAAAAGCAACAAGCAAAGAATCTTTTATAGAAAAAAATATAGTAAAAAATGAATATTGTCTTAAAAATAAATTTGAAGGTACTGGAAAATTAAAAGAAAAAATAATTTCTGATTCATATATTGAAATTGAAGAAGATGATTATGAAGAAGAAATAAAAACAAAACATTTTAATTATTTTAAAATTATTTATGCAGAAATTTTAAAAGAATGGAAAAGTACAAATTCTTATAATTTATTGACAAAACAAATTTTATCTTATTATTTTATTAGCTATTGCTTTAAAAGTGAATTTGAAATTTTTATAAATATATGGAATAATGATGAAATTGATAAATTTTTTATTTATCAAATTTATTTATTTATTTCTGTTTTGTATTTAGAAGAAAACTCTTATGAAAATAAAATGACAATGAGAAATTTTTTAAATAGTTTTGAATATTCTTTTCAAAATTTTCAAATTCTAATTGCTTTTTCTCAAAAAGGAATTGATAATAAAGAATTTATGAATTTTAAAACAAGAAATAAAATAATTAAATCACTTGTTCAAACTTTAAATTTTCAAAATTTAGGTTTATATGATGATATTACTAATTTATTAGAATATATTAAAAAGAATGAATCTTTAACTCAAATATTAAAAAATTTAGAAGAACAATCCCAAACAATCCAAAATGAGGATAATTAAAATTTGATATTTAAATAAACAAACAAATTAATATAATAATATTATAATTTTTTACATTAAAATATAATATATCAGTTATAAAACTTTTATATTAAATTAATTTCCAAACTCAACATAATAAAATCCAAATTTTATTTCAAAAATTATTCTAAAATTAGGAAAAAAAATTAGATATAAAATTTTTTCAATAATTATTTAACAACAAAAATTACATTTTTAAAAATGGAAAATAAAAACCCATCTAACAAACCAGCAATAATTCGTGAAATAAAAGATAATGCCCCATTTTCTAATTATCAAATATATTCATATATAACATCAGCATTATCATTATTTATAATGGGATTAGAATTTAATCTCTATTCTAATTTTAATTTTCCTTTAAAAACAAAGTTAACACTATCAAATTTTGAAAGTCAACTTTTAGAAACTTTAATTTATTTAGGATTTAGTTTTGGTTCAATTACAGGAGGAACAATGTCAAATGAAAGAACAAAAATATTAAAATTTTCTCCTATTTTTGTTTTAATTTTACATATTTTAATGTGTATTTTTTTAAAAGAAATTCCAATGATAATTTTTAGAATTTTAATTGGTTTAAGTTTAGGTTCTTATATTCCAATTTCTATTACAATTTTTGCTGAATATAGAAATATTTATTTTAGAGGTTTTAATCTTATTTTTATTTGGTTTTTTTATATTTTGAGTTCTTTAATTGAGTCTTTATTAATTGTTATATTTATGCCTAATTATGAAGAGAAAAGATTACAATTATTAATTTCAATTTTAATTATTTTTATTATTCCTTCTACGATTTTTCATTTTTTTTATTCTTATGATAGTCCTCGTCATTTAATTTTTTTAGGAGAAAATCATGAAGGTTTTGAAATAATAAAAAATATAAATAAAAGAACAACAATTACAGAAGATGAAAAACATGAAATTACAAATGATATTTTTAATAATGTTGCTAATAAACATGTTGAAAATAAATTGAGATATTTATTAAGTCATAATAATGAAAAAACTTCTATAATTTTAATTTATTTATTATTTACTATTTCTTTCAGTTTTATTGGTTTACAAAATTTAACTCCTTTAACTAAAAAAATAATTTATGGTGAATTACCTGATACAAATAAAAAAATTGTAATTAATCAATTAATAATTAATTTAATTTGTTGTATAGGTATTATTCCTTGTAGTTTTATTTCAGAAATAAATAAAATAGGTAGAAAAGGTTTAATGACAATATGTTTTTTTGGTACATGTATTTTTTCTTTATTTGCAATTTTTATTAAATCACTTTATCATATTTTGATTGGTTGCTGTTTAACTTTTTCTTTAACATCATTTGCAGTTACATTTGCATATATTATTGAATTTTATTGTATGAGATTAAGAGATTTAGCTCTTGGATTTTTAATAATGATTTTTATGCTTTTTTGTATTTTATCAAATGTAATTTTATATTTTTTACACAATAAAAATTATGAAATTCCATATTATATCATTTCTATTTTTTCTTTAATAGCATCAATTTTATCTTTTTTTCTCCCATATGAAACTGGAAATAAACCTTTGGATATTTTATATATGACTGGATATGATGATGGATATACTGATTTTAAATATAATAGTAATTCATCTTCTGCAGAAGGAAGTGAAGATGAAAGTACACCAATTTCACGTTCTAAAAGTAATGAAGATAATGATTCTAATAAAAAATAAAAAATTAATGTCTATTAAATACATCATTGTATGTGTTAAATTATATATTTAAAATATTTTCTACAAAATTTTTTTTTAATTTTTTTTAGAAAAAAGTGAAAAATATTTATTAAAATATATAGCAATAAAAAAATTTGATAAAAAATAAAAATGTCAGATAAAACAGAATATAAAATTGTGCTATCAGATTTAGATGGGACATTATTAATAAGAGGAAAAGATTTAGCTCCCGAAGTTGATGTACAAGCAATAAAAAAAATAAGAGAAAAAGGAGTAAAATTCATAATATGTTCAGCACGTTCAGTTCAATTAGTAAATCCAATATTACAACAAATAGGTTTATATAATTTAGAAAATGAATATTCTTGTTTGTTAAATGGAGCATTACTAATAGAAAACACAGGAAAAATCATAAAATATAAAGGATTACCATTTAATTTAGTAAAAGAAATTTTTGAATTTGGAAAACAATATGATGTAATGTTTCAATGTTATAGTGTTGATAAATGTTATACAATGAGAACAATTGATGCTGAAATTGAAAGAAAAAAAGTTCATAATGAAGAATATGAAGATATTACATGGGAGCAATTTGAAACTTTAAAAGATAAAGAGTTTGGTAAAGTACTTTATACTAAATTTGATTTAGAATATTTAAAAAATATTTCAAAGGAAGTTGAAAACAAATTTGGGGATCAAATTGAAATTTGTTTTAGTGCAAATCGATATTTAGAAATGAGTCCAAAAGGAATTTCTAAAGGAAAAGCTTTAGAAGATATTGCAGAATATTTAAATGTTGATTTAAAAAATACTATTGCTGTTGGAGATGATTTTAATGATTTAAGTATGATTGAAATTGCTGGTTTAGGATGTTGTGTTGCTAATGCAAAAAATGAAGTTAAAGAAAAATCAAAATATGTTTGTGAAAAAAATAATGAAGAAGGTGGTGTTGCTGAAATTTTAGATAAGTTTATTTTAAATAATTAATTCATTTTTTTTGTTAGTATTTTTGTTTAACGGAGTTTTGATTTATTGAAAAATTTTGAATTGGTTTTTTTTTGTAATTTTTTTTCATTTTTATATTTTTTTATTAATATTATTTATTATCTTTTTGATAATTATTAAAATCAAATGATTAAATTTAATTGATAATCAAAATCTTCTTATTTTTTTAAAATAGAATAATACTTATATTAATCACAATAATATTAAATATATCATATGATATTTAACAATCATAAATTAAAAAATAAATAAAAAAATGCGAGACAGTAAGAAAAAGAAAACCTTAGAAATTAAAAATATTTTCAGACCTGAATTAGAAAACAAATACCAAAATTTCAATGTAAAATTTTTAAAAGAAGATAAAACAGATTTTTACAAGATAAAATTCCCAAAAAAATCTTATATAAAAATAATGAAACTATTAAAAAAACTACCAATGCAATATCAAAATTATGTATTGTTATTCACAGAAAGCTCCCATGAAGAAAAAATTGATGGAGGAGTAATTTCTGTAAATGATATGAAAAAATATGATAAAATATTTAAAAAAGAAGATGTTTTTTCAATAACAATAATAAATGAAGATAATGAAGAAAATGAAGCAGAACCAATTCCAATTGAAACATCATCTATTGATAGAATTATGGAATTAATGAACACAACTTCTGAAAATATGTTAACTATAATTGATTTAATGATTATTAGTGAACAAACTGAATATTATGAAAGAAAATTAAGAAGAAGTAAAACTAAAAATGTTGATAGAAATATTAATTTAAAATTATATTTAGATTTATATGAACATGCTAAGAAATTCAGAAAAGGAAATTTAAGTCTCGTTAGTTATATTTTTGATAATGTTGATGCTGCTTATGAAAAAAAAATTGAGGAAGAAAAAAAATTTGATGAAGAAAATGATAATTTGAAAAAATTAAATGAGGAAATGGAAAGATTAAAAAAAGAAAATGAGGTATTATTAAAAAAACAAATTGAAAAAAAAAAATCTATTCATCAAGGAATTATTGAAAAAGAAGAAATTGAAAAAGAATTAAATGAAGTTAAAAAAAATTTAGATAAAGAAAAAGAATTTTATAATAAAAAAATAGAAGATTCAAAAATATTATATGAAAAACTATTAAAAGAAAATGAAGAACAACAAAAGAAAATGAAAGAGATAGAAAATCAATATAATAATGAAGAAAATAAATTTAATATAAAAAAAAGGAAAATCACAGAAGAATATGAAATTGAAATTAAAGAACATCAAAATAGAATAATGTTAAAAAAAGAACAATTGGAAAATGCTCAAAAAACATTTCGTTCGAAATTAAAAAGATTATCTTCAAAACAAATAGAACAAAATAAAAATAATGAATTATCAAAACAATTAGAACAACAAATGGAAGAATTAGAAAAGGAAAAAGAAGAAAATGAAAAATTAAAAGAAGAATTAGCTCAAATAAGAAAATTAAAAAAAGAATCGTTATCAATTCAAAAAGAGGATTTAACACTTTTAAAAATTCCAAAATCAAATTTGTCAATAGAAAAATTAGAATATAAATATAATTCAATAATACCAAAAATTCCAAAACTTCCAATAAATAAGAAAATAAATCCATTTGAAGCACCAGAAGTAGGAATTGACGAAGAGAAAATAATAAAAGATGAAAAACCAGAAATAGAAGAAAAATCAAATTCTAAAAAACCAAATAAACCACAAAAACAAAATAAACAAAATAAACCAAATATCTTATTAAGAGCAAGAGCAAATAAACGTAACAAAAATAAAGAAATTAAACTACCAGAATCAAAAAATGAAGAAGGTTATATTTCTGATTCTTATATTCCAGCAGAAACTCCAAGAGAAAGTGGAATAAAAAAAAAAATGAGATTTCAAAAAAAAAAAAGTAATTATCCTGAAGAATTTGAAAGAGAATTAAATATTAATAAACCTCAAAGAAGATTATCTTATACAAGTGATCATGTTATTTTATATCCTTTTTCTATTGAAGTTACTGATGATATGGATGATGGAGATTATTATGTTACTGGAAATATTGATTCTTTAGGTAATTGGGATCATAATAGAGCTTTTAAATTAAGTAGAAATGTTATTAATGGAAAAATTTTTTATACTGGTTCTTTCCCTATTAGACAAAATCAATTTCCTTTTGAATATAAATTCTTTGTAAGAAAAGATAATAATAATAAATGGGTTGGAAAACCTTATATTAATTATAAAACTTCAAATGAAATTTTTAATTATTTATTAGGTGATAAAAGTAAAGTTTTAGGAGTTTTAAATGTTAATGTTAGATATTTAAATAATACAGATGGTAATAATGTTTGGTATAATAGAAAAGAAAGAATGGTTGAAATTATTTATAAATCTAATGCTGATGTTATTTTCTTTCAGGAAATGACTAGAAAACAATATGATGATATTTCACATATAATTGATTCTATTTTTACTTCTGTTGGAATTTATAGAGATAAAAGTGATTCAAGTGAAAAAATTAGTATTGCTTTTAATAAAAATAAATTCACTCTTTGTAATTGGGGACAATTTTGGCTTAGTTCTACACCTAATATTCCAGGTTCTAATGATTTTAATAATTTCTTCCCTAGAATTTGTACTTGGTGTTTTTTAGAAAAAATTGATTTTCATTATAATTATTTATTCTTTAATGTTCATTTAGATCATGTGAATATGGATGCTCATTTACCTTCTGTTAGAGTATTATTAAATGAAATGAGAAAAATTATAAAAAAATATCATGATAATGTTATTATATTTTTAGGAGGATGTTTTTATTGTGATGAAAATGATCCTATTATTCAATTAATTAAAGATTTTGGATTTACTTTAATTCATAATGATAATACTTATCATGAATTTACTGGGAAAGCTTTTAAAAGATGGGATTATATGTTTTATATTAATCCTAAAGGAAAGGTCACTTTAAATCAAGTTAAAATTTTTAGTGAGGAGAGTGTAATAAATAAAAATAAAGGAATTTATGTAAGTGATCATTTTCCTTTATATTCAGAATTCGAAATTGCATAAAATTATTAATTTATTGTTTAAGTATTAATTATTTAATTTATTGAGAATATTTAAAAAACTTTATAACAACATAAAACCAATTTTTTTACTTATTAATATTAATAATAACTTCTTAAAAAAATTCTTCTTAAGTTAATAATAACCATAATTAAAATAAAAAAACCTTAAACTAAATCATCAACAATTTTAACTTTAGCTCCAGTCATAATTTTCCCATTACTTAACTTACAAATACAATTAATTCCATCAGGTTCATCATATCCTCTTTTTTCTTCCTTAACATCTTCACCATCAATAATATATTTAAATAATCTAGAAGAAGCAGTATCTCCAGAACCTTCAGTAATTCCAGCATAAATAAATTTATTATCATTACTTTTAAGAACACAAGTAACATTTCCAGCAGTTCTAATTTTACAATCAATTTCTTTTATTTTTTTCATTTCACTAATTTTAATTAAATAAATCATATTTAACCCACCTACAAAAACAATATCATCACTTATTTTAATCATAGTATTCCAATTTCCAATTTCTAACATAATTTTCTTAGCAATTGAACCATTATTAATATCAACAAATTTAACCCAACCTGGTTTTTCAACAAAAGAATTAGAAGAACATAAAACTAAATTTTTATTAACTTGACAAATAGCATCAATAAATCTTGCTTGTTCAACAGTTTCAACTTTCATAGTTTTCATATCAAATTTTGTAGCTTGTCTTACTTCACCAACTGTGATTTGTTTATCTAAAGAATATTTTCCATCATCATTTTTTTTCCATATTATAATTGAACCATCAAAAGAACAAGAACATAAATTTTTATTTTCTAATAAAATGACTTGATGAACTCTTTGAGTATGTCCTTCTAAAGTTTGATAAAGTTCTAATTTATTTTTTTCTGGTCTAGAAAAAATTAATATTTTCATATCTTCAGTTGGACATGCTATTTTATTTTCTGGTAATTCTAATATACCATAAAGAAATATTGAATATGGATAACGTGATTCTACAGAAAATGTTTCTGGATTACAAAGTACTAAATCATATTCATCAATTGCTGCTATTGTATTATCAGAAAGCAATGTTATTGATGATGCTCTTTGAGCTGATGTTAATGTTGTGAAGTTTGATGCTCCTCTAGATTGACCTTGTGTTAATCCAAAGCGTAACATTTTTTTTATGAAGTATAGTTTTTTTATTATTTTAATATTTATTTATTTTTTAAAAACATTATTTTATGCGATTAATTTTTTTGAAGATATTTTTGATAAATGGAAATTTCAATTTTGAATTTAATTGATGATGGGATTAAAAGTAATAATGATGAGGTTATTGCAAAAATTTCTTCTAAAATTGGATTTGATGTTGCTCAGACAAAATTATTTTTGAAATATTTTAATAAATTTAATATTCTTGAATCATTTTTGGATTCTGAATATGTAAATTATTTTAATGATATTTGTCTATGTGATTTAAGAGAAAAAGATGAAATAAAAGATGAAGTTTTTGCAAAAGCAATAATTATATATATAATTGAAAAGAGAAAAAATAAAAAATTATATTTTATGAATCTTGAAACAGAAAATGATATTAAATTACAAATTTTAATATTATCACAATTGGATTATAAATCTTTAAAATATGATATAAAATATAATAAAGAGCTAAATTTCAAAAATAATTTAAATTTCTTTAATTACATTCCAAATATTATAGATGAATATGCATTTGAATCATTTTCAAAAGAAATAATAGAGAATAAAATAGATGTCCCATTAATCAATCATATTAATTTAAATAACATTCCATATGAAAAAGTTTTTGAATATTCAAAACTATATCAAAACAGAATAAAAAAATTAGAATGGTATGGAACAGAAGAATATGATAAATTAAAAGAATTAATGGAATTAAATAAAGAAAGTTTAGAAATATACCCACATGGAAAAATAGAATATTTAATTCCATTAAAAAATGCATATATTTTTAATTTATCAGAACTTGAAGGAGAATTAAATGATAATTTCAATTTATCAAAAATAACTCATGTTGAAGGAATAACAATAAATTTTGAAGATGAAGATTTAAGTATATCAAACATAAAAAAAATATTAAATAAATGCATAAATTTAGAATATATATTTTTTGATGATATATCAGCAGAATATTTTTTTAATATATTAGAAGATATAAATTGTCCAAAGGTAAAAGAAATTTCAGCAACATGTGAAAACATTGAACCTGATTATGATTGGAGTAAAATTTTTGATAAAATGCCTTTATTAGAAAAATTACCAATTGAAGAACATCAAACAATGAGTTGGACATATGAAATAAAACCAGTTTTCTTAGCTGAAAATAAGAGATTAGCATATCCTTTATTAGAACAATTAATAAGAAATTATTTAAATGGAAGCCCAGATAGAGATATAAGTATGCAATTTGATGCTGAATTTGATGAGTTTTGGGATTATTTTAAAGATAAAAAAGATATTTTAAGTAGATTAAGTAAATTAAGTGGTGATTGTATTCATGATTTTCCAGATACTTATTTTAAGGTTAAAATTAATAAAAGTGAAAATATAAAAAATTTAAAAAATGGAAGATATTTATATTGTATTGTTGAATGCGATTTTGATGATGTTGTTTTGGAATTTGTTAAAAAAAGTAAACCTATGTTTTTATTTGTTAAATGTGGTAATGTTAATTTAGATGAAATGAAGAAAATTGAAGAAATGAAATTTTTATTTATTAATTCTACAAAAGATTGTTATTTTAGTAATGGGGAAAAAGTTTTAGAAAAAATTTAAAAAAATTAAAATAAAAAAATTATTATAACTAATTTAAAAATTTAAATAAAAAAAAATAAAAAAATAAAAAATATTAAATATTATTTTTAATAATAAAATCCTAATCAATAAATATTTATCTCAAATTAAAAAAATGCAAAATCCTCAATTTAATTAATACCCCCATCAAGTGAATATCTAGCTAAATCAGAACTAGTATCTTGAAATTTAGTAATTCTTAAGATAATAAGAATACCAATACATAGAATAATTAAAAATAAGAAAATCATAGTATTCATAAAACCTTTACTAATTTTTCCATTACTTCCTTCTTCATATTCTTCATCCTCATATTCACCATCTTCGTCTTCATCATATTCTTCCCAATCATGATATCCAGGATCTTCTCCTTCTTCAATTTTATAATCTAAAGTAATCTCATCATCAATATAAAAAACTGTATAATATTCTTCATCACCAACCATACTCCATGTTCTGAATAAATTTCCAAATTGGAATTTTAAAACTTTTTCCTCACCCTCATATAAATAAAAACATGAACCTCCTTTTGGATGAATATAAACTGCACTGTAATCATTGTATACACAAATTAGTATTGGTCTGTCATTTCTGTTTTTTAATGAAAATGTTTGAATCATGTATCTATCTTCAAATGGGAAAATTAAAACTTTATCTGGTGTTCTTGTTAATGTTGTATTTTTTTCATATCTTTCAAATTCATCTCTATCTAAATCAATTTTGAAAAATACTAAATTTTTTCCTTTTATATTGCTAAATTCTAAGGATTCATCTTCGACTAATGTTGATTTTAATAATATTTTTGGGTTTTTTAAATTAATATCAAATTCTCTATTTTGAAATTCGAAAGAAAAACTTTGATTAAATTGGCTAAAATCTCTAATTAATTCCAATTCAAAATTAATTCTTCTTGAAACCATTTCTAAAGTTCTCTCATCATAAGGTTTTAGCTTAGGATCTAAATATATTGGATAAAAGTTACCAGTATCAGCAGAAAAAGTATCAGTAGAATCAAAATATATTAAATGAATAGCTGTTGGTAACTCACATGTTAATTTAACGAAAAATTCTTCATTGGCAGAATAAATTTTTACATTATCTAAAACATATTTTGAACTGAAAAGTGCATTTATATCATTATTATATTCATATATTTTACCAAAGAAGACTTGAGCATCACCATACACTCTTCTGAAATATATATATGTTTGGTCTTCTGGATTACGATATTCATTTTCTTGTGAAAACATTAAATATGTTTTTTCACAATCATCTAATGAAAATAATCTACCATATGAATCAAAATTATTTGATAAAATTTCAACATCACTAAAGAATTGATAATTTAATTCAACATATGACTCTTCTTCATTTATAATTAATAAAAGTTCTTTTGGAAGAGTTTTTTTATCAAAAATATAAAATTGTCCTTTATAAGAATTTATATATTCTAAATATTCTTGATCACTGTCAGATTTTTTAAAATCAACAAAAGTAATAGTTTCAACAGCACTAGTAGAAAGAATTAAAACATTTCCATTTTGAAAATCATTAGGTTTAATATATATTAATGTTTCCTTTTCAAGTGAAGTTTTTTGAATTTCAATAGGATCACTCATAACTTTAATTACATAAAATCTTTCAATAGTATCCCAAGGATTTAAAGAAGTTGCATTAAATTCAACTCTAAAACCTAAAACTTTTTTATTATTATCTGGAATTTTAATATAAATATCTGGACCAACTGAAGTAAAATCATTTTCTTCTTCTAATTCTGTATATTTATTATCTTTTATTTCTTCAGCAGCATCTTCAGGTGAATTTGTATCATAATATTGATAAGCATAACTTTTGATTTTAGTTGGGATCATATTTCCTCTTAGAATAATATTGTCACTTTTAAAATCTGAAACTTTTAGAAAGAAATAAACACTTTGTGAAACAACAATTGGTACTTCATCAGAATAACCATCTTCAAAAGTAGTTACTATTGTTTTATCAACATTCAAATTAGAGAAAGTAAAAGCAACATCAAAACTGAATCCATGTTTTTGTTTAGTTTCTCTATCTAAAGTCAATTGAATATAATATTCTTGTCCTTTCTTTAATGAGATACGGTTTTCATATTGTATTTCATTGATATTAGAATTTAAAATAGTTTCTTCAAAATCTTCATCTTCTGAAATTTTAATAGAACATTTTGGGTCATTTGCCAAAGATTGGAATTGAATATACATATTTTTTTTTTCATCAAATCCTTCCAAATGATAATAATAAGTTCTAGCTTGATCATTGAAATAAGTATATCTGAAAAGAGAATAAATTTCATAAAGTTCATTTATTAAATTTATAGTAACATAAGTTCTAAAATTTTCAACTTCTGTTGCAGAAAAAACTATATAAATATCATTTTGTTTTTCTAAGAAATCTTCATCTTTAATAATAACTTGATCTACACCAAACAACTCATAGTCAAGTTCAAAATCTTTAAATTCACCATCTTTAGGATCTAAATAAATATCTTCAAAATCAGTATAAATATACATTTTAACATTTTGCATTACTCTCATATATAAATCAATTACTAATTCTGCATCTTTATCTTTCATTGGATTAATTTCATATTTAAAAACTTTATAAAGAGAACCTCTTTCTGTTCCAATACGAACTGAACGTCTTTGATATGTGTCAATTGGAGTGAAGTCACCTTCTTCTTCATATTCTTCTTCTTCTTCGTCATCTTCATCATCTTGATTTTTTCTTAATGGTTTTTCTAATGTTTTTTCAAGTGTTAATGCTATTAACCCTAAGAGAAGGAAGATTTTTAATGATGATTTCATTTTTTATATCTAAGAAATATAAATTATTTTTTTGGATTTATAGGAAGGATAGTTAAATAATAATATTTATTTTTTTTTTTTTTGATTTATTTTTTTATTATTATATTTTGTTTAATTTTATTTATTTTATTAATGGTTTTTATTAGATTAATTTTATTTAATTCAATATAAAATATGTAGTTTTAAAAAAAGAAGGATAACTATATTAGAATATATTATAATCAAATTTTTTTTAATATATAGACATTTTAATTAAACTTAAAATTGTTATAATTTACTCAAAAATAAATAATTATTATTTCAAAAAATTAAAAATTAAAATTTATTTAATCATAAAAATAATTTTTCCAAAATATACATAAAAAAATAAATATAAAATATTTAAAAAAAAATTATGATTAATAATGAATAAATTAACAAACAAATTAAATTTAGAAGATAAAAATACGCCATTAGACAATAATTTCATATCAAAAAATTCTTTAAATATGGTTTACGAACAAAGAAATTCAATGGGAAACAGTCAAAATAATATATCTCGAATAGAATTACTAAATAGAAATAAAATACTTTCTCCTCCTTTTGAAAAATTAAACCAAAAAAACAAAAAATTATGTTCAAAAATATATATTGGTTCAGAATATCATCATGGATTAATATTTATCTTTTTTTTTTTAATAAAATATATTTTATCAATATATTTTTTAGAAAAAAAAATAATAATAAAAATTACAGAGTCAATATTACTTTTAATAAGTTTAATTTTATGTTTAATTTGTATATTTTCTTCCCCTGGAATTCTTCCTCCTAATATTGATAGTATTCAAAATGAAATAAAAAAAAATTATAAAAATTCATCGTTTCCATATAAATTTAAAGAAAAATTAATTTTAGTTCGTGGACAATTATTAATATTAAAAGTTTGTTCTACTTGTTTGATTACTAGACCTTTAGGATGTACACATTGTAGTAAATGTAATATTTGTATTGAAAAAATGGATCATCATTGTCCTTGGGTTGGTAATTGTTTAGGTTTGAATAATTATAAATATTTTTATTATTTTATTTGTATTTTTGATGTTCATACTATTTTCAATTGTGTTAATTGTATTTTAAGAATTATTGATTTTAAAAAAAAAATTGAAATTATACTTTCTTCTATTTTAGTTTTTATTAATATTATTACTATTTTTTTTGTCTCTGCTTTAATTTATAATCATACTACTTATATTTTCTTAGGAGAAACTACTTATTTGAGATTGAAATATAAAACTTTATTAATTTTATATGGAAATCAAACAAATAAAGGAGTTAAAGATAATTTTAATAAAATTTTTTGCCAAAAATACAAACCAAAACAAATATTAAAAAAAGATTTAATGTTTAAACCATTTATATATTTTAATTTAAGAAGAAATAAATTTTATAATACAAGTGATCCTTTAGGTTCTTTTAATAATTTGAGTAAAAAAAATAATAATACAATTAATAAAATAATAAATAATTCAAATGATACATTCAATCATATAAATATAAATTATTATATTTCAAATAATATAATTGCTGCCACAAATAGAGGTAAACAATATGTTTTAAATGTTAGTAAATCTTATGAAGAAGATAAAGGAAGAAATGAATTTGTTAATGAAGCAAATAATTTAAATATATGTAATGTTAGAAAAAATAATTCTGAAAATTCATTAAGTCAAGGGAATAATATTACTTTTGTAAATCATAATCCACATTAAGCTTTTTTTTCTTATGTTATAAGTAATTTTGAAAATTTAATTTATAAAAAAGAAAATTGTTCTCTTATTTTATGGTATTTATTTATATAATAAATCAATTTATTATTTGATTAAATTTTATATTTTTTTTATTCTATATCAAATAAATCTAATTTTATTGATTTTTTTCTTTGTTTTATTAATGATATTTGATATTTTATATAATGGTCTTTTTCATTATTTTTATTTTTTTCAATTCTATTTTCTAATTTAATCTGGTCAAGATCTATTTTACATTTTATTTTTTTAATAAAATGAAATTATTTTTTAAATTTATTTCTTATAACATTAAATTTGTCATTTTTCTTTTTTTAATAAATATTGAGTATTTTCAATATCATTACGATTTTCATTTACTTTTGAAATTGAAATATTTTCTTTCTTTGTTATTAAACCTGATTTTTT
>JAEEGL012375518.1_pt1 | contig 31238 bp, 30 predicted proteins | sample 9134231 | NCBI WGS metagenome assembly JAEEGL01 (sample SAMN16246548, study PRJNA631951) | gut metagenome | biome: gut microbiome; feature: rumen; material: fiber-attached | host: Bos | place: Iran: Karaj | collected 2018-10
GCCGGTCTTTGTGCATGTCGCGGCGATTGCGGGATCGGTCACGGCCGTATGGGCTGCGAGCGGCACCGCTGTCTGGGCGGTGAGGACCTTGCCGCAGACCTTGCAGTGGCTGCCGGCGGTGAGGCCGGTCTTCGTGCATGTGGCTGCGACGGCGGGATCGGTCACGGCCGTATGGGCTGCGAGCGGCACCACGGTCTGAGCCGTGAGGACCTTGCCGCAGACCTTGCAGTGGCTGCCGGCGGTGAGGCCTGTCTTCGTGCATGTCGCGGCGACGGCGGGATCGGTCACGGGCGTATGGACGTGGGGCGGCTCGGTCTCGGGTGCGGCGGTGGTCTCGGGAGTCTTAGTAGTCTCGGGAGTCTTAGTAGTCTCGGGAGTCCTGGTGGTCTCGGGAGTTTTTGTTGTCTCCGGAGTCTTAGTAGTATCCGGAGTTTCGGTCGTCTCGGGGGAAGGATCGGTCTGCGTCTGTGTCGTTTCGGGCCAGCTGTTGGTCTCCGGCGGGTCCTGTACCGATTCGGGTGAGACCGTTGTCCGGTCCTCTGACGAAGTATCGGGCGGAGTTTCCGGGCCGGTGAGATCATCGGTGCCGCCGGGACCGAAGTCTGAGGTCACTTCGGACTGCGGCCGCGTGGTCCCGGCCGGCTCACAGTAAGATGTAACGTCGGACTGTGTTGAGTTCGTTCCTGACGGTTCAGCTCCGGACGTGGCGGCCGGCGAAGACCCGTCCGTTCCGTAGGGATCGGCGCCGGACGCGGCGTCAGGCGACGTCGACGTCGCCCCGGGAGCCGGCATGACGGGCACCGGGGAAGGCACGAAGCACCCGGCGCAGCCGCAAAGGGCGACCGCGGCAAGCAGCAGAACGGCTGCTGCGGCAATTATCGGAATCTGTCTTTTAATCATTTCGATCCTCCGGTTCGGAACTTTCGGCGGTATCCGCCGGGCGGGCGGCGCCTTTTGCGAGACTGTCGGTCAGAATGCCGTAGGCCTTTCTGTAGCCCTCGAAGCCGAGGCCGGTCACTACAGCAAGGGCGCGGTCCGATACGTAAGAGATCCTCCTGTAAGGCTCCCTCGAGAACGGATCGGTCAGGTGGACCTCGACGTAAGGGATCCCGACAGCCCTGAGCGCGTCGGCAATGGCGATGCTCGTGTGGGTGTAGGCCGCCGGATTGATGACGATGCCGTCGGCGCGGCCCGGGGCTGCCTGTATCTCGTCTATTATGTCGCCTTCGCTGTTCGACTGAAAGATCCGGTGCGGCGCTCCTCCGCAGAAGCCGTCGATGAAGGCGCAGAGATCCTTGTATGAGCCTGAGCCGTAGATCTGCGGCTCCCTTTTCCCGAGAAGATTAAGGTTCGGGCCGTTGATGAATAAAACGTCTGGCTGTTTCATAATGCCTCCTTCGGCGACGTGTCATCCGATGCCGAGCTTTTGGGCTATCAGCGCGGCCGTCAGGGCAGGCGACTCCTTCGCGCCGATCCGGACGTCGGCCGTCTGTTCGTATGCAGGCCTGCGCCGTTCGTAGAGAGCGGCAAGGCCCCCCGCCTGCGAGAGCGGCCTTCCGTCCGCGGGCAGCTCGGATATGTCCCTCTCGAGCCACACGACGGTGCCGCAGGACCTGAGCACCGGAACGTCGGGCCCGTATGCCGGGGCTCCGCCGCCGGTGGCTATTACGGCTCCCCGCAGGTGCGAGGCCGTCACGCATGACACGTGTTCCTCCTTGCGGAAGGCCTCCTCGCCGTACCTCTCTAGAAACGTCCGGCAGCTGAGGCCCGTCCTCAGCTCGAGGTCCGCGTCAGTGTCGAAGAAGGGCCTGCCGGTCATCTGCGCAAGTATCCTCCCGACGGAGCTCTTGCCGCAGCCCGGCATGCCTATGAGAACGACCGACGCGAAGTCCGAAGCCGTCCCTGCAAGCACGCTGTCCGTCAGCTCCTTCGGCGACGATGTGCCGAGCCACAGATCCGCCGCGGCGACAGCCTGGGCGCAGAGCATCGGCAGCCCGCCCGAACACGGGACTCCGTGGGCGGCGGCAAGCCTGACAAGGCGCGTCCGGAAGGGATTGTATACCATATCGAGCACCGCGCGCGCACCGGCGACCGTCTCCTCTTCGAATACGCAGGCACCGGTGTCGGGGGAGGTCCCGACGGGCGTCGCGTTCACAAGGACGTAGGGCCTGTCCGCGCAGAGGCGGGCGATCTCGTAAAAGCGGGCGGTGCCGGGATCGCTCCGGCTGACCGTTACGACGTCCCTGAAGCCCATTTTTCCGAGGGCCAGCACCGCGGCCGCAGCGGCGCCGCCGTTGCCGGCGACGACTACCCTCGTCCCGGACGGGATACCTCCGCAGACGGTGCCGAACATGTACATAAAGCCGTCGACGTCCGTGTTGTGGCCGGTCAGCGAACCGTCCGCACCGCGGATTACCGTATTGACGGCGCCGGCCGCCGCGGCGTCATCCGAAAGGGCGGAGAGAAAGGGGATCACTGCCCGCTTGTAAGGTACTGTTATGTTGAATGCGTCGAAGCCGCCGTCTGAGAGCGTCCGGCCGAGATCGTCCGGCGAGGCCGGCAGCAGCTCGTAACGGTAGTCGCCTATCAGCGAATGGACGGCGGGAGAGAGCGAATGATCGAGCCGTCTGCCTATCAGGGCGATCCTCTTGTGCGAATTGCCCGTGTAGCGGGGCGGACGGCGGCGCTGGATGCCGCGCGAGATGTCGAGCACGGTCGAGTACAGCCTTTCGGCTTCGTCGCCATACGGGGCGGATGCCGCGCGTGCCGCCGAGATCACCTCGGCTTCTCTTGATGGGTCGCAGAGCGGCAGGCCGGAGTCCTTCTTGAGCCTTCCTATCTCCTCGGCGGCCTCCAGTCTCTCGGCAAAGGCGGAGGCGATGCGCGAGTCCGCGGCGGATATATCGCGCCTCAGCTCCGGCAGGCCGGGAGCCGCGGGCGGGAGATCCAGAAGCATGTCGGCGACCGCGATGGCGCAGGCCGCCTCGAGCGCCGGAAGCGCGCGGGGGAGAGCGCAGGCGTCGTTGCGGCCCTCGGACCTTATGACGGTCCCGGAGCCGCTCTTCAGCGAAACGGTCCTCATGGGAATGGCGACGGACGGGATCGGTTTGAATACCGCTCTGAATATGAGGGGCATCCCGGTGGTCATACCTCCGGCTATGCCTCCGCAGTTGTTCGAAAGCGTTACGACCCTTCCGGCGCCGGAAAAGGCGTATTCGTCGTTGGCCTCCGAGCCTCGCATGTCACCGAGGCGGAAGCCGGAGCCGAACTCGATGCCCTTGACGGCGGGGATGCCGAACACGGCCGACGATATGCGGCCCTCGGCGCCTGCGAACATGTGCTCGCCGACCCCGGCGGGCAGGCCCGTTACCGCGCATTCGGCGGTTCCGCCGATGCTGTCGCCGTCCTCGCGAACTTTTCTCAGCAGCTCCGCCATGCGCCTGCCGCTTTCTTTATCGATGACGGGAAAGGACGACTCACGGAGAGAGGCCGCAAGTTCCTCCGTTACGTTCAGGGGGTCGAATCCGGCGTCGGCAACGTCCCCGAGAGAACTCACGTGCGAGCAGACGCCGATGCCCCTGTCCCTGAGGTACATGAGGCACAGCGCACCGGCCGCGCATAAGGGGGCTGTCAGGCGGGCTGAAAAGCGGCCTCCGCCCCTCAGGTCCACGGAGGGACCGTACTTCACGACGGCCGGATAGTCGGCGTGCGAGGGCCTCGGCGTGTCCGTGTAATCGGGGCAGTATCTCCCCGGATCGAGGTTGCGTATCCTGATCCTGACCGGGCTTCCGTCCGTGGCGCCGTCAGTAATTCCCGACAGGAACTCGGGCGCGTCGGCCTCGGTACGCGGGCTCGAGTGAGGCTGCCTGCCGGGGGCGCGGCGGAGCATGAACGCGGAGAGGAAGCCCCCGTCGACGGCCACTCCGGCGGGGAAGCCGCGCAGGACCGCGGTGACGTATTCGGTCCTGGAGCCGCCCTCGATATACAGTTTAAGATTGTTTCCGTAAGGATAGTGCATCTGTCAGTTCACCGTTTCGCGGCCGCCGAGGATCAGGGAGTCCGAGAACCCGGGCCAGGATTTCGATATGCACGTTACGTCGTCGGCAAAGACGGCGCCCGTACAGACTGAGGACAGCAGCGCCGCCATAAGGGCGATGCGGTGGTCGCCGCAGGTCCTGACAGAGCCTCCCGACGGGATCTGACTGCCGGGGATGAACAGCGCCATGTCGTCGGCGTACTCGTTCTTATAGGCCCTGGCCCCGAGCGACGTTATGCACGAACAGACCGAATCGGTGCGGTCGCTCTCCTTGTACTGGAGGTGGCCGATGCCGAAAAGGACGGTCTCGCCCTTGGCGGTCAGCGCGACCGCGGCAAGGACCGGCACGAGGTCGGGGAAGTCGCGGCAGTCTATGAGGCCCGGCGAGACAAGTTCCGACGGGACAGTCGTATAGCCCTGCGGAGTTATGTCCAGGCCGGCCCTGAAGGAGCGCAGCAGGTCGAGGATCTCCTTGTCGCCCTGCGAGGAGGCCCTGTCCGGGCCGCTGACCGTAACCGGCACGCTCCCGAGCGTCCCGGCGGCAAGGGCGAAGGCTGCCGCCGACCAGTCCGCGCCGACGCTGACCCTGCCGGGGGACATTAGCCTTGTGCGCGGGACCGTATAGGTCTTTTCTCCGGGCGATACTTCCACGCGGCAGCCGAACTGCGCGAGCGCCCTTACGGTCATATCGACGTAGGGCCGGCTCACCGGGCTGCCGAGTACCTCGACCGAGCCGCCCCGCTGCGACATTGCCAGCAGCAGCGCGCTGACGTACTGCGAGGATATCATGCCGTCTATCGGCACCCGCCCGGTGCCGAGACTGTCCAGCGCCTGCCCGAGTTTCCCTGAAGGTCTAACGGAAAGGCCGGGCCCGGCAATGAATTCGGCGTCGAGCCCGCAGGCCCGGGCGACGGCCATGAGGAATCTGTGCAGCGTTGCGGATTCTCCGCAGCGGAAGACGTAAGTCCCGGATCTGTCCGGCGGCCAGGGGCCGGGGCGGACGGTCAGGCTCCTGCCGTTTTGAACGACCTCGGCCCCGAGCTCGCGGACGCAGTCGACGCAGGCCGATATATCGTCGGAGAGCAGTTCGGAGAACAGTGATATCTCGGTCTCGCCTTCGGCCATGGCCGCAAGTATAAGATATCTCTGCGCCTCCGACTTCGAGTTCGGCAGGGAGAAGCCGGACCTGAAAGGGTCCTTTCTGAGTCTGTACATCACAGGCCTCCGGCGATGAACCCCGCGAGATCGTCCGGGGAGAATTCGCGGACATAAGGCCGGCCGATATCGGACAGGAGGACCATGCGGACGCCGCCGTCCGTTGCCTTCTTGTCCGAGGCCATGGCTGCGGCAAGCTCGGCCGCGCCCGGGCCTTCGGGCCGCACGGGCAGGCCGTAAGAGAGGCACAGCCGCTCGGCCAGGGCGGGGAGATCGGGCCGGCACAGGCCCGCGGCCGCCTCCGCCCTGAGAACCGTGCACATTCCGGCGGCAACGGCCTCGCCGTGCCTGACGGAGAAGCCCGAGAGCGACTCGGCGGCGTGAGCCACGGTGTGACCGAAGTTGAGCGCCATGCGGGCGCCCGTGTCGAACTCGTCGGCCTCGACGAACTCCTTTTTGGCGAGCACGCTCTCGCGTATCAGCAGCCCGGGGTCCGGCTTTCCCGAGCCGAGCGCTTCGGTAAGCCCCGGCCGGCAGACGAGTGAATACTTTATGATCTCGGCCATGCCCGAGGCGTATTCGGCCGCGGGCAGGGTGGAGAGGAACTGAGTGTCGCAGAGGACAGCCTCGGGCCTTCTTATGAGGCCGCAGATGTTCTTGTATCCGGGAAGGTCGACGGCGCTCTTTCCTCCGACGGAAGAGTCGGCGCAGGCCAGCAGCGTCGTGGGGATCTGTATAAGACCGATGCCCCTCATGTATGTGCCGGCGGCGAAGCCGCAGAGGTCGCCGACGGTCCCTCCTCCGAGGGCAACGAGCCTGTCCTGCCTCGTGAAGCCCCCTCCGGCCAGGGCGGCCCACAGCGTCCGGAGGTTTGCGGCCGACTTCAGGTCCTCGCCCGACCGGAGAACGACGGTTCGGACCTCGCGCCCTGAGCGCGCGGCGCCGACCGCCGCCCGGAGCCAGAGCGGGGCGACGTTCGAATCGGTCGCTATCATTACCCTTGCGCTGCCTTCGAGCAGGCCGGGAAGGACCTTTCCAAGAATACAGCCGCCGATATGTACGGGATATCCGTTCTCACCGTGGACGCAGACAGTCTCCAAAGCCGTTCTCCTGCATATTTTATCAGTATAATATTACTATAAAACGCGGAAAAAATCAACTGCGAACGAAAAAACCTCGGCAAACTCGAAAAAAATCCTCCGCGGGTATTGACATCCGCCGGAAAAGTGATATAATATGCGAGTGTGTGTTGTCACACGGAGGCAGTCCGCTGCGAGCTCTGCATGAATGTCTCCATATCCTATCAAAGGAGGGGCTGAAAATGGATTACATTGCAGCTATCACGAAGGAGCAGCTCAAGGAGGAGCTTCCTACGATCAACGTAGGTGACAACGTGCGCGTTCATCAGCGCATAAAGGAAGGCAACAGGCAGAGGATCCAGATGTACGAAGGCACCGTCATCGCCAAGCACGGCGGCGGCATTTCCGAGACCTTCACCGTACGCCGCATCTCTTACGCCGTCGGAGTCGAGAAGACCTTCCCGGTCCATTCTCCCAACGTTGCCAAGGTCGAGATCACCCGTTCGGGCGACGTCAGACGCGCCAAGCTCTACTACCTGCGCGACAGGGTGGGCAAGGCTTCCAAAGTCAAAGAAAAGATCTGACCGCAAAAAAAGTTGCCGGCTGTCCGTGTTCGGACGGCCGGCGTCTTTTATTTCGGGATCAGCGCCGAGAGCGGCGAGCCTCGGCAGACAAGCGTTGTGCCCGCGAAGTTTTTCGGGGCCGTGCCCTCGTGTATAACGGCCACGACCGTCTTTCCCGCGGTGTGACGGAGCACGGCGGCGGCGCACATCTCGGCCGTGGCGGGGTCGAGGTTTGCAAAAGGCTCGTCAAGGAGATAGGCGTCGGCCGGGTAAGCCAGCGCCCGGGCAAGGCCTGCCCTCGCCTTCATCCCTCCCGACAGTTCGGATGGCATGAGGCCGGGCTCGGTGATGCCCAGCTCGGCAAGCAGGGCCTCGGCCTGTCCTGCCGTGCTTCTGCGGCCGCCCAGGACCAGGTTGACGTTGGAAGAGCAGCTCAGCCACGGGAGCAGGACCGAGTTCTGGTAGCTCACCGATATGAGCGGCGGGGCCTCGACTCTCCCGGTGCGGTCGCGGTCGGCTCCGGCCATGATGCCCAGCAGCGTGCTCTTCCCGCAGCCCGAGGGTCCCTCTATGACGTAGACTCCGCCGTCGGCAAAGGTGAACGACAGTCCCCTTATGACCTCGACGGTCCTTCCGTCGGACCTGTAGCTCTTGCATACGTTCTCAAGTATTATCACGCGGCTCCTCCTTGTTTGCGGACGGGCCGCCTTTTTTGGCGGCAAAAAGCTTTCTTACCAGGAACTCGAGCAGCACGCTGAGCAGGATCACGGTCAGCGTCCAGGCGAACAGGTCGGCGGTCTCGAGCTCGTTCTTTGCCGACGAGAGCTGCCTGCCTATAGAAACGGGGAAGAACGACAGCACCTCGGCGGCGATGCCCGCCTTCCAGGCAAGCCCGAGAGAGGTGCTGACAGCGGGGCGCAGGAAGGGCAGCGTCGACGGCAGATAGATCCTCAGCACCTTCTGGGGGAACGGCAGCCGGAACTGCCTGGCCATGCGGACGTGGTCTGGATCGACCGACCGCAGCCCCGTCCTGAAATTTGAATAAACGACGGGCATGACCATGAGGAACGATATGAACGACGGGAGCAGAGCCTTCATCCAGAGCATCACGAGGATGATGAACGAGGCAACGGGGGTCGAGCGTATTACCGAGACGAATGGCGAGAAGATCCGGTCGAATGGTTCGAACACCGCTGCCGGCACGGCCAGAAGCATCCCGGCGGCAATGCCGCACACGGTCCCCGCGACAATGCGCAGAAGCGAGTGAAGCGTGATTTTCCAGAAATCCCGCCCTGCCGCGAGCGATATCAGCCTCTGCGCAGTAAGGAGCGGGGAGGGAAGCAGCAGAGGGTTGCCGACCGCGGCCGCCGCTCCGGTCCAGACGAGGATCCAGAACAGCGCGGACGCGGCGCCCCAGAGCGGCCCTGCGAACCGCTTCCGGGAGACGGGCGGAGCGAGCTTTTCAGCGTTGCCCATCGCCGGTCGTCAGCCGGCCCTGTAGAAGACGTCCTCGGACGGGACGGCTCCTCCGACGGAGGTCGGGATCACGTCGTAGAGCGCCTGCCAGAAGCGCTGAAGCGAGCTCTCCATCACGCTGCCCGTAAGGAAGGTAATGTTGCAGCGGGGAAGCGCGTTCTTCACAAGCGCCTCGGAGGCGGCTATGCCGGCCGCTACGACGGCCTTGGCGGCTGCGTCGGTGTCGCCGGTGACCGTCGCCACAGACGACTCGTATTCGGCCAGGAAGCGGGCAACGGCGGCGGGATGCTGCTCGGCGAACTCCTTCCTGACCACAAGGCAGCCCTGGACGAGCTCGACGCCGGTCATGCTCTTCCACTCGGACGAGAAGTCGATGGCGGTCCTCAGCGACGCGTTCTTGGTGAGCGCCGCGGTCACCTTGGGCTCGGGTATGACGCCGAGGGTGGCGATGCCGGTCGAGAGCGCGGACGTGAGCTCGTCCGGCGTGGTGTAGGTGTAGTCGATCCGGACCTTGTCGGCGATCCCGGCAAGCGTCAGCAGGCTCCTCAGTACGTACTCGGGATTGGAGCCCTGGCCGGGGACGCAGACGGTCTTGCCGGCAAGGTCGGCGACGGAGTTCACAGTGTTGCCGTTTTCGACGAGGTAGAGCACGCCGAGCGTGTTGACGCAGAGCACCTGCACGCCGCCGCCCGTCTTGTTGTAGAGGGTGGCGGCCAGGTTCGTAGGCACGGCGGCGATGTCGACGGCCTTGCTGATCACCTGGGGCGGTATAAGGGTCGCGTCGGAGTAGAGCTCGATGCTGATGTTTGCGACCTCCCCGGATGAGGCCCTGTTGTAGAGCGGGGCGATGCCGAAGCCGGTCGTTCCGTTGAGCACCGCTACCTTTATCTGTGTGTCGTCGGTCGGGACGGTCGATGACTGTTCGCCCGTCTGCGATCCGGCCGGCGAAGAGGTGGTAGTGTCGGGCGTGCCGGACCCCGTGCAGGATGCGGCAAGAAGGACCGCGAGAGCGGCCAGGACTGCGAGTAAGAGTCTGAGTTTTTTCATGGGTTTCTCCTTTATGCTGTGTTTTTATCTTATCGTCACATATATCTTGACGTGAGGGCCTCCCTGTCGGAGATGACGATCTGATCCGCGTCCCTGCGCACGAGCCCGGAGTCCTCAAGTGCCGTGAAGGCCCGGTAGAGCGAGGCCCGGCCCATTCCAAGCACCGCCGCCAGCTCCTTCATGGTGGTCCCGACGGCGACCCTGCCTTCCTCGTTTGCCGACGACTGGAGAAAGAGAGCGAGCTTGCGCTCGTTGCTCCCGGCGGCAAGGTGATGAAAGCGGGTGTTTAGGAAGTTCACCTTTCTCGACAGCAGTTTGATTATGGCCAGTCGGAAGGCACCGTCGGTGTCGCTGCCGAAAAGGTCAAGTACGGCGCCGCGGTCGATCGAGAAGACAGAAAAGCGCGACAGGGCCTCGACCGAGGTCACGACAGGCACGCCTAAGAAGACTCCGGCTATGCCGAAGACATCGCCGGGGCCGATGAACCTGAGCGGCGTTCCGGCGTTTGCGGAGCCCGTGCTGATGGCCGCGCGTCCGCTCAGCACGACTCCTATGAAGGGGACTTCCGGTCCGTACGGCGATACCGCAAGTCCGGGCTCGAACTCAGTGACGGTCCCCGCGGCCAGAAAGGCGTCCCTGAAGCCGTCCGTACACCCGTCGAGCAGCACGCAGTTTCTCACGGTCCCGGCTCCGGGCTGTCTTTTTTCGTTCTCGGTGTTCATCGTTTGCTCCTTGTCTCATTTGAGACACTATTATACCACGTACGGAGGCTTTTGTCAACATATAAGTATAAAAATATAAAATGTCAAAAAACCTCTTTTTTTTTTAATATCAAGGTTGTATAATAATTATAAGTAACAACGGAGGATTGAACATGACACTTGTGATACTTGCCGCCGGCATGGGCTCCCGCTACGGCGGCATGAAGCAGATAGATCCGATAGGACCTCTCGGGGAATTTATTATCGACTATTCCTGTCATGACGCCGTCTGCGCCGGCGTCGAACGCATCGTTTTTGTTATCAAGAAGGAAAACCTCGAAATATTCCGCGAGACCGTCGGACGCCGGGTGAGCCGTTTCGTCCGCTGCGAATACGTTTTTCAGGATCCGCTCGACCTGCCGGAGGGCTTCGTCCTCCCCGAGGGCAGGGTCAAGCCCTGGGGCACCGCGCACGCGGTCCTGGCAGCCAGACACGTCGTCGACGATCCCTTCGTCACCATCAACGCCGATGATTTCTACGGTCCCGGCTCATACCGCACAGTAGTATCATTTCTCGGGTCCGCCGACCGCTCGGCAAGGCCCTTGCCTTTCTGCATGGCGGGCTACATGCTCCGCAACACGCTCACCGATAACGGATCGGTCTCGCGCGGCATCTGCGAGACGCTTCCGGACGGCACCCTTTCCTCCATAACGGAGCGCACGGCCATCTATCCTTCGGGCAGCGACGCGTATTACGTCGAGAACGGTGAGCGGTATCCTCTCGCCGGCTCGTCCGTGGCGTCCATGAACCTCTTCGGCCTGCAGCCCGAGTTCTTCGATTTTGCCCTCGACGGCTTCCGCGACTTCCTCGGCTCCATGAAGGATCCGCTCAGGGACGAGTATTATCTGCCCTTTGCGGTGACCTCCGCCATGAAGTCGGGCTTCTGCACGGTGACCGTCTGCCCGACGGCCGAGAAGTGGTACGGGGTGACATATTCCGCCGACAAGGAATCCGTTCAGGAGAGCATCCGCGGCATGATAGCCGAAGGCAGATACTCTTCCGACCTGTGGAGCGATCTGTGATGGAGATACTCGAGACCGCGCGCGCCTTCGATCTCCCGACCGAGCCCGTCAGCTTCAGGGAGTGCAGGGTGGGGCACATCAACTCGACCTTCTTTCTGTTCGACGGGGCCGGCAGGGGCTACGTCCTTCAGAAGATAAACACGCACGTCTTCCGCGACCCGGAGGGGCTCATGGAGAACGTCTTTGCCGTGACGGATCACATAAGGGGCGTCCTTGCCCGGACCGGCGGCGACGCCGAACGCGGCACCCTCCGCTTCCGGAAGACGGCCGACGGCAGGCTGTTCTTCACCGATCCCGAGGGCCGTGCCTGGAGGCTCTACGACATGATCGACGGCGCCTACAGCATGGAATCCGCCGATCCGGCGACCTTTATGCACGTGGGCACCGCCTTCGGACGCTTCCAGCGTCAGCTCGCGGATTTCGACGCCTCGTCCCTCCGCGAGACCATACCGTTCTTCCACGACACCGTCAGGCGCTTCGGGACCTTCCGCAAGTCCCTCGGGGCCGATCCGGCCGGGAGAGCCGCTTCTGTCGGGGCCGAGATCGACTTCGCCATGGCTCACGAGGGCATATGCTCCTATGTGACGTCCCGCCTTGACGCCGGGCTCATTCCGTCCAGGGTCACGCACAACGACACGAAACTCAACAACATACTCATGGACGAGAAGACCCGCATGCCGCTCTGCGTGATCGACCTCGACACCATCATGCCCGGATCCGTCCTTTACGACTTCGGCGACGCCATCCGCTTCGGAGCCTCGTCGGCGGCCGAGGACGAGACCGACCTGTCAAAGGTGTTCTTCAGGCACGACATGTTCGAGTCGTTCACGAGGGGCTTCCTGCGCGCTCTCGGCGGGGAGCTCTGCTCCGAGGAGCTCGCCTCGCTGCCCATGGGTGCCCTTGTCATCACCTTCGAGACGGGGCTGCGCTTCCTCACAGATCACATAGACGGCGACGTCTACTTCAGGACCTCGTACCCCGGCCAGAACCTCGACCGGGCCAGGAACCAGTTCAGACTGGTCGCGGACCTGGAGAGCAGGATGCCGCTGTTCCTCGATACAGTAGAAAAAATCGCCAAGGAGTAGAGCATGGCAGTTTTATTGACGGGCGGCGCGGGATTCATAGGATCCCACACCTGCGTAGAGCTTCTTGCGGCCGGCAGGGACGTAGTGGTTGCCGACAACTTTTCAAACTCGAAGCCTGTTGTCCTCGACAGGATCAGAAAGATCTCCGGCCGGGACTTCGTCTTTTACGAGACCGACCTGCGCGACGCCGACGGTCTGCGCAGGATCTTCGCGGAGAACGACATCGACGCGGTGATACACTTTGCCGGCCTCAAGGCCGTCGGAGAATCGGTGGCAAAGCCGCTGTATTATTACAGCCACAATCTGACCGTCACGTTCGAGCTGTGCAAGGCCATGCGTGAGGCGGGCTGCGGCGTTATGGTCTTCTCGTCCTCGGCGACGGTCTACGGCCAGAACGGGAAGATGCCCCTCGGCGAGGACTCGCCCCTCGGGCCGACGACGAACCCGTACGGCGAGACCAAGCTCATGCAGGAGCGGATAATCACCGATCTGCAGCGCGCCGGCGAGCTCCGCAGCGCGGTGCTCCTGCGCTACTTCAACCCCATAGGCGCCCATCCGTCGGGCCTTATCGGCGAGGATCCCAACGGCATACCGAACAACCTGCTGCCCTACATCTCCCAGGTCGCCGTCGGCAAGCTCCCGTACGTCAAGGTCTACGGAAACGACTATCCCACCAGGGACGGCACCGGAGTCAGGGACTACATCCACGTGGTCGACCTGGCAAGGGCCCACCTCAAGGCGCTCGACTACGCCGCGCGCAAGTCCTGCGTCAGGGCGTTCAACATAGGCACGGGTACCGGCTACTCGGTGCTCGATGTGATCAAGGCCTTCCGCGACGCCAGCGGAAAGAAGGTGCCGTACAGGACGGTGCACAGAAGGCCGGGCGACGTCGCCGAGTGCTACGCCGATCCGTCCCTTGCCGCGCACGAGCTGCGCTGGAAGGCCGAGTACGGCCTGTCCCGCATGTGCGAGGACGCGTACCGATGGCAGAGCATGAATCCGAGGGGGTATGAAGAGCAATGATATCCGTAAAAGTGCGGCAAGTCCCGGCGGCCGGCGCCGGCAGAGAGTACAGAACGTTCACCCTTTCGGCCGAGGGCTGCCCTCTGTCCGCTACCCTGTGCGATTACGGCGCGCGCTGGATCTCGGCTCCTTTCGTCTTTTCGGACGGGACGTCGCGCGACATGGTCCTGGGCTATTCCGATCCCGCGAACTACGTCCCCCGCGACTACTTCGGAGCCGTCGTCGGGCGATTTGCAAACCGCATAGGCGGCTCTCGCTTCAGCCTCGACGGCGCCGAGTATGTACTCAACGCCAACGACGGGAGGAACCACCTCCACGGCGGCATGGCGGGCTTCGACTGCAAGATCTGGAACGCCGAATGCTGCGACGGCCCCGAGCCCTCGGTCACCTTTTCGGCGCTCTCGCCCGACGGCGACGAGAACTACCCCGGGAATCTCATCGTCAGCCTCCGCTACACCCTCTTGTGCACAGGCGCGCTGAGGCTCGACTACACGGCCTGCTCTGACAGGGCGACCGTGCTCAACATATCGAACCACGCGTATTTCAACCTTGCCGGCGAAGGCCGGGTCGACAGCCACGTGATGAGGATCGACGCCGACAGATATCTGCCCACCGACGCGGAGCTCATCCCGACCGGCGAGATCCGCCCCGTCGACGGCACGGTATTCGACTTCAGGATACCCAAGCCCGTCTCCGAGGCGTCCTGCTCCGGTGACGCCGACATAGCCGCGGCCGGGGGCATCGACCACTGCTTCGTTTTCTCCGAGGGCTCCGGCTTCGGGCCCAGGATATCGGTCGTCTCGCCCGACGGCCGGGTCCGGATGGGCGTCTTCACGAACCAGCCCTGCGTCCAGGTGTACACGGGCAACTTCCTTGCCGACGACGGCGTCCCGTTCAGGAACGGACCCAAGACATTCCGCGGCGCCATCTGTCTTGAGACTCAGAAGATGCCCGACTCCCCGAATCACGTGGGCTTTACCGACTGCGTGCTGAGGCCGGGCAGCGTCTTCCGCTCGCGGACCGAATATCTGTTCAAAGAGATCGATAAAAGGAGATAAAACAGTGAAGCTTACAGTTGACGAAAGATTTGCAAGGCCTTTTGCGTCCGAGGACGAGATAGAGGCCGTAATGCCCGAGATCGCCGCCGCGGCCGCCAAGGTGTTCGCACGCAGCGGGGAAGGGGCCGAGATGCTCGGCTGGCTCGACCTGCCCGAGAACTACGACCGCGCGGAGTACGCCCGCCTCAAGGAGGCCGCCCGCAGGATACGGTCAGACTCCGAGGTCCTCATCGTCATAGGAATCGGCGGCTCTTATCTTGGCTCCAGGGCCGTGATCGAGTTTCTGAAGTCGCCCCGCTACAACGAGCTGAAGAAGGACACGCCGTCGGTGTATTTCTCCGGCGACAACCTCAGCGGCTCCGACCTCGACGAGCTGCTCTCGCTCATAGAGGGCAGGGATTTCTCGGTCAACGTCATCTCCAAGTCCGGCACGACGACCGAGCCCGCCGTGGCCTTCCGCATCTTCCGCGCCGAGCTCGAGAAGCGCTACGGCGCCGAGGGAGCCGCCTCGCGCATCTACGTCACGACAGACGCTCGCAAGGGCACGCTCAAGGCATTTGCCGACAGGGCGGGCTACGAGACCTTCACGGTGCCTGATTCGGTCGGAGGAAGGTTCTCCGTGCTCACCTCGGTCGGCCTACTGCCAATAGCCGTGGCCGGCATCGACACCGACGCGCTGCTTGCCGGCGCCGCCTGCGCCATGAGGGAGCTCGCCGTGCCCGGATCCGCCAATCCCGCCTTCCGTTATGCGGCGCTCCGCAACCTGTTCTACCGCAAGGGCCGCAAGATGGAGATCCTTGCCGGCTACGAGCCGTTCCAGCTCATGCTCAACGAATGGTGGAAGCAGCTGTTCGGCGAGAGCGAGGGCAAGGACGGAAAGGGACTCTATCCTTCGTCCGTCGTCTTCACAACAGACCTTCACTCGCTCGGCCAGTACGTTCAGTCCGGCGAGCGCATAATGTTCGAGACCGTGCTGACCGTCGACAGTCCGTGCTCCACGGCCGCGGTGCCTTACGATCCCGCTGACATCGACGGCCTCAACTTCCTGGCCGGGGCCCCGCTCGACGCCGTCAACAAGGCCGCCATGCAGGGGACGCTCGTCGCCCACGCCGACGGAGGAGTGCCCAACATCGTGCTGCGACTTGCTGAAAGGAGCGAGGAGGCCCTCGGAGAGCTTATCTATTTCTTCGAGTTCTCATGCGCCGTCTCCGGCTACACGCTCGGCGTCAACCCGTTCAACCAGCCCGGCGTCGAGGTCTACAAGCGCAACATGTTCTCCCTCCTCGGCAAGCCCGGCTACGAGGACCCCACGGGCAGGCTCGCCAAAATAATCTGAGCCCGTTTTTGTCCGTCTTCACTTGATTTTTCCGAGTTTTTATTGTAAAATATGATTGACCCGGCGCGCGGCGTCCGCCGATACGGCACGCCGGCCGAGTCCGCGGCGGCCGCCTGCCGCGGCCTGCCGCAGGAACTGAGTGAAAGGATGTCGGAATGGTAAAGCTTATTATCGGAGTAAAGGGTTCCGGAAAGACAAAGACCCTCATCTCCATGGTCAACGAGGCCGTGGAGACCAGCAAGGGCAACGTGGTCTGCATTGAGAAGGGCATCAAACTGCGCTACGACGTCAACCACCGCTGCCGCCTCATCAACGTCGACGAGTACTTCGTTTTCGGCGCCCCTTCGCTCTTCGGCTTCATAGCCGGCATTCTGGCCAGCGACCACGACGTCTCCGAGCTGTTCGTTGATTCCGCCCTGCGCATTTGCGACAACGACGTCGACAGCTTCGAGCGCCTCGTGAACGACGTGGACGAGCTTGCCGACAGGTACAAGGTCAACGTCATCATGACCTCGTCCCTGCCCGTCGAGAGCGCCACCGAAGGGCTACGCAGGTTCCTTTGAACCGAATAAGACAAGGCAACACTTCCGTGCTGCCTTGTTCTCTTACGACGATCCGGGCGCACCGCGGCCCGGCCGCCGGATCTTTCCCTTTTTCAGAATCAAATCAGAAAGGCTTGGACTTGACATGGCTTACATTTACAGCGAACCTTCCCACACTTTCAGCGAGTATCTGCTCCTTCCGGGCTATACGTCCCCCGACTGCATACCCGACAACGTTTCGCTGAAGACCCCCATGGTTAAGTATAAGAGGGGAGAGGAGCCGGACATCAGCCTGTCCATACCCCTCGTCTCCGCCATCATGCAGTCGGTCTCCGACGACCGCATGGCCATCGCCCTTGCAAGGGAGGGCGGCATGTCCTTCATATACGGCTCCCAGTCGGTCGCCGACGAGGCGGCCATGGTCGCCAGAGTGAAGGCGTACAAGTCCGGCTTCGTCAGGAGCGACTCCAACCTCCGCCCCGACGACACGCTCGGCGACGTCATCAGCCTCGTCCGCTCAAAGGGCCACAACACCGTCGCCATAACCGACGACGGGACCAGCGGCGGAAGACTGGTCGGCATCGTCACGGGCAGGGACTACCGCGTATCCCGCATGTCCACGGATCTTAAGGTCCGCGAGTTCATGACTCCGCTGGAAAAGCTCGTCACCGCCCCCGCCAGCACCACCCTCAAGGAGGCCAACGATATCATCTGGGAGCACAAGCTGAACTCCCTGCCTATACTCGACGACGACGGGCGGCTTTTGTACTTTGTCTTCCGCAAGGACTACGCAGAGCATAAGGAGAACCCGCTCGAGCTGCTCGACGGAAAGAAGCGCTTCATGGTGGGGGCCGGTATCAACACGAGGGACTACCGCGAGCGCGTCCCCGCGCTGCTTGACGCCGGCGCCGACGTACTGTGCATCGACGCCTCCGAGGGCTACACCTGCTGGCAGCAGCAGACGCTCGCCTTCATACGCGAGAAGTACGGCGATTCCGTGAAGGTCGGAGCGGGCAACGTCGTGTCGAAAGAGGGCTTCCGCTTCCTTGCCGAGTGCGGCGCGGACTTCGTCAAGGTCGGTATCGGCGGCGGCTCCATATGCATAACCAGGGAGCAGAAGGGAATAGGCCGCGGCCAGGCCACCGCTCTCATCGAGGTAGCCAAGGCCCGCGACGAGTACTTTGCCGAGACGGGCATATACATCCCGGTCTGCTCGGACGGAGGCATCGTCCACGACTACCACATGACGCTGGCCCTGGCCATGGGCGCCGACTTCATCATGCTGGGCAGATACTTTGCCCGCTTTGACGAGTCCCCGACCAACAAGCTGGTCATAAACGGCCAGTTCGTCAAGGAGTACTGGGGAGAGGGCTCCAACCGCGCCCGCAACTGGCAGAGGTACGACCTCGGCCAGGGCAACACCCTCAGCTTCGAGGAGGGCGTCGACTCCTACGTCAGCTACGCCGGCCCGCTTCACGACAACGTGGCCAAGAGCCTCTACAAGGTCCGCTCCACGATGTGCAACGTCGGGGTGACCAACATCCCCGACCTGCAGAAGAACGCCCGCATTACGCTCGTGTCGGCCACCAGCATAGTCGAGGGCGGCGCGCACGACGTCATGCTCAAGACCACCAACATCAAGGTCTGAGTCTTCGCTTCCCCGGCTCTGCCGGCTCTGCCGGCGCCGTCATGATCTCTTCCGCGAGGCCACCGGCCCCGCAAGCAAAAAGCATCCGCGGCGGTAAAAATCGCCGCGGATGCTTTTATGATCTGCTCCGGCAGCTCTGTCCGTCATAAGACGGGACGTCATGCGGACGCGTCGGCCCTCGCCGGGCCGTATCCGGTCGGGGTCGATCGCCGATAAGATCAGGCGTCCCTGCCACCGTCCGCTCCGAGGAGCAGCAGGACCTCGTAGACGCTCTTCACGGGGAGCAGCCTGATCGTCTTCGTCGCCACCGGCCGCTTCTCGAGGTTCCGGTAGGGAACGATCATTCGTGTGAAACCGAGCCTTTCGGCCTCGCGGACGCGCTGCTCGAGCGAGGTCACCGCCCGGCATTCCCCGGCAAGCCCGATCTCTCCGACGGCCGCCAGGTCGTCAGGCACGATCTTGTCCGTTATCGACGAGATCATGGCAAGCGCGACGGCTATGTCCGCTGCCGGCTCGCCTACGGAAAAGCCTCCGATAACGTTTACGTAGAGGTCGTTCTGCGAGAACTTGAGCCCCAGCCTCTTCTCGAGCACGGCGGTTATCATGCATACGCGCGTGTAGTCCACGCCGTTCACCGTGCGCCTGGGCGAGGGGAACGACGTCGAGCTGACAAGCGCCTGGACCTCGGCGATGAGGGGTCTCGTGCCCTCCATGGTGCACACCGCGCAGTTGCCGGACACCTTCTTGGGCCTGCCGGCAAGCAGGACCTCGGAGGGGTTCGGGACCTCGCAAAGGCCTGTGTCGGTCATCTCGAACACGCCTATCTCGTCGGTCGATCCGTATCTGTTCTTAACTGCCCTTATGATCCTGTAAGACTGCTGGCGGTCGCCCTCGAACGAGAGCACCGCGTCGACCATGTGCTCGAGCACCTTGGGCCCGGCTATGGTGCCCTCCTTGTTGACGTGGCCTACCATGATGACGGAGATGTCGTCGTTCTTGGCCTTGGCAATGAAGGCCATGGCGCTCTCGCGGACCTGCGACACCGTTCCCGGCGACGATGCCGATACGGGCGTGTACATGGTCTGTATGGAGTCGACGATGATGACCGAGGGCGCCAGCCTGTCGCACTCGGCGATGATCTTCTCGGTATTTGCCTCGGTCATGACGTACAGGCTGCTGCCGCCGACGCCGAGACGGTCCGCGCGGAGACGGATCTGGCCGGAGGACTCCTCGCCCGAGACGTACAGCACTGCCCGGTCGAGACTCAGCATCCTGCAGATCTGCAGAAGCAGGGTGGACTTTCCTATGCCGGGCTCGCCGGTCAGCAGAACGACGGACCCTTTGACGAGCCCTCCGCCAAGCACGCGGTCAAGCTCGCCGAGGCCGGTGGAGGACCTTATGAACTCGTCCTTCTCGATCTCGGAAACCGGAACCGCCGAGGTGCCTCCGACGGAGCTCCTGCGTGCCTTCTGCGCGCGGTCGTCGGCCTGAGGCTGTGCCTCGACGACGTCCTCGACAAAGGATTCCCAGGCCCCGCACTGGGGGCATTTTCCCATCCACTTAGGCGATCTGTACTCGCACGAGGTGCAAACGAATACGGTCTTAAGCCCCTTCATTCTCTTTGTAGATGAGCTCGGGACCGGTCTTTCCGCGAACAGTGTCCGCGGTGATCCGGACCCCGCTGATGTCCTTCCTGGACGGAAGCTCGAACATCAGATCCATGAGCGTCTGCTCAAGTATGGAGCGCAGGCCGCGCGCTCCGGATCTCTTTTCTTCGGCTATGGCCGCTATCTCCCTGACGGCGCCGTCGTCGAACTCGATGGAGAGCCCGTCCATGCCGAAGAGCTTCGAATACTGCTTCAGCAGGGCGTTGCGCGGCTCGCGGAGTATGCGGACGAGAGCCTCGGTGTCGAGGGCCTCGAGCGGCACTATCACGGGTATGCGTCCCACGAGTTCGGGGATGAGGCCGTACTTGACGATGTCGTGCGACGTCACTCCCTCGAGCGGGCGCAGACTGCTGCCCGAGCCGTCCAGAAGGCCGCTCTGGAAGCCGATCTGCTGAGTCCCGCGGCGCTTCTCGATTATCTTGTCCAGGCCGTCGAAGGCCCCTCCGCAAATGAACAGGATGTTCTCGGTGTTGATGGAGATGAAGTCCTGGTTCGGATGCTTGCGGCCGCCGTTCGGCGGGACGTTGGACACGGTGCCCTCGACGATCTTCAGCAGCGCCTGCTGGACGCCCTCTCCGGAGACGTCGCGGGTTATGGAGCGGTTCTCGCTCTTCCTGGAGATCTTGTCGATCTCGTCGATGTAGATGATGCCGCGCTCGGCCAGTTCGATGTCGAAATCCGCGGCCTGGATGAGTCGCAGGAGGATGTTCTCGACGTCCTCGCCGACGTAGCCGGCCTCGGTGAGCGTGGTGGCGTCGGCGATGGCAAACGGGACCTTAAGGGTCCTGGCGAGCGTCTGGGCAAGGTAGGTCTTTCCGACGCCCGTGGGGCCTATGAGGAGGACGTTGCTCTTCTGGAGCTCGACGTCGCCTTCCGCGCGCTCCTGCTTCTTTCCGCCCTTCCTGTTCTTCTTTCCGCCGGCGCCTCCGTCCTTCGTGAGGATGCGCTTGTAGTGGTTGTACACCGCGACGGACAGGGCTATCTTGGCCCTCTCCTGGCCGATGACGTACTGGTCGAGGACGGCCTTGATCTCGGTGGGCTTCGGGAGGGTCTCGAACGTCAGCGATTCGGCATCGTTGACCTTGCGGTAATAGTCCTTGCTCTTCTCGATGATCTCGCTGCAGGCTTCGACGCAGAAATCGCATATGAAGGCGCCGGAGTTGGAGGGGATGAGGTAGTTTACCTCGTCCTCCGTGAGCCCGCAGAACGAGCAGCGGTGCTGTTTTGACTGACTTGAGGCCATTTCGATTCCTTTGTGCCGACTCAGGCGTGATGCTCGATGATGCGGTCGACTATGCCGTAGTCGAGCGCCTCTGCGGCGGTCATGAAGTTGTCCCTCTCGGTGTCCTTCTCGATCTGTTCGACGGACTTTCCGGTCTTCTCGGCGAGGATGGAGTTGAGCGTGCGCTTGGTCCTGGCAAGCAGGTCGGCTCTGATGAGCACGTCGGTGACCTGCCCCTGGAAGCCGCCGAGGGGCTGATGGATCATGATCTCGCTGTGGGGAAGGGCGATGCGCTTTCCGGCGGCGCCGGCGGCGAGCAGGAAGGCCCCCATTGACGCGGCCATCCCCACGCATATGGTGGAGACGTCGCACTTCACGAAGTTCATCGTGTCGTAGATGGCCATGCCCGCGGTAACGGATCCGCCCGGACTGTTGATGTAGAAGTTGATGTCCTGATCGGGGTTGACGGACTCGAGATAGAGCATCTGGGCGATGACTATCTCAGCCGTCGCGTCGTTTATCTCGTCGGAAAGGAATATGACCCTGTCCTGGAGAAGGCGCGACATGAGGTCGTAGAGGCGCTCACCGTTGCCGGTGCGCTCTATGACGTTGGGTATCAGCACGCTGTCGCGGCGGGCGATGTCTTCGTTCTTCATTTCTGATCGGCGCTGTCGGCCGTCTGTGCGTCAGCCGAGCCTTCCTCGGGCTCGGGCTCCTTGTCGAGATAGGTCACCCTGGCAGCCGCCTTGACGATCTCCATGGCGCGGCGCAGCTTGAGGGTGTCGACGACGTCCTCGGCCGGGATGCTCTCCCTGACCTTGTCGGCCTCCATGTTGTACTGGGAGGCGATGTCGGCGTACTCCTTGTCGGTGTCCTCCTGCGAGATCTCTATCTGCTCGAGCTCGGCGATCTTCTCGAGCGCGAGCCTGGACCTCACCCTTGTCCTGGCGGCGGGACGGGCGTTCTCCTTGTACTGGTCGACCGTCATGCCGAAATACTGAAGGTAGGTCTTGAAATCGAGACCGTTCATGGAGATCCTGGATTCGGTGTCCCTGACCATGCTGTCGACCTCGTTGTCGGTCATGGCCTCGGGGACCTCGCCGGTCAGCAGGTCGGAGAGGCGGGCGTCGAGTTTCTCGGTAAGGTCGCGGTCGGCGGCATCCTCGCGGGACTTGCCGATCTTAGCGGCCACGTCGGCACGGTACTCGGCAAAGGTGTTGAACTCGGAGACCTCGACGGCAAAGTCGTCGTCGAGCTCGGGGAGCTCCTCGTAAGTGAGAGAATGGATCTTCACTTTGAACACGGCGGGCTTGCCGGCCAGATCCTTGGCGTGATAGTCCTCGGGGAAGGTCACGCTGACGTCGAGCTTGTCGCCCGCGGAGCGGCCGATAAGCTGATCCTCGAAGCCGGGGATGAAGGAGCCTGAGCCGAGCTTGAGCTTGTGGCCGGTGTCCTTTCCGCCTTCGAACGGCACGCCGTCGATGAAGCCCTCGTAGTCGATTAGGGCGGTGTCGCCGTTCTGCGCGGCCCTGTCGGTCACGTCGATCTCGCGGGCCTGTCTGTTGCGGACGGCCTCGATCTCGGCGTCGACGGCCTCGTCGGTCACGGGCGTCTTCACGACTTCGACCTCGAGCCCCTTGTATTCGCCGATGCCCACTACCGGCTTCACGTACATCTCGGCCTTCATGAGCAGCTCGTCCTCGTAGGACACGATGTCGAACTTGGGGGCGCTTACGGCCGGACGGCCGGGGGCTTCGACGATCTCTGCGTAATTTGCGTTGATGAGGGAGTTGATGGCGTCCTCGAGGAAGACGCCCGAGCCGTACATCTTTTCGATGATGGAGCGGGGAGCCTTGCCCCTGCGGAAGCCGGGCACGTTGAACCTGCCCGCGTTCTTGCGGTAGGCCTTGGATTTTTCGGCCTCGACGGCTTCGGCCTCGAAGGAGAATTCCACGAGAGCCAGATTCTTTTCGCTGATTTCCGTTTTTGTGACAGTCATTTGTGATATCGGTTCCTTTCAATAATTAAAAACGCATCTTAATAATTTTACTCTAAAAATGCGGATTGTCAAGGGCAATCGGCGATTTGAGCGGACGGGGAGTGAGAATGACGGGCAGCGGGGCGAAATCCAGGCGGTCAGCCGAGATCATCTCGAAGCGGATGCCGCCGCGGACGAAGGCGCATTCCGGGCCGTACACACCGTGTATGTGTCCGAAGTAGCAGCGTCTGACGCCGAAGCGCTCGAGGATCTCGAGCGACGAGCCGCTGACGAAGCCGTTCCAGACGGGAGGAAAGTGCAGGAAGACTATCCGCTCCCCGGCAAAGCCGGAGGGGACGGAGGAGAGGCTGTGGATCAGACGCAGGTCCTCCCTTGCGGAGAGCTTGCCGAAGTCAGCCGGGCCGGCGGTCTTCTGGTTTGCCGGATCGGAAAACCAGCCCCGCGTCCCGCAGACGGCCGCTCCGTCGGCCTCGAACCAGTTGTTGTACAGTATCCTCAGCGAGCTGAAGCTGCGCGAGTCGAAAAAGGCGTTCATCTTTTTTGCGGACGTCCACCAGAAGTCGTGGTTGCCCTTGCCGATGTACTTGGTGCCCGGGAGCGAGTCTACGAAGGCGAAGTCCTCCTCGGCCTGCTCGAGAGTCATGGCCCAAGAGAAGTCACCGGGGATGACCACGTGGTCTTTGGGTCCGACGAGGGCCCGCCAGTTGCGCTCGAGCTTCGATCTGGCGTGCTCCCATCTGCTGTCGAACACCGCCATCGATTTGGAGTCGTCGGCGCCGGACAGGTGCAGGTCGGCTATGGCGAAGAGAGACATTCAGAGGTCCTCCAGCACGGCCCTTTGAAGCTCGGAGGGACGTATCGTCCGTTCGAAGCGTATCTTGCGCTCGTTGAGACCCGCCAGGGGCGCCGGGATGGGCACGCCCGTGAGCACCGAGACCTCTTCCAGGGCCTCGTAGCCGTCGGACGGCTTGCAGTACGTAATGGCCCGGTAGACGCTCTGTGCGAACTTGAAGGGGCTGGCGGTCGACAGGCAGACCGTGAGGGTCCCGTCGCCGGTCTCGGCGCGGTACTGGCCGGCGCAGCAGACGCCGACGGCCGTGTGCGGGTCTATGAGCACGCCGAGGTCCTCGAAGGTCCTGCGTATGGCGGTCTCGGTCTGCTCCTCGTCGGCGTAATAGCCGGAGAACGAGTTCGAGATAAGGCTGTACGTTGACGCGTCGGTCCTGTATCTTCCGGCCTCGGAGAGCTGCCTCATCCACGAGGCCGTGTATTCGGGTCCCGCGGTGTAATACAGGAGCCTCTCGAGGTTGCTGGATATCAGTATGTCCATGGACGGCGATATGGTCGTCCTGAACTCGCGGTTGCGGTCGTAGGTGCCGCCGCGGAAGAAATCCGTAAGGACGTTGTTTGAGTTCGAGGCGCAGATGAGCCTTCGCACAGGCAGACCCGACCGCATGGCCAGATAGCCGGCAAAGATGTCTCCGAAGTTGCCTGTCGGCACGCAGAAGTTGATCTTCTCACCGAGCCTTATGGCGCCCGACTTGACAAGGTCGCAGTAGGCGGAGTAGTAGTAGACGATCTGAGGGACGAGCCTGCCCCAGTTTATGGAGTTGGCGCTCGAGAGGAACCACCCTTTTTCGGAGAGGCGCTCGGCGAGCTTCCTGTCGGCGAAGGCCTTCTTCACCGCGGTCTGGGCGTCGTCGAAGTTGCCCCTGATGCCGTAGACCCCGACATTGGAGCCCGACTGGGTCGCCATCTGAAGCTTCTGGACGCGGCTGACGCCGTCGGCGGGGTAGAACACCTTTATGCGGACCCTTCCGACGTCCCTGAAGCCCTCCAGGGCGGCCTTTCCGGTGTCGCCCGAGGTCGCGACCAGAACAAGCGCGTTCTCGCTCTCGGCGGTCTTGTCGAGCGCGAGGGACAGCAGGCGGGGCATAAGCTGGAGCGCCAGGTCCTTGAATGCGCAGGTGGGGCCGTGCCAGAGTTCGAGGGAGTACAGGCCGTCGCCGAGTTTCGATACGGGCGCGGGGCCGTCGGAGAAGCTCTCGGACGAATAAGCAGCCCTGCAGCAATCGGCAAGCTCAGCGGCGCCGTAGTCGTCGAGATAGAGTCCCAGCACCGCGGCCGCCCTGGACGCGTAGTCCATGGGTATCAGGCTTTCAATGAACTCCTGTCCGGTACCCGGTATGGACTCCGGAACGAACAGGCCGCCGTCGCCGGCGATGCCCTGCTTTATGGTGACCGCCGACGGTACCGGGGAGGTCTTTTCCGTGTCTCTTGTGCTTATGTATCTCATGTTATCTCCTTGATGATCGGTTCGCGGTCCCGGAAGCGGATACTCATCGTCCGCGCAGAGGCTGGCCGCCGTGCGTGCCGATGTTCACCTTCCGCGCGTTACGGCGTTGCGGATGTGGTTGAGCCTTGACAGCGTGTAAGAGGCGCCGTCGCGCTCGAGGTAGACCTCTATTACGTCTATCCTCGGACAGAGGCCGGTGCGGTGCTCGCGTATATAGGTCTGCGCGGCAGAGATCAGATTCTGCCTCTTTCTGCGGTCCACGGACGAGGCCGCGCCGCCGTACAGCGACGAGCTTCCGTCCTCTCTCAGCGTCCGGGTCTTGACCTCGGCAAAGACCAGGTGGTCCCCGTCGCGGAAGATGATGTCGATCTCGCACCTGCCGACCCTGACGTTGCGCCCGAGGATCTCCGCACCGTTCGCGGTCAGATGGTCGCAGGCAAGGTCCTCGCCTGTGAGTCCGACCCGGCCGAGCGAGTTTCTTATACCGTCAGCCATCTATGAGTCGAGAAAGCGGATGAACTTTTTGCGGTGGATCGGCGAGGGGCCGTATTCCCGCAGCGCCCTTATGTGGTCCGCGGTGCCGTAGCCTTTGTTTCGGGCAATGCCGTACTGCGGGTAGGCGGCGTCGAGCTCGAGGCACAGCCGGTCCCTGGTCACCTTGGCAAGGACCGAAGCGGCGGCAATCGACGGACATATGGCGTCGCCGCCTATAACGCAGCGGCCGGGAAGGGAAAAGCCGCGGAATACGTTGCCGTCGACGAGCAGACAGCCCGGCCTGACGGAAAGACCATCGACTGCCCTCCTCATGGCAAGAAGCGTGGCCTCGAGTATGTTGAGCGAGTCGATCTCGGACACGTCGGCCTCCGCTACGCAGCAGGCGACCGCCGACGAGGTTATCGTGTCGTATAACTTCTCGCGCTTTGCGGCGGTGAGCTTTTTCGAGTCGTCAAGGCCCTCGATGACAAGGCCTTCGGGGAGGATGCAGGCGGCGGCGACGACCGGTCCGCACAGCGGACCGCGTCCGGCCTCGTCGATGCCGCATACGGGAGTGCTTTCAGCCCCCGCCAGCCTTTTTTCCGAGCTGTAGTCAAGCATCTTCCGGATCCGCCTCCCCCGTCCGGCCGCCGGCCGGTCTGTCGAGCGTGATGCGCCCGACGGTGCCGCCGCGGAACTCGTCGAGGAGCATGGCAGAGGTGCGGTCGTACGATATCTCGCCGCCGCGGAGGATGAAGCCCCGCTTTCGCGCGATGAGCTCGTAGACCTCAGCGTCGGTAAGCTCGCCGCCGACCTCCTGTTCGGTCAGCCTGTACCTGGCCGCCAGCAGGGACGGATAGTACCTGCGGAGCCTGGATATGAGAATGAGCGATATCTCGTCTGTGTCGAGCACGGCGTCCTTTATGGCGCCCGTGATGGCCAGGTTCTCGGCGCAGGTCCTGTCCGATATCCTGGGCCACAGCACGCCCGGACTGTCGAGCAGGTAGAGCCCGTCGGCCGCCGGGATCCACTGCAGCTCCCTCGTGACGCCGGGTCTGTCCTCGGTCCGGGCCTTGGACGAACCGGCCAGGCGGTTGATGAGCGTCGATTTTCCGACGTTGGGTATGCCGAGCACCATCACGCGGAGCTTTCTTCCTGTCATGCCTTTTCCGGCGTAGCGCTCGAGCCTGTCGGCGCAGAGCGAGGCCACGGCCTCGGGGATCCTGCGCACGCCGCGGCCCTCCGTGCAGTCCGTAAGGAGGCACTGCAGGCCCCTCGACCTGCACCTGTCCATCCAGACCTCCGAGAGCGCGGGGTCTGCCAAAGAGGCCTTGTTGAATACGACGAGGCGCGGTTTGCCCGCGCAGATGCGGTCAATCTCAGGGTTTGCCGAACTGTAGGGTATGCGGGCGTCCCTGACGTCGATCACGGCGTCGACCGAGCCGAGGTTCTCCGATATCAAGCGCCTGGTCCTGGCCATGTGGCCGGGGAACCACTGGATCTGATCGGACGGCATGGCCTGCGGTGATCAGTCGACCGGGCCGAACTCCGAGAACGGAGTCAGCCTCAGCAGCAGGGTACCGAGCACCCTGCGGCAGTCCACGAAGCCGACGAGCGCCGAGCGGCTGTCGGTCGAATGGTTGCGGTTGTCTCCCATAACGAAGAGGCAGCCCTCGGGGACTCTGACGGGGTAGTCGTGAACGGTATTGACATTGAGCCTGTCCTTGTAGCAGGCGTAGTCCTCGGTGAGGACGACGGGGTTCTGCATGTCGCTGTCGTAGACGGTGACGACGAGGCGGTCGCCCTCGGCCCTGATGTCGACATACTCGCCCTCGGTGGCGATGACCCGCTTGACGAGGGGCTCGTTGAAATAGCTTCCCGTCTCGTGGAAGACGACGATGTCGCCCCTTTCTGGAGCCCCGGCGAGCCTCGATACAATGAGCTTCTGGCCGTCGGCAAGCGTATCGTCCATGGACTGGCCGTCGACGATGCAGATCCTGGTTATGCAGCTGAACAGCAGAAAAACTATGCAGAGCGAGAACACGAAGCACTCGAAGATGTCGAACACGTCCTCGGCAAGCGACGGCTTGCGTCTTTTTGGAGCGGCGGCTTCGCTCTCGTTTCCGTTTTTGGGTTCGTTCCCGTTTGCGATCTCGTTCACGTTCTCGTTCACGTTCTCGTTTACGGTCCGGTTCTGGGGATCCATAGGCGCCTCCGAAAAAATATAATCAATATATTATATCATATGGACGACGCGTTTTCAATATAAAACCTGCCGGAAAAAGGGTCCGCAAGCGCCGCGGCTATTGAAAAATCGCCCAAAATGTGATATTCTAATGCCGGCGCACGGCCCCGCATCACGGCGCGGCGCGGCGCTCAGGAAAAGCAGCAGGATGATCACATGAAAGCGGGATATGTAAAATACAAAAAAAAGGCCGGGGAAGAGAAGCCCCGGAAAAACAGAGACGGGAAGACGGTCATAATAATACTGGCCGCCGCCGCGCTCTTCGCCGCCGTGTATATAGCCGTGACGATGGCCATCGCCGCGCCGCGCGGCGGAGGCGGCGAGGAGACGCGCAAGATAAGCTTCCACCCGGCTGATTACACGCGCGACATAACGGCGGATGCCGCGTATATGGAGCTCGACCGACAGTTTTACTACAGCGACCCCTCGTACGGCCTGACGGTCGCCGTTGTGGACGAAGAAGCCGACGAGGTCCCCGCGACATACAGGGCTACTTACCGCTGCATAGCGTCCTATCTGCGCCTCGCCATGGCCGGCGACACCGAGGCCATGAAGGCGTTGCTGTCCGAAAAATACGAGAAAGACGGCGGCAGGGAACTGCGAAGGGTCTCCCCGCAGAAGCTGTACGACATAGTGATAACGGTCAGTTCGAGCGATACGCTCACCGAGAGCGGCGAGGTCCGGGACCGCTTCACGTACGAGGTCGAGTACAAGATAAGGCAGAACGACGGCACGTTCCGTGACGACATGGGTAGCGACTGTTCGAAAAAGGAGTTCTTCACGGTCACCATGAGGGACGGAAAGGCCGAGATCGACGCGATATCGGTCTACCGCACGGTCTCCTGACAATAAAAAATGCGCAATAAAGCCGTAAAAGCAACTGAATAACGTAATAATAAGGCAAATAATAGAAAACACAGGCCCGCTCGCCGAATGCGCGCGGGCCTGTTTTTTGCCTGAAGGAACAGCCGGTGACCGGTCAGGCGAGGTTCTCGATGATGGCGTCGAGCCAGCTGTCGATCTTTGCGGTCTCCTCCTCGGAAAGCTTGTTGCCGAAGATCGGGAAGCCGCCCGAAATATACAAAGTCTCGCCGGCCACGTTGGTACCGGCTTCCTTAATAGTCTTGATGACGGCGTCCTCGGCAGCCTTGTTGCCGTCGAGAATGAGGGCTACATTGGCCGTGCGGGCTTTGGTGAGCTCGCGGCAGAAGAGCCTCAGAGGATCGGGGAGCTCGTTCTTGGCGGAGATGCCCAGAACGACGATGCGCTCCTTGTCGCAGGAATATGCGGGCGGTATCCGGTCTACCGAGTTGATCTGAAGATCGTACTTGGCCTTGAGGTGGTTGCCGATCTCAGCGTATTTGGGTTTGCCGGAGAAATACAGATAACGCATTTTGATAGCCATTTGTTCATCCTCCCAATCAGATTCAATTAATCTTACCATAAAACGGCGGTGCTTGCAATAGGTGTTATCAAATATGTAAAACTTTTATGTAAATCTTTCTGGCCGGCGGAAAGATGCCCTTTGCGCTCTATGTTCTTTCAATCATTGCGCAAAATTTGCATTTTGCGCAATGATGTTATGATCGGCGCGCGTGGTCCTGACGGAGCCCCCTCTTCCCGCTTCCCGCCGCAGCCCGTTCGCTCATATAAAACTGGCACTTGATTTTTTTGCGCGTTTGATGTATAATTCCTCTGCGCGCGCCGGCCGGGGACGCATCGGCCGCTTGCGTACACATCGAAAGGAGTTCGCCGATGCCAAGGGCCAGAGGCACAAATCTCATAGCTTCTAACCGCAAGGCTTATCACGAGTATTTCGTCATTGAAAAGTTCGAGGCCGGCATATCGCTGTCCGGCACCGAGGTCAAGAGCATCCGCGCCGGCAGGGTCAACCTCAAGGACTGCTATGCCGCGGTGTCCTCGAACGAGCTTTTCGTGTACGGCATGCACGTGAGTCCTTACGAACACGGTAATATCTACAACAGGGATCCCGACAGGCCCCGCAAGCTTCTCATGCATCGCCGCGAGATCCTGAATCTCTTCTCTGCCGTGTCCCGCAAGGGCTACGCTCTCATCCCGCTCTCGCTGTATTTCAGAGATTCCCGCGTTAAAGTCGAGCTTGGGCTCTGTAAGGGCAAAAAGCTCTACGACAAGCGCGAGGCTCTGGCGCAAAAGCAGGAGGAGCGCGACAGCGAACGCTATTTCAAGGACGGTTCCGGAATGTGAGCCGTTCTCTTCCCCGAGGGGGCGTAAAGGTTTCGACGGGGATCCGGACTTACGGTAAGCGGGTAGAGCCGGGCAGCTCTTTAAAAGGTCCGCCTTAAATTTAAACGCAGATAACACTGCTCTCGCCGCTTAAGCGGTGACGCGTCCCTGCGGGGGCGCCCGTCCCGCCCGGGAGTATCGCGGCCCGGGACCGGGGCGTCATGCAGCGATGAACGTGAATCACCCGTTAGCCTTTGAAGTGATCACGCATTAAAAGGCTCACCGAACCGGTCTTTTGCGGCCTGTAGACCGGCAAGGGAAACTCTGAACGGACCGATGCACCCGGAGAAAGCCGTACCGATGGGTTTTCGGACGAGGGTTCGATTCCCTCCGCCTCCACCAGAATAGCCTCGTCGAAAGACGAGGCTTTTCAACTAAATCCACCCTGTCGGGTGGGTGAAATCGCTTTCGCGATGAAATCCCGCTTCGCGGGATGAAATCCGCCTCGACGGCGGATGGGTGGATTTGATTTCATCGTGATCAAAGCGAACGATTTCATCCGAGCATCGCGAGGATTTCACCGCGGCTCCCCTCGGGGTCCCCGAAACGAGCCACGCGAGTTTTGGGGAATGGGGCAAACGGCGCGATTTAATGATCCCGACAAATCGGGATTTGCGGAGGTGAAATATTATGTCTCAAAGTTCAAAAATGAATGATGCGTTGAAAAAATACGTAGTGGCACCACTGCAATCTCTCGGTTTCACAGGAGTTTTTCCGCATTATCGTAAAGTCTATGACAATAGAATAGAATTGTTTACGGTTCAGAAAAACAAATGGGGAAACTCATTTACTATTGAGGTGTCAACAATTTATCCGCAACGTGAAGGCGATGAAAAAAACTTTGTCGATTGGAAAGAAAACATTGATGATGTGAATGTATGGGATACTAATTTGCGATATAGACTTCCGGGAATGTTTGACGGTTGGTTTTACTATACAGATGTCTACGCAAAATCATTCCCCTTCTTTGGCAAAGATTTTGTTGCAGTAAGTGAAAAGAACAAACTGGATTTCCATCCTGCAAAAGGTTATAAGCAAATTCAAATTGCAGATGAAACCATTTATGAAAAGATTTGTCGCGAAGTTAACCATCAGATGAAAAAAGCGTTTTCCTGGTGGAAAAAGATGAGCAAATAACAACACGACAAATTCCTGTTTGTAGGAATAAAAATGATTCCGGCAAGCCGGTATTCGCGGGACAGATCTGAGCAGTAAATGACAGGACATTTATCGCTTTTA
>JAEEGL017085740.1_pt1 | contig 31236 bp, 24 predicted proteins | sample 9134231 | NCBI WGS metagenome assembly JAEEGL01 (sample SAMN16246548, study PRJNA631951) | gut metagenome | biome: gut microbiome; feature: rumen; material: fiber-attached | host: Bos | place: Iran: Karaj | collected 2018-10
AACCGCTGAAGATAAGATCTTCATCTCAGATACGCAGCCCTGCGCTCTTTCAATGTGTCCTCGCGATCTTATCCCCTGCGGTTTTTCACTGGGGTCGTATAATCAGGTCACCCTGTAAGGTCGGGTGTTAACCGGTAATGTCCTCTACACGGACGTTCGTAATGTGGATCGTAGCTGTGTCTTTATACTTACCCATATTGAACTCGAGACGTCCGTTGTTATCATCTTTCTCATTCATCGCAAACTCATATTCGAAAGTCTGCCACTCGGTCGTAAGCTTAATTGAAGTATCCGGGAAATAACGGATCCAGCCTGCATTCGGTGCAGATACACAGACGATACACTTACGGTCTTCGTCTGCACGGATATCGAAGGTCAGCTTATACTTATGGCCCTTTCTCATCGGAAGATCCGGATGGACGAGCTGGACGGAATACTCTTCTGTTCCGCAGTTGGTGGAGTAGATGATCATTTCTCCGTCTTTGATCTCCGCAGATCCCTCACCGCCGTTAAACAGCAGGAATTTCCAGTCGATATCATCATCGAGATTCTCCGCTTCGGTGAACTTGCCGTTACGGATGAAGTTACCATCTTCAAGTGCCTCACGGAAAGGCTTTTCCGGCTTCTTTACATTCGTGTCGTAAGAAGGCTTCTGGTATACACGTACATAGTCGATCTCGAATTCTGCCTTCGAAAAGTCAGTCGTCGCATCCGGATTACCCGGCCAGTTGCCGCCGACGGCAAGATTCATCTGTACGAAGAATGGCTGATTAAAAGGTGCCGGATACGGCTTATCGTCCTCTCCTTCAACAGCAGTAAACCAGTCATTGACAGTCAGTACCAGTTCATTATCGGTATAGAAACGCATCTCGCCCGGTTCCCACTCGACAGAATATTCATGGAACTTCGCAGAGAAGCTGTCAGCGCCCTTTTTCTCAATAGTGCCCTGCTGCTCGGCATGCGGCTCACCATAGTGAATGGTCGAATAAGAAACAGTCGTGTCATTACCGAGAGATTCCATGATGTCGATCTCACCGCACTTCGGCCACTGACCGTAATAGGACTCATCCTTCGGCATCATCCAGATCGCAGGCCATAATCCCTGACCTTCCGGAACCTTCGCGGATACGACGACTTTACCGTATGTGAAATCGGTCTTATTCTGACCGGTGACTTTACCGGATGTGTAATACTCTTTACCGTCTTTTTCAGTCTTGATCGCTTTCAGTACCAGATGCCCGTCACGGACGAAGACGTTATCTGTAGATGTGGTATACTCCTGCAGTTCGTTGTTCGTCCAGCCCGGCTCATGCGGCTCGTAATTCCACTTGCTCTCATCCATCTTATCCCCGTCAAACTCATCGTTCCACAGGAGATTGTATCCATCAAGCTGCGGGACCTGTGCTTCAGTCTGCGCAGGAGTCTCCGCGGAAGTCTCCTTGCTCTCCTCCTTCTTCTTTCCACATGCAGAAAGTGAGAAAAGCATAGATGCGACAAGAATCGAGCTGATGATTCTGTTTTTCTTCATAGTTACCCTCCTCAATCGTTTTCCCCATTAGGTTCTATGCTGAACTCAAGATAACAATTCTTCATGCGTCATTATTGCCTTTTCATATCTTTTTTTATGTTTTCATGCTATAATACTGCTGGAAAAGCACCGGTCGTTTGCGGATTTTTGATTTTACATCGGAGGACAGGGATGAGTGCACAGAGAAAGAAGATCTCCTACCAGGAGTTTCTCCATCGCGAATACGAGACCTTTCACGCACCGTTCCAGCCGGAGATCGATTTCTACGAGACGATCCGCTCAGGTGACGTGAAGAAACTCATGGAACTTCTCACTGAGCCATTCCACAAAAAGGAAGGATTCGGTATTCTTTCCAAAGACCCTCTTTCTAATCTGAAATACCATCTGACGATCACGACGGCAATGATCGCCCGTTACTGCATCTCCTCAGGTATGAGCGTTGCCGAGGCATACAGTCTCAGTGACTACTACATCCGTCTTTCGGACGAGTCAAAAAGTCCCGAAGAGATCTCCGAGATCCACGATGAGATGTGCCGTCATTACTGCCGGCGGATGAAGGATATCGCGGGAACTGTCATTACTTCAAAATCAGTGAACACATGCATCAACTATATCTACGAGCATCTGCATACGAGGATCACACTCACGACATTAGCGAAGATCACGAACCTTTCCGCCCCTTATCTTTCGCGTCTTTTCAAAAAAGAGACCGGCCGCCCGGTAAGTGAATATATCCAGACGAAAAAACTCGAGACCGCGAAATCGATGCTCTCTTCCTCAGACTATTCCATCGCCGAGATCTCCGCATCGCTCGCCTTCCCGAGCCAGAGTTACTTTACGAATCTATTGAAGAAGGACTGCGGTCTTACCCCGAAGCAGTACCGTGACCGGAACACCGGCTCCATCCCGCAGAGAGCCCGCCGCTGATTCTTATTCTTCTTCGACCAGTTCCGACAGTGCCAGATAAAATTCCGGGCAGTCCTTTTCGATCCGGATCGGACGGCCTTCCATATTTACAAAGCAGTGCTCGGATTTCGCTTCACAGACGACCTTTCCTTCCGAATTTTTCATCTCATAGCCGATAGTCAGGCGTACACCCTTCAGCACAAGGACCTTCACATAGATCGTGATGACCTCCGGAAAAGTCGTACTTCCCTTATACTTCACGTCGATAGAGATGACCGGAGATGCCACGCCGCTCTCCTCGATCTTATCGAAGTCCCAGCCGATCTTGCTTAAAAAATCGACTCTCGCTTCTTCCATCCAGCGGACGTAGTTACTGTGATGAGTGATACTCATCTTATCTGTCTCGTAGTACTGTACTTTATGTTCATATGGTTCAACATTCTTCATAGAAAGAGCCATCCGTTCTTATTGATTTATCCTTCGTAAGTATACAAAAAAAAGAACAGGCCGAGAAAGCCTGTTCTTTCAATTTATTCTTTATGTTTTCTGTTATCCGATCGGTTCGAAGTCCGCGGCGCCATGCTTACACAGAGGACATACGATGTCATCCGGGAGCTCGTCGCCCTCGTAGACATATCCGCAGACCTTACATACGAAGCCTTTCTTGCCTTCCGTTTCAGGCTTCGGCTTTACGTTCTTCTGGTAGTAGGTGTACGTCATTGTCTCCTTATCGGAAAGCACTCTGGACTCAGTCACGGAACAAATGAACATACCGTGGGTATCAAGATCGATATAATCTTCAACCTTCAATGACATGAAGGAATTGATGTACTTCGGCAGGAAGATAAGACCATTATCGGAACGGAGGATATTCTCACAATCCGCGAACTTATCGACATTTCTTCCGCTCTGGAAACCGAAGTTCTCGAATACCTTGAAAGGCGCTTCGACAGACAGGCAGTTGACGTTCATGACACCGGTCTGCTTGATGACATGGTGCGAGTAGTTCTGCTTGTTGATCGTGACTGCGATACGGTTCGGTGTATTGGTGACCTGTGTAACGGTATTTACGATCAGGCCGTTGTCCTTCTTACCGTCATTGGATGTCACGACATAAAGGCCGTATCCGATATTAAAGAGCGCCGTCAGGTCATTCTTATTCGCAGTATCATCTTTCTGCGCGAGATAGTCCTGGCAGAGTTCTTTGGCCATTGCATCGACCTGTGCCTTCGACTCGTCGTTCAGCGCAGACATGATCTTCACGTTATTCTCTGTATAAGTGATGTTCTTGCTCTTTTCGAGCATCGCCTTCATAGTGCGGATCGCCTGAGGTGCCCAGGAACCGTTCTCGATCATGGCGATGGTCTTATTCTGGAACTGACGTTCCGTGAGGTGATGGATGAACTCACGCATGAACGGGAACACATCCGCATTATATGTCGTGGTCGCAAGAACGATCCTTCCGTAACGGAAAGCATCCTCGACGCACTCGGCCATATCTTCTCTGGCAAGATCATTCACAACGACCTTTGGGCAGCCGTTCTCCTTAAGCTTATTCGCAAGAAGATCCACCGCCGCCTTCGTATTACCATAGACAGAAGTATAGAAGATCGCGATGCCCTCAGTCTCGACACCATAGGAAGACCAGATGTCGTAGAGCTTAAGATACGGAGAAAGATCCCCGGTAAGAACAGGTCCGTGCAGCGGGCAGATGGTCTTGATCTCAAGTCCTGCCGCCTTCTTCAGGACAGCCTGCACCTGAGCGCCGTACTTTCCGACGATGCCGATATAGTAGCGGCGGGCTTCGCATGCCCAGTCCTCTTCTACATCAAGTGCGCCGAACTTTCCGAATCCGTCCGCACTGAAAAGCACTTTATCGAAAGTATCGTATGTCATGAGAACTTCCGGCCAGTGCACCATCGGTGCCCCGACAAACTTCAGGACGTGTTTACCGAGAGGAAGCTCATCGCCCTCCCCGACCACGATGCGGCGGTCTTCGAATTCCGTACCGAAGAAGTTCTTCATCATGGTAAAAGCCTTCTGCGAAGAAACGATCTCCGCCTTCGGATAATTCTTCATGAAGTTCACGATATTGGCGGAGTGATCCGGCTCCATGTGCTGGACAATAAGATAATCCGGTTCCTTGCCGGCCAGTGCTTTTTCCAGATTATCGAGCCACTCGTGTGTGAAATTCTTATCGACCGTATCCATGACTGCGACCTTATAATCCGCAATCACATAGGAGTTATACGCCATGCCGTTCGGCACATCATACTGTCCCTCAAAAAGGTCGATCTTATGGTCATTTACGCCTACATACTTAATGTCGTTACTGATAAACATAAGTGCTTTCCTTTCTTGATAAAGAACAGGCGTCCGCATCTCTTCTGCGGACGCCCCTCATGCTTTTTTTCGGGTAGCGCCCCATCCGGCGCCTTCTTCAGATCAGCCGAAGTATCTGTCGAGAAGACCCTTCAGAGCCTTACCGTGACGGGCCTCGTCTCTAGCCATCTCATGTACTGTGTCATGGATCGCATCGAGGTTGTTCTTCTTCGCACATGTAGCAAGCTCGGTCTTACCTGCTGTAGCACCGAATTCACAGTCTACACGCCACTTAAGGTTCGCCTTGGTGGACTCCTTCATGTTCGGCTCGAGATCTTCACCGAGGAGCTCAGCAAACTTCGCCGCATGCTCAGCCTCTTCGTAAGCAGCCTTTTCCCAGTACAGGCCGATCTCCGGATAGCCCTCTCTGTATGCGATACGGGCCATGCAAAGATACATGCCGACCTCAGAGCACTCACCGGTGAAGTTCGCCTTCAGCTGGTCGAAGATATACTTCTTATCCTCCTCGGAAATGTCAGGATTATTCTTAACAGTCTGTGCATATACGCCGAACTTGTGCTCTGCAGCCAGACCCATGTCTTCTTCCATCTTCTTAAAAGCAGCCTTCTTTGCCTTGCATACCGGGCACTCATCCGGTGCGTCAGGGCCTTCATAAACATAACCACATACTGAACATACAAACTTTGTCATAATCGATACTCCTTGTCTAATCAGATTTGAAAAGCACTTCTACGCTCACGCGCCGCGCTCTTCTGCTTCTTTACTGCACTCCGGGCACAGTCCGTCGAACTGAAGTGAATATCCCAGGATCGTGTAGCCGGAAGTATCGGAGAGCATATCGGCCAATTCCTCCACCGGCATCGCGACATCCGCGACTTTTCCGCATTCACTGCAGTGCACGTGATAGTGCGGGAAGGTCTGGTGGTCGAAATGGTCGGCACCGTTGTTGATACGGATGCGGAGAGCCTCGCCGGAATCGGCAAGCTTATTGAGAATACGGTACACTGTCGCACGCGAGATCGACGGATAATCTGCCTGCACCTCCGCGACAACTTCGTCAGCGGTAGGATGATTGCACATCCGGATCAGAGTCTCGTGAACGATTCTTTTCTGAAGCGTATTCCTCTCCTGCATCTTCGGGAACTCCTTACTCGGTTTATTGATCCTGAAACAGTCACATCAGACCACATATCGTGCGTCCAAGTGCTTTTCTATTATTGATAATAAATCCTAATAAGGATTTTGTCAAGCAATTTCATAAAATTAAAAGGCATGCTGCGGAATATTCAGCATGCCTTTTCTTCAGATCAATTTGTGCTTGCCCGGATCAGCCGTTCTTACGCGTGTGATCTCGCTCATAGACCAGATTATCGAAGTTTTGCTTCGCGATCGGATCCGTGATGTAGTTTTCCGGATGTGCATTAAATACATCGGATTCAATGCAAGGATGATACCAATCACACTTGATATATTCTTCAAACTTACCCTGTCTCTTACTAGAGAAAATAAATCCGTAATTGGAAAGGATATCATCGATCGCATACTGCAGTTCATTATCCGTATAGTTATGGATCGTATTCTCGTCGATCAAATAATATCTGAAGTCGACATGAAGGAACAAACCGCCTACATGATTTACCTTCGGATAACTGCGGATCAGGTCTTCGTTGACATTCATCTCGCAGTAATAGTCATTCGAGTTCTTGGCAACGACCGTCTTATACAGCGCGTCATAGTTATAGAATCCGTTGATCTTCCAGCTGCCGAACGAGATCGCGTCACCGGATACATCGGAATGATCGTCATCGAGCGTGATCGTTCCGTCCGCGTATACATTATGGAATGTCATGCATCGGAAGAATTCTCTTCGGATCTGCTTTCCATCCACGATCTCATCGATCCAGACCTGGTATACGAGGCAGACGTGGCTCTGCTTCTGTCCGGGATCTGTTCTCGGGATCAGCGTATAATATCCGATCAGATTCGTCATCTCGATCGTCAGATTGCTCGACTTCTTCTTCGTAAGAGAGTCTTTCAGCTTGTTGATCGCGAAGTTCTCCATATCCGCCCACTGCTGCGTGGTGATCTCCGTCGACTTTCCAATATATGCGGCCGAAAGTCCACTGACGACAAACCGCTTATCGCGGACCGACGGATAGCAACCGTTCGCCTCGATAAAAGCATCCGACTGGGCATCGTTCCAGTTAAAGACCACGTTGACCTCGTCGCCGTTGGAAAGTGTATCCGCCTTGGAAAGCGTGTACGAGAACTGCTGCGCCGCGGCAACCGACGGAGTGCCAACTACCTTTGCCGTTCCGAATCCGTTCACGCCTTCAAAGGTGACACTGACTCCGTCAAATGGATCAAATGTCGTCACAGGAGCTAATCCGTCGACTTTACGGTGAACATAGATCGAAGTATCCAGGATCACGCCGCAATTCTTCTGCGCGGCACCCTTATCGCACATCCACTCATACTGGACGATATCGCCGTTCTTCAGTTTTGAACTCGGATCGATCTTTCCTTCCTGAATACACTTCTTCAATTCTTCGACATTAAAATTCGGATCCTTCTCGAAAAGATCCTTCTCGAGGACGGCCCAGTTCACTTCCGCCTTTGCCTTACCGTATCCTTCATAACCTTCAAAGGAAATGGTGACATAGTCTTCTGTCAGCTGGAATTCGAAGTCTTCTCTGGTTGTATCATCTACTGTATCTTCGACTTCACCGGAATCACGCTTCGTGGTCTTCTTCGACGATTTTGCATCATCCTTCGGATTCCACTTCACAAGCCAGATGATCACACCTGCGCCAAGCGCAACGATCAGCGCAATACTGCAGATCGCAACGATCAGCTTCTGCTTGTTCTTACCCTGGCTGCTGCTCTTCTCGGAAGGTTCAGAAGGTTTTCTCGGACCTCCGGCATATGAGGTCTTCTCACCTGCGTACATGTCGGAAGGAGCAGCCTGAGCGGAAGCGGCTGCCGCACCGTAACCCGGACGGAACTGCTGCTGCGGTGCCTGATATCCCTGCGGCGGATACGGGCGGGGCGCATTCCGGGAAGGATATGCCTGTCCTGCTCCATTCATTGCCGGATAAGGTGAAGCCGGGTTCGGAGATGCCGGATACTGCGGAATGGGATTCGAAGGGGTCTGGTATGACGGAGCCGCGTACGGCTGTACCTGTGAGGCGGCGATTGCCGCACCACCCATGGCAGCAGGCATCGCGGCGGTCTGCATATAGGAAGACTGCTGCGGAACCACTTCCGCCGGCTGTCCTCTCTTTACTCTCTCGAGTGCCTGATGCATCTCAAGAGCAGTAGCGTAACGGTCTTCAGGATTGTACGAACATGCTTTCAGAATGACCTTCTGAAGTTCTGTTCCGGCTTGAGACGGTCCGGCAAATGCCTCTCCGCGCATTCTCCGGTTAAAAGCCTCGGTACGGATCGTCGGGTTGGCAAGCTGGGCATTATCCGAGATAAACGGCATAAAGCCGTTATTCAGATACTTATAAAGAACCAGTCCCAGCGAATAGATATCCACGCGGGAATCGTAGTGAGTGCCGTTATAGACCTCCGGTGCCATATAGTCGAAGGTACCTCTCTGGGAAAGAGCATTTGTCGTATCGGAAAGAGTTCTCGCGATACCGAAATCTCCCAGTTTAAAATCTCCGAAACGGTTGACGAAAATGTTCGCGGGCTTGATATCGCGGTGAATGATCGACAGTTCCGAGCACTTCTCGAGCGCGCTGCACATATCACAGCCGAGCTTGATCACTTCATCCTGCGTCAGGGTATGGCTTTTCGTGTACTGCTCCATCGTAGACAGCAGTTCCATGCGGATAAAGATATCCGAACCGATACCCTCCGGTTTCTTAAATACCTTGTGATCCTCGATACTGACGATATTGTTCAGGCCCTTGAACTGGGTCATCATCTGAATCTCTTTTACGAAATTCTTCGTGATATTATCGTAGTATTCGACGACTGTCTGCTCCGACATGCCGTCCGCGCGAAGTGCAGAGATCTCCTCTTCGCTCTTCGGAATTGAGACCATCTTTACGGCGGCATACTCTTTGCCGAGTGTCGGGTTATCCCGCTCTACTTTATAAACGGAACCATAAGATCCCTTACCGATCAATTGCACCGGAATCCACGCCGGCCACGGCCAATTCTTAATTACTTTACTCAATTTAATTCACCCCTCGTGACACGTGAGCCACTATTAATGTTATATTATCTTTTCCGCCGTTTTGCAACGCGCGCATCATCAGATCCTTCGAAGCATTGACCACATCCCACGCCATAGCGGAATACAGGATCTGGTCCTGGGAAACCATATCGGTCAGTCCGTCCGAACAGATTATATATCTGTCTTCAGGCTTGTAATTGATATATCCGATATTCGGATCGATCTTCAAGTCAGTCTCCGGAATACCGAGATTCTGGTAGAGCATCCGCTTCCTGCCCGGAGGCGCATCACAGAGGTGGTCAACGGAGATCTGAATGATCGTTCCGTCACGGATCAGGAAAATCTTGCTGTCACCGATATTGCAAAGACTGATGCGGTCTGTGCCGAAGGCGAGCATCGCCGCCGTAGAACCCATCGAGCCGCGCTCATTTTCCTGCGCATATGTATAGATGCGCTTATTTGCAGTAAAACAGATATCCAGAAGGTCTTTCTCCTGCTCCTGTGAAAGCACTTTCTTTGCAGCGGTCTCAGCCGCAAAAAGCGCCGCGAGTTCTCCGTCCTGTTCTCCGCCCATACCATCGAACACTCCGAGGATCGAAGGTTCAGCGCTGGACAGTGTTCCGGTCAGCGGGTATTCCGTCACCTTCACGAACAGGTTATTGTAGGTTTTCCCGCACAGGAAATTGTCCTGGTTGAACTTTCTCCAGGGCCCCTTATCCGTGATACAGGAATAGTTAATTGCAAAATTTTCCGGCATTTTCTTCTCTCCGTATCGATCAGCTTACCGGCTGATATTTTCCATCCTTAAACTGGAAGGTCTTTCTCGAGTATTCTGTTCCGCCATGATCGAAGTAGACAAGCACAACTGAATTCACATCCGGGTTTACGACATCTCCGAACTCTCCATGGAGCTGCACCGTGAAGGTCTCTCTGGAGAACCCGATGATACGGCCGTTATAGTTCACCTGTCCGGGAGTACCGTTCGGCCATGCAAGACGGTATACGAAAGACTTTCCGCTGTCGTTCATGATGACCCAGCTGGAGATATAGGGCTCCGCTAAGCCCGATTCTCTGGTAAATTCGTAAGTGTGGTATCCGTCCGTATGGTAGAATACCGTCTCATATCCGCTTCCGGTTGCTCTTCCTGCCTGACGCACGGCCTCCTTGAAGCCGTCGCCGTCGAAGTCTTCAATGACGGGATCACCGACCCATTTGAAATCTTCTTTCAGATCCATCGCCGACAGAAGTTCCTGTTCACTGAGATCCAGTTTGACCGAGTAAAGATTCTTTTTCAGGCAGGCATCGATCATCATCTGGGACTTAAAGCGTTCCCTCAGGATCGTCATCGCTGTCTCACTCTTCGACTGCAGGGTCTTGTTCGAGTCGGCTTTCTCCTCGTCCGTCATACCTCTTCCGAGGATGAGGTTATATGCCTTCTCAATAGTGTCAAAGTCGCTGATATTCTTGGTCGAATACTCCTTCGATTCTTCCAGGACTGCCGTAAAGAAATCACTTACGGTCAGGCTCTTTGATCCGAGCCCCTTCGTGTAATTCACCCACTCATCGCGGGAAGGAAGGCGTCCCAGGAACTCTTCGTAAAAATCTTTCACGAAGTACAGCGTGTCCGCATGCAGCGGATCATCACAGAACTCCTCGTTCAGGACGATCTGGAACGGGATCTTGACTACACCGGTAAACGTTCCCATACCGCTGATCGTCATCTCTCCGATACCGGGAAGCGTATTGTCCGTATATGTAACCGTATAATCGGTTCCCTCGACGAGCTGCTCCTTGTCGTAGTTAAGGACCGGATCCAGCTTGATCTCCCTGGAGGTATAAAGCTGCACCTGATTCACATTGACTGTCGTCTCCGTAAGACTTATATGCTGCTCGTGACGTCCGGTATCCTCCGGCTCACTTTCCCCGCCGGCAGTATTCTTGTTTTTCTTCTTGCATCCGAAAGCACCGAAAGCGATCGTTCCGGCCATGAGGAATGCCAGGATTTTCTTTCCTTCACCGCGCATTTAGACATTTCCTCCTTCAACGTCGATGTTCGAAAGAGCAAGTATCGCATCCGACAATTTATTCTCCACGCGGCCAAGTTCGTCTTTACTCTGTTCGAGCTGTCTTTCACAGGCTTCCCCGGAAAGTCCTCTCCAGCTTTCTTCAACGATGCCCCGTGCATCCTGAAGTTTTGTCTTCAGGCTCAGGACCTCATCGTTAAGTTCATGAAGTTTCCGATAATAATGGCTCAGTGTATCTTCCATCGAATAATACTCTTTCATTTTTCATCCTCCTTCATGTTCCGTAGATACTGATCTCAACGATCACGTTGTCTTCACAATTCATCTTTACGCCATAGCCGCCGGCTTCTGCCAGAATGAAGATCCCCTCAAGTTCCAGCCGGTAGCCTTTTCGGTCATACTGCCGGACGACGATGGTCTCTCCCCGTCCCCGCAGGATGTCCATGATCACATCCAGTGATGCCCCGTTATGTACGGTCCTCTTCAGATACTCGCGCCCGTCGGCTTCACGGAACTCCTTGATATAGTCCTTGACCAGCATCAGTTCTTCAAGAAGGATATTCTCCTTGAAGGCAAGTGCCCGGCCACCGGTATAAGATTCCGACAGGCTCTTGATATCCTCTTCCGGAGACACCGCTTCTCCCACGGAGATCTCATAGCAGCCCGCCTGCGGATCACGTACCAGTGATACGGTACCTGCTTTATCGTAGAATCGGTACTCGACCTGCTTCTTCTCCTGACCTCCGCGTTCATGGAGCATACCGACTTTCTTCGGATCACTGATCAAATCTATTACATACCGGATCGTCGGATCGACCTTCAGGATCCCGTTTAAGTCGTACTTGATCAGTCCTCTTTCCTCTAAGGATCGAACGACAAAACTGATTCCCTCTCTCTGGAAAGGAATCTCTTGGACCAGCGTAAGCCCTTCCACTCCGACGATGAATTCCTTCTTCAGCAGAGAGGCCAGAACATACAGGTCTTTTGACGTAAGTTTGGTTCGGTATGTGCTATTCACGTTATTTCTCCAATTCCCTGATTTCTGTTACCGGATAGTCTTCACTTACCGCCTTCATGCAGGCCGTCGTGTTGACGATCTCCATCTGCATCGCCTCATCCGCGATGAGACACTCAATATTATTCGCCACATGCGTTCTCTCATCCTTCTCTTCAAGAATGATCTGATGCGATGCCATAAGCGAATTCATTTGGGTTCCGAAGACATCCAGTCTCGCCGTAAGTTCACGGAAGCGCTCGATAATAGCCTTCTCCTGATCGTGGAAAAGCTCCGGTGTCTTATCGATCAGATTGCGAAGCGAGATCGATGTCTCATTCGTCTGTACAAGCGAGGTGATCGCTTCATCGAGCATCTCGCAGATCGATACGCTCTGCGGAAGCGCCATAAAGCCGACGTCCAGTTCCATCTCCGAACGGAGCGCCTTACTTCTTGCAAGTAGATCTTCGGTATCCTGTGTGATCCGGTGAAGAACATCCGAAAGATGTTCCAGTTCATCCAGATTTACATGAATCTCCATATTGCTTCACCCCTATCTCATAAACTTTACAGTCTTGCAGGAACCCTGATAATACAGGTATCCGCTGCCTTCTTCGAGTTCTTTATCTTTCTCATTATATGCCAGATCGTTCGCCAGATAGATATGCTGCTTTGGTGTACCCGACACTGCAAGGGCATTCTGACAGTCGACCACGGTCTTGACCAGCGGGTCAAATCCGGCTTTGACGACATCGTTGATCCTGGCTGCGCTAAGGAGGATCAGGCCGTACCCCTTCGAAAGGCGGCAGATACGGGCCATCGCATCGCGGTTCGCATCGGAAATATCCGTGACAAACTCGACCAGATCGTCTATTACGATGCAGATCATCGGCATCTCCGAGACAGGATCAGGTGCACCGGAACTGGCGGCCTCATCCTTCTTCTGCTTTCTTTCCGTTAAGATGGCGATGAGTTTCTGTACTCCGTCCGTCACGCCCGGATCGTCTTTACTTCCTGCATAGCAGACAGAACCTTCCTTCAGTTCTTTTAGAGAAGTATTATCCGAATCAAAAACATAAAACAGCGTATCTGAATATCTTGTCCTGATCATCTTCGACAGAGTCAGAAGGAAACTGCTCTTTCCGCTGTTCGGATTACCCGCGACCAGCATTGCCAGGAACTGCGACAGATCCACATAAGAGGTCTTCACATCCGTACGGTCGATCGCAATCGGCAGTTTATCTCTCTTCTCATAACGCTGGAGCATAAGTTCCATATCGACCACATCCGGCATTACCGGGATCGGTTCCGGACGGCGTCCTGTCCAGTTATGGTTCATCGATTCACACAGTTTTTTCAGTGCAACGGTTCTCTCTCTGTCCGTCGCGCCATCCGCGTAGATCGCCGTCTGGAATTCGATAGGCGGATTTCCCTTCGCATATGCTCTTCCCATAACTTTCGGAAGTGCCATATCCGAGGAAAGACGTCCGACGATATTGGCAAAATCACCTCTGTCCGTCAGGTCATATGCCACGGCACCCTTCATATTCTGGACGATCTTATAGCGAACGCCTGTCGTACTGTTTGCCGTATAGGTCATATAGATGCCATAGGTAGTACCTTCACTGGCTACCTTCAGCAGGAATGCCTCGAGATCCGGATACATCTCGAAGATCGGCACGATATTATCGATCACGAGAATGATCGCCGGCAGCTTCGAGTCTACGCTTTCTCTGTATGCGACGAGCGAGCTTACCGCATTCTGGACGAAGAGTCTCTTACGGGTATCAAACTCGTTGAGGATCATCTTCGAGAGCTTCGTGATCTTCTCTTCCTCACAGTCGAGAGCGATTCCGCCCACATGCGGCATGTTGTCGAAAACACTCAGGCCCCAGCCGCCGCAGTCGATCACATAGATATTGACGTCCTCAGGCGTATAGTATGTGCAGATCGATGTGATCATGGTCTTTAAGAAGGTGGTCTTTCCTGTGCCCGGGGCACCGTAGATCGCGTGGTGACCGTTAAGTGCGAAGTCAATGGTCTGTACACCCTGCTGCTGATTGGCAGGAAGATCGTACATACCGACCGGGACCGACAGCCAGGGCAAGCGTCCTTCCCAGGAAGTCCCGTTAAATCCGATATTCAGGCCGAGACCGGAAAGATGCAGGTCTTCCGGAAGTTCCGGAAGCCAGGGGCCCTTCACTTCAGGGATCTTCGCATCTTTTGCGACCGCCGCGATATAGCTTGTGATTGCCGTGATCTCATCCATATCCGACTTTTTCTTCTGTTTCTTTCCTTCCAGAGGATTGATCCTCTTTCCGGTCGTAGATACCAGACGGACAACGTTCTCATCTTCCTTCACAACTTCCTGTCGTCCAAAATACGGAGCACCGCTCCAGTAGGACTGGAAGATATCGAAGTACTCATCCTCACCGACACGGATATATGCGCGTCCTGCCTGACGGATATAAGCAGCATCCGGCCGCTTGATCATCTCACGGCTGTCTACGGTATCCTGCACCTTCAGGCACAGACGGAAACGCGAGTTACTCTGGATCTGGTCGTCGACCACGCCGCCCGGTTTCTGTGTCGCAAGAACAAGATGTACGCCAAGGGAACGGCCGATACGGGCAGCACGGATCAGTCCGGCCATGAAGTCCGGCTCTTCCTTCTTCAATTCGGCAAACTCATCTGCCACGATGATCAGATGCGGCAGCGGTTCATCTGCCTGATGCTGCTTGAAAAGCTTCTGGTATTTATCGATATGGTTGACGCCGTACTTATCGAAAATTACCTGACGGCGCTTCAGTTCACTCATAAGAGATACCATGGAACGGTTAATATTCGATCCGATATTCGTGATCTTTCCGACAACATGCGGAAGGGGTTCCAGAAGGTTAGCCATACCGCCGCCCTTATAGTCGATCAGTACGAATGAAACATCGAAAGGATGATAGGTGCAGGCCATTGAGAGTATCCATGTCTGCAGAAGTTCTGACTTACCGGAACCGGTGGTACCGGCAACAAGGCCGTGCGGTCCATGTGCTTTTTCATGAATATCCAGATAGAATGTGAGATCACCTGCCAGCTTTCCGATCGGTGCGCCAAGACTCCGGAAAGACTCAGCTGCCTGCCAGCGGGCAAGGATATTCAGTTCCTCAACTGTCTGAACACCGAAACCTTCCAGGAAGGTAAGGGATTTCGGAAGCGCGGTCTTCGTCGCAAATCCTTCGAGCTGAATTGCAGACATACGTCTTGCGAATCCGTCGAACTTCGAGACACTGACGTCCTGATCAAGAGTGAAGAACTTCTTCTCATTTGCCTTATCGCGCTCATAGCAGCAGGGCATGTCCTTAAGATCGACGATATAACGGCATTCCGGCGGAAGCTGGTAGATATCGTCGAAGAGGAACAGCGAGGTAACACCGACGTACGGATTATTCGAGAAAAGATAGTTCATGACCATGTTCTTCTCGATCATCTTTTTCGAGCCGAAAATTACGATATAGTACGGATCCGGAAATGGTCCCGGAGTACTGGAATCCGAAAGGTCACGGGTCCGCATCTGAAGCATATCGACCAGGAAATCCAGGATCGGTTCCGCCGCAGTATCATTAAACGCGATGTGACGGGTCTCCATATCGGTATCCCAGATATGAGGCAGCCACTTCAGCGCACTCCACGTCTCGCGCTCACTCTCGTCAAAAAGACCGATGATGCGCACGTTCTCAAAACTATGTGTAACACTCAGGGAGATCAGCATGTTTCTGACCACCGAGGTCGTTCTTTCTCTCGGTCCGATAAAGCCGACGGAATTATACTTCAGAAGCGGGATCCTTCTCGGGATGTTATCCACGATCCTTGTCTCTTCAACGATCTGTTCGCACAGTTCCTCCGCTTCATCATCTTCCATCTTAAATCCGTTGGCATCCGCACGAGTCTTTACCTCAACGCAGAGATCCTCGTAGCCCATACCCACACGGACATCGAGATAATCACGGTCGGCCGGCATACGTTCCCACAGGTTTCTACGGAGCTTGAAGACCGTCTTCATGCACTCAGCCGGTGTCGGATTCTCAACATTCAGGATCCTTCTCTGCACTTCAGCAACCGAGTCGATCCTTGCCTTCTGATCCTCAATATACGCACCGTAACGCTCTGCGCGCTCACGGATATACTCTTCCAGGGATTTCTTCCTGCGCTTATTCAGGCGGGCATTATTCGATACACTTGCCACAGGAGATACCATACTGGCACTTCTTGCTGCAACGAGCGCCGGCGAAACAACACCGGTCAGCATACTCGCACCTGCCATCGCACCGGTACCGAGGAGCATCGATCCCATGCCTCTGCTCTTCTCATATTTCTGCCCCTGATTCGGCGGATTTGAAAGCACGATCGGTTCAGACGGCAGCTGTTCCTGCATTCTCGGAGACTTATGGTAACGCAGGCTCTTATCTGTATTTGTCGACAGCACACTGTCCGGCGTTTTCTTCACATCTCCGGACTTTCTGATCAGCAGGTTATCGCCCACTCCCTCGAAGAAGAGTTCATTATTCACCAGCGTAATATTGATGCTCATGATCGAGATCGTATCTCCCGCTGTCATCCTGGCGATATCCACGCGGCGGCCGTTAAAGTATATGCCGTTCGTACTGTGATTGTCCTCGATACGGACATTTCCGTCCTCCACCTTAATCGTAAGATGGTGTCCCGATACGAAAGGCATATTGATCACCACATCGTTAGTCATCCTTCTGCCGACTTTAAAGATACCCTGATACGGCAGTTTCAGGCTCTTAGTGCTAGTGGCGGTCAGATTGGTAAAAAACATGCATGTGTGATCCTGCTGATTAAGAAGGACCACACTCTCCATCGGTACGGCTTTCAGATAGATCTGATAAGCTTCTTTTGCATTCAGCGAGATACCGGTCTTCTTATATTCGAGCACGATCTGTCTCTTAATAAAGTCAGGAACGACAACATCATCTTTCTTAAAAGAGCCGAAAGAGATCTCCTCTCCGACGTCGAAGATCTTTCTGTACAAGCGATTATTATGTATTAAAACCACTGCAGCTTTCATGAATTCCTCACTTTATGTTCCGTTTCATCGATCTCTAAGTGCTTCGCCTTAAGCATCAGGACCGGAAAAACCTTTGGCAGTACTGTATGATGTCCACTCTTCTTTTGCAAAGAGGATATTCAGCCAGTCTTCCCGCGACTTTCCGTTCGAGAACATCAAGAGTGCCTCCTCGATCTCTTCTTCAGTCGCATCACGGCGAAGGACCATACGGGCCGATGTCTTCGCGAACTGTTCATCCGTGTATATCCGCTTGCTGAATTCATCGCTCAGCAGCAGTTCCTTCTCAAGAAGCATCAGGCCATTCTGCTTTTTCGCGATCTCCACAAGCCAGACATTCATTTCATCTTCTGTCGGATCACGGAACAGCACTGTCTCAAAGCAGGTATAGACCAGACGCTCATTCTCCGACAGTTCTTTTGCATTCTCTGGTTCATACTGGATAAATTTCTCATAAGGTTCCATTTCAAGAAGCGGCTCCAGATCCTTTTCTTCCTTGGCCAGTTTTGACAATGCATCATCGCAGAGCGGAAGAGCTCCGGAACGTTCAGAAGAATCCATGAGATATCCCTGATACTTACTGCCGAGCATGAATGTCAGAACTTTCTTGGCAGCTGCAATTTCTTCCTTGCTTCCACCGCCGACACTCCACTCATATACGAACTGGCCGTATGCTTCGTTGGAATCACAGTAAGCGAACTGGCATCCGTACTTCGAGATTGCCTCCGTCACCTTCTGACGGTTCATTGTCGAGGTAAGAAGCACCGAGCTTCTGTTTCCTTCCTGATCAAAGAAACTGTCCCCGATCGCAAGCTGAGACAGATCATTGTTCTTCGAAACAAGTCCCTTAGCTTCCGGATCATACGAGACGAGACTGTCCAGCGGGAAATCCGCAGCGCTCATAAAGTAATCGCTCCGGTAATCTGTCGATGTATATCCGTTATTGATGATGCACGCTACCGGATAGCTGACACCTACAGGCATCTGTTTTCCATCCGGATAACAATCTCCGTAGTATTTGAGAAGTGAGCATGCCTCTGCCTCATCCGACTTCAGGATATCGGAGAGATCTTCGCAGTCGGAAAGGAAATCATCGGAAAGAACCGAACTCTCAAAGAGATTCGGGAGTTCTCCGTCTTTTGCCGCTGCCTTGATCTTCGCCTCATACTCCTCGGCCGAATACGATATCAGCTTAAGCTGGACATCCGGATACTGTTTCTTGAAATCTTTGCGGATCGATTCCATGGCTTCTTCTTTCGCCGATCCCGATTCTCCGACATACCAGAGCTCGATCTTACATGCATCCAGATCCGGCTGTGCTTTCTTATGCTTGATAAAACGTACCAGGAAGAATATTCCCGTACCTAAAACAGCCAGGACTGCCGCGATACAGCCGATCCTGATTCCCAGGCGGAGCATCTTCTCCTGTCCCGGATCCATGACCGCCTTCTTACCATCCAGTGCGCAGATAAACTCCTCCACCGAAGAGAAGCGCGCACGCTTATCCACGGCAAGTGCTTTCATCGTGGCATTACTGATATTTCTCGGAATATCCGGGTTGATCTCAGAAGGCGACCTCAGTGAATCCTTCACCTTACGGTTGACCGCTTCCTGAGGCTTGAGTCCCGTAAGCATGGAATAGAAGACCGCCGCCAGCGAATAGATATCTGTTCGCTCATCGAGATTTTTGCGGGTCGTATCCTTCTCGTCATACTGCTCGATCGGAGAGTATCCCGGCTTGAGGACAATGTCGACCACATCACTGTCATCGCCGGCCAGTTTTGCCGCACCGAGATCCAGAAGTTTAATGCTCATATCCTTGTCCGAGCAAAGGAAAATGTTATCCGGAGCCACATCCCTGTGGATAATTCCTTTGGCATGGAGATCACTTAAGGCATTACCGATCTCTTTTGTTACATGAAGAGCAAAATCCGGATCGAGAGCACCCTTCTCCTGCATCATATACTCGCTCAGAGAAATACCATCCAGGAATTCCATCACGATGTAGGCAGTATCGTTCTCTTCAAAATATTCGTATACTCTCGGAAGATTCCTGTGGGATCCGAAGCGGGCCATAGTCCTGGCTTCAGCCAGAAAGCGGGACTTGCGGTATTCATATTCATTTCTGGACTTACCGGTAAGGCTCAGGTTCTTCTGCCCATAAGCACGCGTAACCAGTCGCGTCGGATAGTATTCCTTGATCGCAACGACTGTCTGCCGCTGAGTATCCCAGGCCTTGTAGATGATACCGAATCCGCCCGCGCCGACAGAGCGTCCGACAAGATACCTGCCCGCCAAAACAGTGCCGGGAGTCAGGTCGATCGTTTCTCTCGCTTCGACTTCCATCTCCCCGCAGATCGGGCACAGGCCGAATCTGTCATCATATTCGGCAAAGCAGTTTAGGCACCGCGTTTTCATTCCTTACGTTCCTCCAAGATCACTCGCCGTCCGGGTTGACCATTTCCCAAGAGAAATACTCACCGCACAGCGGTACCAGTTTCAGTATTGTATTTCCGATCTCGATCCGTTCATCGCCGCGGATCTCCGCCGGTTTTGTAAGAATATTTCCGTTCAGATAAACAAGTCCCCGGACTTCACCCGGCTGAAGCAGGAAGCTTCTCTTTCTCGGGTCATACACGATCCATGCATGTTTCTCGCGGGAAACCGAGACATCTCTCGAAATACAGATCCGGTTACTATGACTTCTGCCGATCGAGTTCCTGCCCGAATAAACATTGAAGCTCTCACCGAAATGCTCGCCCCGTAGACAGATCAGCCAGCCGACGACCGGGTCCGTGTTCGTCCGGAATTCCGATGCGGTCCGCTCCTGGTTCTTCTTCGGTGCGCTGAAGAATCCGACCGTCATTCCGCCGTAGTCGGAAGACACCTTCTTCAGTTCATCCGCCACAGAACTGACTGTGGTCGCACTCTGTTCCGGTTCGGGTCCGTCCGGGACCTCGACCTCGATCATCACATCCTGCTCCTTCGAAGGTTCAGCCGGCTGTGCGGCAGCAGGCTTTTTCGGAGATGAACTGATTGCTTTTTCGATTTCCACGGTATTATCCAGAAAAAACGGTACCTGTCCGAGCTGATCTTCTGCCGGATCCGGTTCTGCTGCAGGCGCCGGCTGCATCCGGGGAGTCACCGGCTGTGCGTATCCGGACTGAACAGGCGCCGCCGGAGTCATCGGAGACTGCATCGGCTGCATGGGCTGCTGAACATAAGGATGTTGCTGAGCAAAAGGCTGCTGAACAGGCGGATTCACCGGCGGCTGGTATGCAGGCTGGTAGGCAGGCTGGTATGCAGGCTGTACCGGCGGCTGATATTCCGGACGGCTTTGCATCTGAGGCGCCGCCTGCGGATACGAAAGCGCATTCTGTGCCGGTGCTTCACTATATTGAGGCTGACTGTATTCTTCCGAATTCGGAGTAAAGAAGCCGACTGTTCCCTGTTCGGAACCCAGTGGGATCTTTACCGGTTCTTTCTTATTTTTCTTGAAAAGCGAGTGTTTCGGAGCTTTTTCTTCATATCTGGCGAACAGGGAGCTGTTCGACATCTTGATTCCGGCACCGCACTGAGGGCAGGAACTGAACTTGTCCGCATCGAAAAAGTGTTCATTTGTGCATTTTACAGGTCTCAATCCTATCCCCTCCTGTAACTTATATTATATCAACGATGGCAACCGTCATATTGTCCCTTTTCAGACCTCGTGCATGTGCTGCCATCAGTGTCTGCTCATTCAGGAGCCTGACTGCGTCTTCGGACTTTACGTACCCGGAGATAATGCTCTTTACCATCTCCATCGGAAGATACTTATACAGTCCGTCAGACATAAGAATGATCTTATCTCCGGAGAGCAGACGGAACGGTTCGTGATTACTGTCGATCAGCGGGACCCCGCCGATACCGAGAAAACTGATCAGGGCTCCGGCGCTGGGTTTCTGGTTCTCAAAGAAAGCCCTGGATATCATTCCCGCTTCAAGGTTTTCTTTCAAAGCCAGTTCATATGTATGATCCTTCGTGATCTGGATCATCTCCTCGCCGCGCATCAGATAGATCCTGCTGTCACCTGCAGAGACCCAGAACACGTTCTTCTTTTTCACGAGTACCGAGACGATCGTCGTTCCGGAACGCAGAGGATCTCCGTTCTCGTCCCAGTTCTGGGAGATCTCATAATCGGCATCCGCGATAACACTTCGGAAAGTCTCCTCGATATTCTCTGTAAAATCACCGCCGGAAAAAGCATTGAGGACCACGCGGACTGCAGTATTACTTGCATCTCTTCCGCCCCGGTGACCGCCCATACCATCGCAGATCACGACAATACCGTCCTCCTGATCGACGAGCAGCCCGGAACAGTCCTGCTGCTCATCCCGGTCTCCCCTTGTGGAGAACAGGCATACCCGCATGTACTGATTGGCGTCTATGACCAGGTATTCATCTTTGTCCATCAGCATTGATCTTTACCTCTTTCCCTCAGCAGCATGTCAGGTCGATAAAATCACCGTTCCAAACGCCCTGTTCTCCCAGGGTCTTGGAACGTTCAAGAATAGCGTCAAGCCTCTCACTGGACAAAACCACATCGTTAGCATTCAACTGGATGTTGAAGAGACTGCTGATGCACTCCACCAGATCTTTCGTTATTTTAGACACAGGCACGTCATCCGGCACCTCAATGTCGAATGACGCGTTGTTAATATTGGTTTTTACTGACAATATGATCGTCATATACTAAGACTCAACTATCTTCTGATATCTTCTTTCCGCCGGGACGTGCGGTACATATATAGAGAAAAAGCGGAGGATCCCAAGACCCTCCGCCTTCGGAAACACGTCCTGAAATCAGCCTCCGAAACCACCGATCGTGCTTGCGAGGGAAGCATCGCTCTCCTGCATTCTTGCAGCTGTGGTGTTCATCAGACCTGCATAATCCTCGATCATCTGGGAGAATGCCTGGAATGTGCCCTGCATGCTCTCGTATTTCGCTACGAAAGCCTCCTGAGCATCACCTTTCCAGATTTCGTTGAGGCCCAGAATAAGAGTTCTCATTCTTGCCATAGCCTCATCGTGCTGATCTTTAATACTTCTGAGTTCTGTTGCCTTGCCGTTAAGCAGATCGGGAGTTACTTGAATAAGTGCCATATTTTTTCCACCTTTCTTGGTACTTCGTACCGGTTGATTTATCTTAATTCTATCTTTTGGAAGCAAAGATACACATTAGATTATTACACGTTTTGCTTCAAAAGTTACATATTTTAAAGAATGTTTACAAAACGTTTTTGATCGTCCTCCAAATCCGAATACATAGAATCAACTGATACCGGGATTCTGCCGGAATTCTTCATAACGGTCGCGGACAGCGAAGAATCTCGACTGGCTGATCGGTATGGAAGATCCGTCTTTAAGGATGAAATGATTCTTCTGAAGGACACGGATACAGTCCATGTTTACGAAGAAACTCTGGTGGCAGCGGATGAATGTGTCATCGAATAATTCTTCGATCTCATCGAGTTTCGCATAGAGGTCGACATCGTTATTGACCGTATGGATCGTGATCTTACGCTTCGAGCTCTCGATAAACAGGACATCCCGGCAGACGAATTGATAGACTCTTCCGGACCTCTTCAGGGAGACCGTCTTTCTGTCGACAAGATCCAGTTTCTCTTTGCACCGGTCGATCGCCTTCCTGAAAACATCTTCCTGCACGGGCTTATTCAGAAAATACACCGGTGATGCGCGGAAGATATCCTGGGCATACTTATGGTGAACACTTTCGAAGATCACCTGCGTATTCGGATTGGCATTCCGTATCTCTTCAGCGATACTGATTCCGCTGTAACCTCGCACTTCTGTATCGATGATCAGGATATCCAGATCCGCCTGACGCGTGAGGTTATTGTTCATAACGATACGCGGGTTATCCGTAACGAAGATCTCGAACTCCCGAGGATAACACGAACGGAGCATCTTCTCGATCCCAATGCCTACAGCCAGCTGATGATCACAAATAATCACGTTATACATCCGCAACACCTTCCTACGAAACAGAGCGCTTGAAGAAATCCGACGAGAAATACTTGACCGACTCGGAAATCCTCGGATCGATCGTCTGGATCAGTTCTTTTTCCGGCCGGGCAGTATAGTAACCCTGGATAAGATCCACACCCAGAAGGATCGCCGTCTTCAGTTCCTCTTCTGTTTCCACGCCTTCTGCGAGAGCAAGGATACCATTATCGTGCGAGAACTCGATGATATCTCTTACGAAGTGCTGTTTCTGCGGACTCTCCTCAATACGGGAAATAAGGGCCCGGTCGATCTTCACGTAATCCGGAGTATATCTCAGAAGATTCGATACATTGGAATACCCGGCGCCATAGTCATCGACGGCCGTCTTGATATTCAGACGCGCGTAGGCTTTCTTCATGGCCGCGAGTTCCCCATCTGAGATCTCCGAATGCTCGGTCAGTTCCACCACGATGGAATCCGGATGATCCGCAATGTAGTTCTCGAGAATATTAAGATCGAGTTCCTTGAGCATGCAGCCCGGGATCGAATTGATAAATATCTTCTTTCCGTCCGCAAGTTTACTGGTATTTTTCTTCATGAAGGAGATCACGTTGACGAACGTGGCCCGCTCAACATCATAGAGTCGGTCATAGTACTCCGCATAACGGAGGATCGACATCGGCGACAGATGCGGCTTCACGTCCGCACGCATCAGTGCCTCATAGCCAAAGATCATTCCTGTCTTAACTTCGATGATCGGCTGGAAGTGGTAAAGCAGTTTGTTGTCATCAAGAACACTGCTTACGACACGCGCCTCCTTCTGCTCTTCTTCCGTCAGTTCGCGCTTCTCGAAAAGCTTCTTGGCATTCGCCTTATCTTCATTCTTCTTGCTGATCGCAACATTAACGAGTCTTTCCAGTTCCTCCGAAGTGGAAGGACTTCCGCACTCCACACCATAGTAGAGTTCAACAGCATAGTTGCTGCCGGGCCCTTCTGCGTTTTCATTAAAAAGCGTCATGAGACGGTCTTTCTCCGCGAGCATCTCCTGGTCATCAGGGCTGCTGGTGATCCTTATGGCGACCATCTCATCGTTACCGATACGGAAGCACAGGCAGTTTCTTGACGAGAAGATCTTCTCAAGCGCACTTGCCGTCGAGATGATCGCATTATCGCCTTCTTTTCTTCCGAAGGTGTCGTTGATCTTCGAAAGGTCCTTGATATCGATGGCAAGCGCGCCCATATAGCCGCCGTTATTCTTCATAAGATGCAGAAGTGTCTCGGACTGCTCGAGGAATCCCAGATAATTCGCAAGTCCGGTCAGGCTGTCGGTCGTGACACCCTTCTTCGCGATCTTGTTACTTCCGATCAGTTCATCCGTCCTTCGATAACACTCGATACCGCGGGAGACGCTTCGTATCCAAGCGCGGTAATCCGGCGGGATCACCTTCACATGGTCCCCGTAGCTTACCGCCGCATATCCGAATACCGTATCCTCGTAATAAAGCGGCATAAAATAATATGCAGCGGGGTGATCTCTGTCTTCATAAAGTTCAGGGAGCATCTCCGACTTCGGGAAATACGTATCTGTCAGGATACGGTCTTTGCTCTCGGCACCGCATCGGATCACCTGATGGATCTGATCTTCAAATACCGCACCTGCAGCTCCGAGCGAAGGATTCAGGCAGAGGCTCAGGCTCTCAAACCCGTTAATGTAACAAATCGAAGAAAAGATCGTGCTGACAAGTCCGGTGAAAGACGTCTGCGCGAGAAGATCCTCGTCCATATAGTTAAGCGGAGAGAACATCGAACTTAAAGAAAGATCGGTATCCCATACGTCTCTTCGGAAGTATGTCGGACGGATGCTCTCACCATCGCATCCGCAGCTCTCCCCGACAAAGAGTTCCTCGTCACAAGCGAGTTCCTCGATTTCCTCGCCGCGGATCAGCGCATCGATGCTCTTGGCCGCGTTCTGTCCGAGACTGAAGTAAGAAAGGGATGCAGATGTGATCGGAATCGGCGCATGTCTGCCCTCAGTATTACAGTCGCATCCGACGACCGCGATATCACGGGGGATCGAATATCCCTTCTGAGTCAGCCTCTTGGCAACGCCCAGCGCCATGTAATCATTCGCACAGGCAATCGCTTCCGGAAGCTTAGCTCCGCTGTTCAGAAGAGAGTCCACCAGGCTTTCACCGCTGGAATACCAGAAGTCTCCATAGAAAATGCGCTCCGGATCCACCTCAATGCCGTGAGCTTCAAGCACATCCTTATATGCCTTAACGCGGATCTGCGAGTGCGGATGCCAGGATTTTCCGGTAAGGAAAGCAATATCCTTCATGCCGTGTTCTTCAACAAGATGCGTAATGACTGCCTTCTCCGGCAGATAATTGTCAATATGAATGGACGGAAAATACTTGCTCTCCTTATCGATGAAAAGCACTTTCCCCTTATAGTTCCTGTGGAGGTCTTCTTCGATGCGCTCAATCACACCATTGGTCTGGATCGCATCTGCCATTACAATGATCGCGTCGAACTTATCATAGGACACGAGTCCGAAGATCGACGGCTCACCGACACATCTGGCCGGAGTGTGCTGGTATTTGATAAACATAGAAAAAACACAGACGTCATAATTCTTCTTGAAAGCCTCATCCAGCAGGCCTTTCAGGAAACGTCCGTAGTTAAATTCTTCCGGCTGGCCAAGAAGCACAGCGATCCTTTTTCTACATTCTCCAAGCATACTTCTATGTTAGAATATGCATGGCTAATTCGCAATAAATTATGACAAGAATTCACAGTTCATTTTCAGACTTGACACACGAGTGTTCTTCTTTGAAAGGAAACAATGAGCAGAGATATATCACCAGTTTCCGTTCGCCTGATCTTCCTCGAGAACACGCTTGAGATAAAGGAGCATCTTCTCTTCGTACTCACGCTCGATTTTCATATACATCGGATCCTCCACCGCCAGAGCGGAGAGACCCTGTTCCACGCACTTTCTGGCCTTTTCTTTATCTCTCAAAACAAAATATGAGTAATAGCCGAGAGTCCTTCTCCCGTTGAAGTCCATATCATTCTCGATCAGATCCTTGACCTGATTGTAGTATCCAGTCGCTCTTGTCACATCTTTCTGCCGGAAGGAATAGTAATCCATCAGGATCGCATTCCGGGCAACTTTACCCATGACCGGCATCTTTTTATCGTTCAGTCTTTCGATCATCGCTATATTTTCCGCTATTCCGGAAAGGTCATTGGCTAACTCTGCTTTCAAATGGCGGAGACGGAGATATCTCCATTTATAGAATTCCACCCCTGTCTGGACAGGAAGCTCTTGAAGAGGCGGAAGATCAACATTTTCAATGGAACCACCATCACGGATCTCCCTAATTTTCATTGATAGATAGGAAAGAAAGTCATTTTTCTTCTTCCCGGAAAGAGGTATCAAAATGAGCATTCCAAGAAACATTCCGCCGAAAACGATGAGAAGGCCGATAAATGCTGCGCGGATGTAATTATTCGGACACGCGATCACACCCCAGATAAGCAGCGCGACGATCGCGGCAAAAACGGCGATCGTAACTGCATTGACCTTTCTGTTTACGACCTTACCTTTTTCTTCAGGCCAGTAACAATCAATCAGCACATCCGGAACCAGCGAGAACTTATATCTCTGAATAGTCAGTTTGCCCCTTTTAGCAGGATCTTCCGCATAAAGATCCTTCTCAATCACAAATCCTAGATAGGTGATCCTTCCGAATACAGCCCCCGCAGGAATTGCAAAAGCCATCATGATCAGATTCACAACCAGTACCGCAAGCCCGATGGAGAATAATGCCACCCATCCTCCAATAACGAACATAAGTAAATACTCCATAAACAAACACCCCAGGAAGAATATGATTCCACAATACCCCATCGTTCAAAGAGACGTCAAGGGAAATACTTGACGCCGGAACTTTTTCGTGGCAATATATTCATGATGATATCACTTTGATATCACATCAACATCACAAGAAGTAGTGGGAGCACGAGTGCTTTTCCATAATAAGAAAGGGTGATCGAAATGAAAGACACAAACATTCATGAGAAAGAATTAAAAGGACGCAAGATCGGCGGTCTGGTCCTGTTACTGACGATCCTTTTGACGATCGGCGCCATCGTCGCCGTCATTTATTGCGGCATTAACGCCGATGAAGGAGACACTCCGCAGCCGGTTGCACTCTTTGCTGTAAGCATCGTTTATCTTTGCATCGGCTGGATCCCGCTTCTGGGACTTAAAGTCTTAAAGCCGAACGAAGCGCTTGTACTTACTCTTTTCGGTAAGTATATCGGCACCCTGAAGGGCGACGGTTTCTTCTATGTAAATCCCTTCTGCGCAGCCTTCAACCCGGCCGCCGGAACACACCTCGGCCAGAGTGGCGACGTCTCTTCGAAGGGCTCATCTATTCTCGCAGCAGCGGCTGCCGCCGGCACCGGAACATCGGCGGCTTCCACCGCGGAACTGGTCTCCAGAAAGATCTCCCTGAAGGTCATGACACTTTCTAACAGTAAGCAGAAGGTCAACGATGTTCTCGGTAACCCGGTTGAGATCGCAGTTGCCGTTATGTGGAAGGTTTCCGATACCGCGAAGGCCGTATTCAATGTGGACAACTTCAAGGAGTACCTCTCCCTGCAGTGCGACACCGCAGTAAGAAACGTTGTTAAGATCTATCCTTACGATGTCACCGACAACGTCGATACCACAGGCGACGGCGAGGCGGATGACGGTTCCCTCAGAGGTTCCACAGAAGTCGTCGCAAGACGTATTAAGGAAGAGATCCAGAGCAAGGTTTCTGATGCCGGTCTTGAGATCGTTGATGCACGTATCACCTACCTCGCATATGCACCGGAGATTGCAGCGGCGATGCTGCAGCGCCAGCAGGCTTCCGCAATCGTTGATGCAAGAAAGCTCATTGTTGACGGTGCGGTCGGCATGGTCGAAATGGCACTTGAGAGATTGTCCGAGAAGAACACAGTCGAACTGGACGAGGAACGCAAGGCGGCAATGGTTTCTAACCTCCTGGTCGTACTGTGCGGCAACAAGGAAGCCCAGCCGGTCGTAAACTCCGGAAGCCTCTACTGATTAGCAAGGAGTCTAAACGATGGCAGAGAAGAAACAGGTACCGCTCAGACTCTCGGCGAAGCTCTATGATGCCATCGCCGCATGGGCGGAAGACGACTTCCGTTCCGTCAACGGACAGATCGAATATCTCCTGACCGAGTGCGTCAGACAGCGAAAGAAGAACGGTAAATATGTATCCGACGAACTGGATAAGCCGCTCGACATCGACATCGAGTGAAGTCTCCTTCACAGTCGGAACACAAAGACGCCGGGACTGAACACATCAGACTAATCGCAAAAGAGGCGGTCTCCTTACCGGGACCGCCTCTTCTCATTTCATCGGTTACTGAAAGAAAACTTCTTCTCAGCCGGAAAAACTAATCGCCGTACCGGATGTTATCGAATACGTCGGTTTCCTTGATACCGCCGATATTTCCGGTCGGAACTTCACCCGGCGTCTCCGTTTCATTGAGGGTATACTCGACCCAGGCATAGTAGTCTTTATCATGATTCTTAGAATCAGGCTGTGAGATCTTGAACAGAGCCTCGTTTTTATCGATATTGTATTCGATGAACTCATACACCATTCCTTTCGGGATCTTCGTCTCTTTTCCCTTCGTCTTCGTATCCATGTCATAGAGGACCGCGGGAAGTTCCTTGTCGCTGGTACCGATGAAATAATCGTTGTCGTAAGCATTCGATACCACCTGAGGAATGCCCTTGACACCGACCACAGTCCAGTAACGGTACATCTGTCTGAGCCCTAAGAAATGCATAGTCTCTAACCTGGCAATGTGTGACGGATCCATACCGGTCGGATTCTCCCAGGCATTCATAGGGAACGGCACACATGCTTCGATGGTCTCCATCGACAAGTCGTCATTTACACGAACACCAACGGCACCACCATCGATTACGGGATACAGATATCTGCCGTCATCCGCCTGAACGAATGAATATCCGAACCAGTTGTAAGATGTATATGTCAGCTGATTGTCGTTAATACTCAGGATACAATCCTGCGCACTGCCGTAATCATCTCCTAAAGCCGGAGTCTTTCGGAGAATATCCAGTTTACCGTCGCCGTCAATATCCCAGTAGATCGGCTCCCCTTTTTCAGAGGTAATCATATAATACTCCGGAACATGTTCGAAATAATCCAGATTGAACGCATCCGGATACTTGTAAACAGGGATGGAGAATCTATCCGGATTAGCGTAGTATTCGCTGTTCTGCTTCATTATTACCTCGATCCGGTCATAGTAAAGCCGGAATTCGAGCTTGTCGTTTTCGATCAGATCATGACGGTTCTGTATACAAGTGGTCTTCATGTAATCCGTCATATTTACATCCTCATCGTAACGGATCTCTTCCGAAAGGACTTTCTCGAAAAGTGCTTTATCCGCAACCACATCCGAAAGCGTGATCACCTCACCTGTTTCAGGAGAAATGTTTACTACCTTATCCTCAATGCCTTCATAATCGGATTTCGCGTGACGAATATAGTATTCGAAGGTGATGACCTTCGTATCCGCGCGATGAAGAGTAATATTGAATTCCGCATATGATCCTTCCGAATCCGGATAAGCCGACTCATCGATTTCCTTCAGCCGTTTGCATTCGTTATCGTAGTCGGAAATGATGTTATTTATCAGAGGCGCCTGCACATCGTCAAGCCCCGCCTGGATCTCCGCATACTCATCCCCTTTGATAAGAAGCTTATCATACTGATAACCCGTACCGGGAATGACAGCTACCAGCTCTCCATCCTCATCTTCAAAATAATCTTTCTCAGTGGGTTTTCTCGGATAGAAATAATCCGATGCGGTCACCTTCTCGATTGAAAGATAGGACTGGTCCCTCACGATCTTCACTTCTACCTCCGGCATCTCCGTACTGGTTTCCGAGGTGGTCGTATCCTCACTCGAAGATGTCGGCGTCTCTTTTACGGATTCTGATACTTCCGTGGATGAATCACTGACCGAAGACACAGTAGTTTCTTCAGAATTTTTCTTCTTGCATCCTGCGGAAAAACAAATTGCCAGACAAAGCAAACACGCTACTGAACGTTTCATAAATCTTTCCCAATACCTTCCTTGTTTATTCCCAACCCCTAAACCCTATTCAAGCACCTTTCCCGCCGGTTGACAATAACCTTGAGAAAGATTCTTCTGCTGAAAAACTCTATACCTGCCGTTGAATGCACGTTCTCCCTGCTATGCTATAATTATCGAAAAGCACATCAGGAGGCTACTATGAAGCAGTTACCGCCACTTCCGGATTACAATAGCTGTCTTGTAAATCTGGCCAGCTCGATGCTCGTTCATTTCGGTGCGCAAGCTTCTGCACCGACCCTTCCTCTCGCCGATTCTTATCTGGCGAAGGACTATAAGAATGTGGTCGTTCTGCTTCTCGATGCCATGGGTGTTTCCATTCTGGAAAAGCACTTGTCCGAAAACGGCTTCTTCCGTTCCCATCTGGCAGGATCCTACAGTTCGGTCTTCCCTCCGACGACAGTTGCCGCAACGACTTCCGTGACCAGCGGTCTTTTTCCGGATGAACATGCCTGGCTCGGCTGGGACTGCTACTTTCCGGAGCTCAGAAAGAATGTCACCGTCTATACCAATTCCGACCAGATGATCGAGGCCGGAAGTCCTTTTAGCATCGAAAAAGAATCCCGCCCCGGCGACTATGACTGCCCGGCGGTAGAAGAAAGACGTCCGGCTGCGGATTTCCATGTAGGCTTCACGTATACACCTTATGAGAGCATAGTTACGAAGATGGAAAAGGCTGGTTCGAAAGCCTACTTCTCTTCCCCCTTTGTCGAGCCGAATCCGCAGGATCTGGAAGCGATCTTAGACCGTGTCGCCAATCTCTGCAGCGAACCCGGAAAGAAGTTCATCTATGCTTACTGGAATGAGCCGGACGGCACCATGCATAAGACCGGAACAGTCAGCAAAGAAACACACGAGGTCATCACGGCGCTGGAAAAGAAAGTCGAAGAGTTTGCCGAAGGACTTTCCGATACTCTTCTTTTCATCACGGCAGACCACGGTCATATGGAC
>JAEEGL016946442.1_pt1 | contig 31235 bp, 23 predicted proteins | sample 9134231 | NCBI WGS metagenome assembly JAEEGL01 (sample SAMN16246548, study PRJNA631951) | gut metagenome | biome: gut microbiome; feature: rumen; material: fiber-attached | host: Bos | place: Iran: Karaj | collected 2018-10
ACCACGCTTTGGGGAGTTCGCTTTCTTCGAGGTAGATCTTGTAAGGGATTTGTTTTTCTTTCATGATTTTTTTCTCCTTTCCTGCTCGGGGCGGTTGAAAAACAAAATTCCCGTCCCGGCAAATAATGCGGGGACAGGAATGATCCTGCGGTGCCACCCTGCTTGATGCTTTGCATCCACTCGGCATACTGACATATGCAGGCTTTTTTACGGGAAGCCGCCCGTCGCCCATACTCCGGATCTCTCCGTTTCCGTTTGCCCTCGAAAGTCCATTCGGTCCTGCTTACCGGGCCGCCATCACACCGTCGGCGGCTCTCTGTGCCGGATCAGACAAAATCTACTTACTCTTTCTCATCGGTTTGCCTTATTATACCATACCAAACCCGGTTTGTCAATAAGTTTTTTTGCAATTTTTTACTTTTTCTTTTTCATTTTTATCACGATAAACACGATCGCGGCGACAGCGACGGCGGCGATAATGATGATTATTATCAGCGTACCTGCATTATTCGGTTTTTCTTCGCCTGCCGGTTTCTCGGTCGCTTTTTCCGTTTCGCCCGCTTTTTCCGTTTTTATATCGGTATTTTCTTCCGCTTTGTCGGTGACGTTTTCGGTCGGGACTTCCGTGGGAGCCTCTGTCGTCTGCTCCTGTACGGGCTCGGTGATGCCGGCGTAAGCGTACGCCTCGGCTTCCGTTCTGAAAAATCCGAACCACTTGATATCGGCGGTCTTGTCCGCAAGCAGGCTGTCGGAGGCAAGGTCGAGACGGAAGCCGTTTATCCTCGCTCCTTCGGTCCACGTTTCGCCCTCGGAAAGATCGATGGTCAGGATCCGCCAGCCGTTGTCGGCGTTTTCGTCATATTCGCCGTCGGTCCAGTAGAAATCGGCTTTCGCGTTTTCCTGCGGGGCAAGAACGTCGCCGGCGCAGTAATACAGCGCGCCCGCGTCGCCTATCTCGTCGAGGTCCTTGAAAAGCACGGCGAATATCGGAAATTCAGCCGCGTCGTAGAAGCGGTCTATGCCGACGCTCGCGTAGATCTGCGGGCTTGTCTCCCCGAACGCTACGTGCAGATCGCCGTTATCGGTCGCCTCATAGGTCATGCCGCTGCCCATCGTGACTTTTTCCGTGCCCGTAGCCGTATAGAGCCAGCACGGCTGGCCCGGTTCGACCGGAGGCGTATCTTCTTTCGTCGCCGGCTTCGTATTGCCGTCGGGCGAATACGGCTCGACCGAGGTGATGCCGGCGGGTCTCACGCCGTTGAATTCGGTGACGGTGAGCTGTATGTCGTGCATCGTGCTCTCATATCCGGTAACGCCGACGTAAGTCTTGCCGTCCTGCATATAATCGACGAACGTGCTCGCCGCAGTACCCATATCGACGTCGCATACGTAAACGTGGTATCTGCCGTCGTTTTCCTGCCTTACCTCAAAAGTCATCGCCTCGTGATTATAGATATTGACGTTCGCCGCGTACTGCACAAGATCTGCTCTCGCGTCCTTTTCGGTACACATATACGATTGAATAACGACGCTCGTCGCCGACGGGCGTATGTAACAGCGCCAGCCGTAGCCGAATTCGTTCGTTCCCTGGGCGAAGCCCTGCTGACTCCACAGCGTGAAGCAGATCCATTTATCCGCGTTCGGCGCGTCCTCGAACGCGTCGGCGAGCACCGTCATCGTGATTCCCTTCGTATAATCCTGCGGTTCGGTCGTCTGAAGCGTGCCGTAACCGGTCTTTTTATATGCCGCTATATTTTCGTTGATATAAAGCTGTATGCCGAGATCGGTGTAGCGGTAACCCGGTACCATCGGCGGATTTTCGGGGTCGCCGTATTCGCGGGCGTTCGCGTATACGGACCACTGTACCTGCCCGCCGTCGGCGACGGCGCCGAATGTGAATGCCGACGCCAGAAGAAGCGCGGCGAGTATCGCCGAAATGATTTTTTTCATGATCGTCTCCTTTAATTTTTCGTTATCTTTTTATCAGTTTACTACAATTTTATCACATTGTCAACATATTTGTTAAGTATAATAAAAAAAGATAACGGAGGCTGATATGAAAAGATCATTACTCATAACGGCGATAATACTTCTGACTGCGCTGTTTTTCTCGTGCGGCGGTACGAACACGCCGTCTGATACCGGGTCTGCTTCCGCGCAGACCGTTGATTACGCGGGCAAAGACGCGTTGACGGAAACGGCTGAAACGCTCGCCGACCCGACAGACGACGCAAAGATACCCGAGGGCGATTTCACAGTCGTAAAAGTGGACGGGACGTATATCGAACCGTCGTCCGGCGTTTATAAAATAACCGAAGAAGGCGAATACACGCTCAGCGGCAATCTGCCCGAGGGCAGCGTGACCGTTGAAGCGGACGCGGCGGCAAAGATAAAACTGATATTGAACGGCGCGTCGCTTGCCTCGTCGAAGACGGCGCCGATATATATAAAGACCGCTTCGTCGGTCGACGTCGAAGCCGCTCCGGATTCGTACAACACGGTGACCGACAGCAGGCCCGCAGCCGAAGAAACGGACGGCGAAGATACCCCTAACGGCGCGATCTACGCCGAATGCGACGTCAAAATAAGCGGCGCGGGAACGCTCATAGTCACCGCGAAACACGATAACGGAATAAAGACGAAAGACGATCTGGTGATCAAAAACGTCACGCTCAAGGTCACCGCGCACGGCAACGCGCTGAAAGGCAACGATTCCGTGTCGGTCACGTCCGGAGAGATAATACTTATATCGGAAACGTCAGACGGCATCAAAACGAAGAACTCAGACGTATCTGAAAAAGGCTCGCAGCGCGGAACGGTCAGCATCGGAGGCGGCAAGATCGATATTTACGCCAAATGCGACGGTATTGACGCCGCATATAACGCCGAGATCTCCGGCGACTGCACGCTCGGAATATATACGGCGGACTATTCTGAGTATTCCGGCGAAGCGCAGGCTTCGCGCGAGCTGTATCTGATAGTACCGAGGAGGATCTATTCAAACTCTGCCGACTACTATGCGTATTTCTATAACGCAGGAGAAGACAGCGGCAAATACGTCAAGTTCGAATATGAAACCATGGTATCGAGCGGCAGAACGCAGTATTACGGGCTGCTCTGCAAGATCCCGTCGGGTTATCAAAGCGTGATATTCGGCACGACCGGCTCCGGCAAAACGCCTGACAAGGACAGTTTTACGGCAAAGACCGGCGGCGAAAACGTAAACGCCTCGATGAACGGATATATGATCTCTTCGGTCTCGTCGTCAAAAATCAGCGGCGACTGGGTGACGATGACAAAAGGGAGCGGCAGTTCATCGAAAACCGCGTATTCTTCAAAAGGTATAAAAGCCGGCAACGAGATAAGCGTGACCGGCGGCAGTATAACGCTCAGATGCAAAGACGACGGATTTCACGCGAACGCCGACGGCAAGCTCGGTAACGGCGAGCAGGCGAAAGGCGACGTCAGCATCAGCGGCGGCAGTATCTCGATAACGGCGGCAGACGACGGTATACACGCCGACGGCGAGCTGAACGTAAGCGGAGGATATATAAATATTTCGGAATCACACGAGGGTCTTGAGGCTAACGTAGTGAACATGATCGGCGGTACGGTATTCGTTTACTCAAACGACGACGGAGTGAATGCGTTCAAAGGCAGTCAGACGGCTATGGTCAATATATACGGAGGTTATCTCGATATAACGACTCCGTCCGGCGATACGGACGGCATCGACTCAAACGGCAGTATATCCATGTCCGGCGGCTTCGTTCTCGTCAAGGGCGGCGCGCAGACGGGCGGCATGGCGGGCTCGGTAGACACCGACGGCACCGTGACCGTGACCGGCGGCGCGATAGTCGCGCTCGGCGGTATATGCGAAACGCCCGGCAAAGGATCTGTAAATACGTACATTTCAAGCGGTACGTCGTTTTCGAAGGGTTCATACGTTTTGAAAGACAAAAGCGGGGCCGAGATACTCTCGTTTTCCCTGCCCTCTTCATATTATTCACTATGGATCGCGTCCGACGCGATGGAACTCAATTCGGATTATAAACTGTATAGAGACGGCTCGGAAATACTGAGCTGGACGCAGTCGTCACAGACCGTCGGCAAATCCGGCGGCGGCTGGGGCGGTCCCGGCGGAAGACCGAGATAAGCGCCCCGCAACCCCAAAGAGAGTGTAACGACTTTGGAAGGGAGCAGGGGGTTGCCGTGAACCTCCAAGCCGCTCAAGTTCGGCTTGGGGAACCCCTCGTACATCCCCCGTACCCCCTTCCCACCTCGACCTGAGAATTTCTCAGGGGGTGCCGCGCGGCCCCAAGTGATCTATGATCGCTTGGGAGGGAGTAGGGGGCTTGGGGGTTGTAAGGGTGGGTAACCCCCAAGGGCGGCGAAGCCGCACGGATTGTCGCCGAAGGCGACACATTGTTCATTCGGCTCGTCCCGAGCCGATCATCATGCGCGAAGCGCTCATCATGACGCAGTCTCATCATTTGACGCATTGCGTCAATAATCATTTCTTATAAATCTCGGCTCGTTCATGATCCGAACTTCACTTGCCAAAGGCGTACTTCACTGCGGCAAAGCCGCACCGTCCGGCGCGCTGCGTCAAAAAAACTCCTCCGTCACCGGAGGAGTCTTTTACCGAAAGCTTATTTTACGTTGGAAGCTATTATTGAAACCTTTATCATATCTCCGAGCGTGTCGTCGAAATCGAAGCCCCAGATGATATTGGCGTCGGGAGCGGCGGAGTCGGCGATCTTATCCGATATTTCGTTGACCTCGTCGAGCGAGACGGAGCGGTTCGCCGACAGGTAGATAATAAGGCCTTTCGCGTCGTTCATGCCTTTTTCGAGCAGCGGGTTCTTCGTCGCGGCGGCGATGAGTCTGTTCGCTCTGTCTGTGCCCTCGGCTACGGCGTTGCCGATGAATATATCGCCGGAGTCGCGGAGGATCGCATTTATGTCGGCGATATCGATATTTATGAGCATCGCCTTTGTGAGTATTTCAAGCACGGATAAAACGCTCTCGCAGAGTACGTCGTCGATCAGACGGAAAGCGTTTGCGAACGTGATCTTCTGCGTGGTCGAATTCTTTACGTTCTCATTAGGTATCACGATTATCGCGTCGGAATATTTGCGCAGTTCTTCAAGGCCGTTCAGCGCTGTATTCATTCTGCGCGTGCCCTCGAACGAGAAGGGTTTCGTGACGACGGATATGGTCAGCGCTCCGGCTTCTCTGGCGGCTTTTGCCACGATCGGCGCCGCGCCGGAACCGGTGCCTCCGCCGAGACCGGCGGCGATGAACGCTACGACGGTATCGTCGAACAGCGCGCGTATAGTTTCATAATCTTCTTCGGCGGCGGCTTTGCCCGCTTCGGCGCTGCCTCCGCAGCCTCTGCCGTTGCCGCGCTTTACGCCTATCGCGACGGGTTTTACCGCGTCCGAGCGAAGCGCTTTCGTATCGGTGTCGATACCGTAGTATGTAACGCCGTTCGGTTTTATGTCGGCAACGCGGCAAACGGAGTTATTACCTCCGCAGCCTACTCCGGCGACGGTTATTTTCATGAATTCCTGTTCGTTAGTCATATCAGTATCTCCCTTGAATTATTTGTCAGATGTGTTTATACAAAGATATTATAAACCATAATTTCCGATTTTACAAGAGTTTTTTTTCAAAAAATGAGATTTTTTAAAAAATAATTTCATTTTTCGGTTCGCATTTCGACTTTTTTGCCGTTTGCTTATTCGATTCCGGTTGACAAAGCGGATCCGCGGTGATAAAATAAGAAAAAAACAATCGGAGGTCATTATGGCTTGCACTACCGTTCTTGTAGGTAAAAAAGCGTCGAACGACAACTCGACGATGATAGCGAGGACCGACGACGGATTTTTCGAGGTAAAGAAGCTCGTCGTCGTAACCCCTGACAAACAACCGAAAAAATACAAAAGCGTGATCTCAAAACTTGAGATCGATCTGCCAAACGATCCGCTCGGCTATACGTGCTGTCCGAACGTGGACCTTGTGCACGGTATATGGGGCGCGACCGGCATCAACACGGCGAACGTCGGCATCACCGCGACGGAGACGATAACGACGAATCCCCGCGTACTCGCCGCCGATCCGCTCGTGACTCTGCAGAAAGCGAAAACCAAAAAAGAAAAAGACGTACCCGGCGGCATAGGTGAAGAAGATATCGTCACGCTCGTTTTGCCGTATATACGCACGGCGAGAGAAGGCGTGCTCCGTCTCGCTTCTCTGCTTGAGAAATACGGTACGTACGAATGCAACGGCATCGCCTTCAACGACGAAAACGAGATCTGGTGGCTCGAGACGATAGGCGGTCATCACTGGATAGCGAAGCGCGTGCCCGACGACGTATGCGTCATAATGCCGAACCGCTTCGGTACGGACGATTTCGACTTTGACGACGCGCTCGGCGAAAAGAAAGCGCATATGTGTTCTGACGATATGCTTGACTTCATAAGAGACAACTCGCTCGACTGCAACGCCGGCGGCAGATCCGATCTGCGCGATATTTTCGGCTCGCACAGCGATTCCGATCACTGCTACAACACGCCGCGCGCGTGGTTCATGGGCAGATATCTTTGCCCGTATTCTCACAAATGGGACGGCGAGTGCGCCGAATTCACGCCCGAATCGGACAATATACCGTGGTGTCTGAAACCCGACAGAAAGATCACCGCGGAAGACGTCAAATACATGCTCTCGTCGCACTATCAGGGCACGCCGTACGATCCGTACACGAGTCATAACACAGGCGTTCGCGGCACGTACCGCTCCATCGGCATCAACCGTACGGGCGACACGTCGATCTGTCAGATAAGAGGCGATCAGCCCGAGCCGCTCAAAGGCGTCGAATGGATCTGCTTCGGTTCGACCACGTTCTCGACGATGATACCGCTTTACGCATCCGTATCGAAGATACCCTCGTATTTCTCAGACGTGAAGCCCGACGTCTCGACCGAGAATTTCTATTGGGCGAGCAGACTTATCGGCGCGCTTGCAGATCCGAATTACGGCACCTGCGTGCAGTTCACCGAGAGATATCACGCAAAGACCGTAGCCGAGGGTAGGCGCCTGATACTCGAATACGACCGCAAGATGAAAGAATCAAACGACTTTACGCTTACGGAAGAATGCAACGAAAAGATCTGTAAAATGGCGAAAGAAGAGACCGAAAAAACGCTGAACGCTATTCTGCGCGACGCGAGCGTACATATGAAAAACGGATATAACAGAGCCGATAACTGAAATAAACGCTGTGAAACGGATCTTTGACGCGAGATCCGTTTCACGCAAAAAAACTCCCGAAGTTTTTCGGGAGTTTTTCGTTTTATTATTTTACTGAGCCGCTTTGACGCTCGTGATGTGCGGGTTGGCGCCGTTGTACCAGTAGAGGAAGCCTTCGAGGTCGATCTTGTCGCCGACTTTGAGAGCTTCGACAGCCTTGTAAACGTCGGTATCTTTTCCGCAGAGGTAGAACTCTACGCAGAAGCCGTAGGTCTGACCGTCTTTGGAGACTTTGAAGTACAGGTCGTCGGTCTTGCCTTCGGGATCCTTATACGCGAAAGCCGCGCCGGTCTCGTCGTACGCTTCAACGGTCATGCCTTTGAAAGCGACCTTCATATTCATATAGTCGATGAGTTTGTCGGTGCCGAGAACGCCGGTAACGTCGGTAACGGGAGCTACGTAGCTGCCGCTGAGGATCTCGAACTTGCTGTCGATGATCTCGACTTCGCCCGCCCATTCGGCTTTGTGACCGGTGACTCTGATCTTGGTGCCTTCGGTAAGCTTGTCGTAATCTTCTTTGCTGCAGGGCAGTTCATACAGGAAGTACGCGCCTTCTTCATTCTGCGTGTAGATCGTGGCTTTGTCGTTCCACCACGACTGTTTTGCCTGAACGTAGGTCTCGACGGTCACTTCGGTCTCGACCGCCGCCGCCTTGAACTGCGCGTAGGTCGTGAGTTCGACCTTCGGACCGCAGGCGCACATTACGATGAGAGACGTGAGCGCGAGTATTGCCGCAAGAATCTTTTTCATTTTATTTTCTCCTTATGCTTTTTTATTGGATCAACAATATTATAAAACATAGTAATGAACAAATCAAGACAGCATTTTTTATGTTTTATGTCTTCTCACGCATTTCGGCGCGTTTTTTGCGTACAACGCGGTATATGAAGCCCGCCGCGATGAGCGTCCACACCGCGCCGAGAGAAACGAGCAGAAAAACGGCGGTCTTCGGCAGCTTGCCGAGCGCCTTCTGCATGACCGATTCGCCGGTGTTGATCTGATCGAGCCGGTAAAGAGCGTTTACGTCGGAATAGAGTTTTACGAAATACGCGTCGTCGACGGTTTCTTTTCTGCGCACCGATTTTACCGTGTTCTCTATAAGCTGCCCCGCCGCGTCGCGCAGAGACGCCGAACCGTTGAAGACCGGAGTCGTGAACGTGTACTGACGGTTTTTCAAAAGCAGCTCCGACGCTTCTATTTTGACTTTGTAATAATGATCGTTATCTTCACCCGCGCGCGAAAGATATTCCTTATATTCCGCAGTTTCCTGCGCTTTGAGCGTTACGGGAACGTAGCCCTCGGTCTCGGCGTAGGTTATCTGCACCGTGTCGGTAAGCAGATACTGAGCGAAAAGCCACGCGGCGAGAACTCTCTGCGGATCTTTTTTGTTGAACACGCAGAGCGACGGTCCCTGCGAGATCATATAAGGCGCATCGGGGTTTACCTGCGGTATCATTTTTACGACGGTCTCGAATTCGATAAGGTCTTCTTTCGGTATGTCGAGATGCGTCGCCTTACTGCCGATCCACGTGGCGCCCGCGGTCGAGTCTATCGCAAAAATACACTGACCGGCGTTGAAGAAGTTGCCGGGGTAGCTCGAGATCTTGAACGTCGAAAACGCTCCGTTCGAATGGGCGGCGACCGTCTGCAGAAACTCTTTTGTCTGATCGTTGAATATGAGTATCTCTCCGTCGGACGTCGAATAACCGGCTCCCGCCTGCTTCAGATACTGTATCATCATATTGTCGGTAGACTTGTATATAAACGGGATCATGACGTTGCCGCCGTTCAGTTTATACGTGCCGTCTCCGTTTTTGGCAAGCGCCGCCTCGGATACCTCCCAGATGAAGTCCCACGTCAGCGTTTCGGGTATCTCATAGCCGAGCGCTTCGACGAACGTCTTGTTTATATAGCACGCCTCGGTCGAACGCATATACGGTATCGCGTAATACCCGTCTTTTATTTTACATTCTTCTATGAACTGCGGCACTATCTGATCAAAGCCCGGCGAATCGAATTTCAGCTCCGAACCGTGCAGACCGTATTTTTCGTCTTTGAATACTTCATCGAGTCTGACGACGGTATTTTCGCCGGTCATATACGTCGCTATATGGTCGGGGTACGTTATGCAGACGTCGGGGGTGGTACCGGTCGCGATATTCGTTATTACGTCGTTATATATCCTGCCGTAATCGCCGTACAGGCTGAGTTTTATTTTGATATTCGGGTACAGCTCCTGAAACGAAGCTATGGCGTCGGTATAGACCTTCGTCTGTATTTTGTTCGTGTCGTTTTTCGCCCAGAAAACGAGCTCGTACTGTTTCGACCCGTCAAACGTCTCGGGCATCTGAAATTCGAGCATACCGTGCGAACCGTGGCACGATACGAGCGCGGGCAGGAATACGAGCATAACGAGGATAAGCGGTAAAACTTTTTTCATCCCTTCGTACCTCCTCTCGAAACGCCCTCCATTATCTTTTTTCTGAATATCAGGAAAAGAACGATCAGAGGCACTGAGATCACGACGACCGCCGCCATCATGGCGGGGACGTTCTCACGGCCGAACCCGCTTTCGCGTATCGCCTGTATACCGTTTGAAACGAGGAAATACGCCGGATCGTCGGTGATCAGCCTCGGCCATACGTAAGAGTTCCAGCATTCTATGACTTTGAGGATTATCACCGTGACTATCGTCGGTCTGCATACGGGTATCATGACCTTGAACAGATATTTGAGATCGGACGTGCCGTCGACCTTGGCGGCGCGGTAAAGCTCGTCGGGTATCTGCTCGAAGTTTTCTTTTAATAAATAAATGTAGAAAACGCTTGCGACCGACGGCAGTATAAGACCGGAGAACGTGTTTCGGAGTCCGAGATTGGTGACAGTCACGAAATTCGTTATTATAACGAGCTCGTTCGGTATCATCATCAGCGCGAGAAACAGCGAGAAGATCAGATTTTTGCCCTTGAAATCTATCCGCGCGAAAGCGTACGCGGCGAATATCGTCACGAAAAGCATCAGCGCGGTAGTCGCCAGCGTGAAGAACACCGTGTTTATAAAATATCCTCCGAGCGGCACTTCGGTAAACGCCGATCTGTAATTGTCGAGTGTAGGTTCAAGCGTGATGAATTTCGGCGTGAATTCGGAGCTGTACGCGCTGTAGCTTTTCAGCGACGAGAGCACCATCCAGTAAAACGGGAAAAGAACGATAAGCGCCCATATCCCGAGCATTATATAGACGACGGTCTTCATCAGCACGCTGTCGGCTTTTCTTATCTTTGTGGCTTGTTTAGACGTTGATTTTTTCATGCCGCCACCTCAATAAACCGTCTTTTTCTTGCTGATCATAAGATTTATGACCGTGACCGTGAAAACTATCAGAAACAGCAGTATCGCCGCCGCCGAGGCGTACGACGGATAACCGCCGCTGTCGCCGTAGAGCATATCGTAGATATAGCCGACGACCGTGTTCATACCCGCGGCGTTGAGATCCGTGCCGAATATGGCGACCTCGTCGCTGTACGCTTTGAAAGCGCCGATGAAGCCGGTTATCACGAGATAGAATATCATCGGCGATATCATCGGTATCGTTATTTTGTAAAAAGTACGGAATTTCGGCGTGCCGTCTATCTTCGCCGCCTTATAGTAATCTTCTTTTACCGACGCGAGCGCGCTCGTCAGAATGAGTATCTTGAACGGGAGCACCACCCAGACCGTGTAAAAACACATGACGAACATCTTCGCCCAGTACGGGCCGTCGATGAAGTCTATCGGTCCCGAACCGAACATTTTGATTATCATATTCACAAGACCGTCGGTATAAGCCGTCTTTTTGAACAGTATCATGAACACGAGGCCGACGGCGAGAGTGTTTGTCACGTACGGCAGAAAATACACCGTCTGAAACAAGTTCCGAAGAGGCTTGATCGAGCTCAGTCCGAGCGATATGAGCAGCGCGAGCAGAGTCGAGACCGGCACCGTGATTATAACGATGATAAACGTGTTTTTCAGCGCCTGCAGAAAATACGTATCGTGCAGAACGTACGAGTAGTTATACGCGCCCACGCCGAAAAACGACTGAGACGCCGAGTTGTACCCTTCTTCGAACGAATATATCAACACGTCGATCAGAGGATAGACCATGAATACTCCGAGAAAGAGTATCGCCGGCAGTAAGAACAGCAGAGCCTTTAAATTTTTATTTTTCATTATTATCCTCCGCTGACGGTCTTATACGCTCCTCCGTATCCCTGTCGAAGACAAGCACCTTGGACGGCTCGAGCGCGAACCTCACGTCCGGCGGCCTGACCTCGTCGGCGCGTTTCGCGAATATCACGGCGCGCACCGTCGGAGACTGGCAGGCGGGATGCCTGCAGACTACGCTCGTGTCTCTGCCCATGATCTCCACCCGGTCGAGCTCCGCCGTGAACGTGCCTTCGGGATCGGGAGTCATGCCCTCGGGGCGAATGCCGACCCATACGCTGCAATCCGGTGCGTCGAAATCCGTTACGGCTTCGTCGCCTATGACGATCTTGCCGCCTCTTATCGCGCCTTCAAAGACGTTTATCGGCGGCGTGCCGAGGAATTTTGCGACGAAAAGATTTTTCGGATCGTCGTATATATCCTGCGGTCTGCCGTACTGATCGAGCCTGCCCGCGTTCATTACGAGTATGTAATCGGAGATACTCATCGCCTCCTCCTGGTCGTGGGTGACGAATATCGTCGTGATACCCGTCTCACGCTGTATACGGCGCAGTTCTTCTCTCGTCTGAAGTCTCAGGCGGGCGTCGAGGTTGGAAAGCGGTTCGTCGAGCAGAAGCACCTTCGGCATCTTCACGAGCGCTCTCGCTATCGCCACGCGCTGCTGCTGACCGCCGGAAAGCTCGGCAGGGCGGCGTTCGAGATATTCTTCTATCTGAACGAGTTTAGCCGCTTCCATAACTTTTTTATCCATGACGTCCTTCGTCAGCTTGTCCTTCCCGCGCAGGTTCTGCAGCGGGAACAGAATGTTCTGATACACCGTCAGATGGGGATAAAGCGCGTAGTTCTGAAATACGAGACCGACGCCGCGATGCTCCGGCTCCACGTCCGAAACGTCTTCTCCGTCGAAAAGTATCCTGCCCGACGTCGGCTTTTCAAGTCCGCAGATAAGGTTCAGCACGGTACTTTTTCCGCAGCCCGAAGGACCGAGCAGACCGATAAGCTTGCCCTCGGGTATCTCGTACGTGAAATCGTTGACCGCTATGACGTCGTTCGGGTCTTTTTTATTTTTGCTTTTGAATTTTTTAGTCAGATTCTGAAGCGTTATTTTCATATTTCCCTCACTGAAATATTATTGCATTATGATTATACCACCTGAACGGGCTTTTTTCAATAGAAAAAGCAAAAAAACGTTATAAACCTTTTCGTTTTTCTTCGCCGCTCTTCATCCGTCAGGTCCTTCCTGCGCCGCGTATTGCGATATTTTATGCATATTTTCAGATATTTTTGCATATTTTTTCATTTTTCCTCTTGACAAATGAATATTTATGATGTATAATACACGCCATGAAAACGGTTTCGGAGGCAGACATGAAAAAAGAAGACATCAAAAAAGTGGTGCTCGCGTATTCGGGCGGGCTCGATACCTCGGTGATAATACCGTGGCTCAAAGAAAATTACAACAATTGCGAGGTCATCGCGGTATCAGGCAACGTCGGCCAGGCCGACGAGCTCGAAGGGCTCGAAGAAAAGGCGATCAAGACCGGCGCGTCGAAAATATATATCGAAGATCTGACGGACGAGTTCGTCGACAACTATATCGTCCCGGCGGTGCAGGCGGGCGCCTCTTACGAAGGCTACCTGCTCGGCACGTCGCTCGCGCGTCCCGCGATAGCGAAGCGGCTCTGCGAGATCGCCGCGGCGGAAGGAGCCGACGCGATAGCGCACGGCTGTACCGGCAAGGGCAACGATCAGGTGAGGTTCGAGCTTGCGGTCAAACATTTTCTGCCGGATATGAAGATAATCGCGCCGTGGCGCGAATGGAGCATCAAATCGCGTGAAGAAGAGATCGAATACGCCGAAGCGCATAACGTGCCGCTGAAGATAACGCGGCAGACGAACTATTCGAAAGACAAAAACCTCTGGCATCTCTCGCACGAGGGTCTCGATCTTGAAAACGCGAACAACGAACCGACCTACGAAAAGCCCGGTTTTCTCGAAATGGGCGTTTCTCCGATTCAGGCGCCCGACGCGCCCGAATATATAACTCTCGGTTTTGAAGAAGGCAAGCCGACGGAGCTGAACGGCGAAAAAATGAGCGCGAAAGAAATAATACTCAAGCTGAACGAGCTCGGCGGCAAAAACGGCATAGGTCTTCTCGACCTTATAGAGAACCGTCTCGTCGGCATCAAATGCCGCGGCGTGTACGAGACGCCGGGCGGCGAGATACTCAGCTTCGCTCACAACTATCTCGAAACGCTGACGCTCGACAAGATGACGTATCACGAAAAGCAGAAGCTCGCGCTCACGTTTTCGGAGGTCGTCTATAACGGTCTTTGGTTCTCGCCTCTGCGCGAAGCGCTCTCGGCTTTCTTTACATCGACTCAGAAGTTCGTCACCGGTACGGTGAAACTCAAATTATACAAAGGCAATATAATAAAAGCCGGCGTCAGCTCGCCGTACGGTCTTTACTCGGAAGAGCTTGCGACGTTCGGAGCCGACGAGGTCTACGATCAGACCGACGCGACGGGATTCATAAATCTGTACGGTCTGTCAGCGAAAGTGCAGTCAAAGGTACAGAAAAAACAGTAATAAGTGCGGTAAAACGCTGCCGCACGGTCAAAAAGTGTCACAGGGTGGTATAAAGTGGAGAAATTGTGGAAAGGCCGCACGTCGGGCGAAGCCGACGCCGCGGCGGAAAGCTTCAACTCTTCGATCGGCTTCGACAGCCGTCTTTACAAAGAAGATATACTCGGCAGCGTCGCTCACGCTTCGATGCTCGGCAAGTGCGGTATCATAACCGAAGACGAGGCCGAACAGATCAAAGAAGGTCTTTTATCGATACTTGCAGATATCGATGCGGGTGATCTTACAATAGATACGCAGGCGGAAGACATTCACACCTTCGTCGAGGCGACGCTGACCGCGCGCATCGGCGAGGCGGGCAAAAAACTGCATACGGCGAGGAGCCGCAACGACCAGGTCGCGCTCGATACGCGTATGTATCTGCGCGAAGCGTGCAAAGATATAATCGCGGCGCTCAAAACGCTGACCGGCGTGATCGCCGACAAAGCCGACGAATACAAAGCCGCCGTTATGCCGGGCTTCACGCATCTGCAGGCGGCTCAGCCGATAACGTACGGTCAGCTGCTCATGGCTTACGCGATGATGCTTCTGCGCGACGCCGACAGGTTCAAAGACTGTTATAAGCGCGTAAACGTATCGCCGATAGGCTGCTGCGCTCTCGCCGGTACGACGTACGGCACCGACCGGCCGTTCGAGGCTTCTCTGCTCGGTTTCGACTCGATCTGCATAAACTCGCTCGACGGAGTATCCGACCGCGATTTCTGTATAGAATTCCTCTCATGCGCTTCGATTCTGATGATGCACTTCTCGCGCTTCTGCGAAGAAACGGTCATATTTTCGAGCGCTCAGTTCGGCTTCGTGACGCCCGACGACGCGTTCACGACCGGCTCGTCGATCATGCCGCAGAAAAAGAACCCCGACCCGGCGGAGCTGATACGCGGCAAGACCGGGCGCGTTTACGGAGATCTTTTGACTCTCCTTACCGTGATGAAGGGTCTGCCGCTCGCTTACAACAAGGATATGCAGGAAGACAAAGAGCCGCTGTTCGACGCCGTCGACACGGTGAAAGCCTGTACCGAAGTGCTGACCGGTATGATAAAGACGCTCAAAGTCAATACCGATAAAATGAAAAAAGCCGCGCAGCTGGGCTTCATCAACGCGACGGACCTCGCCGACTGGCTCGTATCGAAGGGCCTGCCTTTCCGCGAAGCGTATAAGACCGCCGCGAAGACCGTCAATTACTGCGCCGAAAACGGTTACGTGCTCGAAACTCTGCCGATCGGAAAATACCGTGAGTTTTTCGGCGGCGCGGACGAGAGCGTCTACGAGGCGGTGAACATCGACAACGCCGTCAGGCGCAGAACGAGCGCCGGCGGCACCTCGCCCGACTCCGTTGCGGAGCAGATAAAATACGTAAAAAGCATATTATAGACCTCCTTCGGATTTTTCCTTTGAAAACCGCCGTTTTGCCGCGGCGGTTTTTCACGTTGTCGAATATTGAACGCAAAACGGCTTGACTAACGCCGCGATTTATGCTATACTGAAAAAAACGTCGGCGGAGGGTCAATATGTCAACGTCAAAAATCAGCGGCGGAAATTCAGCAGAAGATCGCGGCGGAGGTAACGTGCCGGATGAAAAAACGCCCGCTCTGCAGATAAAAAAAGCGGCGCTCACCGACGGTACGGTAAAGCGCCTTATCGAGCTGTCGGAGCTATGGGTAAAAGAAGACTGCTCGTACGGCATGGCGAAAAATGACCGCGGCGACATAAAAGAACCGGTCTACGCCGCATACGACGGCGGTCTGATAGTCGGCTACGCGTTCGGTCACTTTTACACGGTCGAAAAAAAGTATACGTATATCGAGCCGGGGCAGAGGTGTTTCTGTCTCGACGAGCTTTACGTTTTGCCAAAATACCGGAGCCGCGGCGTAGGAAGAAAACTGTTCGAAGCGATATCGGAATACGCCGAAACAGGCGCGGAGATGATGACGTTTTCCACCTCGACGAAGGATTATAAAAGGATACTCAAATTCTACGTCGAAGATCTCGGCTGCGATTTTCACGACGCATATCTGATAAAACGCCTCTGAGTCTGAGCATGGCGAAGGATCCTTTTTGCCCGAATGATCCTTCGCCGCCGGCGCTGTGAAACCCGGTTCTGACGAGTCTGGTTATTCCGGGACTCACCACCCATTCCCGTGAACCCCTGTACCCCGCCTTCCCCCCCGTTATTCTGACGGGGCTTTTTTGTCTGCCGCGCGCCCCCTCGATGAAATCGAGGAAACGGGGGGAGGCAGAGGGTTCCCGGGGTTCCCCGAAAAAGCGATTCAGCTTTTTTGGGGGTTCACGGGTTTGGGGAGACAGGAGGGCGGGGACTCCCCAAGCGGCGGTTTGCCGCCGCACGGAAGCCTCGCAAGCGACTCCTTATTTGCGATCTGCAGTTTTACCTCTCGCCGTCTGCCGCGTCTTCAAGCGGATCGTGACGCATTAGCGGCTTATCTGTCAGGTTGCCTGCGCTGTCGTACCGTTCAGGTTCGTTTTCGCAGAACTCCGCCACGATCCCGGCGTATTCTTCCTCGTTTTCGGCTTTATATGCGGTCAGAAAATCTATATACCTCTGACGGCTCGTCAGCACCGTTTCACGCTCCTTTTCATCATCGGGCAGTGAACCGCGTTTTATATCATTGTTTATATAATACAGCTGCTCGATCGCGTTATATACGGTATTGCGAATACCGCCGTCAAAGGCTTCTGACAAAGCTTCGCGGTCATACGGCAAAACGTCGGTGCCGTATCTGACGATCTTTGCTCCGTATTTCTGAAAAAAGTTTACCGACAATGTTCGATACGGCGAATCCGTGTAGTCTGCTTTCGGTCCGGCGTCATGACCCGTTATATTGAAATACAGATATATTTCGCCGTATTCCATATCGTCCGGTATGAAGATCTCGCATTCAATATATGTGAAAATATATTCCTCCGTAACGTCCGCGGTACCGTTATCGGTGATATGATATAACTCTTTGCTTCCGTCCGTGACCACTATATCCGCTTGATAACGGTCGGCGTCAGGCGAATAATTATTATAAACCGACGCCGTGATACGGTGCCATTTGCCGCCGTCGCCGTATTCAACTCCTCCGCTGTGAGTCCAAAACGCTATATCGACTTCTCTCGATCCGTGAAGAACACCGCTCTCTTTGACTGCGGAAGACGTGACGTTCCGTATCGATACGCTGTATTCCGTTTTTGTATTATCGCTGTTTTCCGCCGTAAAAGACTCCGTCTGAGCCGTTGAGACCGTAAGTTCGGCATCGGGTATCTCAGCCGGTTGATTTGCCCGGTTGGCTATTATAAGCGCGCCGACGGGTATCGCGGTCATAACGATCACGACCGCGGCGACCGCGGCGAAAAGCGACAGCAGTCTTTTTCTTCTTGCAAGCTTTGCTCTTCTCTTTTCGGTTTTCTGCAGTATGCTTTCGGTCATCTCTTCATAAGTCTTCATTGTCGAACCCCTCTCTTAATAAAATCTCTTTCAGCTCGGCGCGGGCGCGCGTCAGGGCGGTAAATACCGCGCCTTCGCTTTTGCCGGTCACGGCGGCGACTTCTTTCGCGCTCATATTCTCAAAATACGTAAGCCATATCAGCTCGTATTTATCGGGCGGCAGCTTGCCGAGCGCTTTATGAAGCCGTTTTTTCGCCTCGCTTTTGATAAACGCGTCTTCGACCGATACGGTGTCGGGCGTGTTTTCGTCGAGCGGCGTTTCCGCCGAGCGCTTTTTTCGCCGCATCACGTCGTACGCGAGGTTGCGCGCTATGCCGTACAGCCACGTATGAAACGAACAGTGCTGCCCGAACCGCGGCTTTTTGAAGACGAGGCTGACGAACGTCTCCTCGCATATATCCTCCGCCTCGTGCATATCGCACGTTATGCCGTTTACGTAGAGTATCAGCCCGTCGCGGTAAAGCCGCACGAGCTCCGCAAGCGCTTCTTTGTCGCCGGACAAGTATTCCTGATATAACCGTGCGCCCTGATCCATTTTTTTCTCTCCGAGTTCTGCAGTTCTCTGCTTATTAGACGAACGAAAACGAAAAACCTTACAGCCTTTTTGTCATTTTACCGTAAAAATTTGAAAAAGTAAAGAAAACTCTTTCTTTTTTTCCGAAGCGACGGGGGTACCCGGCGAAATCATAGTTATAAACTCTAAACTCTCAACTCTAAACTCGCAAACTCTTGGTTATCAACGCTTCGCGCATTTGCCTTCCTCCGGGAGGAAGGTGGATCGCGCACAGCGCGAGACGAAAGGAGAATGCGCAGATTAACGACATGCACTGATAATATCTTCACGCGTTCTCCCTCAGACGGCTTCGCCGTCAGCTCCCTCCCGGAGGGAGCCTGAAAAGGATCTTTTTTTTGCAAAGCCGTTGCAAAGCGGCTTTGTTTTCGTTATAATATTAAAAATCCGTTTTTTTTGAAAATTCCATAACTTTTTTACAGGTTTGCTGGGTTATACTTTATGAAGCGCTTACAAAGACGAAAGGAGGTACAAAGTGACTGAAAAAGAATTCACGCAAAGGCTTGAAGAAACGCGAAAGCGGCTTTACCTTATCGCGCTTACGGTGACAAAAAACAAAGAAGACGCCGAAGACGCTGTATCGAACGCCGTTTTGCGCGCACTCAAAAAATACGGCGGCTTTACCTCAGAAGACAATTTCGACGGCTACATGGTCACGCTTACCGCAAACGAAGCGAAACGTATCAGATCAAAGCGGCGCTGTTATGACGACGTGTTCGAACTGGAGGATCTGTTTGAGGGAGATGACACTTTCGGCGACCTCGAATTCTTTGATCTTCTGGACCATGCGGGATTGAGCGTCAGCGGCAGAAAGATACTGATACTGCATTTTCTGTACGGATATACGCTCGCGCAATGTGCGAAGATCGTGCGTATGGCTGAATCGAGCGCCAAAGCCGAGTATTATAAATCGCTTGATAAAATCAGAAAAACGGTGGATAAAAAATGAAAAACATAAACTATGAAGAAACCGAGGCTTTAGTCTCCAAAAAGCTGAAAAAGCTTGAGACAGATATTAAATACGAACTGCCCGAAGAGTATCACGAAACCAAAAAAGAGCGCAAGGCGGGAAAGGTGATATACGCCGTGCTGTCCGCCGCGGCGCTTTTCGGTGTTACTTTCGGCATATGGTACGCCGCGCAGTACGCAAAAAACTACACACCGCCCGGACCGAAACCGGCGTCAGCGTACACGGTGACTAATTTTCCGTATTACGAGCCTGAGCTTACAGATGCGGAACGCGATGATATCGAAAAGTTACTGAATTCCATAGGCGACGAAATGATGCAAAGCGATCACTATACAGCCGAATCGTACGAAAAAACTCACAAAACCGAAATTAAAACTTTGATCGAATACGATACAAAAATATTACGCTCCATGGGGCAGATTTACAACGCAAAAACACCCTCCAACAATGAAAGATCGAGAATGCTCGGAATTGTCTATTCAGATATCTGTAAGCAGATAATAAAAAATCACGGCGAAGAATCAGCCCTGCGCGCATACGTATACGGCAAATATGATAAAGACCGCGATATATACAACAGCTATCCCGGCATATCGTCGTTTGAGGATATGTATGCGCAGCTGACCGTATACGAACTTTCAAATATGATCGACGACTGGATATACGATACAGGAATGAAGTATGAATCGGAGATCGCGGAAACGGAACTTAAAAACAAAACAAACGAACGTCACACGCAGTTCCGATGGGATTATCTCGTCAAAACCGACGAAAACGAAACGGTACTCGTAACATTTTATCCGCGCCAGATCTACGGAGAAAAATACCCCATCTGCCTTATGTTCACCGACGCATACAGCGGAACGAAAAAAAGCGGCGAAGATCTTTCTCTGCCGCTTTCATGGTCGGACATTTTAGGTATCGAGACAGAAGAACCGATCGATTTTTCCGCATTTGATTATGATTCCGTCGACAGGATAGTTCTTACCGCGTATAAATCGGGCGTCACCGTCGAATATGACAAAAGCAGCAAGTGGTTCGGGCAGATAATCGAAGGGACGAAAGAGATACGCGTGCGTCAGCGAACCGACGACCTGACTGTCGACGCCGACAGCGCTGTGTTCGCGGTTATTTTATACAGCGGCGATACGGTCGCAGTCGATTACGGTATAGGTTACGTAAACAACGTTCTGATTGACGAACCGGGGCCATACATGGAAGGCGTACAGTATCATATCTACGAGATCGATTACTTCGGCGCAAAACCCGCTATCTTCCTGACTGTTACTTCCGCGATCTTGGATTCACGCAAGGTCAATAACGAATAAGGCTTTACCGTAATTATTAAGAACTGTTATTCACGCAATTTACCGATATTTTATTAAAGCCGTTGCAAAACGGCTTTTTTCGTGTTATAATAAAATAAATTTAGTTTTTTCATTTAACAATGTAACTTTTCGCACCGTGTCAAAGGTTATATATTTGAAAATGCAGGGAAAGGAGGTACGGTATGACCGAGATCGAATTTACCGAGCGCATAGAAGAGACCAGAAAAAAGCTGTATCTTATCGCGCTTTCGATCACGAAAAACAAAGAAGACGCCGAAGACGCGTTATCCAACGCTGTGCTGAGAGCTTTGAAGAAGTACAAACGCTTCGGGCAGCTCGACAATTTTGACGGCTACATGGTCACGCTTACGGCAAATGAAGCGAAGCGCATAAGATCAGGCCGGCGTTATTACGATAACGTCTACGAGCTGTCCGACGCTTTTTACTACGATCACGCGACCGACATTGAATTCTTCGACATGATCGAACGGTCAGGCATAAACGTTAAGAGCCGCAAAATACTCGTACTCCGCTTTCTGTACGGCTATACGCTGCCCGATATCGCGAAGATACTGCAGATCTCCGAATCGGGCGCGAAAGCCGAGTATTACCGGGCATTACAGAAAATCAAAGAAACGGTGGAAAAGATATGAAAAAAACAGTTATAACAGATACAGACGAGCTCGAGATCGGAAAGCGCTTCAGATCGCTTGAATCTGCGCTTTCATACGAGCTGCCCGAAGAACATCATAAGACGTCAAAAGAACGCCCGATAGGCAAGGTGATATACGCCGTTGTGTCGGCGGCGGCGCTTTTCGCCGTCATATTCGGCATATGGTACGCCGCAGAGTACGCGAAAAACTACAAGCCGGCCGGAGTAAAACCCGCTTCGGCTTACGCCGTGACGAATTTTCCGTACGACGAACCCGCCGTCAGCGAGCAAGAGCTGGCGGAGATGACCGCGCTTTTGGAAAGCATCGCCGACGAAATAATCGAAAGCGGGCAGTACACGGCGAAGCGGTATGAAGAAAGCCGCGCGGATAAGATAGACGCCGCCGTATCGTACGGAGCGAAAATATTCCGCCCGATAATAAAAGTCCTCGACACAAAAGTGCCGAACCATAAAAACAGCGAACCGACCGTAACCGACCTCGTTTTCACTGATATCTGCAAGCGGATAATCAAAGAAAACGGCGAAGAAGACGACCTGTACGATCATTTTTACGCTCTGTATATAAAAACCTCCGACGTTTACGGCAGACCCGAAAACGCGTACGAGATCCTTCTGGGCGTGGACGGTCTCGTTGACGTGATCTACGAATGGAAACAAGATCTCGCTTCGGTGTATAAAGAATCCATTGAGAAGACCGAGCTGAAAAACGCGCAGAAAGGGGATCTGACGGAGTACCGCTGGAGCTTTCTCGTTCTGAATGAAAGCAAGACCGACACCGTCACATTTTACCCGAGACAGATATTCGGCGAGAAATATCCCGTCTGCCTCATGCTATACGACGCGTATTACGGTATAGACAAAACGACCGAAAACCTGTCTCTGCCGTCCGACTGGGACGACGTTGAAATACCCGAGACCGATCCGGTAAAGCTCGCGCTGCTTGAGATCTATAACATCGCCGAAAGATATACTGACGGCGAGGGACAGAAACACGCACTGCTCGCGTGCAAGGCGCAGTCGGAGGCTTTGGTCGCCGAACACGGCGCGGATCTGTTCAAGCCGATCATAGAGCTGCAGAAGAAGATACAGGATGAACGCGGTTATAAGTATCTGTACGAACTCGATCCCGAACACTATACCGACAACGGCGACGCCGCGATTGCCGAGATCTGTCGCAAGCTGTTTGACCAAAACGGTGAAACGGACGTACAGACTCTGTACGACAGATCGTTTCCCCGTACATCCGATACGGAAGAATATTCCAAAACGTCTGTCGACGGCCTGTTCTTTATGATCGCAGCAGCGCGTGCCGAAAACGAGTCCGCGTTTGACAAATCGCATCCGTTCTGCGCCGCGTTTTATCGGGCGTACCGCGGCGTGTGGTATTCGTCTCCTGCATGTGAAGATCTCAAAGCCGTGATATCGGAGCTGAAGATCGACAAGGTGCGCGAAACGATGCTGCTCGTTCGTACGTGTTATATGACCGAGTCCGAAATAAACGCGTTCGCGTCAAAAGTCAGAACATCGTGGGCAGGCGGCGAAGGGTTTTCGGAACTGTATCTCAAAGCGCTCGAAGGTCTGCATTATTCAAAGACGTTAATGATCATAAAAGCGTGCGGCGAATACTACGTAGACTTTATCGATAACTATAAAACAGTCGTCAAAGCGGCGAATAAGCTTAGTTTTGAAGAACTTTGCAAAGTGACCGAAAGCAGTGAGAGCATAAGAGCGTTTCTCGATAACGACCTGCATTTCAACACGTACAAAAACTATCTTTGGGGCAAGTTTGAAGAAATGTGCCGTGAAAAGCCGGGACTCGGTATGAGAAGAGAGACCGTCGTACGTCTTATGAACAGCATAAGCGACGAGATGCAGAACGACCTTATGAACGAGCTGTTCGCTTTAAGCGATTTCGACGCGTCGGTCGACGCCCTTATAGAAAAATATAAGGTTTACGCAAAAAGCGATTCTGAGTTTTACAAAACGGAAATAGATAGCATACGGATAATGAAGCGTGTAAACGGCGTTTTTGCCGGGTACGCCGACGTCGCCGTCGGCTCGGAGCTTGCGGAAAAACTCCTCTCTGCAGTATACGCTCTTCGCATAGGCGAACCCGACGGGCAGACCGGATGGCCGGAGGGTACCGCGTACGAAGTGGGATTTGAAGGCGTTACTTCCGTCACGATCGCCGGAGACGGAACGCTGCTCAACTACGATCTGATCCGGTTTGAAACCCGGAACGAAAGCGCCGGCACACTGATAGAATTGCTCTCATCTTTAAGCTACAAAACGAACGGTGAACCTGACGTGACGCCTGCCGAAACCGATCCCGTAAAGTCCCTGCTCATGCAGATAATCAAAACCGCGGAAGGATACGGCGTCGGCGATCAGAACTCGGTTTTGTTTGAATGTTCGGCAAAGATAGACGAAGCCGTCGGATACGGCGCGGACATATTCAAGCCGATCATAGAACTGCAGAAAAGCCGTCAGGAAAAACGCGGATACAAATATCTGTACGAGATCGACGGGCATAAATACAGTTCAAGTATACTTCTCGACAACGGCGACGCCGCGCTTGCCGAGATCTGCCGAAGGATATTTGAGCATAACGGCGAAGCGGGATTTTACGTAAATTTCACGGTCAGACTCGACAGGATATTTGATATAAAAAGAGAGTATACCGAGGCTTCGGTTGACGGTCTCTACGGGACTGTCGCCATGTGCATACTCACTTACAGCGAAGGTGCGGAGGCGTTCGACGCGGCGTTCCCGATCTGCAAAGCGTTTTATGAAGCGTACAGACAGGTGTGGTTTTCGTCCGACGGCTGCGTTAAAGTGATCGACGCGATGAACACGATCGGTCTTGACCCCATCTCGCAATATACTCAGCTCAATTATACTCTTTATATGACCGAGACGGAGAAAGAAGCGTTTGCCGAAAAGATACTTTCTGCAAACGGCGACACGGAGCTTGTGAAGAAATCGTTCAGCAGCATGTATTATGAACTGAGTTATTTTAAAAACCTGAGAAACTTAATAAACGCCTCCGCATCCGATCTCGACTTTTCAACGCTTGATCTTGACGGCGTGGATTCGATATGGTTTACGCCCGAAAGCCCGACGGCAAGATATAAGGGCAAATCATTTACAAAAGACGGCAAAGACTCTCAGGTGTTCAACGAGCTGCTTCAAAGCACGGCGGCGCTTCAACTGTCTCCCTTGTCAGAAATACCCGAAAGGGCGTATGCAGACGTTACGACGTACCGCATAACGCTTTACCGCGGTGAAGAAACGGTCCTTATTTACAGAGCAGATACCGAAGCGAACCTCTTCTTCATTTACAGCTATATAAACGGAAGCGGCAGCGAATCGGTTTATACGGCAAACCCCGGCAACCTGCCGCCGCTGACACAGGCGATCGAAGACGCGCAAAAATCTTACGCGGAATAAATAAAAATGATTAAGGATGAATTATGATGCGCTTTGCGCATTGATAAACTCAATTCTCCATTCTCAACTCTTAATTTCGCACCGCAAAAAAAGGACCCCGGGTGAGAAACTGCATAAAGAAGAAACAAACCCACTGTGACATCTTTCTGCGAAAGAAAGTGTCATAGCGGGTTGTTATCTTTTAATTGAAAGAAATAAGGGCTAAATTGCTCGCATTCGCTCGCAGCTAAATTGAAGTCATACGACTTCAGCTAAATTGAAAATCAGAGATTTTCAGCTAAATTAAATTCGCCGTATAGATTGCGGAGCAAATTTAGCTCGGCGGAGCCGAAGTTAGCTGAGCAAAGCTCAATTCAGCTCGCCGTGAACGGCGAATTCAGCTGTATTATTCTTCCGGCTCGAACATGTCTTTCGACAGGCCGCAGATCGGGCAGACCCAGTCTTCGGGGATGTCTTCAAACGCGGTGCCGGGGGCTATGCCGGAATCGGGGTCGCCGACTTCGGGATCGTAAACGTAACCGCACGGGCAGACGTATTTTTTCATAATATCACCTTATTTGTTGAAGTATCTCTTGAGAAGTCCTTCAAAAGCTTTGCCGTGGCGGGCTTCGTCGCGCGCCATTTCGTGAACGGTGTCGTGTATGGCGTCGAGGTTGAGCTGTTTCGCTTTCTTTGCGAGTTCGAATTTGCCCTGCGTCGCGCCGAATTCGGCTTCAACTCTTACGGCAAGGTTCTTTTCGGTCGAATCGGTGAGCTTTTCGCCGAGCAGTTCCGCGAATTTGGCGGCGTGTTCGGCTTCTTCGAAAGCGGCGGTCTTCCAGTATTCGGCGATCTCGGGATAACCCTCTCTCGCGGCGACTCTGCTCATGGCGAGATACATACCGACCTCGGTGCATTCGCCCATGAAATTGGAACGGAGGCCTTCTTTGATATCTTCGGGAGCGTCTGCGGCTATGCCGAGGATATGTTCGGCGGCCCAGACCTTTTCGGTCGTCTCTTCAAGTTCTACGAACTTTTCGCCGGGGGCTCTGCAGAGCGGGCATCTTTCGGGGCGGGTATCGCTTTCGACTATCTCGCCGCAGATCGTGCATTTCCATTTTTTCATAACAAATCTCCTTAAATTTATTTTAGTCTCTGTTTGAAAAGATATCACAAACAAAGACGTTATTCAAGTTTTATTTATTAAATTTATCTTACGTAGCTGTCAAGATTTCGCTCGCTGCAGACGATTATGACGTAATCGGCTTTGATTTCGGCCAGCTTTGCCATATCGGTACCGGTATCCCACATCGGCTGACAGTATAGAGTGTTGAAATGTTCGCAAAGCATCGGGAAAAGGTTTGCGCTGTACGAATCTCGCACGACGAGCGCGTTCGGGTACGCGGCGTTGCCGGTGACCGAGGTGAACGCGGCGGCATAAACGCTTCTGTCTATCGTATCGGGTTTTTCGGGCGCGCCGACCGCCTTGTATTTGACCGACGGCGACAGGAATTCCACGTTTTCGGTAAAGCCGGACAGCCCTGCAAACGACGACAGGTCGCCCGCCTGCACCGCCTTTTCAGTCACGGTGAACATATTGAGCGGAAAAGGCGAGACCGCTTCAAAATCCTCGCTTACCGCCGATATTACGGCGCGGTAGCCGAAATACGCGCCGAGCTCGGTCCAGTGCGTATCGGTCTGATAAAAGAGTTTGCCTATATCGGTATTCTCCCTCATCCGGCCGCGCAGATCGGCAAAGACGAGCCCTTCGACGCCGGCGAGCGCCTCCGCCGCCTGATCGAGCCGCGTACGCTCCGCACGCTTTTCTTTGTATTTATCGGAGACCGCCTCGGGATAGACGCTCAGCGGATCGGGCGCGACGAGGAATATGACCTTCGTCGCCTTGCCGGTCGCCGCTCTGATATCCGCTATATAGGATTCAAAGCCGGTCTTTATATACGAAAGTCTTCTTTCGCTGTACAGATTGCCTCCGGTATAGTCGCGCAGGGTCGGAGTGTAGTAGAGCATCGAGGTCCTGCCCACGTCCGCTTCGCTCGACGCGCCCGACACGGTCCTCACCGCGGCGATGACCGGCAGAGATACCGTCTTGCCGTTCGTTTTCGCCGTGATCTTCACGTTTTTTTCCTTATACCCCGCCGGGACTTCGGCAAAAAATCTGCCGTACGCGCTTCTGACGGTATAAGTCTCCGTTCCGTCTTCTATCGTTACCGTGCAGTTTTTCTCACATTCGCCGGCTATCAGCGCGGTGTGCGGCGTAAGCGCCACGACGGATATATTCTCCGGTACGTCGGTCCTCTCGGGCTCTTCTTCCTCCCCGAGCTTCGCTTTATACGTCTTCGCATCGTATTCTTCAAGCAGTGCGTTCAGCCGGTCTTCGCGTATGAGACACACGACCGCGGAAGCCGCAACGGCTTCAGCCGCTTTTTTGGAATACGACAGGTCGTCTTTGAAGCACACCGACGAAAACGATGCGGCGAACATGGGCCGAAACAGCTGCAGCTCATATTTGTCGTACGACTCGACGAGCACGCACGACGAACCGAGAAAGTCGTTGTATTCGTCTTTTAACGCGCTGATGTTCAACCCCGACTGCGTTTTCATGGTATACATCGATTCAAACGCCGAAATATCGTAGTACACGTTTTTGTTCTTTATGACTCTCTCGAGTCTTACCTTCTGCGCAAGGTTCCTGCCGTCGGAAACGCCGGTGACGACCTCTCCCGGATCGAGCCGGTTCATCCTTCTGCCGAGCTGTTCCGGCAGTTTCGATACGATATACTCAAACGCCGAGAACGCCCCGTATTCGTTTAACGCGTTATCCGTGTTGTGAAACGGGTCGTATACGGCGCCGGCCAGGACCTCGCCGAGCATGAAATAGTCGTAAAATCCGTTTTCTTTTAAATACGCGCCGAGTTTTTCCGCCCGCGAGACCGAATCCGGATCACCGAACGGCAGCGCGTCTTTCAGCACGCTCTGACTGTTCGGCACGACGAAAACTAGGTATTCCGCTCCGTCGAGCGCGTGCGCTTCTTTGCGCGACAGAAGCTGTTCGAGTATTGCTTTTTTCTCCTCGGCGGAAAAATCGAGCCTACCCTCCGCGTCGGCTACGTAGTCGAACGGCTCCTTATCTGTCGGGAACAGTCTGTCGCCGTCGCCGGCGACGCCGTTAAAAGACACCCTGCCCGTAAATTTATACTTTATCTTTGCGAATATCTCGGACAGCTTATAGTCGGAAAGCTCCGATTCGGCGCGTAAAAACGCCTGCACGCCCGATATCTCGCCCTCATATTCGGACGAGATCACTGCGACGGCGGTAAAATGGAACGCCAAAAGCGCCGCGGCGAGCGCCGCGAGAACGATTACCGTTATTTTTACCGCCGGTTTTTTCATGGCTTTTCCTTTCGTCCGTTTACCGCGGCGGGAAGCCCCTGCATATTCCCGCGCCGCGAGCCGCTTAATTCAGTCCCACGAGATTTCTCTCGACGAATTCGTAAATGATATAGTCGGGTTTTATTTCTTCGTAAAGCTCGAGCTCCTCCGAATACTCCCACATCGTACTGAAACGGCTGTAAGAGAATTTTTCGGCTAAAAACGACATAAGATTCGTCGAAAAGCTGTCGCGGTACATTATCATCGTCGGCAGGCCTTCTTTATCGATCCGGAATTCGTGCATGTCTGAAAACCATGCGTTTGCGAAGTTCATCGAGTGGTCTTTGACTATACCGCTCTGCAAACCTTTCTTTGCTCTGACGTAAACGCCGTGTTCTTTTACCGAATTGAGGTCTATACCGAGAAAGTTGACCATATCGCCGCCGTCGGCGTCGAGCGTATAGACGTCGAACGCGTCGAGCGGGTCGGGCGCGGCAGCCGGAAACCTCTTCGAGATATGATTCATTATCTGCGCGTATGCGTAATACGCCCCGAGCTCGTTCCAATGCGTGTCGGTCTTGTTGTAGAGACGGTACGGCGCCGTCTTTTTTGCTTGCAGCAGCGGCGTCTTGAGATCTATGAATCGGACGTAATCCGTATCGGAAAACGCTGCAAGCAGCTGATCGAGCTTCGACTCTTCGCTGACTCTTTCGTTTAAAAGATATCCGGGCGCCGTTTCGGGATATACCGTAAGGTGGTTCGGCGCGACGACGTATATGATCTCCGTATCAGGCGATACGGCGTGTATCCGCTCGGCTTTGGCTTTCATATAGCCGAGGTAGCCGTCGACCGTATCCTGACTCATTCTGTTCGTGCCGAGATAATCGGGCAGTGTTTCGGCGTAGTGCAGATGCCCGTCGAGCCCGACGACGACCTGTTTGTAACCGCTGCCGTCGTATACCGCCGTGACGGTGACCGCGCCGCTTTCGGCTTTGCCGTCGCCTTCGGCGCATACCGTAAGCTCCGTGCGTAAGTCGCTGACCGTCACTTCAATGCAGAAATCTCCGTCTTCGGAGTATGCGGAGCAGACTCCGTCGCCGCCGTAGACCGTGACGGTACAGTTTTTCTCGCAGCTGCCGAAGATCACGTATTTGTCCGCGTCTGAAAACGCGGAGGCTTTTATGACCGGCTCAGCCGTCTTCTCTTTGTCGCCGCCCGCGCTCTTCTGCTGCGCGGGCAGTCTGTAAAGCTCGCTTTCATAAATAAGGAAGACCGCCGCGTCCGGTTTCGCCGCCCGTATCACGGCTTCGTCGGCTTCGGTGCGCGTCGTGTAAACGCAGAGCGAGCAGGCTGACGAAAAGAATTTACGGCTCGCCTCTGCCGCGCCGGTATCGAGAACGAGAAGAGACGGATATCCGTGACCGCCGGTACGCGACGCCTCGGGCAGTCTCGTCGCAGACGTGCTGTCAAAGCCGAACTCCGCATCCTCGTAAGATATCTGCTTTTCTTCAAACGTGTACGTCTTGTTGCTGACCGTTATACCCGTTTCGTTGCGGTATTCGCGCGTGAGCGGGTAACTGTTGTCTTCCGAATACGCGACTTCGTAATCGCCGAGCTCCGCTTTTTTCATATCAAGCGAAAATACGGCGTTCAGCTTATCGCATACGGCGTTATAAAGATAAAAACCTCCTACGTCGTTCAGACGGTCGGCGCAGGTGTGAAAAAGCAGATTTTCATCTTTTAATTTTGAAAATTCCGCGGTAAGATCGAGGCTGATAAGACCTTTTGCGCCGACAGCCCGTACGAGCGACGAGAACTTGCCCGTTTCGGCTTTTTTGCTTTTTACATTATCCGGCAGTTTGTTTTCATATACCGACATTTTCGACGGTATGAATACGAAAAGGCATTCGCAGTTTTCAAGTTTCAGCCTATCCGCCGCGTTCGACATGGCCTCGACGGTATTTTCAAGCGCGGTCTGCGTATAAAAAGTCTTACCGGTAAAGTCGCCGTATTCGTCGGTCTTGTCGCTTTTCGCGCGGAACAGAAAACCCTCCGAACCGACTATTATTTCGGATACGCCGTCGTAGTCTGCCGGCGTTTTGCCGCTGTTTTTCGTATATACCGGCGCCGCCGCGGCGAGCACGGCGAAGACGAACGCGCAGAAAAGGCATACCGCCGCCGTTATCTTATATCTTAAGTCCATTGCTGTCTCCGTTATCGTATTGATAACATTATACCATATTTTTTTCAATTTTCAATAAGTGAAAGCAAAATCATTTTGTTTTATGTACGGATTTTATAAAAAATCGGCCGCCGCTCTTTTGATTTTTCCAAAAACTTCACAAACGGTATTGAAATTTTCATAAATATATGTTAGAATATCGACAGATAAAAACATCTTGAATAAAAAGGAGAAAACCCATGAACGAAAGATACGAATCCGCAAAACAGATCTACGCAAAACTCGGTATCGATACCGAAGCCGTGATCGAAAAACTGAAAACGATACCCGTCGCGCTTCACTGCTGGCAGGGCGACGACGTAACCGGCTTCGACCATGACGGCCCGCTGACCGGCGGCATCCAGACGACCGGCAACTACCCCGGCAAGGCGAGAACGCCCGAAGAGCTTATGGCCGATATCGACAAGGTGATATCCCTTTGCCCCGGCAAACTTAAACTGAACCTTCACGCCTGCTACGCGATATTTGAACCGGGTCAGTTCGTCGACCGCGACAAAATAGAACCGAAACATTTTGAAAAATGGGTAAAATTCGCGAAAGAAAGAGGCATGGGCATAGACTTCAACCCGACTTTCTTCTCTCACCCGAAGGTAAAAGACGGTCTTTCGCTCACCTCCCCCGATGAAGAAACGAGAAAATTCTGGGTAGAGCACGGCAAAGCCTGCATCCGCATATCCGAATATTTCGCGCGTGAAACGGGCGTCCCCTGCGTTATGAACATCTGGATCGGCGACGGCTTCAAGGACGTTCCCGCCGACAGGATCGGTCCGAGACTCAGATATAAACAGTCGATCGAAGAGATCATTGCCGAGCCGCACGATCCGAAGCTCGTAAAACCGTGCGTAGAATCGAAGGTTTTCGGTATAGGCGTCGAATCGTACACCGCCGGCTCCGCCGAATTCACACTGACGTTCGCCGCAACGCATGAAGGCGTTCTGCCGCTGATGGACAACGGTCACTATCATCCGACCGAGGTCGTCTCCGACAAGATACCGGCTCTGCTCGTATACTTCCCCGAGATAGCTCT
>JAEEGL015254820.1_pt1 | contig 31233 bp, 27 predicted proteins | sample 9134231 | NCBI WGS metagenome assembly JAEEGL01 (sample SAMN16246548, study PRJNA631951) | gut metagenome | biome: gut microbiome; feature: rumen; material: fiber-attached | host: Bos | place: Iran: Karaj | collected 2018-10
GCTCTTTTATATACAAATATATAATTACTTATATATTATACCAGTTATTTTCCATATCTGGCAATGAAATCGTCTTCCGAGATAATCTCGATGCCCAATTCCTTTGCCTTGGCATTTTTGCCACTGGTACTTGATATATCATTGTTTACCAGCGCTGTTGTCTTAGCACTTACGGATCCGGCTACCTTGCCGCCTCTTTTTTCCACCGATGCCTTGAACTCGTCTCTGTTCTTATACTCGTGAACAGATCCGGTTATTACGAAAGTAAGCCCTTCAAGTGAGTTGTCAGCAGGAGCAGAGTCCTTTACCTCGGGGAAGTTCAGTTCGCCTATCAGCTCCTTAAGCTCATCATATTTTTCGGGTTCAACCCTTGTGATATGGTCTGCCCAGCTTACGATATTCTGAGCCTTTTCATCCCCTATTCCTTCTATGGAACAAAGGGTATCAGTTGCCTTGCTTGCGCCCTCGGGTTCTGGCACAGACTCAACGAATTTAAGGAACTCGTTGATGTCGCTATTCCAATATTTGGAAAGTTTCTTCGACAGATCATTTCCCAGCAATGGAATGTTTAAACTGTACAAAAATTTCTGTACAGTAGTGTTTCTGGCATTCTCTATGGCTGTGAGCATGTTGTCTACCGACTTTATCTCCCAACCCGGCTGGTTTTCAAGACAAGGACCGGTTCCGTTCTTTTTGTGTATTCCGGCTTCATCTCCCTGATTCTTGAGCCTGAAAATATCAAGAACATTCTCTATGTAGCCCTCTTTCAATAAGAAGGCCAACTTTTTCTCAGACAAGCCCTTTACGTCCAGGCCGTCTTTTCCCAGAGCGTTCATCATTTTTCCGATCTGCTGTGCGGGACATCCTTCATGGTTTGTACAATGCAATGTCAGAATCCCGTTCTTCTGAATGATCTCTGTCTTTCCTCCGCATACCGGACATTTGTCCGGTATTTCAATTATTTTCTTCATTCTCATACCTCCAATGATATCCGCCAGCTGTATGATGTCCTATGGTTCCTCCGTGAGCATAGTCCTTACATGCTTGACAAATAGTTGTTTTATGTATTCCTGTTATATTTGAAGCTTCTTGCAAATTATTATAAATTTGCCCCGTTTCAACACATACAACACGTTTTCTATCTCTATGTTCCCATAGATGTTTTCCACGGTTTCCATAACAGCAATTTTCTTTGGATGTCATCCATTCCAGATTAGTTAACGCATTATTACTCTTATCTTCATCTTTGTGATTTACTTCAAACTTATCCATGTTAGGAATAGGATTAAAAGTGCTTAACACTAAACGATGAACCAATCGAAATATTCTATGATTGGGCTTATTACATAATCCTACTTGATAATATCCTGTTTTGTGATTGGGTGTTGATTTAACTATTCTTGGAGGACTACATCTGTTAATCCTTCTAATTCGTCCTAAGTTACTAACCTCATATTTAGGAGCTTCTAAAATTGTTTTCCATATTTCATGTGTCTTCTTCATCTTTCAAACCCTCAAATATTTCAGGAATAATCATATTAGATAAATATACCTGAATTTTTTGCCCAACATAAGGTGTCCCTAATTTTGACCTCATAATACTCAAATTATGAAGCGATGCCCTTGATACGTTGCTGCCAAGTCCAAGGCGAACTGTATCAAATACTGCTACGGGCGTAATGATGCCGGTCTTCCCGACTGACCATTCGATATCTCTTAAGGTGGTCTCTTTAGTCTCGTCCGGCCACTTAAGCGCAAGAGAATGTCTGTAGTGATGTCCGGTATAGCCAAGAGACATGCCGTATTCCATATCATTAAATGATATTACCAGGCCGTCTGTCGGGTATTTAAGATTCTGAATATCGTCTTTCCACTCTTCTATCTTTTTCAAGATATCGGATGTGTCAGCATATTCATGATCTACAACATCAAAACCCAAGGTCTCAAGCCAGTCAAGCCTGTCTCCCTGATATTTAAGGTCATACAAAACCGCCTCAGAATCTCCGATCAGTGTCTTTGTGTCCGGTGTTACCAGCTCAAATGCCTTGAAGATAATCTTTCTTTTTGACGACTCTTTAGCGTCCAGCATCTGAATGGTTGCTGCCGCAAGATTTCTCGGATTTTCATATTCTCCGCCAGCCTCTGCATTTACCCTTTCAAACTCCTCGAAGGTCATCATAGACTCTCCTCTTAATACCAAGTGATCCTTATATTCGATTCCCTTAGGGATACCTTCAAAGAACATGGCATTATGAGTAACATCACTACCCTCGATACCGTTTCCTCTAGTAACTGCCGATGTAAGCTTGCCGTTATCATATGTAAGCACTGTTGTGAGACCGTCCAGTTTCCAGCTCATGCATGCCTGCCTGTCACCAAGCCAGTTGATAAGATCCTCGCGATCCTTATACTTAACCTTGTCGAGTGACAATGCCGGGATCTCGTGCTTTACAACCTTAAGATTGTCTACCTTGACGGCTCTTGCGCCCACATTTACAGTTGGGCTACCCGGAAGAATTTCTCCCGATTCAGCCTCCATGTTTTTCAATATGGCGAGTTTTCTGTCAAATTCAAGATCCGACATAATTGCTACACCTGTATTGTAATACGCCTCTGAAGCTTTAATAAGCTCCTGTGTCAATTCTTCCTGTGTATTCTTGACGATTTTTTCTATTTTATTCATGTTTTTTCCCTTCTTCCTTTTGAAATAGAAAAAGAGCCAAAATAATAATTTCAGCTCTTTTTGTTTTTTTGAACATCTATTTATATTATACCGAAATTAATGCGTATAATCACAAATTGTTTAACCAGCCTGCTGCGCATAATCATCATTACTATCTGAAGCCGTCTCCGGTAGCGTGAGCTCTGCTTCTCCATTCTGCACAGCTTCAAAAATATAGTTGAAAATATCCGGATTTTTTCTTAAATATTCCACCGCTTTAGTCATTCCCTGGAACTTGTTGTCTCCGATAACAAACCACGGTCCGGATTTACTTGCAAGCCCTCTGTCCACAGCAACATTCAAAAGATCCGTATATTTGTCAATACCTTCTCCAAAAAGGATATTGAACTCTGTCTCTCTGAATGGCGGGGCAACCTTATTCTTTACAACCTTAACTCGAACACGGTTGCCATAGCATGCTCCGTCTTTTTTAAGCGATTCGATGCGTCTTACGTCAAGTCTTACTGACGAGTAGAACTTAAGGGCACGTCCGCCGGTTGTTGTCTCCGGATTCCCAAACATGATCCCGACTTTTTCTCTCAACTGATTAATAAAGATTACAATACAGCCACTTGAGGATATTGCAGCAGTAAGTTTTCTTAATGCCTGCGACATAAGACGTGCCTGGAGTCCGACATGTGCATCACCCATATCTCCATCGATTTCAGCTTTGGGAACAAGCGCCGCAACAGAATCCACTACTACAATATCTACTGCTCCGGATCTTACCATTGTCTCCGCTATCTCAAGTGCCTGCTCTCCATTATCCGGCTGTGATACATAAAGATCTCCGATATCTACTCCGATATTTCCTGCATATGTGGGATCCAAAGCATGTTCTGCATCAATAAATCCTGCTATTCCGCCGTTTCTCTGAACTTCAGCGATGCAATGCAGCGCCAAGGTTGTCTTTCCGGATGATTCGGGTCCAAATATCTCAATGATACGACCTCTCGGAAGGCCTCCTACTCCTAAGGCTTCATCAAGGCTTATGCTTCCGGTTGAAACAGCATCTACCTGAAAGATCTTTTCTGCATCTCCCAGTCTCATTATTGCTCCGTTACCATACTGCTTTTCGATCTGTCCGATTGCTGCCTGCAACGCCATTCTTTTTGCATTTTTTGTATCATTTACATCATTTACATTCTGCGTGTTGTTAATATCTTTTTCTTCATTCGTTTTTCTTCCCATATTTTTCCCTTTCTTCTTTAATTTACAGGGCTCTCAAACTCGTGACTGCGCCATGCTTGTAAAAGTATTAGACCTATCATAATTTACAGGGTTTTCAAACTTAATTTACCCGACTCTCAAAATTGTTTTACGGTGTTTGTGAACCAGTCATCTATAATCTTTTTTACGTCGCTTGCCTCGTAGACATTAGCATCTTCCGCTTTCCAATCCTTACGGAAAGCACCATATCCAATAATATCATTACACAAGGCATATTTAGGAGATATTATTGTGAATGTATATTCTCCGAACTTTATTTTGTCACCAACTTCTACATTCGCAAGATTAGAGATTTGCAAAGCAGGACGAATGGCATAGACACTATGAACTATATTATTAACACAGTTTATATAGCGAACCTCATACGCCTCTGCCTTTTCATAATTCCATACTCCAGGTGAGCGAAGCCACCACGATTCCCTTAACAAAGGAATATTGTCCTTATATTCTTTGAATTCATTGACAGACAACAATGTTGCTCCTGTTATCTCAGTATCTTTAAGAGATACTATCGTTCTTGTTCTCATTATTTCTCCTTTCTATAATTTACAGGGTTCTCAAACTTGCACTCCGAGCTGGTAGATGTACTATTCGTTTTACACCTATCGTAATTTACAGGGTTCTCAAACCGACCTACTCGGTAAATAACCAAATCCTGAGTTTTACACCTATCGTAATTTACAGGGTTCTCAAACTAAGACGTATATACTTTTTTAGTGTATTCCGTTTTACACCTATCGTAATTTACAGGGTTCTCAAACATCTTGTATGGAGCTGGTGCAATGATGCGTGTTTTACACCTATCGTAATTTACAGGGTTCTCAAACTATTTGCTTACGGTTATTTTGAAACCACCCGTTTTACACCTATCGTAATTTACAGGGTTCTCAAACACGATTGCGTGCATTATCACAAAAAACGACAGTTTTACACCTATCGTAATTTACAGAGTTCTCAAACACATCTGCCGGCTTTGGGATTAATGCGCATGGTTTTCCACTTATTGTAATTTACAGGGTTCTCAAACTTGCTGATATTTAAGTTGCCCCTCACGAACGTTTTCCACTTATTGTAATTTACAGGGTTCTCAAACCTCAAAATCGAAATTATCACCGAACCTTAACTACTTGGTAGTAGCGTAAATTACAATTGAAATAAACAAAAAAACAATTTAAACAGAAAATAGCGGGTCTTAAAAAATAAAACCCGCTATGAATTTTTCTGATAGAATTAGAACGGAAGCTCGTCATCAATTCCTGCCGGAATATTAAGGAATGCATCCTCTACAGCTGCCATGTTCTGATTGTATCCGCCGGCATTTCCACCTGCGTTACCAGTATTTCCAGCATTGTTTCCGCCGTTGCCAGCGCCTGACTTGCTCTCTACAAACTCGTGTCTTTCTACTACTACGTCTGTAGTGTAGACCTTCTGACCTTCTTTGTTTGTGTAAGATCCGGTCTGGATCCTGCCCTCAACTGCGATCTTTGTGCCCTTCTTAAGATACTTCTCAGCAAACTCGCCGTTCTTTCCGAAGGCTACACAGTTGATGAAATCTGCTGTCTGCTCATTGCCACCTGAAGAAGTTGTGTTCTTGCTTCTCTGTCTGTCTATTGCAAGAGTGTATCTTGCGATAGCCATTGCATTGTCTCCCTGAGTATATCTTGTCTCAGGATCTCTTGTCAGTCTTCCCATGAGGATTACTTTGTTCATTATTTTCTCCTTTTCCGCTTCATCTGAAGCTAAATCCACGCCTACTTTGTGTTATTTTTGAAAAATAGATAAGAAAATAAATCGGCGGACATCTATTTTCTCTTTGACTATGGTTATATTATAACATAATTATAATTAAAAGTCAACTATAATTATTTTATAATTTCCATTTTTAAAAAACAAAAAAACACAAAAAGGAGAAAGTCGGCTCATCCGATCATCTGCGCTTTTTGTGCTCTCGATTTTTGATAAATATATTATATCCGATTATTTTGTTTTTTGTTTTTATTTTTCACTTTTTCTTTCTTGTTTTTCTTTTTTCCTTCTTTTCTTTTCCTTTATCGCTTTGCTTATCTGCTGAAAAATATTGTTGAGACAGGCGATCATTTTCTAATATCTTTATTGTTTTTTGAATATCTCTGGCTGTTTTTTCTGTTATCCATGCCCTGCTCTGTTTTTTCTGATATCTTTGTAATATTTCTGCAAATGGCTCCTTTGTGAGGATGTCTTTTCCATTGCACAAAGATATTTTTGTACAGCTTATAATCTCTGTTGTTTTTATCCCCTTATATGTTTCTCCCGGAGTTATGCAGTGATCTTCTGCTGCAACAACAAAATCCAAATTAACGTATTCAATGTTTTTTCCATCTAATTCTACTATGTTTATAAATTTGCTCATGTTTTGTTTCCTCCTAAAAATAATTTATTTTTTTATTTCTTAACTTTAAATTTTATAGTTTTCTTGACCCCGGATACCGTTTCAACATTTATTTCATATTTTCCAGGTCCGGTATTAAAATTGCTGCCGTCATATTTTATACTGTATTTATAGGTATCCTTTTTTATATTCCCTCCGATCACTATTGTGGCCGGCTCGCTTGTCAGTACTGTTATCTTATTTCCAAACTTGCAGATCTTTTTCTTGTTTTTGTTTGTTTTTAACCCTTCTATTCTTATTTCCACATTCGGATTTGGCAGCCATTCTTTATCAGTACTCGCTGATACTGCATACAGATATTTATCCTGGAGGTTATTTAATATATTTTGTGTATATATTACTGTATGATCATCTCCTTCAGAAACAGCTCCGTTTGTTCTTACAACCGCAAATGGCAATGTAAATCTGTATTCCAGATTTATGTCTGGCATATTGCTTTCTATCGGATTAGACAAAAAGAACGCGTTTTCGGTTACTCCTATCTGGATCAGCTTTGTGTCAGACAATTGCCCTGCTATTTCTTTTTGATTGCCGCTTATTGTTTCATATAATGCATACACATATCCTTCATCAGATTCTTCTCTCCGGGATTTTTCGACTATGGTTTGCATTTTTCCAATTTCCCAGTCGCTATACTGCTCTTTTATCTTTTCTTCGTTTTTCAATTTCTTCGAAATTTTTTCATATTCTTCTTCCGACAAAACAGTTCTTATCGACATCGTTATATCGTCTTTATTTTTGATATTTATATTATATCGTGTACCACATCCGGATAACATAAGTGATAACACTAATCCAATTAATTTTATTTTTTTTGTTTTTTTATAGCTTCGCATTATAATGCAACCTCTTTCCATATATCTGCTATATCAAGTTTTGATATTTCAAGATCTCTTTCTATATATTCTTTTTCCAGGTCAGCTTCTCCTAATATAAGGTCTTCTAACTGATTCGTAGCAAAACACCATCGATATGCTGCCAAAGTAAATGATATTTTCGAATAATCCGGATGTTTTAGTTTTTTGAAATCTTTCGTACAAAGCATTGCAAGCTTACATATCTTTTCTTCAGTATTTTTATCCTCCATTATATACATAAGCCCCCATATATTCGGAGTATCTATAACTTGAAGATTATATGCTTTTGCTACTTTTTTTATTGATTCCTCACACGGATGTATCATTACCGCATTTTTTTCAGTTTTTCCCGGAATATCCACCGGAATATATCCCAAACTCCATATCTTTATTGCCGTATTTTTATCCATTGTTTTTCATTCCCCAAAAAACAAATTTACTTACTTCGAAGAGCGAAGTAGTTGAAGCGCAATCTCTTTCTTTGCATCTATTTTTCTGATTTTTCTGATCATACTGCAGAAGACACTTTATCAAACATTATTATTTGATAAAGTGTCCTCAAACTATGATCAGTATCTTTTGTTTTCTTTTACTTGCCGTATTTTACTTTGAACTGGTATGTTGACCATGTATTTTCCGGTGTCATGATAACGTAATATGTCTTACCCTTCTTAACCTTGAATGAGGTTGAGAAATTTTCGTCCAACTCCTTGATATTCGACAAAATAGATACCGATCCTTTCTGTTTTACTGACATGCCCAGTTTTGCCGGAACGCTGCCGTAATAAAGAGCTCCTTTTTCTGAAATACATCCTGCGATCTTGACTGTTCCGTTTTTGGTTGCCTTAAATGCATAAACGTCCTTATCTTTGTCATCGATACAAGATTTTGTATAGACTTTTCCAATCTTAATCTTTTCTGCAGTTTTCTCGGTATCGCCGGCATCACTTGTTCCGTTTACAGAGAAAGAATATTCAAAGGGTTTAATACTCATATAACTAAATGAGTCAGCAATCTTTATATAATATGTTGAATTTTTATCAACTCTGAACCAATCCGATGTTCCTTTGTCACATTTCCCAATTATCGCGTTATCAAGATCACTGGTATTTTTATAAATTCTTACAGAATCCCAGCCGCCGTATGCCAGATCATTTATACGGATAAGGTTATTTTTGCCGGTATTGATTTTATACCAATCTGTATCATTTTTCGAATACACAGTTCCGCTTATAGTGTCGCCAAGATTGACTTTTGTAGCATCCTCTACCGCTCCGGAAACATCGTTATACTCGCCGATACTTAAGCTATATATGTAGTCTTCCGGCTCATAATAACTTTGTATCGCAAGATAGCTGTATGCCGACAACCTGTAAGTTACACCCTTATACACATCATTGTAATTCTGTTGTCCCATAGAAACCCAGTTGTTGTTTTCTTTTTTAAACAACTCCCATTTCCCATACTTGGCAACGTCTACAATGTTTATCAGTGCATTGTGATCCGGTATAAACTCAAACCAACCTCTTTCCTTTTCTGTATTTGCTGAGCTGATTGTTCCGACAGTAAAAATATCTATCGTTGTTGCATCTGCAGCTTCTACCTGAGCCGAAGATACCTCAGCAGCATACACTGTTGAAATATTGCTTGCTGTTCCCGGGCCTGCCGAAAATACCATAGCAGCTGCTAACATAAGTGTTACGATCTTTTTCTTCATATCATTCTCCCTTTCTCCTAAGATGCTTTCCTGTTTTGCTTCTTATTGATCAAACCATCTCCAACCTGCTCTTTTATCAAAGAATAGTTTTCGCAGTTAAGATAGTCATCTTCCCTTACCTCATAAACTATATCCGCATCATATTCGTAATGCCTGTACAGTTCTATGATCCTCTGCAAATCTCTGTCTTTTGCAGATGAAAACGGAACTCCGTGTCCCTTTTTCTTGCCATATCCATCTCCGTAGTCTGTTGCGTTACACATGTGTACATGAGCGCATACCCCAGCATTGAACTTGAATGCTTCCCCAAGACTTATCCCGTCCTCGTTTGCTTCTACCATCAAGGCATGGCATGTATCCAAGCAGGTTTTTACATTTGTTGTTCCGATATCTTTCACAAACTGAACATTTTCATAGTCCCATACTCTTCCAATAGAACCACCGGTGGTGTTTTCTATACAAAACACCAAAGATTTTTCCTGTGCTGCAAGCATTCGGAGTATAAGAACAGCATCCTCATACTTCATGTTGTTATCGTCGTCCAGGTTCGGCATATAATGACAAACAATATGAAGATCCTCCCGCAATCCCTTTCCGGCTTCCGAAGTCCTTAATGTTGTAAGCATATACACAAGATCGATAAGTGTCTTAAACCCTTTTCGGGTTGTAATGGAAAACTGCTCCGCCTCGCTTATAATCGGCATATGTATAGCCTGTATCATTTTTAGTTGCTCTGCCGGAAGTTTTTTATTCATTTCACTGATGGGCGATGACGTAACAAGTTGTATCTCAATTCCATCCGCCCCTCTATTTATCTTATCCTGGATATTTTTTTCATTCCAAATGGATTTTGCGCCGTACTTCATAAAAATATCACCCTGCAACTTTCTGCAGAGCCTCAAGTACTCTATCTGCCTGGAACGGCTTTACGATAAAGTCCTTTGCTCCGCTTTTGATCGCCTCTAAAACCATAGCCTGCTGTCCCATTGCAGAACACATAACAACATTTGCGCTGGCGTCTGCCGCCTTGATGTTCTTAAGACCTTCTATTCCATCACACTCCGGCATTGTGATATCCATTGTCACGATATCCGGCTTAAGTTCCTTATATTTTTCAAGGGCCTCGTTACCATTTCCAGCCTCTCCGACAACATCGTAGCCGTTTTTGGTCAGGATGTCTTTTAACATCATTCTCATAAATGCTGCGTCGTCTGTTATCAGCACTGTCTTTCCCATATCTATTTCCTTTCATTTTTTATACTTTTTATACTTTTTTTATTTTTTTATACTTTTTATACTTTTATTTTTTGTTCGACATTATGTTCGAAAATTTGCCGCCGTCTATTCCTTCTATTTTTTCTTCTTTTATTCCTTTCTTTTTCTTTTTTATTCTTTCAGAAAAATAAAGAAATACAGAAAATATATTCGGTTTTATTCCGACAATATGGTTTTTATATTATATCTGCATTTCTTTTTCTTTTCCTTTTTATTTCTTTTTTATTTCTATGATATTTTCCTGTATTATTACTTCCAAATTTATACCCCTTCTATTTTTCGGATCTCTTCTTCTTCGCCGTCTATACTTGTCACATATATATTCACATAGTCTCCGGCCACAGCTTCTACAAATTCTTTCTGAAAGTCATAACAGAACACACTATATTCCGTTTCACTCACATCGTCCGCTGCCGCCTGCAAAAATTTATAAAGACGACCTATATCCGCTATACAGAAAAGGAACGCATATTCGATTATTTTTTTATTTATCCTAATTTCTTCTCTTATTCTTTCTCTTATTCCTTCTCTTATTCCTTCATCGCTTATTATCTCTTCTTTTATTCCGTCGCATACTATCGGCAATCTTTCCGTTCTTTTATCGTACCCCTTCAAGTACAATTCCTTCATTTTGTCTTTCCATCCGGATATCGTCATTATTCTTAACAACTTCCGTCCGTTCGGATTATATGGCAGGTAATACATCTCTTTATAGGCAACACTCATGATCGATATCTTATGTTTTTTATTTTCTATATCTTCATATATCTCTCTCAGTATATCTTCACCCTTATAAAACACTATGCACTTATCTATATCTTTCCGAACATCTTTTCTTCTTTTTTCTGTTACAATCTTACTCGTCATGTATCCGAACTGGTTCTCGATTATTTCCGACCACCAGATACGATCATTACCTGTATCGTATATGATGTAGTCATCCGACTCACAGGTCAGTAATCCACATGCACCTGTATTGATTATTCTCGGTTGTTTCTTTTTGATTTGTTTGGGGATGTTCAAATTATTTATATCACCATCTTCTCGGATCTCTTCTTTACTATTATTACTTCGACTTCTCTCTCCTTCCTGTTTTCGTATCATTTCCTTTTGACCTTCGGATAACTTCCACTCATCATTATCGTTTCTCAGTTCTATCACTGAATAATAATAACTACCTTTATCCGATATCTTCTCGTTCTGAATTATGTCCGCTTTATCTTCACACGTCGTTCCGATATCCGCTGCGTACATCATCATACCTATTTCTGTAAGCGCATTTATTCTTTCTATACGATCTTTTCTTCCGCTATTTTGTTCGGAAATTATTCCTACGGTTCGATAATAATCAATCATCTGTTCGGTAAAATATTTCTCATAATCTTTCTTTTTATTTTCAAAGTCCGTCAATCGATATACCTTCTTTCCGGTACTACGACTTCTTTCGACATACTCTTCATCCATCAGGCGCTTTAACGTCCGACTACTCATATCTTTTCTCATAATATCTTCCCAACTTTCAAAACCGTCATAACATACAGCTCCGAATGTGAGAAGGCATATCATTATTTCCCGTCGTATACCTTCACCAAATCGAGGTCTTTTTGTTTTCCATTCTGTCATATTTTTTCTCCAAAAATATAAAATGTGATACATGAAAATGTATCATCTCGGACGAACCCCTTAAGTCCGTTTCCGGACACGGAGTTCTACTTCCGTCCGATTTTTTTGTGTAAATTCAGCAAAATCAAGGGTTTTGAACGATTTTGTTGGTGCATTTTAGGTCTTATTAAAATTGGTGCAAAAGGACTAACAAAATCAATGATTTTTATAAGCTTTTGCACCAACAAAAACATTTGTTTTGTCTATATTTTGAATAAAAATATATCCATTTTTGAACCAACTATAACTTATGCCGGATACCTTTCTATGTCATAAATATCCGTTACGAGTTCGAATTTGGGACAGTGAATTATATCATTGCTTTTTAATACCACGGCAATAAAAGGCAATGTCAAATTCTCCTTGCGGAGCTTTTTAACAATGGATTCAGTCTTGAACCCGGAAGAGAAGATAAACATTGTCATAAGATCATCGTTTTTAGAGTCCTTATACTTCATCTCTTCCATCTTGATTTTAGGCCATTCAGTCTGCGGATTTATATGGATAGTGTTATATGTAACATCATTTGATGAGAAGTAAATCCCGGTTCCGTCTCTCTTAACATAGATAGACTCCAGCGCATCCTTACCATCTCCGTTTTCTTTTATGCAGGCCATTGCTATATGCATAGCCTCCAGGCAATTTCTCTTAACATCGGATACTGTTTTTAAGAGCCGGCCGCCATACTGAATAAGACTATCTTTTGTATCATACGTAATAATTCCCATCTTTTTTAAGCTGTAAAGCACTCTTTCTGCTTTATCCGGGCTGTGTACTCCGTAGATATTCATTAAAATATCCTCACTTAATGGATATGATAATGTTTCTACTTTTTGAATAAGGTCATAATAACCCAGCTGCTCTACTGACATACTGTCCTTTGGATTTCTCATAATTGTTCTCCCTTCTTTTTATCTTTGATAAATCCATTAAAATACTAAAAAAGTCCTCATAAATATCTAAAAAGTCCTCATAAGCTATCACTCAATTTATCTTGACATCAAAAAGTCCTTATAAATACTCAAAAAGTCCTCGTAAATTTTCAAAAAAGTCCTCGCAAACACTAAAAAGTCCTTATAAATTTCAGACAAACTCTTTATCAATACCCATCTCTGCTCTGATTCTATGTGCATCACTATCAGTTCTGAATAATAACGCCTCTCTTTCAGATGCCTGGATCTTGATTTTTATTTTGTCTTTACCACCAAGCAAGAACATTCCGTTTCCGACCTTAAACTGCAAAATTTCTTCTTTATCCTTGTCAGATATCTTTAAGGTCTTTTGTATAAGATCTGCTGCTTCCTGTTTAAGACCGAGGATAAGGTTTATTTCCGAGTTATTTAATATAGCTCGACCTACACCTTCTTCATCTCTTAAGAAGTCTTTTATTTCCTGAGTGGCAATAACTGTTGCTCCGGAATAACCACGCACCAGACGAACTGCGTTTTCGATCTGACCGGCACAATCCTTTCTTTGTAATACAGACCAAACCTCATCCATAATGATGCTGTCTCGGGAAAGTTTATTCTCTCGTACAGCGCCGTATGTAATATCAAATGCAAGATATACCATCGGAGCGATCATTTTCTCTCCAATATCATCTTCATTTATATCAAAGACAATAAACCGGTTAGATAGGTTTATATTGGTTTGGCCATTAAGTTGCGAATAGCTGCCGTTGATATAAACTTGTAATGCATCCAAAAGATCTTCATTTATCAGTCTTCGTCTATCAGGTTCTTTTTTATATTCTTCTTCATTGTATTCGACTATTTTATCGTAAAGATCCTTTATAACAGGCATATCTTTTAATGTGCCGGAACCATCCTCTTTATATATTGACTTGATATCTTCAGTTATGCCTTTGTCAATATATACTGACTGGATAATCCCATCTAATACATTATTTTCTTTGGCTGTTAATCCCTGGTCCAAGTGCAAGGAAAGCCATGATGTTATAGATTTTATCTTCTTTTTCATTGGGCTTTCTTTGCTAATAACAATATTATCTGCTAGTTTTGATGCATCTATAGTTGCCTCAGGATTTATCTGAAAGATATTTACGCAATCTTTTGATCCCGGAGTAAGTCTTATATATTCTCCATCTAATGAACGACAACACAATTTATATTCATCAGCCTTTTTAGGTAAGATCAAAAAGCATCTGTAGCCGGAAAGACACATTCTTTCTGCTAACAGCTGCAGCGTAAATGTTTTACCGCCGCCAGATTTCCCAACGACAACCATATTCCCGTTGGAATATCTTTTATTGTTAAAGTTATTAAGTTTTACAACTGTACCATTTTGGCTTTTTCCGATAATAAATCCATTATCGTCGTTAACTTCAAATGCTGTATAACAAAATGTACTTGCAAGATCGGATGCCAATATTTCATGTTTAAGACGTGAATACGGTGCTGTAAAATACATGAACGGCGATGTCATCTGGAAATAATCTTCCACATCAAGAAAGGCTATTTCGGATTCAATATCCAAGTCTTTTAAAACCTTTTTAACCTCTTTTTGCATCTCATGAAGATTTTTCTTCGTAGATGATTTTATTGTTAATATGATCGCAGCATCGTACATTTCATCGCCAGCATTTAATGCTTTTTCCAAAATCTGGTTCTGATTAAGCTTACTCATTGCCTTTTCGTAAGCTTCAACATCACCTTTTTGTCTCTTTTCATAGACAGTTGATTTTGTGAATTTATTCATTGTTTTCAATGAATATTTTGTAGCATTATGCGGAAGGCGCTTACAGATAATATCAACATCTATTGCAGAAGCAAGACCGGCAAAATAGTTATCTATCCAGGTTCCCGCTTCTACCATCATTGGCCAGTTATCTCCTAAAATTCCAACATAGCCATAATAAATTCCATCCATAAAGATAGAATCCCTATTAAGAAAAGCCATGTTTTTAGGAGCCACTAAATCCTCAAATCTGTATGTTTTTTCTCTGTCATATTTTTTATTGAACTTGTCAAAATCCGACTGGATCCTGTTAACTCGCTCACTAAAGGTTTCCGCTCTGCTTGTGCGTCTATTGTAAAAATAATAAAGATATTTCAGAGTATTTGTATTTTCAAATATAGCCTGATCTCTTTCCGACATATCTCTATCCGGAGCCACATATAATAATTCACAGCTATCCAGGATCCCTCGTATCGAATTTCTGATACTTGCCATATTTTCGATTATTTTTTCAGCGTTCTTTTCCCCTCCTCCGGCAATCGGATCATATTCAAAAGTAATATAGTAATGCTTGATAACAGCATCCGTATTACTTGTCTCATATAAGAATCTTTCATATTCGGTAAGAGTTTTTCTTATATTTGAATGAGGTCTGCCTTGAAAGTTGTTTTCCAGCTCCTCAATAAGATCCTTTGGATTTGGAGTATCATTTAAGATCTTTATCCCAATCTTATAAACATCATTTTTAAAAAGCCTTTGATACTGAGCTATTTTTCTTATCTGGGAATCCGGCTTTTCCTGGTTAAAATCAATCGGGAGAACTTCGATAACTCCCAGGTACCTTCTCTCGCTTGTAACAATAATTCCATTAACAACATCCATGATCGGGATCATTGATTGCGTTGCCCCGATCTCATACTTTTCCTTTATATATTTACTGTTATTTTTTTTATTATTATGCTCTTCTGGCTTGTAAACAGATCGTATGGCATCAGCCACATTATCTTTTACCATTTGACTCAAGGAATTCGTCGAGCTTTTCTTTTGCTTGTCTGATGAACCCTTCTGCAATTGATTCTTCTTGATAATTGTTTGACCTGTTTGATTTTTTTGCTGTGACATATTCAACACTCCTTAAATAAAGCATCCTTTGGTTTTTATGAAATTTTATTTCGCTGGTAACCAGCTGCGATATTGATTTCCCAAAAAAGCCTCGCAGATTAACGCCCCCAACAAGTACAATGACTGCTATATTTAATACAATCCGTACTGAAAGTACAAATGGGATCATATTTAACAATGGCAACGTTATGATCAACCAGACCGCTGCATCTATAAGCTTACGTTTGGAAATGCCTAAGATTTTATCTTTTGATATAAAGTTTCGATTGAAATAAAAGATTTTCGGATTGTTTTGATCCTGCATAATTGTTTCCCCCCGCCGGCCCTTTTTATAAAAACCTCATTTTTTCATAAAAAACAAAAATTTGTTAGTTCAAAAAAGATATTTATATTATACATTTTTTTGACGCATTTTTTTAGAAAATGTAAAAATCCATCAAAATAAAAAAAATATATATCCTTATCCAAAAAGTAAATTTTATGTTTACGATTTTCCTATTTGACAAATACAGGCAACCACCCATGGGTGGTTTTGGTACCATAGTTTTAATATAGTTTTAATATAGTTTTAGGAATCCGAAATCCCTTGTGCCAGTTGGGTTTCGGGAATTAAGTTGACTATTTTTTCGGCAAACTTGACTAATTTTTCGGCAAACTTGACTAATTTTTCGGCGTTTTAAAACTAACTTGACTTTTTTTTCGGCATTTTTGCCTTACTTGACTAATTTTTCGGCGCATGTGATTAACTTGACTATTTTTTCGGCACGGATTATCCAGAAAGCGTTGATATAATGCGACTTTATGATTTTGCTACCAATTAAACTTGACTAATTTTTCGGCAAAACCACATCATATTTTTGAAACTTGACTAATTTTTCGGCGCATACATTTTTGCCTCGACGAACATACATTTTCGCCTCAACGAACATACATTTTCGCCTCGGTAACATACATTTTTGCCCCGACGAACATACATTTTCGCCTCGGTAACATACATTTTTGCCTCGGTGAACATACATTTTCGCCTTTTGATCATACTTTTTGTAATATCGACTACATTTTTCCCTTGATTTTATACTATATTTATGATATAATATACATATTGAAAGGAGCTATATTACATGCAGTGTTCTATAAAAAAGAGTAAAATGAAAACTATCCGCCCCAGGACTTTTACAGAAATGAGAGCGGCATTAACATCTGCTGAATCTGATGTATTAGATATAATCTTTTTCTTGATGGATAAGTCAAACAACCCCGATCAGATCACATATATTATCGACATAAAGGAATTTGAGGGACTATTTTACAATAATAAGAATGAAATTATGTCCGGAAAACGACTTTATGAACATTTGAAAAATGGTATTGATGGATTATATTCTATTGATTTGCAATTTACCGAAGATACAAACACGATCAAACGAGGAATAAATTTTCACGTTGTAGGTGCAAAGTCTTGGAATGATGATGCTCAAAAACTCGGATGTCAGTTAAATCCTATGTTTTTAGAGATAATGAAGGAGCAGCGTGGCCAGCTTGGCTATTCCATTTTTGAATTACGGTATCAGTTTGCTCTTAAATCTACATATTCCAAGAGGCTGTATCCCATGTTTAACAGATTCAGAAAATCCGGTGAACGATTTGACAATGCCGAGGAGTTACGTGTTAAGTTAGGAGTTCCTGCGGATTATTCCCAGTCAAAGTTCTTAAAGATTCTCGACAATGCCATTATGGATATAAACGAACACACTGATCTTAACATAATAAAGAATCTCAACAGCCATACTGTTCGTGGTGGGAAAATGGTAGATTCTTTTAATTGGGATATCAGGGTGAAGAATTTGAATGAATTATCCGACAAACAGTCAAATTGCATGAGATATCTTCTCCGCATGTTGGCGAATGTTAATGTAAAAGAGTCTATATCGGATGCAGATGCTTATAGGATCTGCGAATATGCAAACTACGATGAACAGATTCTTACAAACGCAGTAGATTTCATGGCATCATATAAGCATGAGATCAAGGATATCGTAGCATTTTTGATATCGGCCATAAATAACAAATGGACAAAATCAAAAAACTCCATGGTAGTTCCTTTGTTGGGAGATTCTGCAAGAGCTACTAATGATCATGACATAAGAGAATTGGAAAGGCAACTGCTTTCAGTGTAAAAATTCATCATATAAAGAAGCCCGGGATGATGCCCGAGCTTTTAGTATATTTTAGTATATATTTGAATTATTTTGCTTTTGGCGGGCGCCCTCTCTTTTTTGCCACCGGCGGTACTACTTCTGCAGCAGTAGATATTGGAGCATTTATTGCTTCTGCTATTGGATTTACTGCCTTAACTTTAGCCGGACGTCCTCTTTTCTTTACTACAGGCTGTGCTGCCTCTGCTGTTGCAGGAGCCGGAGCATTTATTGCTTCTACCGGGCTTGTAGTTTTAACCTTTGCAGGACGTCCCCTCTTTTTAACTACCGGCTGTACTACTTCTGTTGTAGTAGGAACAGGGGCATTAATTGCTTCTAATATCGGATTTCCAGTTTTAGCTTTTTGTGGACGACCTCTTTTTTTTGCCACCGGTTGTACTACTTCTGTTGTGGCAGGAGCCGGAGCATTTATTATTTCTGTTACAGGATTTACTGACTTAGCCGGACGACCTCTTCTCTTTACTACAGGTTGTGACACTTCTGCTGTTGCAGGAATATTTATTGCAGCTTTTGCTTCGCTTTGAGTATTTGTCTCAGGCTTATTGTTTTCTATTTCCTGCATTTGATTGGCAATAATATTGTTAGAAAATCCTTGTCTTCTGGGTTTTTTACTGCATAGTTCATCGCTTCTTTTTGATTGCAAAACAACATATGAAATATTAATTCCTGCATACGGAAGGATAAGCCCCTTTTCATTAATAAATGCCGTATGGTTTTCATTATGACGATAAATTCCGTCATAAATTAAATGTATTGCTTCATTTGTTGTTTTCATTTTTATGTAAACATATTCTTTTGATAATGCGCTTTCAAAACTTAATGCCTTTTCAGCTACCGGTGAATATGTCATATACTCAGGAAGCGAAGAGAAAAATCTCATAGATGTTTCAACATTTTCCGGCAAGGGAATTATAGTATCGGTAAATACTAAAGTTTGCTGCTTATCATTATATAAGGCCCAGCCGTCTTCTTTTTCTTTATTTAAAAACTCTACATAAACCGGTTTTTTATTGTATCGGAAAAGATCAGCAAATGTTATTTCATTTGGCTTATCATTTATATTTTTATTCAAAACAGCTGCGACCGGCTCTTTAGAATCCGGAGAATCCGAAACTCCTATCAAATACTCTTCTGTACATTGAAACAGTTCTGCCAGGGGTTTTATATAATATTTTGGAACTGGCCTAAATCTTGTTTCCCACTGCGATACTGTACCACTTGAAACAGGACCGAGATTAAGGCTACTTAAGTACTGATACACATCTTTTTGGATGAGTCCTCTTTTTAATCTTAATGTAACAAGTCGTGACGGAACTACATTATATGAATATATGTTGTTTATGTTATTTGTGTTATCCATACAATCATCTCCTTTCAATTTGTATTTTATAATTTAATCATATAATAACACAAAAATTACAAAATACAATAGAAAATTTGTTCTTTTTTTGTATAATTTTTTATATTAAAATATAGTAGTAGTAAATATCACATATAAAAAGCCTTATAAATCCATATGGTTTATAAGGCTTCCAAAGTCTTTTAAAAATTATAGAATTATTCTTTTCCCTCTATTCTCGAAAAAGCAAATTCCAACAACTCTTTTTGCTTGCTTGCGTTTTCGTTTTTTTCTTTACTATATTCATCCACATTTATGATAAGATCGATATTCATTTTTTTGTTTCGAGCAAGCCGTATTATATCATCTATTTCCGAAATGGCTCCATACACACTTCTTTTTATAGTGATTTTACAATCTTTTTCAAAAGCATTGAAAAATGACAATATTACGCCGGTAAATTTTTCCCCGTATATACTTGCATCTGATTTTAACCCAGTGCTTACCATATTATTCATCCCACAGTATGAATATATTTTATCTGCAAACTGTTTGTTATATAGGTTTAAAATACATCCGGCACCAATTACATCAGCAATATAATTATTGTCTTTAAGGTCACAGCCATTTGCCCATTTTGATATGTCAGAAAATGGCGCTGCATTTTCAACAATAAGGCGTATATCGGGGAACCTTTCTTTTAATTCAGCTGTTTTTTCAGAAATAACCTGTGCCAGGATCGGCTTATTATCCCATTCATATTTTGACAACTTACATGGAACAACAATGTAATCGGCTCCTATTTCTTCTGCAAACTGATATGTGAGGTCAATTTGTTCATATACTTGTTCCTGATCTATTTCAGATAAATCTATTTCTTTAGTTAAGTACTCCCCCCGGTTTTCTATTTTTACTATCGGAGCATGAACCCCAACCGGCTCCATGTCAACCTGATTTATCATAAGTGTATAATCTTTTACTTTCTTTTCACTTAAATATTCATTTACATATATAAAATTGTATTTGAATCCCCTATTTTCAAGGTCTATCATTTCGCTCAAGCTTGGAATTGTACTCGCCACTATTCGACACATTTTTAATTTCCTTTCTGGGTTACATTCCGATATCTATCACTGCATAATTCGAGAGATTTTTCAAAAATTCAATATATTCTTTATATTCCTGGCTGCTCATGTATGTTTCAGATTCCCCATCTGCAAAATAACCATCTTCTGGAATGTTCTGAATTATTTCTGAATCATTATCTATACCACGCAGTCTATTTCTTTCTTCTTCTCCAAAATCATTTTTACCTTTCGTATAGAAAACATGATTATTGATCTTCATATAAAACTGATTATTTCCCCAATCATCCAGCCCGTCTTCTCCTCCAGCATTTAACACATATGGATTTCGGAAAAACAATACATTTTCATTATTTAATACCCCTAAGCTGCCATCAACAACCTTTTTTACCGCTGTCAACAGTTCTTCACTCGGAACCATGTCTTTTATCTCAAAATTATAAGAAAATTGCCCAGGGGCATAAATAACATCATATATAGAATCATCAAACAATGGAGATTTTACTCTATTTAAGATAACCTCCGTTACTGCTATCCAGCCATTTAATCCTTCTCCCTGCGCTTCATGTGCAACGCATTGTGCTAAAAGATATAGTTCATCTTCTGTATATTCTGCATTTTTATCAAAGTTCAGAATATTTCCCATATCTTTTAGCTCTATTTTGTTAATATTTGGGACTCTGCAAAACACTTTAAATTTCAAGCTCGAATTTGGAGTAATCGTTACCGTATTGGCTGAACTTGAACAGTGTATAAAATATCCGTTCCCAATATATATGCCAACATGGTTTACTTTTCCATTTTTTTCGTGCGATAATCCAAGATCTCCTATTTTCAGCTCTGACTCACTTGTTCTGTCACAATAATCTAAGATACTACTTGTACTTAATAAATTTTTCCATACTTCAGACGGGAACCCTGCTGTCCTATAAACCCATTGTACATATCCGGAACAGTCTAACCCTTTTTGCTTTCCTTCTTTATTATATGACCACCAGCTTTTATCATATCCGGCCTTCTTACTTTTCCCTCCCCACAAATAAGGAATCTGATTAAGCAACGAGAGCGCCGTTTTTTTTACCATGTGTCGATTTTTTCCACACTTTTCATTCGCAGAAGAAATATCTGACAAGTATCCTTGTATTTTATCTGAAAGAGGATTATCATTATCCCATTCTACAGATATTGTTTGCGATATAGACTCTACTGATGCCCCGCCATTTTTTAAGATCCTTAATGTGTTATCGTATAATTCTTTATTTTCAGGATCGGAAATATCATAATTTGCTTGAGTAAAAATCTCATCTTTCGTTGCCGGAGTCAATGTTACACATCCGTATTTTACATATTCTTTTTGTGGGCTGATGATCTTTTCTCCTGTTTTTATATAAAGATCTTTCCCCTTTTTATTCTTTTTTGTATCTTTGTCAAAAATATCTACAACCGAATCATCATATATGTACTGTTCCCCATTTAATACATACTTTCCATTTTTTAATTTCTTGTATTGGGGAATTTTCACTGGGATAATATCCAAGTATGATTCGGGCATCACGCTTATATTAAGAAGATTTAGTCCGCCAATATATCCATTATTTTCTGAAACAATAAGAACACAGGCAGCAATCAATTCATAATAATCACAATTTTTATAAGGATTTGTATTATCATAGAACGATGACATTGTAAGACCATAATCATAGCTATTTTGATTTATTATAGAAATCAACTCTGTTTTTGCATTGTCATAAGATTTTAAGAAAAGAGGTTCCATTGTGTTTAATGCTTTTATAACAGCGTCGGTTACATTTGAAGAACTTGTATTTTCAGATTCTTGATCGCCAGATATTTCTCGTAATTCTTGCAAGGTTTCCTCTGATATTGTCATATTCACTGCATTTGCAACATCATATCTTTCCGCAAAACAATCAAAACATGAGCTAAATATCATAACCAAGCTAAAGATAACACTAACAACAATGTCTTTTTTGTTTACTAAAACCATAAATTTTCAACCTCTTTTTTACTCCTCCTCTTCCTCAACAGTCCATTCTTTGGTTGTAATATTATATATAAAAATTCCTATATCAGACCTATTACTTTCTGGTGCAATTTTTAGCGTATATCTTATCATGTCTGTTTTTCCATTGAGGATTAGAAGATTTGTTTCTGTATAGCCTTTTTCAGTAAAATACTTATTAGCCGCATTTCCCAAAAGTTTTATGCCAAGTATTGGCAGTTCGATGCTATCCGTTTCTTTATAGTTTATAATAGGATTAAACATAAGATCCTCTCCGCCTTCCATGAATACATTATTTTCATCAAGGACGTTAGAATCAACATATTCTATATTATAATCCGATTCCGATAGGTTTTCCCTTTTGCCCGAAAATAAATTCGAAAACACAACAATTGACCCAATGATCAATATTGCCACACAACATAAATATAACTTTGTGTCGCTTCTTTTATTATTCTGCCGATTTTCATAATCTTCTGATATATGTTCATTTAACAAAGATCGTTTATCTCGTTCATTACGTTCATCTTGTCTGTTTTGTTTATCTTTGCTTGTAATTATCATTCTGCCTCCTCAAAAATAACGGTATCTTCCGTACCTGAAATATTGTTATCATCGCTTAAATCTGAAATATTCTCTGCATCATCAGAATCATCAAATTCTTCAATAATGACTTCTTCATCACTTTTTACATATTCAATACGATTAGGAATCCCCTCTTCTATTTCTCCGGTTTTATATCGAGATTCATTGTATTTATCATCTTCCGAACGATCATCATAGTAAAAGATCCAGCAGGTGCTATCATCTCCGGCAGCCCCGATAATGGCGCTGAAAGAATATACCGGTTCATTATAGTCAGTATATGCAATAGCATATTTATCAAGATTTTTCTTGTTTGGGTCTCTAACTACAACTCCATTTAGATTATTGTCTCCCAGATAAAGATCTGTTAATACAAGATACGCTGCATTTGTTCCAAAGATGCTGGGATGATTTATATGTAATAAACATATACAGCTGCTTAATTTCATACGGACAAATACTTCTTCAGCATCAAAAGTAACTTGATCCATTTTACAGCCGCTGTCTTTTGCTATTTGTTCACATACTTCATCTTTTGCTATCCCGGTCACTTCAAGATAATCCTCGTATTTATAACCAAACATCTCTGCTTCCATAGAACCATTATCTTGATAATAGGCTACAATTTCTGAAAGGCATATGTTTTTGTCCCCATATTTATATATATCTAATAGGGAAGATTCGTAGTTTTTGTAATCTTCTTTAAAATACATTGGGGGCACTTCCATCTCCCGGTCTTTTATAACATCTGCATTTTTATTTAGTTCTTCTTCCCAGAGTTGTTCTGGAGATACTTCATCTTCTTCTGCAGAAAAAACAATATTATTATCAGATACTGTTTTTTGCCCCAATGTATTATCTTCTTTGATTTGATCATCTTGGGGATTTATTGCATTATTGGATCCGCATCCAACCAATAAAATCCCCAAAATAATATAAATAAATCCTTTTTTCATAAAATTATCCTTTCCCTTACCAATTATATCCATAAAGCCCCTGGCTTTAGACATGGGGAGTGTCAATCACAAATACGCCGACATGCTTTTATGGATGAAATGTATACAGATTGATAAGAGATACCATATGAAGAACTTCCATCCAATGCTGAGCCTGCCGAATAACCACTTGTCCCGCCTTTTGCCGCAACCATTATAATTTTTCCAAGTCCGGCACTGTTTTTCGCAGGAATTGTTACCTCATTACCTCTTGTATCTGTAATAGTAAATGGTTCTTCATTTCCGATATATATACCAACATGACCTTCGGTACATATAATATCCCCGGGTTGTAATTCCGAAACATTTACTGCTCTACCTACATCTCTTAATCCCAATGATGACAACTTGTCAGATCCCATATCACGATCATATCCAAGATCTTTATATACGCGCCATACAAATCCGGAACAATCAGCTCCATATTTACATGTTTTTCCGCCTTTTTGTCCCTCATAAGTTAATATATAATCTCCAGTATAATCGATATCTGTTCCACCCCAATGATATTGATTTCCAATTTTGGAAAGGGCATATTGTACCACCTCATTTTGTGCTTCGGAGCCATTACCGGAAAATGAGTTAACTTTCATTGTTGTATGTCTTAATTGAGATGATGCTTGCGGATTATAAACTATAATTTGTTTACATTTGTAATTTCTTGTTAATTCTCCATAGCATCCCTCCATACAAATCCATTCAATCAATCCATTGTCTAATGCATATCTTAAATTTAAGGAACAATCCTCTTTTATCATTTCATTTGATGTGTTTATTACATTGACAACATTCGATGCTGTTTCTCCACTCAGACAGCCTTTCCAATCTGAATAATTCCAAGACCATGTATAAATTTCCTCTGTTTCGGTATTAGGTATCATGATATTGGTTTGATATATTCCGAATGGATAAGTATGTCCTTTTGAATCCGCCGGGGTTATTTTTATGTATTTTAATTCATGCGTACTTTTGTCTTCTAATACAAGATCCATTTTTAATGTTCCATTATAGCCCCCGTATAAACTTGCAAGGTTTTGTGTTCCACCTGTTGTTTGATAATAATCTCTACAAACAACTCCCGGACCAACTGCTACAGCATATGCATCTCCGATTTTAACTTTCTTGTTATCTTCAATAATTTCTTTTCCGCTTTGCTGTATTCTTTTTCTTACTCCGGCAATATTTTTATTTGTGTTATATACACCTACTGATTCCGCTTCGAATGCGAGCCATCTTGCATTTGCGGTATATGGATCATACATTTCTCCAGTAATACTTGAGAATTGTCCGTATGTATCTTTCATTACCTTTTCAACATCTATAACATAACTTGATGCTGTTGCCGTTTGAGTCGGACCATCATAATATTGTATTTTATTACTACAAATTGTTCCAGCTAATCTACCGGAGCCGTTATATATAGATGGATCCGCATCTAAATACCAATCATCTCCCACATCAAGAAGTCCTACACTTATGTTTCTGAGAGCATTACCAAATGCTCCTGTCCCCAGTCCAGAATAATACGTATTATTGTTGATATCAGAAATAAGCATAGTTGTAGGATAGTCTAATCCTAATGCTTCATATACCGTTTTATCATTGAAGAGATATTTTTTCTTTTCTTCCTTTGTGGTTTCTCCATCTCCATCAGCATCAGCTGTATTGTGGATGATAGCCTTAAGAAAATTCATTCTTTGAGCTCTCATCTCTTCGTTTGTGATAGGCTCTCCGGAATATCCATAATCCTTATGCATTTTTATTTCATTTGTATATATGATATTCCCATTATTATCTGTTTCAATGTCTCCATTTTCTTTGCGTTTGGGCTCTTTTATAGGATTCCCATTTTCATCTAATACTTCATAATCGGCATATGTTCCATCCTCATTTTTAACGTGCTGGCTTTCGTCGTCGTAATAACTATCAATTGAGCTTCCGCATAAATCATATAACCCCTCTATTGTATAAGGAACAATGGTAATAGTGGCTACAGTTCCCTTATAAATAGGATCTTTATTAGGATCCTTAGGATAATGGTATACATCCTGAGTAGATACAACTTTAAAAGCATATAATTTGCTTAAATTTTCCGCCTTATCATCTAATCCTTTAAAAACCTTAATAAACTTTTTCCCAATAAGGTCGCTTCCCACATATTCATCATATTTCCATCCGAATGTAGCTATTTCTACTGTTGTGATAAAATCACCATAATTTACATCTCCATACAACTGATCCCAATTTGTAAGCGGTTGTCCATATTTATCAACGAGTTTTGTTTTATACCGTGTTCCATTTGCATATATACTTTTTTTATATCCATTATCTTTAACAAATTTATCATAAGGATTACCTTGAAATATTCCTTTGAAAAATCCTGTTAATGATTTTCCGGTTGCATGCTTATAGGCATTTTCCAAAACATCATCGATAATGCCTTTATATACCAACATTTGACAATCATAAGCCCATGCATCATCAGCTTTTATTCCATCCGGAATATAATCTCCCTGTATTTTATCTATAACATCTCCACCATCATCATAAATATTGTAACCAAATGAATATACGACTGTTGCCGCAATACTGGCTTTCGCCCCTGTTATGGTTCTGATTGCATAAGAAGCATAACTTACAACAGAACCGTCCTTCGGCGGAATAACATCTGCCACATTTACAATTCTTATTCCGAATCCCATTTTTTCTTTGGTGGTTTCATATATTCTGTCATTAAGGATTTTCTTTGCATTTCCATCCTTAAGAGTTGTCATCATAAATACAATAAATGCGATCATCAAAAAAGTCATAATCGCACCAATAACACATAAAATCGGAATTATAAGTACTGCTCCACCTGCAGCCGCTCCTCCTGCCGCCGCTGCGCTTCCTCCGGCTGCTGCACCTCCGCTTGCCGCTGCACTGCTTGCTGCCGCTGTTCCTGCTCCCTCTGCCGCTGCCGCACCTGCTGCGCCTTCTGCTACAGCTCCTTCTGCTGCTACTCCAGCTGCTCCTTCTGCTGTTGCTCCGCTTGCAACAGCAACACCCTCAGCGCCTTCCGCTGTTCCTGCGGCCCCAGCCGTATTTGTCGAAGCCACAGCTCCTTCTGCTGAATTACCTGCTGTTCCAGAAGCACCGGCGCTACCAGCACCTGACTCTGCTCCTGCATTTCCTGCCGCATTACTTGCATTTGCGGAATTTGAAGATCCCGGAGTATTTATATTTGAATCAGGGCGGCTTATATGTGTATTATCATATGGATTATCTGAATTTTGAGGATTGTTTGATTGTCCTGACTGGTCAGATGATTTATCAGTGTTTTCAGACGCAGAATTAGAATCTGAAGATGCATCATTCTTATCATCAGACTTATTTTTGTGATCATTTATAAAATCTCTAACTTTATTTATTCCATCTCTTGCTTTATCTATATCATCTTTTATTTTCTTGCCATCATCTATGACTTGTTTTCCATCATCAAGTGATTCAGATAAGTCATCCGACATATTTTTGTCATCAGTGTAAGTAGCCATAATTTTTACCTCTTTATATATGTACGCAAATTATTACATTATATGTATATTATACTTTATGTTTGAGTCCGATTTGTTTGGCTTTCCAAATATCCTTTTTTGCGAAAAAATAAAAAGAGCAGGAATTTCCCAATGTCATTAAGATAAGAGTCGATTTGGAAGAAATTCCTGTCGGCTCTTTTCTATTGCTCAAAGTTCATTAAGTTAAGAACAGGCAAAACATTTTATTCTATTGGAACAAGATTTTTGGGGATGATATTGGATGAAAGTGGATGGGATTGGATAAATCAGACCACGGCATTTAGACTCATCAAATTTGATGAGTCAGTTTTAAGCCACACGATATAAGAAGTAAACAACGGTTTTGGGTTTCATCTTACGCTTATCCTTACGGTCAGGTCTTATAGGAAGTATGAACCGTGCTATCTGTGTTTCTACGTCGGGAGGCTCGTTGTTATGATGCCTATAATAATCACGGCATATATGTATTGCCATTGTATAATTAACTTGATAAGACCATTTACGATTATCGTCTTGACGAATTACAACATTTAAGGTTATTCTTTCGCAAAAATTATATAAAGTAAGCCTTGCAAATATTTCCTGTAACACGGATGATTCTTTTTTGGCATGGAAATTGACAAGACCTATTGCGTATTTAAGTTCTCTGAACGAAGTTTCAATTCCCCATCTCTTATGATATAAGGTCTTAATCTCTTTCAGGGGGAACTCAAACCTGTTAAGGCTTGTAACTATGGTTTCATATGTAGTATCTGTAATCTTGAACCTTACAATACGGAGCTTCATACGGAACGGGGATTCATAATGCCAAGTAGTAGATTTTTTATATTTGCCAAACTTGGACTTGCCACTAATCCATTTTGCTTTGCCTTGTGCAAAAAGTTTTTTGTCTTCTTTTGTAGCCGTAGTACGAAGTTCAAATTCTATTTCGGTATCAAGTTCTTTCATAGGCAAAGCCTTTACTTCCGTAAGCCAATCATTCTTGACTCGGAAAAGATAATCGAGATTATCAGCACGATGTATAGTTTCAAGTAGATTAAGTGAACCATATCCCCTATCAGCAAGGAGAATGGCTTTATCAAAGGTATTAGCCTTGACTATATCCGTGCAAGCACCCATTTCATTACATTTAGGTTTGGGCTGTACTATACAATCAAGATAGGTCTTGTTAAGAATATCGTATAAAGCATTGATATGGAACTGGTTAAAGCCTTCGGTATCACCATTTTCCATATAGGTATCGGAATCTGGATTTTTAGCGATATTTACATCTGTACCATCGACTGCAAGTAATTTATATCCTTTGTGACGCTTTTTATCGTCACTCAATCGGTTATAGGATTGAAATATATATCTAAACATTTCGGGCGTAATCTTATCCCGCTGCTGAACGAAAGCTGATGATGTTACATCTATAGTATTATCATAATCATATAACTCACGATTGATAGAACCACCCTGCATGGAAATGATGATTTTGAGCATGGTTTTTAAGGGCAGTTTCCTGTCCCTAATAAAATTTTTATCGGGATTAGATAGTAAATCCCTGCGGTTTACGCAAGCATTGTCTATAACTTGATTTAACAATGCCTTTTGTTGAGTGGCATAGTCCATCGTAATCACCGCCTTTCCATGAGCAGACGGGACTTGCGAAGACACGTATCGTTACCGGGGGGTTGGTCAGAACTTGTCTAACAGAAATTCATACTTGACAAATCATATACAGATGTTAAAATGGAGTTAAGTAAACAAGTAACGATTTGGTACGCAAGTGCCATTTGTTAATAACGAATAAACATCAGCAATCTTTGGTAGAGGGGGCTGATGTTTTTTTGTATATAACTTTTATACCACATTATACTCCCTTTTCGAGATTGTTTCAACAAATTTCAATAAAAAGTTGATTATGTTTTTGAAAAATATAGTGTTTTTACATTGTATTTATGTAAATGGTCGTATTTAATATTGTTGAATATTGTTGACATATATAACAAAGTGTGCTATGCTATACATGGTTAAAGATTTGAAAGGATGTTTATTTGTGAACATTGATAACTGAATACTGGTAGTGTTTAAGTTGTTGACGATTATTTCTTTTATATGGTATAATATAAGAAAAGAAATCAATACACAAAAAGAGCGAAAAGGAGGAGATATATATGAATATAACTTTTTGGAATGATTTAACAATTCATGTTTCTCCTGATGATTGGGATTATTTATGTAAAAATAGATTTCTTTCAGATAATCCATCCCACGACGAGATACAAGCGGAATTTGTATCTGGTACGGGAATTTCTCCGAACAAAAAACATTTATGGGGCGAAGCTGATACTCGTTTTTCAGAATATGTTCAAGAGTTACGAGAAATACAAGAAATGGATATAAATAAAATGGCAAGAGATTTGTTAGATGATGACGAAAAATATAAATAAGGAGGAAAAAATGCGGTTACGAAATCTTGAAATAACCGAAGAAGATGTTGATAATCAAGATGCGATTATTGATGCCATTAAAGAATTGGAACTAATCATTGAAGATAACTATGATACAGTTTCAAAAGAAGTTGCTATTGAATTTAATATTGGTTCCAGACTTGGAGAGCCAAGAGAATATTTAGTCGTTTATTCTAATCCCGAATATATAAATAATCCATATGTTTTTGTGTTAAGAAAAAACGAAAACCCGGGATTGGTTAGAGAAACATCAATCAATAGCTTTGCAGATTTAGCGGATGAGTATGTTCGTAAAGAGGTAAATAAAACAATTTATGTGGGATTTAAAAGACTTCCGCAATATGCCTTTCTTTCTATGAACGAAATAAAAGATGCAAGAGAAATGGCATCCGACTATGATTTAGGATTATAAATCTTAACCACTATCAGTATTTGGTAGTGGTTTTTATTTTGTTTTAACAATAATGTATCGTTACTTTTAAGTCTTGTTAAAAAACAACTTTTTGTATTTTATTATAGAACTAAAATAAAAGATTAAAACCAATAGGGAGAATATAAACAATGCCAAGAGCAAAAAAAAATGGAAAATTTTTGAACTGTTATATAGATAAAGAAATCCTTGAAAAATTAGAACAATATTGCGAAAAGACTTCTATCCCAAAGACTTCGGTAGTAGAAAAAGCATTATTGCAATATCTTATTCAATTTGAACTGTTAATGAAGACCAATAGTGCTAATACATAAAACCCAAATTGGAGGTGAATACCTATGGATTTATGGGATGCAAATGAAAAAGAACTTGAAATAGAATATGAATTAGAAGTAGAAAGAGCGTATGGGATTCCTTATGGAAAATACATCAACAGAATGGATACCAAGTATTTTGATTCAGATGAATACCGCCAAGCTTTTCAATTATTAACGCCAGATAGAGAACTTAACGAATGTATTTATAAATACTCAAAACAATCTATACTTGATAATTGGGGCACAGATAAAGAAAGCATGTTTTTAATTGATGCAGATAGCAAAGATTTAATTGCAAGCATTGAACGCAACGAAGATAAAATAAGCTTAGGTATTACCTATACAAAAGAATTTAGAGAAGCATTAGACAAGGCTATTTTACAAGGAATAAAGATTGTTGCAGTTCACAATCACCCCAATGGATATCCACCAAGTTTAGACGATATAAGCAAGGCTGTCGAGAATCACTATAGAGTGGCTATTGTTGCAGGCTCAAATGGATTGGTTTATAAATATCACAATAATA
>JAEEGL010759532.1_pt1 | contig 31232 bp, 44 predicted proteins | sample 9134231 | NCBI WGS metagenome assembly JAEEGL01 (sample SAMN16246548, study PRJNA631951) | gut metagenome | biome: gut microbiome; feature: rumen; material: fiber-attached | host: Bos | place: Iran: Karaj | collected 2018-10
ATGTGGTTTTCGCAGAGACGCGAGGGAAAGCCATTAGGCACGCGCTTGATTATTCCGATGGCGCTTTCGACTGGTGTACCTGGACGGATATGCGGGCAACGAGAGCGCCAGCATTGGACAAGTTCTATCACGGCAATTCGGAAATGGAATGGGACAACATGGCCGAACGTGTGGCAATGGTTCGGTATGCTGGTTTCTATTGTTCGGAGGAATATGACGTTGCATCAGATGAATGCGAACGATGCGCGGCGCATGAATGGTGCATCAGGTATGATCGTATGACGAGATGAAGGTAAACACCGTGAAGAAGCTACACATGATCGACGGGCAGGAGATGACCGTGGATGAAATCGCGGCCATGCTGGGGATAACCGTTCATGCCCTGTACCTTCGACGCAGGGATTTGGGCGGGTGCAGCTTTCAGATGGTCGTGGACATGTACCGGCAGAACCGCATAGGCAGCAGGACGGACAGGTGGCAGCGCCATCTTGTGGACGGCGAGTGGATCACACTGGCCCAGGCGGCAGAGCGTTTGGGCATAACGCCAAAGACCATAAGAAACTGGCGGCTGGATCAGAAGAAAGCGACGGGCATCAAGCCCACACTGGCCGAGGCTATGGAGCATTATAAGAAGTATCTGACCGGAGAGCGCAAACGCTATAAGGGCAGCGCGGCAAAAATCCATTGGGTGAAGGGCGAATACCTGACATACGATGAAGCGGCAAAGAAGTACAAGACCTCTATCAATGCCCTGCGAATGTACGTCAGCAAGCATAAGTGCAGCCTGAATGCCGCGATCAAGCACCTGGAGGAGCGAAGGGCAAAGCGGGCAGAGAAGGACATCATGGCAATACTGAACGAGGCAAGAAAGGGAGGCGGCAACCATGCGCCCGATTGATGCAGACCGATTGGAAGATGAAGCCGAATACTGCCAGGAAACGACAGAAGCGTTTCAGGCTTTGATTGACAGTCAACCGACATTGACCTGTACCGTGCGTGTTCCTGCGGTATGGCGGTATCACAATGACGAACACGGCCAATGGTGGGACTGTGAGCATTGCGGGAAAATCTGCCGCAAGAACCCGCACGACAAGAATTATTGCAGTCATTGCGGCTCCCCTATGAAGATGGAGTCTTAGGAGGTATGAACGGGCTATGCGTAATCCATACAACCCCGAGGCTATGGCGGCGGCGATCCGGGCGAAGTGCCTTGATTGCAGCGGCGGAATGAGGAAAGAGGTACACAACTGCAAGAACAAGGATTGTCCGCTTTGGCAGTATCGACGGACAGAGCCGAAGGAACAAGCAAGCAAAATCAAAGGCCAGATCAGCTTGTTTGAGATCGAAAAGAGGGCAGGCGCATGAAGGTCAGCATTTGCAGAAAATGCGGACACTTCCGCGAACGATGGTGGAGCCGGTATTATGAGCCGAAATACTATCACGCGGTAAGATTTTCACACAAATACGGCTTCTGCAATTACATGAAGAAGCGTTGCGCAGACGTGAAGAAATGCGATTATGTCCCCAATCAGGTTTCTATACTGGACATTGAATCTCAAAGTGCGAAAGGAGAATAAGCTATGTCACTGTATAAATCCATCAAGTTTCCTGACCCTTGCCAGCCAAAACCCGACGAGAGGGAGCAGAAGTACAAGCCGGTATATCAGCGGGTGGAAGATGGCGAATATGAGGCCAAAGGCAACGAGGGCACAATACGGATGGTGCGCGACGAGCAAACCAAGATGTATCAGCTTTTGGGTATGTCTGACCTGTGCGACAGCGTTGCGGAAGGGCTTGACCGGCGATTGAAGATGATTCCGAGGGGCACGGCCAGGATGAAGCAGGCAAAGAGCCTGATTGCAAAGTTGGCCTTTGACGTGATAAACACCGCCCCGTTAGAACAGCGGGCTTATATGCGGGATCAGCTTATGGGCATGGAGATAATGACCGGCATAAAAGCGAAGATGCCCCGCGATCCCAATGCCACATACGGGCAATTCCTGAACTTCCATCAGCTTGCCATCGTGTCAAAGGCCGTTCGGGAACAATGTTCACTCTGTACCATCGAGGACCCGGCAGAGCAGGCCAAATGCCCGTACAAGAAGCTGCTGGACATCCTGCCGGTTGATAAGATGGACGAGAATGCAAAGGGCTGTGGATGGTTCCATAGCTGGGAAATGTAACACCAGAAGGGGGCTATGCGTGACATGAGCGTGGATGTATCAAGATATGCCAAGGTCCTGGAGGACTTTGAAACCGAACTCAAAGCGAATATTGCCATGCTGAAAGATACGACAATCAGCTATCAAGATGCCTGGAAAATCGCCGAGGCATTGGAGGAGATCGACGTTTCGGACAAGGTATATGTCCGGCGTGACAAGCTGGAGTCCGCCATCGAGCGTGCCCTGAATGCCATGTCCGAACGGATTGCCGAGGATGCTGTTTATGATCTCTACGAGGAATAAGACAGTAGGAGGATTATCATGTCGGACGAATGGCGGGCTGATGGGGTATGCGAAAGATGCCGAAGGAAGAAGTATTGCAAAACGCCATGTAAGGCGCATAAGGAGCGCTTTGCGCGGCGCGTCAAGAACATCATGTATTGGGAAAGAATGATACTGACGAAAGGAAATGTGTATGGAGAACATGAAGAAAGATCAGACCATTGAGGAAATCCGGCACATGATCGTGAACCATCCCGTAAAAGCGTATATGAAGATCGGCGTGGACTTCACGCGGGCGATCAACGAGAACAGCGAGAAGATGCTTTCTCACCTGAAATGCGCGGCGAGGGGGGCGCTGGTCACATTGAAATGCCTGCTCCTGTTCGGGAGATGCGTGCTGTGTGCGGTTCGCCACATGATTTTGCTTGCGTTTTATCCCATCGTGAAGTTATACTATATCGTGGGAGCGCGACGTGAGATCATGCGCGATCATCCCGAGTACATTTCGCCCCGGCATAAAGGCCAAATGCGTTAGCGTTTTCGCATTTCGCGGGCATGGAGGAGTTTATGAATCAGACCACCATTGCCCGTGAGCAGGCCAGGGCCATCAGGAACAAGGATTGCCTGTTGCTTCATCGAATCCCGTGCATCATGCAGGATGTATGCCGGTTGGAAACGCGCCGCCAGTGGCAGCGAGACAGGATGTTCGGTATTACCGCTAAGCTGACCGGGATGCCGGGCGGCAAGGGCGGCGTGCCATCCGGTTTTGACGCAGCATACGCGGCCCTGTCTGAACTGGATGCCGAGCAGGGGCAACAGGTAATCGAATACTGCCGGGAATTGAAGCGGGCGGAGCGGATTTTGAACAGCATCCCCAGCCGGTCCATGCGGACGTTTGTTGTCATGCGCTATGTGGACGATCTGCCGAACGCGGAGATCATGCGCGAACTGAATATGACGGAATGGGGATTCAAGCGGGCTTGCGACAGCATAGAGCAGGCCGAGGACATGTCACACGTCAAATGGCGTGAACGGTACATATTGTACAAAAAGACGGAAAATAATTCGTGAAAAATAGCAGAACTTACAAAAACCACTTGATTCTCACCCCCTTGACAAGTATAATGCTATCGTCGGGAGAAAAAGAGGACGCGCCCAGTGTGAAAGCACCGGGCGCTTTCGTCGTTTTGGGCGGGTGATTCTATGGGCAACAGGAATCTTGAGATAGATACCACTGATGCGCAAAGGATATTGGATCAGGTTGCAGACGCCCTATCCCCTGAACAGATTGACCGGCTGATGTTCCGAACCCTGAAAGAGGTCGGAAACAAGACCAGGACGGAAACCGGCAAAGCCGTTGCAGCGGAATACGCCGTAACGAAAGGCTGGGCTATGGCACGCATGTCCCCACCTAAGCTGGGCGGTGGCGGCGGTGGTTGGTCCTGCGTCATCCCCATGAGAGACAAGCGCGGTTGGCTCGGTGATGACTTCAAGCTGATGGGCTGGCACAAAGGCAGCAAGCGGAAGATCGGCAGAGTACGTGCAAAGATATACCGCGGGGGCGCGAGTACGCTACCGGACAAAATGAGGAACTACGGTGGCAATCCTCCGTTCATTTCAAAGGGCAAAGTGTATACGAGAAGGACCAACAAGGCCCGCCCCCTTGCCGGTATCGTCGATATTGCCATGCCGCAGATGCCGCTTAACAAGAGCAAGCCCCTGGTTGAGCAGGCCATTCAGGAAGCTATGGTCAAGCGACTGACGCACAACCTGGAGCATTTGTTTGGTGGTTAATCATGGCTGTATATCTGACAAAGAAAGACCTGGCGGACGCGGCGGGCTACTCATACCGGCAGCTTCAGAATATCGACAATGCGATGCCGGACAATAAAAAGCTATTCAAAAAGGGCGAGGGCGGCAAGTACGACCTCGCTTTTTTTGTGCAAGCGTGGGTCGCCTACAACGTGGACCAGGAATTAGGCGGCGATTCCGAGGACCTTGACGCGGTTAAGGCGCGACATGAACGGATCAAGACCAAAAAGACAAAGCTGGAAGTGCGCCGCATGGAGGGCCGTCTGGTCGATGTTCAGGACGTGCGCAGACTGTGGTCGGACATCGCAAATACGGTAAAGCAATCCCTGCTTCATCTGCCAAGCACGATTGCGCCCATGGTTCAAGGCATGGACAACATAGAGGTTATCAACAACATCATCTATGGGGAGATCAACAACGCCCTGAACGCCCTGGCAGATACGCCGCTGCCGGACTATGCGGCAGATGATGACGGCGAGGACGAAACCGAGGATGACGAGGAGGACGAGGAGGTGTAATTGGTGAGCGTCCTTCACGACCTTGCCCGCGACACCTATGAAATGTTCCGCCCACCGAAGTTGCTGAATGTATCAGATTGGGCGGACGAAAACAGAATCCTTGTGTCTGAATCCTCCAGCGAACCGGGGCGCTGGCGCACTGACAGAGCGCCCTACCAACGGGAAATAATGAACTCCTTCACCCAGCCAAATATATCAACAATCGTGATAATGGCGAGTGCGCAGACCGGAAAGACGGAAGCCGAATTAAACATGATGGGCCGGGCGATTGATGTTGACCCCGGCCCCATGCTGTTTATACAGCCTACGGACGGATTTGCGGAGGATTTTTCAAAGCGCCGCGTTGCGCCGATGATACGCGCCTGCCCTGCCCTACAGCGGAAGGTATACGAAGCAAAGAGCCGCGACGCGGGCAACACGATCACGATGAAAACTTTCCCCGGTGGATCTGTCAGCTTCACCGGCGCGAACAGCCCAACAGAACTTGCAGGCCGTCCCGTGCGCTATGTATTCATGGACGAGATCGACAGGTTCCCGGCGTCGGCAGGCACCGAGGGCGACCCGCTGGAACTGGCAGAGCGCCGAACCGAAACTTTCAGGCACAATCGAAAAGTGGTTATGACATCGACACCGACCATTAAGGGGGCGTCGAAAATCGAACGCGCATATATGACCGGCACGCAGGAAGAATGGCATACGCAATGCCCCCACTGTCAGCAATTCCAGTACATCCGCTTTGTAGATATTCGCTTTGACAAAGAAGAATACAAGGACGGCAACGGCGAGAAAAACTATCACGTCCGCAACGTCCGATGGCGCTGCCCGAAGTGCGAAGCGGAAACCGGGGAATTTGATACCAAGCGCTGCCCGGCAAAGTGGGTGGCAAAGAATCCACGGGCCGTTGAGGCGGGCATACGCTCATTCCGGCTGAATGCGTTTATGTCGCCGTGGTCCGACTGGACGGATATTTGCCGGAAGTTCCTGCGCGGCAAGGATGACCCGGAGCAGCTAAAGACCTTTTACAACACGATCCTGGGCGAGACATGGGAAATCCGCGACAGAAGCGGCACCCCTGAAAAGCTGTTCGCCCGGCGCGAACACTATAACGCGGAAGTTCCCTCCGGCGTGCTGGTGCTGACATGCGGCATTGATACGCAGGGCAACCGCCTGGAATATGAGGTTGTCGGCTGGGACCGGGAGGAGCAATCCTGGGGCATACTGCGCGGCATGATCTTCGGCAGAGCCGATGCCGAGGGCACATGGGAAGAAGTTGACGATCTGCTGGACCGCGAGTTCACCATGAAAAACGGGATGAAGATGCGCATATCCGCAACCTTCATGGACAGCGGCGGCAACTACTACGAACAGGTGGTCAAACAATGCGCACGGCGCAACCAGCGCGGCAAGAAGATATGGGCCATCAAGGGTGATGACGGCCAGGACAGGCCACTTGTGCGCATGATGAAGCGCGACAGTACAGGCGACGGCAGCGCCAAATTCATCATAGGCGTTGACGGCGGCAAGGAGGCCATCATGTACTCCACCACCCTGACAGAGCCGGGACCGCGCTACATGCACTTCCCCATCGACTACGACAAGGGTTATGACGAGGAGTATTTCCGGGGCCTGTGTTCAGAGAAAGCGGTTATTCACCGCAGGGGCGGAAAGGCGACTGTGCGCTGGGAAAAATTCTATGAGCGCAACGAGCCATTGGACATGAGGAACTATGCCCGCGCCGCCTATAAATACTTCCGTTGGAACTTCGACAAGCTGGAGCATGTGCTTTCCAGCAAAGGAAAAACGGAACCGATAACACGGGCGCAGGCAGAAAAGCGCAAATTCAACCCCGTCATAAGCCGGGGAATCCAGATATAGGAGCGTGATACCATGTCCGCAATCAGCGGCTATACCTTGCCGGAGGCGCAGGAGATGCTTACGGCATGGAAAGCATGTGAACAGGCCCTTGCCAGCGGGCAGGCGGAAAGCTACCGCATCGGCTCCCGCGAGTATAAGGCTATCGACCTCGACAAGATAGCGGCCAGAATCACCTACTTCAGCAATCTTGTGGAGGCGCTTTCCGGCACTGTGCGCACCCGGCGCGTCGTTCGCATCGTGCCCCGCGACCTATAAGGCGGTGATCCCATGAGCAATAAAGCGACTTTCAAGGAACGGCTGTTGTACCTGTTCAACGAGAAGCGCGGGCAGGACGCCTATTCAGAGCGCATGAAGCGGGAACAGATGCAGGAGCAGAAGCCCGAAAAAACCGGGAAGCATACCAGCGCACCCCGAATGGCGGCATCCGGCTACGGCAACCGAGGGGCCAGCCAAACGCTGTCAAGCATGATCGGATGGATCGTCAACGGTGGCAGCGCCGAGGATGACATCGACGTACACGGCGCATTGCTTCGCAAACGTGCCCGCGACCTCTATGCCGGAGGCGGGCTTGCCCGCAGCGGCCCGAATACCCTGAGTACAAACGTGGTCGGCTGGGGAATCCGCCCAAAGCCGAAGGTTGACGCCGACCTGTTGGGACTGACGGACGAGCAGCGCGACGAGTGGGAGCGCAATACACTCCGGGAGTTTAAGCTATGGGCAGAGAATCCCATGTGCGACGCGGAACGCCAGCAGAATTTCTATGGATTGCAGCAACTTACGTTTCTGTCCATGCTGATGTCGGGTGATGTGTTCGTGCTGTTCGGCATGAAGGAAAACAAACGGACACCCTACCAAACGACGATTCGCATACTGGAAGCAGACCGCATAGCGACCCCGGACAGCAACGGCGACAGCACAGCGCAGGCCAGCGAAACAGCGGGCAACCGCATCATCGACGGCGTAGAGATCGACAAAGAGGGCGCGGTTGTCAAATACTACATTGCCAGCCATCACCCCCTGATGGAATCCAGCGACGATGAATTGACCTATACTCCGATTGACGCATACGGCAAGGACACGGGCTATCCCCTGATCCTGCACGTAATGACGCATGAGCGCCCGGAGCAGCGGCGCGGCGTGCCCTTTGTGGCGGCGAACATCGAAACGCTGAAACAGTTTGACCGCTACATGAACGCGGAACTGGCGGCAAACGTGGTTTCCGCCATGCTGGCGATCTTCATTGAGACGGATTCGGACGATGGCACCCTGGGGCTGGAGGACGCGGTAAACGAGGACGAGCGCGTTACCAACGATGATATACAGTTGGAACTTGCCCCCGGCGCGGTGTACTCCCTTCCCCCGGGGAAGAAGGTCAAGGAAGTCAATCCCGTGCGCAACAACAGCGCGTTCAAGGATTTCGTGGCGACGATGGAAACGATCATCGGTAGTTCTATGGACATACCGAAAGAGGTTCTTATCAAGAAATACGAATCCAACTATACCGCCGCACGCGGAGCGCTGCTGGACTTCTGGCGGACGGTGCGCGTGCATCGGACGCGGTTCAATAACATGTTCAACCAGCCTGTGTATGAACAGTGGTTGAGCGAAGCGGTTGCAACCGGACGCATTGAAGCGCCCGGCTTTTTTGATGACCCGGCCATTCGCCAAGCCTGGTGCGGCTGCATGTGGATGGGCGTTTCTATGGGCCATGTGGACCCGCTGAAAGAAGTCAATGCCGCCGCACAGCGCATTCTCCTGAACATCAGCACCGAGGAACAGGAGGCCGCAGAGTACAACGGCAACGACTGGAACGAGAATATCCCGCAGCGCAAGAAGGAATTGAACGCCCTTGCGGATGCCGCGCCGGTGCAGCCCAACAATGGCGGCGGCGACCGCGACGAGGACGAGAACGAGGACAACGGCGGCAGCAAGGCCGAAGCCCTGGAGCGCTATAAGATCGTGCGCGACATCATAAGGGCCTGCGCAAAGCTGGAGGAACAGGAGGAGATAGAACGTGACGGTGAATAGGGATTGCTTCAAATTCGCCTATAACATCAACATGAGCGCATCGGACGCCACCAGCGCCGAGATGACGCTTTACGGCGAGATCGTCCAGGACTACGGCAAGTGGTACAAGGAAAACTATCCCGAGGACAAGAGCGCATCTGATTTCCGCAGGGAGATTCAGAAGATCAGGGACGCCGGGGCGACCCACCTTCTGTTGCGCATCAATTCCCCCGGTGGCGTCTGCACCCAGGCCGTCGCCATGCGGTCCATACTGGCAAACGCCGGTTTTGAGAGCATCACGATCCGCATTGAGGGCCTTTGCGCCAGCGCTGCCACAGACATTGCGACCATCAGCGGGGCCGTCGTGGAGATTGCCGAAGGTTCCGAGTACATGATTCACAATCCGTGGCTCATTACCTGGGGCAACGCCAACGACCTTGAAAAAGACATCGAACATCTGCGGCAGATCGAGAGAACTTCCCGCGCCTTTTACGCGGAAAAGTCCGGCCAGTCTGACGAGCAGATCAAAGAGTGGATGGACGCCGAGACATGGTTTACCGCCGAGGACGCCGTTAAGTACGGCTTCTGCGACAAGCTGCTGAAATCCGGCGAAACCAAGGCCATGCCCGCCGCCGCCTGCGTTACGGCGCAGCAGATGGAGGTCATGCAGCATCTTTACAAGGCCGTGCCGAAAGCGATCACGGTACGCAAGGACGCGCCGCTTGAGAAAGGCGGCACACTGGACGGCAAGGGACTGTTCATCCCGCATGACGAAGGGACTGAATTGGTCTTGCCTCCCGACGTGGGAGAACGCTTCAAGGAGGCTCTTATCAAAGCTGTCAGTAACGGAAACCCTGTTGCCGGGAATCCGACTGAAAATACAATCCAGGACAAGGAGGGTAAACCCAAGATGGAAAAGGAGATCAAGGACATTACCAGGGAAGAACTCTTTGCGGAGAACCCGGCTGTTGCGAATCAGATTGCGCAGGATGCCGTCGCCGCAGAGCGTCAGCGCATCCAGGACATTGACGATCTGACGATGCAGGGCTATGAGGAAATGGCCGCGACGGCCAAAGCCGATGGCACGTCTGCGCTGGATTTCCAGAAGCAGATTGTCAAGGCCCAGCGCGAGAAGGGCAAAAAGTTCCTCCAGCAGCGCAAGGAAGAACTGGCCCCCACCGAGGACGTGAAGGGCGGCGCTGCCGAGGACACCGACACCCAGACCAAGCAGAAGGCCGAGGAGAAGGAGATCAACGATTACGCTGACGCCTTTGCCGACGCCGCTGCCGGCCTCTACGACGGCATGGGCGGAACCATGTACTAATTTGAGAAGGAGGACATAAACCATGAGCGCACTTTACGGAGTCGTGGGTACGAGCAACCCCGATTATCTGCTGTCCGACCCCCAGGGCGCGGACATTATCGCCATCCCCTGCACCCCCGGCAAGGGCGTAATCAAGCGCGGCACTGTCATGTTCCGTGAAAGCAACGGCATGTGGTCGCCTGCCGCCAGCGCGAATATCAGCACCAGCAACCGGCTTGCCATCCTGAACGTGGATGTTGACACCGACGCCAATCCTGCCGTTGCCGAGGACGCCGCCGCCTATCGCGCTGGCCGCTTCATCAACGGGCGCGTGAAGTACGACAACAGCGGCACTTTGACCGCCGTGACCGAGGCGCACAAGGTTGTGCTGCGGCTGGAGGGCATTGTGTTCGACATGGCCGACAATGCCGCTGGCTTTGACAATGGCTCTTATGCCATTACCTACAAGGCCAACAACAGCACTACGGAGGCTGATGTTGTCGATCTCAAGACCGCTGGCGTGGCCTATACCGTGCTTAACAACAGCGACAGCAAACTGGGATTCACCGCCCCCGCCACCAAGAGTTTCAGCAAGTGGAACACCAAGGCAGACGGTTCCGGCACCGATTATGCCGCAGCCGCGACCTATTCCACCGACGCCGACCTGACGCTGTACGCGGTGTGGGCCTGATCGAAAGGAGGATAAAACAACATGAATCTGCTCTACGACACCAGGGCACAGCTTGCCGCCATCGAAAAGCTGCCCCGCGAATATTCTTTCCTGCATGACACCTTCTGCCGTGATGGCGGCACGGTTGAGGATGACCGGGCAATCTACGACTATCGTAAAGGCAACCGTACCATGGCCCCCGTTGTGACGGACGGCACGGGCGGCGTTCCCATGCTGCGCACGGGCTTTGAAACCCGCGAGATCGGCTTCTGCACCATCGCCCCGGAGCGCATCATCGAGAACAACGACCTGAAAGGCCGCATGTTCAGTGAGCGCGTGCTGGGCGCTATGACGCCGCAGGAGCGCGAACGCAGGATGATCGCCAAGGACATCATCGAAATGCGCCGAGCCATCCAGCGCCGCATCGAGTGGATGTCCCGCCAGGTGCTGCTGACCGGCAAGCTGTCCGTGTTCCGCTACACCCATGAGGGCCGCGACCTGGAAACCACCCTGATTGCCGATTACGGCTTCACCAACAATTACACGCCGGACACTCCCTGGGATCAGGCCGGAGCCAAAATCAATGACGATATGCACGAGATGTTCGACCTGACCTATGAGGGCGGCGGCTACGTGGATATCATCGTCATGGACCCCGAAAGCGCCAGCGCCATGATCGACAATTCCAATTACATCAAGCAGTTTGATGGACGGAACATCGACATGGGTAAGATCAACACTAAGTACAGGGGCCAGGGCGTGCGCTTCATCGGCTGGAACAGCGACGGCGTTGAGATGTATTCTCTGTCCGGCACCTTTGTCGATGACAGCGGCATCGTCCAGAAACTCATGCCCAGGGGCACCATCATTGCGGGCGCGCGGGGAATCCTGAATTGCCTGTACGGCCCCGTGACCCAGGTCGAGGAAAACGGCATGAATGCCGTTCACAAGACCTACATCAAGAAGGAGGTTCCGCTGCGCATCGGCTCCGTGGATGGCAACAGCATCAAGACCCGCCTGACCAGCCGCCCCACCATCGTCCCGTTCAACGTGGACGCCTGGTCCATCGGCTCCGTGCTGTGAGGCACAGAAAGGATGTAGCATGTTCATTGCTGTGCATTATGTGAGAATCAACGGCATCATGTTCATGCCGGATGAAGTTATCACTGAACCCATGTCTCCCAAACAGGAGGCATGGCTGCTGAGTAAGGGCGCTATCCGCAAAGCGGCAGAAACGCCCTTTCCGGCAGCGCAGGAAAAGGCCGAGGGATTTGTTGAAGTGGACGCTGAAAGCGGCGCTGATGGCGACGGCGAAGCGGAGAACACGGATATGATGGAATCCGAGGATAGCACCGAGGATGAAGCGGAGGAGGAATACGAGGACGCAGCGCCGATGGAAATTGACGCCGCCGAGAGTATCACTCCCGCCGAGGAACCCGCGCCCAAGGCCGAAGAAAAGCCCGCCCGCAAGCGCAAGGGCAGAAAGGAGAATAACGCATGATTGTCAAGATCATCAAGACCGGCGAGTTGAAGGAGTTCGACCCCAGCTACGGCGCGAGGCTGATTGAGCAGGGTATCGCCGTTCCCGCGTCTGCACCCGCGACGCCCAAACCCGCCGAGGCTCCCGCCCCGAAGAAAGGCGGCAAGTCGGGTGATGCCTGATGTCGCTGAAAGAGCGCATTGACATTGACCGGCGCAGGGTTTTCATGCAGATGGATCACTTCGCGGACTATCACACATGGAACGGCAAGCGGTTCCGCTGTGTGACAGACGAGGAGGAAGCCCTGAAAAGGAAAAACAACAACGTCAACGATGTGTCGTGGGACAACGATACGCGGGAAACGATGGTCTATGTGCCTGTTGAGGACTGGCCGGATCGCTACCCCATACCGAACGACCACGGCTTCTTTGACGGTATCCACATGAAAGTCATGCAGGTGCAAAACGACATGGGTATGCTGGGCATCGTGTTGTCAACCAGTTTCCCGAAGGAGGTTGCGTATGACAACAGCTAAGCGTTTGCTCACTCTGCAAGAGTGGACCTATAACGCCTGCTGCAAGGGCAGGAAGTTGAAAACCCCGCCTCCCAATCAGGATATTACAAAATACCTGGACAAGCGGGAGCCGAGTATCTTCCTGAACTTCATGCCGATGCGTGCGGAGCAGGACAAGTCCATAGCGGGTGTCAACCCGCCCAGCGTCGCCCCCAGCATAACCCTGCTGCTGGACAACTCCATGGGCAAGTACATGGAGGACAAGAGGTTTGACACCTACAACAAGGTCCACCGGCAAAAGGTATTCGGCCAGCAGTTGAATATCCAGGCGCTTTTCGCGGTATATGAGGATGGCGTGCGGCAACCCGGCTTCATAGACCGGGTTGAGGCCGATCCCGAGGATTTTGATATGTCGCTCATACGCGAGGGAACGCGGGAAGGACTGTTCACACTCCTGAACTGGATGGACGATTACAGGGATGCTCTGGTTGCCGCAAAGGTCATACCGAACTCTGACATGTACGTGAACGAGGAAAGTATTGTCTACACCCTGCGGGAAGATCAGAAATATCCCACCGACAATCGCCCGATGTTCTATGGCGTGGTGAATGTCTCTTTCAACTGCTATTCCGAACACCAGGCACCCAACCAAGAAATCAGATCATTACTTGACTAAGGAGGAGGAATAAACCAATGCCTGACACCTACAAGCATGGCCCGTATGGTGCGCAGCAGGCCAACGGCGACAAGGTTGCCGCAGACAGCCAGAGCGCCATCGTGGCTATCGGCACCGCCCCTGTTCAGACCATCGAGGGATTTGCCGACAAGATCAACACCCCGATTCTCGTCAACAACATGGCCGAAGCCCGCGCCAATTTCGGCTATTCCGACGATTGGGCATCGTACACGCTTTGCGAGGTCATGTCCTATATCCTGGAAAACCGTGGCGTCGGTCCGCTGATCCTGATTAACGTGCTGGACCCCGCTGTTCACAAGGCGGTAGAGAAGGTTACCAAGAGCCTGACGCCCGAGAACGGACAGGTCGTTATCACCAACGCGGAGAGTGCGGTCCTGGATAGCGTGCTGGTTAAGGCCGGACAGACCACGAAGGTCAAGGACACGGACTACAGCATCGCCTACAGCTACACCAAGCAGACGATTACCCTGACCGAGCTGACCCCCGGCGCGTTGGGAAACAGCGCCCTGACGATCACCTACGACGCCGTTACGCCCGCTTCTGTGACGGACGCTGTTGTTATCGGTGCGACCGATGACATGGGCCGGAACACGGGTATTTTCGCATTGAAGGATGTGTACACCAAGACCGGCGTCATTCCTGCGTACATGATCGCCCCCGGATTCTCGTCCCATCCTGCGGTTCATTCCGTGATGTATCAGATGTCCCGCAACATCAGCAGCCATTGGGACGCCTGGATGTTTACCGACATTCCGATCTCCTACATCAGCGAAGGGGAACCTGTGGCCGTCACGCTTGCCACCGCCTACACCTGGAAGAATGCCAACGGCTATACGAAGGACAATGAAACCGTGTGCTTCCCGATGTTCTCCGGCATCGACGGCAAGAAGTATCACGGCTCCGTCCTGCGGGCTGGCAACTTCCTTGTGGAGCTGACCAACAACGACGGTGTTCCCTTCCACTCCGCCAGCAACACCGATTGCGCGATCATTCAGAACCTTTGGCTGGGTGCTGATAACGATGACCGCATCTACGACGATGACATCATCAACCGCTATCTGTGCAAGAATGGCATCACTTCCGCCGCCTTTGTGGGTGGGCGCTGGGCGCTGTGGGGCGCTCATTCCGCGCAGTACGATCAGGTGAACGGCGACACCATCAATGTTGCCGAAACGAACCTGATGATGCTGTTCTACGTGACCAACGATTTCCAGCACCGGCGTTTCCGCGACATCGACGAACCGCTGTCCCCCAACGACATCCAGCAGATCGTCGCCGAGGAGCAGGAAATCCTTGACGCGCTCATTTCCATGAACGCGCTGCTGTACGCCAAAGCGTATATGAACGCGGACGAGATTGCCCGGTCCGACATGTACATGGGCGATTACAAGTTCACGTTCGACGTGACCACCACGCCGCTGGCGAAGTCCCTGACCGCGCTGGCGAACTGGGTTGATGACGGATTCGCGGTGTTCTACAACTCCGGCGCTTCCGACAACGGCTAATGGGAGGTGAAGAACTATGCCGAAGAAAGTCTATAACAACGTAGAGGATCATAAGCTGCTTGACAACAAGCGCGTATGTGAGGACATTACCTCCGTGGTCCTGCCCACGGTTTCCCACCCCACCGTGACCATTGACGCGGCTGGCATGGCTGGCGCGGTGGACATGCCCAACCAGGTGAAGCTGGAGGCTATGGAGCTTTCCATTAGCCACAACAACGGCAACAACTGCCAGTACCTCACCAACCCCAACAAGCACACCATCGAGTTCCGCCTTGCGCGTCAGCGCTACAACGTGAAGAAGGGTATGCTGGAACATGAGGGCGTGAAGTACCGCATCACCGGCGTTCACAAGTCTACCGAACACGGAACCGTCGAGGCGGGCAACCCCCTGGGCAGCACCGAGCGCTTCACCGTCCTGCGCTTTGAGCGCATCGTGAACGGCGAAACCGACACGATTGTGGATGTCATGTCGGGCGTGCTGAAATTCAACGGCCACGATCTCGTCAGCGAGGTCCAGGCGCTGCTGAACTAAGGCAGGCGAAATCCAGCGGCAGGGCAAATGCGAAAACGATAACGCATTTGCCCCGCTTATTCATTTCTGACAATCACAATAATCAATAAAAATCAATAATCATCTATAATCATCTATATCAATCAAGATAAATCAATCACAAGGAGGACAAGGCCATGCTTGACAACATCGAGAAGTTCCCCGCTGAAAACCCTGCCCCCACCGAGAAACCTGTTCCCGCTGAAAGCGACTCTGACGCCGAGGCTTCCAAGATCGAACTGGACAACGCCCGCGAGGCCACTTTGCAGAAGGTGGAGGACATCGTAAAGCAGGCGTCCACCGGCACGCTCAAACTGTCGGCGCCCTTCAAATCTGACGGCATCACCATCGCCGAACTGCACTATAATTTCAAGGCCGTCACCGGACTGGAATTTGCAGATGCTATGGACAGCGATTTCTCCCGCAAGAGTGATTCCTTCCGGATCACCGGGAAACAGGCGGTTGCGCTGTTTGCCGTCGCGGTTGAAAAGTGCGAGGAACACGTTGACCGCCAGGACGTTCTTCGCGGCCTGTCTGCGGAGGATTCCGTGGCGGCGATCCAGGCGGCGACGCTTTTTTTCAGGGCAGCTTCCCAGGCGGGAAATTTGCGTACTATACGGGTTTAGTAGAGGCGGCAATCGCCACACACACCCCTATCACCGACTTTATGGGCATGACCCTACACCGGTATAAGGAGTTCAGGCAGGCGATTACCAATTTCTTTGACGCCAGGGAAGAAAGCTGAAAGGGGGCGGCATGGTGATTCAGATTTTGTATGAGGGCACGGACATCACCGAACTAACGAACATCACCAAATGCGTATGCCGGGATGTATCGCACGGCAGGGCCGACAGCCTGGAACTGCAATTCGACCATGCCGCCATTTGGCACATATGGGCACCCAAAGAGGATGATAAGATCATCGTCAATTCCGATGGCTACACCACGGGCACGATGTACCTGAATGCCATCATGCCGGAGGGCGACGGATTCAGAATACTTGCAACCGCCCTTCCGAGCGCAGCCCGCCGCAAGGCATGGGACACATACCAGAACATGACGCTGGAAAACATCATGGGCCGTTGCGCGGCAGAGGCGGGCATGTCCTCCAAACTGTACGGCGCGGACGGGAATCTGAAATACCGCTTCCTCATGCGCGAGAACGAGGGTGCAGCGGCTTTCCTCGAATGGCTGGGGACACTGGAAGGGCTTGCCGTGAAGGCCGTACACGGGGCTTTCAGGGGCATATCCATCGACTACGCACAGAAGCGCGATCCCGTGGAAAGCCTTTATATCGACGAGGCAAACGACGGGGTTCAATACACCCGGAAGGATATATATAAAATATCCACTTTGACCGTGCTATCACCATATGCCCGCGTTTCCGCCAGCGACAGCAATGCCGCTTACGGGAGCCAGCGGATCGTCAATCTGCCCGCCATGGACGCGGTTCAGGCTGGACGCTGGGCGCGTGGAATGCTGATGGCACACAACCGCAAGGCCGAAACCCTTTCTATCAACAGCACTTTCAATCCGAAGATGGAGGCATTGATGCGCGTTGACGTGGAAGGAACTGAGGATTCAAAGGGCAGTTGGATTGTGGATGAAGTGCAGCACGACCTTATTGAGCGCACCAGCGTCACAAGGCTGTTGCGCGTGACGGATTCCATCCGTTAGGTGATTCAACATGAGCAGAGAAAACAACCCCATATTCGGGGCTATCATAGAGCGCGGCGTTATCCTGAAAGCGAATAACGGCACGTACACAGTTAAGTCCTATGATCGTGACGGCATAATCACGCTGCCGATCAAAGCGCTATTACCAGAAGCAGCATATTACGCGGGCAACCGCGTTTTTTTCTTTCTATTTCAGGATGGCAGCGGGCGCATTTTGGGGCCGATGGACGATTGACCCATGCTGCCGCGCCATAAAGGAGCGTGAAAACCGATGGCCGTCAATCTTGAAGGTAATATAATCCTCAAAGGCAAGGCAGATTCAAGCCTTGATTCGCTGATTTCCAAGGTACAATCCATACAGTCTGCCGTTGAGATGGTCGGCGGTCCTATCCGGGAATGGGAAAAGGACTCCGTTGAACTGTACAAAGATTACGAAACCAACATGCTCCAGGCGCGGGCAGCGTTGAGCGACCAGTATTCCAGCTACAATGAACTGAACAACGTCATGGACAAGCTGGAAAAACAGGTGCAGGAATGGGCGGCAAACAGCGTATTCCACGTATCTGATTTTTCCGATGCTGTCAATACCGCATCCCATGCGGGCTGGAATCTGAACCAGCAATTAGAGGGCATCCCCCGCGCAATGCTGCTGGCACAGGCTGGCAACATGAGCCTTGCGGACGGCCTGTCCTACCTTGCCCGCGCCCTGAACGTCACCGGCACGTCGTTTGAGGACAGCGGCACACTGGTGGATCAGTGGGTTAAGGCAAGCCACCTGGCGAACCTGACGATTGAGGATTTGGGCGAATCGCTGGAGCGCATGGGCGTCACGGCGCAATTTACCAACAATACCGCCGAACTGTTTACCATGCTGGACACGCTGGCACAGACCGGCGTTGTCGGCGCACAGGCCGGTACACTCCTGCGCGGTACGATGCTGCGCCTGATTGCCCCCACCAAAAAGGCCAAGGAGGCCATGGAAGAACTGGAGGTCACGCAGGAGGAATACAACGAACTGGCGGGCGAGAGCGAAGCGTTGACGAAAGTCAACAAGCAGCTTGAGCAGACAGGCTTTTCCGCGTATGACGCGAACGGGCAACTAAAGCCCATGATGCAGACCTTTGGCGAACTGTACGACGCACTGGTGCAGATTGCCGGAAGTGAGGATGATCTTCTCAAAAATCAGGCGGTTGACGAAATACTCTCCACGCTGTTCCCGACGCGCACGATCTCCGGCGCGTTGGCTTTCCTGAAAGGCGTCAAGGATGGCTGGCAAGACCTCTATGACGCCATAGTTGACAGCGAGGGCGCGGCGGAAAAAGACGCGGAAACTGTCATGTCCGGCCTGATGGGAAAACAAGAACTTTTCCTGTCGAAGTGGGAGGAGTTTTCACGCAAGGTCGGCGAGGAATTATCCGGCCCGCTGGAAACAATCTATGATACAGTTGGTGGGTTGATCGACAAGCTGAATGAGCTGCCCGAGGAGCAGCTTTCGGCGCTGGTTGGTGGACTGACAACGCTTGCTTTCATGGGACCGGCGCTGGGCGTAGGTACGGGCATCTATAAATTTTTCTCGATGCTCGGCCCCTGGGGCGCTGCTGCCGTCGCCGCGTCGGTTGGCATCGGTGCGCTGGTCGGCTACCTGAAAACGGCGTCCGAATTGGAGTTCAATTCCCAATTCGGTGATCTTGATGTGGATGTTCAGGCGCTCACGGATTACGCCGAAGGGCTTGAAAGCAAGTACAAGGCGGAACAGGAGGCCCTTAAACTTTGGCAGGGTGAACTTGACGCGGCGACTGAAAGCTACTCCAATTTTACCGCAGCACTCAACGAAAACCTACTGGAAGATGTACTGACCGGCAAGACGCTAAGCAAAACAGATCAAGACAAACTGCTCAAATACGGTGATGATATCGGCAAATCTGTCTTAGAAGGTATTAAGAACGCAAGGGAACGCGATCTTAATATGCTGGACATTTTGTTTGACGATAAATCCAATCAGAAGCAGATGGACGCGCTTGATACGGGTTATGCTCTTGAAGAAGCGTGGTACAGTAAAACGCTGGGAAAAGCAAAACAAATCGGGGAAGATTTGAGAGCCGCTATGGTTGAGGCTCTAAAAGATGGCACTATTGACGCAAATGACCGCGCTGCAATCATGGCGCAGGAAGAGCGCATGAATGCCATCATGCAGGAAATCAACGCTTATAACGATGAAGTGGCATATAATGAACAGCTATATAAAGCGCAGCACGTTAGCGCAGATTCAATCGAGAAGTATGTTGATTCCCTTGCACAGTATGACAAAGAAGTAAAGGAGAATATAGAGAAAAACCGCGCCAGTTTTTGGGCACAAGAAACAGCAAAGTTTGACTGGGCACTAAAAAATGGCGAGACATTAAAATTCGCTGATGGCACCGAACGTAAAGTGACCGAGGAAGATCGTGACCGATACTTAGCCGAGGCCATGAAGTCGTTTGATGAGATGTACAGCGAAAGGCATTCCCAAAATGCAGAATTAGCAAACGAGGCCATGACCGCCATGTTTGCAGATTCTAAATTTGGCAATGTTTACGGTATGCTGGCCGGTATGCTTGAATCCGGGCAAGCGCAGAGCGACGGCAAGGGAAACTATAACTTTACCGAGGATGCTTACAAGGATTTAAGCAAGTATACCGACGATCAACTGAATGCCATGCTGGAAGGTGCCCGTTTCATGGGCGAGAATGCCGGTGCGCTTGGCGAGATGTTTTCGGAATTTGTTGACGCTCCGGCAATGCAACAAATGCTTGACATTCTAAGCGGCGGCAGCGCCTTGGCTGGAATGATCGAAGCAGAACAGAAACGACGCAACGCAGCCAACCAGGAAACGCCGGGCGGCACAGATGAGTATGGGCGCCCGAACACCGAGAATATCGGCGACATAACCGATACGGATACACTACAGCGAATCCTATTTGAAACGGGAAACGTTATAGCGAACAATGGCGCAAACTTCGACCTCGATGCAACTCAACAGGCCGCTGACCAGTATGCCCAGGCTATTAATCGGCTTAATGAATTAGGTGAGGACACCTCTCAATACACGGACAAGAACTCATGGTGGCAGGATTACCTTGACCGGCAGAATCAGGAGCCTGGCCAGCAGCCACAAGCCCCAGAGGAAGGTGTTCAAGAGCCGCAACCCCCACAAACAAGCCCGGAAACCGCCTGGGATCCATTCTCTGCGCAAGCAGAGGAACAAACTGTAACCGTAAAGCCTGAACTGGAACCGCTTGACGCAAACCAACTGATTGCCCTGGAAGATCAAATTTCACAATCCTTCGCAAGCAGCGGGATGACGGATTCCCTTTACGATCAAATCCAACAATGGGAAGCCGGCATAAGCGATTTTTGGAGGAATCTGTACGGAGAGGACTTTGACGTACAGGGGGCCTTGGATGAAGCATTCAGCGGAAAAGATTGGTACGACGAATACCTAAAGCTGAAAGCAGAGGTCGATACCGATGATCTTCAGAGCCAGCTTGACAGCATCGAGGTTGACATCAAGCCGAGGGCCGAAACGCTGGAGCAGGACGCGAAAAGCGCGTTGGAAGATCAGGGTGTGGAGGTTACGGTTGAAGGCGACACCACGGCCCTTACGGCAACCATCGACGCATCAGACGGGCAAACGCTGTTGGAGTACATCAGCGGCGACAATACCGACCTTGAAATGTCAATCACCGACCAGGACGGACGGAAGCTGACCGAAAATGTTCACGGCGACATAGCTGCCCTAAAGAGTGCGATTGATAGCCAAAATGGCAGGACCATCACCGTACACATTCACGGCATTAAAGACTTCGCCCACGGTGGACGCGCAACCGAGGCTTCGATATTCGGCGAGGCTGGGCCTGAATGGGCAATCCCGGAGCAGCATACCGAACGAACGGCGCAACTGCTGAACCAGGCACGCGAGGCCAGCGGCTTTACATGGGGCGAAATCCTGGGACGCTTCGGCGGTCTGAACGCAGACCCTGGACATGTCAACGTCAACATGACCTATGCGCCTACGATCAACGCGGCGAACTCCGATGGCGTGGCCGAGGTATTGTCCGCTGACAAATCGCGGGTTGAGCGCATCGTGCGCGAAGCCGTGCAAAAGGCGATGAACGAATCGAAGTTGCATGACGAGTTGGAGGTGTATGCGTAATGGAAGCCAGCGGATATGTATACCACTGTTCAGCCGGAGAAACCTTCGACAGCGTTGCCCTGAACGAGTACCACAGCGAGAAATACGCCGCTGAACTAATGAGCATGAACCCGGAATACTGCCGCGTTACGACATTCACCGGCAAAGAAACGCTGATACTTCCCGTCATCGTCATGCCTGAAACCCTGAATGGATCAGGCGGCAGTGCCATACCGACAACCGCCCCGTGGAAGGAGGATGTCTGATGCCGTTTAATATTATAGGTTTAGACCAGCTTCCGGAAGAAGTACGCAAAAAAATATTTGGCGACAGGGACAGCGGCGGAAGTCAGAAGAAGGATTACAAGGTTGACAGCAATTCCATTATGACGCTCATTGGAAGTTGGGGCAGCTTCAAATTCTACATTAAAAAGAAAAGCATGATCGGCGTGAAAGATTTCGGCGTCACCGTTTCCAACGAAACCGAAACCAAGTCCACCAACAGCAAGGAGAACTATACCAGCATCAAGAACAGCAACCCATTTGAGGTTACTGTGACGGGCATTTTCAGCCGAATATTGGGCCTCAAAGATGTCCGCGCTACCGCCTGGAAGCTGATGGACATAGTACGCACTGGCAAGAAGTTCTATGTTTATCTCGGCGCTGAAAAGGTCGCCGCGCCGCTGATGGTCGGGACAAATGCCAAAACGAACAAGATTGAAATAGGGCCTGACAAGAAGATGAACTATTGTGAGGTCCAACTCACGCTGAAACAATGCGAGAAGTGGGAAGGTGGAACAGCCGGAACCATTGAGAAAAAAGACGATTCGGACGGCCATAGCGGCGGTTCGAGTGGTGGCGGAGGCGGCGGCAGCGGGAATAAGGGCAAACGCGGCAGCAAGAAGAAACAGCCCACAACGCCGTCGAAATATCCGGACTCCGGCACACAAAGGCACCATTCACGCAGCGATCCGGATGATACGCGCAAAGGCGCTGCCGAGCAAAGTATCAAGGATAAATTGGATGATGGCAAAAAGACCGGCGATAATGGGGGCCATCGCAGAATCAGCGGCCCAACACAATAAAGGAGGTTCAGCATGGCAATTTATGAAATAACGACTGAACCCGCACCGATTGATTTTGAGGGCTGCACCACGGACACACTCCGCACGCTCCAGAATGTCAAAAACCTCATCATGTGTCGCATGGGTGAAATCCCATATGACCGTCTTTGCGGATTCGACCCGGCGCTCTTTGACCTTCCACCCGACGAGTTTGCCGTTGCCTTGCTGCCTGAACTTGACCGCGTGCTGATGTGGGAGCCGGAGGCAACCGCCGTAAGCGCGTCATATGAGTTCAACGCGGATGGAGAAATTATCATTCACCTATTCGCGGAAGTGATAGACAAATAATTCAAGGATGGGGTGACAGTATGGACAATACGGAAATTCACTATCTCGCATTCGATGCTGACGAGATGTGGCGTGAAATGGAATCCGTTTATATCGACGAAGGCGGCGATCTGCTTTATTCCGGCAACGAGAAATACATGCTGCTGCGTGGCGTACACGCGATACTGATGCAGGCATACGCCGCCATGGACAATGCCCTGCGCATGGACACCCTGCGCTATGCGCAACGGGATTATCTGAAAATCTATGGCGAGAAGCGGAATTGCATCTACAAGGAAGCGGAAAAGGCGACGGCGAACATCACCATTACGTTTCAGGCAACAGGAAAATCTGACACAATCAAAGCTGGCGAGGCGGTTACGCCGGATGGTGCAATGCTGTATCTGCTTGACAACGATGTTGTGGACAACGGATATGCCCAGACGGTGACCGTCCCCGTGACATGCGCCATCGCCGGCAGCGTCGGAAACGGTCTGCTGTCCGGCACACAGCTACAGACCGTCACGCCCCACGGCGGCGTGTACAGCATCTATGTCGCCACTGACGCAGTTGGCGGTATGGATGACGAGGATTTTGAGGTCTACCGGGAGCGCATAAGGAACTACGGCCTGACCAACATCACCACCGGACCGGAAGTCCAGTATGAATCTGCCGCAAAGAACGTCAGCACCGTGATACTGGATGCCAACGCAATCAATCTGGGGGCCGGAATCGTCGGCGTGTACCTTCTGTTGTCGGACGATACGGGCAGCGCTGCGATCATTGCATCCGTGGAGGATGCGTTGAACGCAAGGGAAGTGCGCCCGCTTACGGATCAGGTAGCTGTTGCGCTGGCAACAGCCATTCCCTATACGCTCAACGTTCAGTATCAGGCGGAAACCGGCAGCAACATTTCAACCGCCATTGGCGAGGCGGTGTCCGAATACCAGGCATGGCAGGATCAGACCATCGGCCAGCCCTTCAACCCCGATAAGCTGATGGCCATGCTGTACCAGGCCGGATGCACTCGGGTAATATGGGGCAGCGGCAGCGAGTTTGGCGACGGCGGCAACGTGGAATACACCCCGATACTGGCAAACCAGTATTGTCACGGGACTATCAGTTTGGCGGTGATTCCCTGATGTTTGAGTTTGACATTGCCCATCTGTTTCCGCGATTCCTGCTGAACGACAGGAACGGCTACGCAATGGCAAGGGCCATTGAAGCGGGCTTGAAATATTTCCTGAATACATGTCAGGACGGGCTTGATTGCGTGCAGAACGTGGAGAAGATGCCCGAATGGCGGCTTGATGAAATGGCGTGGGAATTGAACTGTCTGTATGATTACCATGCTGACATCGAATCGAAACGGAAATGGATTCGTGACGCGATCCCGCTGTTTGCTTCTTATGGCACAACCAGCGCCATATACAATTTCCTCTCCGGTTACTTTGACGGCATAGAGGTCGAGGAGTTTTGGCAATACAACGGCGATCCATTCCACTTCCGCGTGACCGTGGAGGGCGAATGGACGCCGGAAAACGAAGCATGGGCGCGACGGGCCATCGCCGAATCAAAGAACGCGCGAAGCGTGCTTGACGGCCTGAACATTGGTTGCCACAGCTTCATCGGCCTAACCGCCGAGGGCAAGGCGCTTTCACGGTTCGCCTATCCCCTCACAGGGGCCGAGAATTGGGCCGGGCGCTGGCCGCAGGAAAACACCCAGGGCGTGCTTGATGAGAGCGCGAGGGCGGGCGTGGAGGCTTCTGACGCGGCTGTGCGCTTCCCCTACCCCATGGCGGGAACCACGCCGGAGATCAACACCATCGGCGCATTTGATGGTTCTGTCATACCTTCCGCACAGGCGGAGGACACATACGCTATGATCCTGTACAAGCTGTGCGGACAGGATGAAATCTGAAAAAGGAGGTAAGCCGGATGGCGGATGTATTCACCTTGGACAGCGCCTACCTGACGAGCAAGCGCACGGAAATCAAAAACGATATTTCGTATGCCCGCTATAAGGTGGGAAGCACCTGGTATAACGCGCAGATTCAAAGCGCCACTGTGCTGAACGACGGGCGCGTGGAAGTGACGTTCATCATCGACCATACCGTGGTTGGCAACATCACGGTAACGGGCGTTGAACTGTACGACCACAACGGCGTGCGCATCGGCAGCAAAGCGACGAGCATCACAAGGGCAGACGCAACCGAGGGCATTTTGTATGTCTGCCGGTTCAGTCTGTTCCAGGTGGTCGAGAACACCAGCAATACGGGCGCGTATGACGCGCTGTAATGAAAGGGGTGAGGAATAATGTCCTATAATCAGCGCGTTATTTGGAAGGATCATGTGGTGGAACGTCCGAGGACGTACACCGAGACGGTCAACGGCGACAACAGCAAGACCTTCACGCCTGCGCCGGGAGAAGTCTTGCAGCAGGGCACGCCGCAGAGCGCAACCAACTTCAACGCTATGGACGAGGCTATCCAGCATATCGCAATCGCGTTTGATGAATTGCAGATGACCATGCAAGCGGAATTGAGGGCGGCGCAGGACGAAATCGCAACGCTGAAAGCCCAGGTTGCGGTTTTGGCCGGGTATCACGAAGAATAAGGAGGCTCCGATATGGCTTACAAGATAGTGAAGTCTACCAGCGGTGTGCCTGAAAGCGCCGAGAAGGTGGAAGTGCTGATCGAGAGTTCTTCCGACCTGGCGAATCTGCCCGAGGGTTTGGCGGCGGGCAGCGTGGCCTACACCGCCAGTTTGAGCGCCATGTACATGAAGGCAATCGACGGCACATGGACGCAGATTGGGGCGTGATGACATGGACATAGCAAGCATCGGCGCGGCCCTGGCCGTCACGGGCGGCGCGGCTGCGGCAGCGAACCAGGCGGCACAGGACGCCAGCGACGCGGCCAGCAACGCGAACACCAAGGCAACCGCCGCGAATAACGCGGCAACGGCAGCGAACAACGCTGCTGCTGCGGCAAATACAGCCGCCGCGAACTATTCCAATCTGGACAAGGACGCCGTGATAGACCGCACGGCGTTTAATTACGCCTACATGCTGATCCAGGCGGAATTGCGCGACGTGCAGAAGCGGCTTGCAGTTGCCGAGGCGCAGATCGCCGCAATAGGATCATAACAACGGAAGGAGGACACGGCTATGCCTGAGAACGAAGTCCTGGAAGTGATGGACAACCCGGATTACGACCCGGAGGAGGACGAGCGCAGGCGGCGCGAGGAATGGGAGGCGAAGCTGGCCCCCTTCAAGGCCCTGCGTGAGCAGATCGACGAGCACGACGAACTGATGGCGGAAACCTTGTATGAGGTCACGCTGTTGGAAATTGGATTGGAGGAATGAAGCCATGACCTTTAAGCTGATGAAGCGGATCATCGAAACCGCGAAGAAGAACGGCACGCTGGAAGAAAAGCGGGCCGACATCATGAACAAGATGGACGCCTTTTACGCGGCTGACCGCCTGACCCGTGAGGAGTACGAGGCGCTTGTCGCGCTGATGAATGCGTAATGAGCGACCTGATTGACCGGCTGGCCGCGTGGTGGACTGACCGGCTATACATCCACGATCTTCAAAGAATGGAGGCAGAGATAATGACCTATAAGCTGATGAAGCGCCTGATTGAAAGCGGGCTGAAGAAGGGCACCCTGGACCGGGAGGCGACCCTGCTGAAACTGGACGTGTTTCTGATGGCGGACAGGATCACCGCCGAGGAATACCAGGAACTCGTTGACCTGATGAACGGAGGCGCGACCAATGAATAATTCCCCACTGGAATTTCTGGCGAAGAAGTACGGCAACATCGTCAAGTACGACGCTGCCGGTAACGTCGCCGGTATTTTCGTCAAGTTCCCCAAAATGAAATCCTCCGACCTGGTTGCCGGTCTGCCGGAGCATACCCACCCCGCTTTCATCATCAACGGCGTGGAGCAGGATTACATTCTGCTCGGCAAATACAAAGGTGGTGACAATGGCGTAGCGAATGGCGCGATCCTGTCCCTGCCGAACATCAACCCGATTCGCTCCCTGGGCGCCGACCAGTGCCTTTCCCGGATGAAGCTGGCCGGGACCGGCATTACCGGCATGACGTGCGCGGACTACGGCTTTATCAAGCTGCTGGCGCAGAAGCACGGTTGGGTTCCGAAGGGCAACACCTATTGGGGCCAGAGCCACAAGGACGCCACCGCCTGGGAAGTCAACAAAACCATCACCGTTGACCTGGAACGCGCCTACAACGGCTATGTCTACAAGGCCCTGCAAGCCCATACCAGCGCGGCGGAACTGCGGCCTGACATCGCGCCGACGTATTGGGAAAAGGTCAAATACGTCGGCGGCATCAGCAACGACGGCACGCCTGACGCGGCGCATCAGACCGGCTATCGCACGCTGAACGGCAGCGGCCCGCTGGACTGGTATCTCGGCAGCGACCCGGCGAACCTGTGCGACATCATCGGCTCCAGCCTGGAGCAGCAGTACGGTTATCGCATCGTCGGTATGGAACTGCAAATCCTTGAAAACAACAATGCCGCCGACCCGGAGGCCGACCTGTCCGCATCCTCCGCCGCGTGGAAAGCCATTCTGCCGAACGCCGGTGATGATGGGTACACACTTGTTGCACCTGGCACGGCTGGCACGCTGCATTGGCGTTGGGCGAACAGCAAAATCACGCTGGACAACACCATCACATCGGAGGAAATGGACAACAACTATCGCGGCACGAACTTCAAGGACCTTGCCGTGAACAGCACCAATGTCCCGTATGTTCCTCACATCCTGAAAGAGCTGGGACTCTTCCCGACCGGAGCCGGTGACACTACCGAAGGATATTACTATATCCACATGACGAGCGCGGAGCGCTTCCCCCGTCGCGGCGGCTACTGCAACTCCGCCAGCAGCGCGGGGTTGGGCTATGTCAATGCCGGCAGCGGGCGCGGCCTTGCGGGCTACGACTATGGTTGCCGCCCCCGCTCCCTGCCCTGAACCCCTGACCCCTGAAATCTGAAACCCTGACGGGGCCACCCGATAGGGTGCGCCCCCGGCGCGGTGCGAAAGCGCCGCGCCGCGCGTCTCTGAAAGGTGAATACAATGCCAGATTTCAAATATGACCGTGCCAACCCCGGCCCATGCTGTCAGAAGATCGACGATATGATCCAATACGCAAGGCCCATCGTCGCACGCTGGCCCGCGTTCCACAAGTACACGCTGGGCGAGGACATCATGCAGGAGATGTACACGATGCTCCGGCTGGCGACAAAGGCGCGGCTGCGGTACATGAAAAAAACCACCCTGGCCGAACTGGACACCAGCAAGGCCGTGTTGGACGTGTTCATTCAACAGGCGAACAAGGTGATATTCACCGACAAGAAGGGACGCGAAAGGCGATTGCTCACGGATCAGAGTTTCGGCGTATGGTCCGGGAAGATTGCAGAAATCGGCGCTTTGATCGGCGGCTGGATCAATTCGGTCTCCGGTCGCAAAAGTGGCGATACAGGGAACGCGCCGTGATTTGGACGGGCCTTATCCTTGCAGCGTTCTTTAGCGCTTCCCCCGTCGCGGCGGCAACTACAACAACACCAGCAACGCGGGGTTGGGCTATGTCAATGCCAACAACGAGCGCGGCAATGCGAACAACAACTATGGTTGCCGCCCCCGCTCCCAACATACATCGAAAATGCCGGAAGAACTACGAGTTACCGGCTGTCCTTCTGGTGGGAGGGGCGCGTTTCCTTGGTGACATGATCTCATGCACCTAAATGATAATCCTGTCCACCGATGATTACCGGGCAGGAATCGCCGTGAAGGGCCTGGGAGGGCTATACGCTATGGCTGTCAGCAGCACAAGGGGCGCGCAACCCCACAGTCTACGCCAAATGGGAACATCACGCACGGTATTTTCACAGGGCGGTGATTCTTTTGGAAGGGCTGCACAATCTGAAAGACCGCATCTGTGATTTTGAAAACCTCATGGGCGCATACCGCGACGCCGCGGAGGATAAGCGTTATCGCAATGAGGTTTTGGAGTTCACATTCAACCTGGGCGAAATGCTGCTGGACATCCAGCGGGATTTGCTTTGCATGACCTACACCGTAGGCCCTTACCGGGAGTTCTATGTGCGCTATCCGAAGCCGCGCCTTGTCATGGCGCTGGGCTTCCGCGACCGCGTGGTGCAATGGGCGATATACCGGCAGATCAACCCATACCTGGACAAGCGCTACATCATGCACAGCTACGGGTGCAGGACCGGCAAAGGGACGCTTCCAGCGGCGCAATGCCTCCTCAACTGGCAACAGCTTATCAGCCGGAAGCCCGACGCCGACGATTGGTATTTAATCAAAGGCGACGTTTCCAAGTATTTCTATCGCGTGGATCACGCGGAAGTGCTGAAAACCTATCGCTCCATCACCGATGACGAATGGTTCATGTGGTTGATCGGGACGATCATCAACAACCCGGATGTGCCGTTCGGTCTGCCGGTGGGCGTGAAGCCCGACGATTGCCCGCGCCGTCTGCGGCTGTTCGACGTGGGTATGCCAATCGGCAATCTCACGTCGCAGGAAACGGCCAACCTGTTCCTGAACCGGCTGGATCAATACGTGAAGCACGTCCTGCGCGTCCACTTCTACGAACGCTATATGGACGATTTCGCCATATTCGTGAAGGGCAAGGACGAAGCCTGGAGGCTATTCCACCTGATCGAAGATTTCCTGCGCGACGAATTGCTCCTTGACATGTCGCCCAAGAGCAGAATCCAAAAGGCGACCGCGCCGGTTGAGTATGTCGGCTACATGGTGTCGCCCCACGGGCTGCGCATGAGGAAGAAAACCACACGGCATATCAAGCGGAGCCTGCTCAAAGTGGCGGAGATGTACGCCGATGGGGAGATCGACTTCGACAAGGCGCTGGCGTCCATCATCTGCTACGTGGGCATGACGAAACACTGTCACGGCCACAATCTGCTGCGGTGGATTGAGGACAATATCACCCTACAGCGAAGGGAGGGCGCGACATGATAGGCATTATCAAGGCCGTTGCCATAGTCGCACTCGTCGTATGGATCGTCTGGACAGCATGAGGGGGGATGAAATGAACAGCGCCAACGCGCCGCCCTGCGAGGGGCGGCATTTTTATTCCATCGTGCCCAGCGGTGAGGGCACCGTGGACGTGTACCTGAACCCGGCCATAGAGCCTATGACCACGGAGGGCGGTATCACGGATTACGACATAGCGGTGCGCGTGGTGCGCGGTGTCAACCCCAACGACCCCCAATTCGGCAGGGATCTGGAGGGGCACATACGCGCCCACTACGACGCATGGCGCGACAGTGGGGAGATGATCTATCTGTGAATGAAAAACGGATTTGGGATTACCTGATGGAGAAGATCGGGAATCCCTGCGGCGTGGCGGGCCTGATGGGCAATCTCTACGCCGAAAGCGGATTGAACCCCATCAATCTGCAAAACACCTATGAGCGCAAGCTGGGACTGACGGATGAAGCCTATACAAAGGCCGTGGACAGCGGCAAGTACAAGGCAAGCTCCTTCATCCACGACAGCGCAGGCTACGGTCTGGCACAGTGGACATACCACAAGCGCAAGGAAAAGCTGCTGCTGTTCGCCGTGGCGCGAAAGGCTTCTATCGGCGACCTTGACATGCAGTTGGATTTCCTGATGAAAGAGCTGGACAGCAGCTACAAGGGCGTGCTGAAAGCGCTCTGCGAGGCAAAGTCCGTGCGCAAGGCGTCGGATATAGTACTCACGCAGTATGAGCGCCCGAAGAACCAGGGCGATTCGGTGAAGAAAAAGCGGGCCAGCTTCGGCCAGCGCTACTTTGACCAGTTCGCCACTCAGACCGACGAAGAAAATGAGGAAGGTGAGGATATGGTTAATACCGAGGCCGAAAACGCATGGGATGTCCCGGAGGATATGATCTTTACACTGGACGCCAACGGCAATCCCGTGAGATTGGAGGTGGAGGACGATGCGGACGATCAGGCATAAGGACTCCGACAAGCTGGTTGTCATCTCCAAGCTGCTGACCGGCTATGTCACGGTGAATGAGAAGGTCGAGGACGTGGACAGCTTTATCAAGCTGCACCAATCCTTTGACGCGACTTACGTCGCGTATATCGTCGCATGGCAGGGCAACCACGGCCTGACGCCGGACGGCGTGATCGGGCCGAAAACCTGGGCGGCGATTGCCGGGGCCGCGCCGACATGCAGCACCAGCAAGCGCAAGACCAGCGGCTACACCCTGGCGCTGCAAATCCTGTTGGATTCCAGCATCACAGCGGACGCGATTTACGGCAAGCGCACCAAGAATGCCGTCGCCGCCTATCAGTCGTGCAAGGGCCTGTCCTGCGACGGCATCTGCGGCCCCAAGACGTGGGCAGCGCTGATTACCGGCACCGTCGAGGGCGTCCCGACCCACTCCGTAGCCGTGAGTGAGGGCGTTTTCGTCCAGCCCACCGACTTCAAGCAGTATGACAAGCGCTGGGCGGACAAGATGTATTCCAACCACGGGGACAAGAAGCAGACCATGCGGACATCCGCCTGCGGCCCCACCAGCATGGCGGACATCGTTCACTTTGTTGTGGAC
>JAEEGL015638180.1_pt1 | contig 31231 bp, 24 predicted proteins | sample 9134231 | NCBI WGS metagenome assembly JAEEGL01 (sample SAMN16246548, study PRJNA631951) | gut metagenome | biome: gut microbiome; feature: rumen; material: fiber-attached | host: Bos | place: Iran: Karaj | collected 2018-10
AAATGCGGGAGTAAGATAAGCGGCGGGGCTGAAATCTTCCGCTATATCTTCGGGTACGTTGATATAATTCAGCTTATAATCCGGCATGGCAGGATAATACTGAGCAATAAACTTCTTGAGCCAGTCGAGATTGTTCTCAACGGAACCGAACGAGGTCTCCGTGCCGTACTTATTCATGACCTCCTCGCCGCCGTAGATGACTGCCCAGGTAAGCGAGGAGTACGTTCCTTCGCCCATTTTTATTAAAAGCTCCAGGACTCTGTCCATGCTGTCCATGGTCGCGCCCTCATCGCGAGCGGAAAGCTCAAAGTACTCCTTTGCTTTTTCGCTGCGGTTGCAAGCGCCCGTAAAGGGCGAGCAGTCCCCCCTGTGAGATTCGAGAACGTCCGCAAGATGAGTAAACGCGGGAAGCACGTGGTTAATAACAAGATCCTTGTTGCGGCTGCGGAGCTCCTGGCACTCGCTTTCGGAAAGCCCGAGCTCTTTTCCCTTCTTGAGAACGTCCTCAAAGTAGGAAATGAGGAAGCTGTCCTCGCCTTTTGCGGCAAAGGAACGGCAGGACTCGATAACCTGATCGAGCGCGACTTCACTCATGAAGAGACCCTGCTTCGCTTTTTCATCCTCAAACTGCGCTATCTGGCCAATGTAGCGTTCCATATCCTCGATGAGATAGAGATACGTTTCAATATCGTCAAGGTTCCTGATGCTGATGCAGATCATTGTGAGAGGTAGCATGGAATGAGCGCCGTTCATGGGAGTAAGAGGCTCGTCATAATAATAGAAATCCTCATATTTAAGCTGGGTTTCGAAAACGCGGACGAGCATATCGTATGCATGCCTGTTTTCATCCGAGAGCCCGGAACGGTTTATGGCGCGAAGCTTGGAGAGGACGTCTCTTGCGTAATCCATGGTTTCCTTATGCGACTCATAAGAAAGCTCTCCCCAGCCCTTTTCAACGGTTGAGGGATCAATGCCGAATTTGCCCGGATCGGAAACGATGTACTGATTATAAGAATCGGAACCCGAAGTAACGCAAACCTTGAAAATATCAAGATCAAGCGCCTCGAACTCCTCGTTGGCTTTAGCGGGATCGCCCTCGTCTCCCGAATACGGCTCGTCGGTCGCATCGGGCGCGGCGGTATCGGCCGGAGCTGCGGTGGTCACGGGATCGTCGGTCTTGGCCTGCTGTTCTTCGCTCTTTTTAAACCACTTGCATCCAACAAGTGAAAAGAGCATTATAATAGCAAGAATAACGGAAAGTGTCTTTTTCATCTGTACCTCCTGATATCAATAACCCAATGTTTTTGCATGATCATACAAGAGAGAAAGGTTCCTCTCAACAAGCTCGATTACAACGAAATCCGGCTCGATCTCCAAAACGTAATCGATATTATAGGGGAATACGCTGTTCATATAAAGCGACCCTACGAATTGACTGAGGAAAGGCTGAAGCGATCTTCCGAATGAATCGTGCAGGACGACCATCTTCAGGCTATTGACGCCGGAAGTCGTTTCGACCTTTCTGTCGCGTTCGAAATTGATAGGCCGCGATGAACGGTATTCATGGAACTGCGGATAAATGAAACGATCCTCATAATAATCGCTCGTCGGATAAATGAAGTTATGAAGATCTCCCGTCCTGTCGCATTTAACAGTAAACGTCTCCGCATCAAACCGTTCAAGGCCAAACGCATCGGCAATACTGTTATAAACGAGAGCCGCACCGTAATTATTCCAATGCGAATCGTGCTTATAATAGACCGGCCTGATCGTTTTAGCGCCGATCAAAAGCGCTTTGGCGTCGATAAACGGGACATCCTTTTCTTTCAGCGCGGCGTTAAGCATATCAATATTGCGCGGAGTATCGACCGGCTTAAGATAGCCCGGCATTGTTTCGGGATAGACCGAAGACTTATTGGGAGCCGTGATGAACACGAAGCCTATCCCGCGGGCCTCCAGCTCGCCTGCAACGTCGGAAAGGTATGCGGCGATCACTCCGATCTGCTCTTCGTTTAACTGATCGACTCCCAGGTAATCGTTTACGGTCTTAGCAAACAGGATATGAGAATCATTTCCAATGACGGCTTCGGTGGAATTTGTATCTTTCAATACGGATGCGCTTATAGTATTGAATGAGTTGACAAGATGCTCGCGGAGCGCAAAGTGATCGTCAACGTATTCGTCAAAGCCCGGGGCAAAATCCGTATTGAGGCCTTTTTCATTGAAAAGCTTTGGCATTGAAGCAAGGGGCCTGTTTTCACGGTTCGCGTTTTTAACGCCTGCCAGCATCAATACAGAAGGCGCCATGAGGCCGAGCATTATTACAACTATGAATATCGATCTGATCGTTTTCATGCCTCACCTCATCAGAACTTTGTATAAATGGAAGGATTGTAATTGCCCGAAGCAACGTAGAACAGGCAGAGCACGAGCAGCAGAACCGCAAAGGAATAACGGAGCGCAGCCTGCAGTACGGGTTTCCCGTCAAGCTTGGAGCAAATGATTTTGCTTAAAGGAGTAGCAGCAACAACTCCGATTATGAACACAACTGCGACGGTCGGCTTTATAACAGCGGAAAGACCGGCCCCGGTAGTTACGCCGATATTGAATCCGGCAAACATATTGCGGATCATCGCAAATGCATAACCCATATCGGGCGAATTGAAAACGGCAAAACCAACCGTAACAGCTATTATGGTGTAGACCCAAGTTAAAACTTTGGGAAGGCGCAGCTTTGTCTTTTTCAGATAGTTTTCACCGAGAAGGAAAACGCCGTTATACGCGCCCCAGAAAACGAAAGTCCAGTTCGCTCCGTGCCAGAGGCCGGTCAAAAGGAAAACTATTATCTTATTGAGGCCGGTCCTGAAAGCGCCCTTTCGATTGCCGCCGAGCGGGATATAGACGTAATCCCTGAACCATCTTGAAAGCGTGATATGCCATCTGCGCCAGAAATCTGTCATGCTGTATGCGATATAGGGATAGTTGAAGTTTTCGGGAATGGTGAATCCGAACATCAAACCGAGACCGACGGCCATCCTCGAATACCCCGCAAAATCGAAATAGATCTGCAGCAGGAAGCTGACGGCCCCAGTCCATGCAAGAAGCGCGTCAAGATCAGATGCGGCAAAACCGTAGACATAGGATGAAACGCGCCCCATCGTATTGGCGATTATCAGCTTCATTGAGAGGCCGATGATAAAATGCCTTAAACCCTCCGCCGCTCCTTCAAGCGTGATCCTTCTGTTTTCGAGTTGTTCGGAAATGGCGGCATACCTTATGATCGGACCCTGAACGAGCTGCGCGAAAAAGGATATGTAAAGCAAGAATCCGCAGAAATCACGCGAAGGTATTATATCGCGTCTGTAAGTATCAATAACGCAGCTTACCGCCTGGAAAGTGAAGAAGCTGATCCCAAGAGGGCTCAGGATCTTCGGCACGGGGATCGCAGTCTTAAACACGCCATTAAACGATTCTACGGCGAAAGCCGAATACTTGAATACCGCGAGCATGCCGATATTGACCGCGATAGCGATAATAAGAAGCGTTTTTCTCGTTCTTTCGGTATGATCGGCCGTCAGCGCCCTGATGATGAAATAATTGATCAGGCAGGATAACGCCATCAGAAGAACATAGTAAAGATTGCCCCAAGCATAGAATACGAGGCTTGCGGCGATCAAAAGCCAGTTGCGCACCTTCGTCCACGGTAGAAAAGTATGGAGAAGGAAAACGACCGGCAGGAATATGAACAAGAATGTTGCGGATGCGAATTCCAATCGATCAAACAGCGATAAAACGGCTGCCTTTCCCGGCGATATGCCGAACTAAACGGATCAGTTAGAATAGCTGGGAGAATAGATGAAGAACTCGGTCACAACATCATTCTCAAAGCAGAACTGTATCCTCATATCGGCGATATTGCTCTCGTCGCCGGATTCGGAATAGGTAAGATAGTATCCGTCGTCATAGTATTTATCACCATAAGCTTTAATGACCTCGTCGCGGGTCGAGCCTACGCCGATATCCCTCGTCGTGAGGTATCCTTCGCCGTTAACGGTAAACATTTCGATGATATCCTTGTCTCCGTCGGGAACGGTGCTGACGACAATGCCCTTATATGTGAAAGTCTTATCGTATCCGTCATAGACGCAGCTTACGACCTGATCCATTTCATAATCGTCGCCGAGTGCTTTAAGCACTTCGGAGCTGTCGACGCGAACGGGATATGCTTTCCCGTCGATCTTGACGGCCATATCGAAATCCTTATCGAAAGGCTTGCCGATATAATCATCCTTTGAAACTGTGTTTTGTTCCTTCTTGCAGGCTGCAAAAGCGAATACGAGCATCACGATCAAAACGACCGAAACGATTTTTGCTGTTCTTTTCATAAATGACCTCCTGAAAAATCTGTTCAATATCCAAGCTGGGATGCGGTGAATCTCGGAATATCCTTAAAATCAATATCGAGAACGATAAAAGATAAATAATCCGTATCCGAGAAATGCCACCATTCTGTATTGATGAGCTTAAATCCGGATTCGAGCATAACGTTCGTCATATAGTCGACGTTCCTGCGCTGCTCGCTCGTCCATTCTCCGCGGCTGCTTCTGTAAACACGCTTCGTAAAAGTGTGCATCGGAGTCGGGAAATCAAGTTCCTTCCCATCCGGCCCGATAAGGGTAATATCGACGGCCGCGGCGCGGTTATGATTCGAAGCGCTGTTATACGGATTTGCGATATATGCGGAATTCTGTATCAAATCATATAGTATGTACTGTACCGGACGGGGTCGGTAGCTGTCATACAGTTTGATCGTATAACCGTCTTTACGGAACTTTGCTGCGGCAACGGCAAGCTTTTGGGCGGTTTTGGTCTGGATGACGGGAACCGGATCGTGATACAATACGTTGCCGGTGAAGTTTTCCTCGGTGCCGAATATCTGATAAACGACTATATCGGGAATGATCAGCCTGATATCTATCAGCTCGGAAGAAAGCGTTATCGGCGTAACTCCATCCTCCTCATAGACTATATTCCCCGCTTCATCCCTCATGTACTCATACTGGGCGGGCAGATATCCGTACAGCACTTCATCAGCGGGGACTATGTACGAAGAATAGCAGTAACAAAGCCTGTCGTTGTAGATGACGCGCGAGAACTTATCGTCATATTCATCAACAAAACCGACGGTTTCCTCAAACGTAAGCTTGCCGACGATCTCGCTTGAAAGATCAGGCGCAGCTCTTAAGTTGAGTTCCCTTGCCCGGCACTTGTACTCCGCGGTTACCGTGGGTTCGGGCGAGATCACCGGAGTCGGTTCAGGCGTAGGCTCCGGAGTCGGTTCAGGCGTAGCCAAAGCTTCCGTTTCGGCAACGTCCACAACGCCTGCCGTTTCGCTCACGGTAGGCACAACCGCCTGCTGTTCCTTTTTTCCGGAGCAGCCGAAAATCAAAAGCGTGAGCAAAACAACAGTTAAAGCAAGAAACCTCTTCATTTTCAGCTTCCTTTCAACGCTTCAACGTCCGTAGGATCATAACCGCTCTTCTTTATAGCGGGCGGATCCGGGCTGGTAGTTCCCCTTGGCGAGCCGTTAACTATTTCCAGTTTGGTGCCTGCGGGGCAGTTTTCATAGATGAACTTGGCGGCTTCCGTTACCATCCTCAAGCATCCGCCGGTGCTTTCGGTGCCAAGGCCCTTATCACCGTTATAATAGCTGCGCCACATCCTTGAAGGATCCTGCCCCGTGTATAACGGGGAATGAAGAAACAGATTCCCCCAATAGGGCGTAGCATACTGCGAGCTGCCGCCGAGCGGGAAATCATGCCATCTTTCCCTGTCAGAGGAGAGCGTGAAAATACCCGTGGGAGTCTTATTCCCGCCATGAGCGATCTTGTAGCGGGCGACTACAACGGTATAATTGAACTCATCATCCTTGCCGTAAATGGTCAACGTAAAGGAGCCCTTTTCAACGTAAAGGTAATAAGGATGCTCCGGGTCGGGATCTACGGGCTCGGGAGTAGGCGTCGGATCAGGCGCAACTGTGGGCACAGCGGTAGGGCCTGCCGTCAGATCCGGGCGATCGTCATCCGGAATACTGACGGAAGTAGCGTCACCCGCGTCTTCTCCTTTGGAAACGCATCCGGCTAATACCGAGAGCAAAAGGAAAGACAGTAAAAATATTAAAAATAAGAACAAAACTCTGTTCGATTTCATCAGCTTACACCTATCCATATAAATAGATATTTTATTATACCACGTTCTTTGTTAATATTCAATCGGAATAATACCCTGTAAGATTTTTTAATTGAACGGGAACGACAAATATGGTATAATACAATAATGGAGGCTTATATGAAGCATCTGATCGTAAGCGTAGATAAAGATTCCATAGCCGAAGAGATCGGCATCAAACAGGGCTGGCGGCTCGTTTCTGTCAACGGGCAGCTTATTCGTGACGTGATCGATTACGAGCTCTTTACAAACAGCGAAAGAATAACCCTCGAAACGGAGAGCGAAGAAGGAGAACCGGTACAATTCGATATCGAGAAAGAGCCATGGGAGCCTCTCGGCCTCAATTTTGAATCAGGATTGATGTCCCCCGTAAGACAATGCACGAATCATTGCGTTTTCTGTTTTATCGATCAAATGCCGCGCGGCCACAGGGATACGCTCTATTTTAAAGACGATGATTGGCGTTTGTCTTTGATAATGGGAAACTACGTTACGCTTACAAACGTCAGCGACGCGGAATTCAAAAGGATAATAGACCGAAGAGTTTCTCCGCTTTATATCTCCGTTCATGCGACCGACGGCGCAATAAGAAAAGAAATGATGCGCAGCCGCAACGCGGATAAAATACTGGAAAGACTGACAGCGCTCCACGAAAACGGGCTGAAGTTCCATTCGCAGATAGTGCTTTGCCCGGAGCTGAACGGCGGCGAAGTCCTCATACGATCGCTGAACGATCTTTGGGCGCTTGCTCCGGAAGCTCAAACGGCAGCCGTGGTTCCCGTTGGTTTGACCAAGCACCGTGAAGGGCTTTATCCATTAAAACCGATGACGGCTGAAGACGCGGCCGAAGCGATCAGATTGGTCGATGAATTCACGGAAAAGAACAATGCTCGCGGGTTTGCCTTCTGTTCGGACGAGATGTATCTGCGCGCAGGTCTGCCGCTTCCCGAGTATTCTTTTTACGGCGATTTCGATCAGATAGAGAACGGTGTCGGTCTGTACCGCTTATTCGAAAGCGGCTTCCTCGACGCTCTTGAGGAGAAGGAGCCCCTTCCCCGCCCCGTGCTGCTTGATTCTGTCTGCGGATCCGCTATCTCAGGATATTTGAGCTCGCTGTTTTCTGAGCTTATTAAGTATAATATCACCGTTGCCGTGCACCCCATCAGAAATGATTTCTTCGGCGAAAGCGTGACCGTCAGCGGTCTTGTTACCGCAGGGGATATTATAAAGCAGCAGGCCGGAAGGCTTGACGGAAGCGCGGTATTGATGACTTCGACGATGCTCAGGGAAATGGACGACGTATTTCTTGACGGGCTGAAGCTGGACGAGCTTTCAGAAAGCCTTGAAAGGCCGGTGTATCCCATGCCCGCCGACGACGGCGAAAGATTCATAGAAGAACTATTCGAAATATGTGAAAGGCTGATAAAAGAATGAAACCTCTTGTAGCTATAGTAGGAAGGCCCAACGTCGGCAAATCGACGCTGTTCAACAGGATAGTGGGCAAAAGGATCGCCATTATAGAAGATACCCCCGGCGTGACCAGGGACAGGATCTACGGCGACGCCGAATGGCTTACCCATAACTTTACCGTTATTGATACCGGCGGTATAGAGCCCGATTCGGAAGATATCATACTCGCTCAAATGCGCCGCCAAGCTCAGCTTGCGATAGAAACTTCGCACGTGATAATTTTCGTCGTCGACGGCAGAGAGGGCTTGACCGCGGCGGATATGGACGTTGCGGAAATGCTGAGGCGCTGCAAAAAGCCCATCGTTCTTTGCGTCAACAAAGTCGATCACGTGAAGTACGAAGATACGGCGTATGATTTTTACAGTCTCGGTATAGGCGATCCTATTACCATTTCCGCCGGTCAGGGGCTCGGCGTCGGCGATCTTTTAGACGAAGTTTGCAAGTACTTCCCCGCTATTGAAGCGGACGAGCAGACCGAATCGGTCTCCATAGCCGTCGTCGGAAAACCCAACGTAGGCAAATCGAGCCTTGTGAACGCGCTTCTCGGTCAGGAACGCACAATAGTTTCAAATATTCCCGGTACCACGCGCGATGCTATCGACACGCCTTTTACATACGACGGTACGGATTGCGTGCTTATCGATACCGCCGGTATCCGACGCAAACGCGCCGTTGGAGATGAGAACGTAGAAAGATACTCCGTTATTCGATCCCTTGCTGCTATCCGCCGCTGCGACGTAGCGCTTATCGTTATTGACGCGGAGCAGGGTCTTTCCGAGCAGGACGTCAGGATCGCAGGTTACGTTCACGAGGAGGGAAAAGCAAGCGTCGTAATAGTCAACAAGTGGGATCTCATCGAAAAGGATACTCATACAGTTGAGAAATTCAAAAAGGATATCCTCACCGATCTTGCTTTTATGAGCTACGTCCCGATGATATTCATATCAGCCAAAACAGGTCAGCGCGTCGGTAAAGTCATGGAAACAGCCTTCAGCGTTCTGAAGCAGGCGCAGACAAGGGTAACCACCGGTATCCTCAACGACGTTATAGGTGAAGCGGTCACCATGACCGAGCCTCCATTTGTAAAGGGCAGGAAGCTCAGGATCTTCTACTGCACCCAGGCTTCTGTTAAGCCGCCGACTTTTATCATATTCGTAAACGACGCCGAGCTTATGCACTTTTCATATAAGCGATATCTCGAAAACTACATCCGCAAATCATTCGGTCTCGATTCCGTGCCGATAAAGCTCATTATCAGGAATCGCACCGAACCGGACGATTGATATTAAGGCCCCGAAGCTATGACGGGGCTTTTCTTTATTTGATGCGTAATTATTCTCATCGGTGCGACATAGGTATTAATTGTCATTTGAAACACCGAAGGGAGATCAAAAATGGAAAGAGCGGAACTATACCGTGATATAGCTCAAAGAACTCAAGGCGATATTTACCTCGGAGTTGTCGGCCCCGTCAGGACCGGCAAATCCACTTTTATCAAGCGCTTCATGGATACGCTTGTGATACCCGAAATAACCAACGATTATATAAAAGAAAGGGTTATCGACGAACTGCCGCAAAGCGGATCCGGCAGGACAGTCATGACGACGCAGCCTAAATTTGTTCCAAACGACGCCGTGAGCATCAGGATCGGCGACGACGCTTCAACGGAGCTTTCTATAAGGATGATCGACTGCGTGGGATACATGGTCGAAGGCGCTCTTGGCAGCTCGGAAGAAGATATGCCGAGAATGGTAAGGACGCCCTGGTATGACTACGATATTCCGTTCAACGAGGCGGCGGAACTCGGAACGCGCAAAGTCATTGCCGAGCATTCTACCGTGGGCATCGTCATTCTGACCGACGGAAGCATCATAGGTCTCGACAGAAACGCATACGTTCCTGCCGAAGAAAAGGTGATATCGGAACTGAAGCGCGTCGGCAAGCCTTTCACCGTCGTTCTTAACAGTATTGATCCGGATTCGGAATCAACAAAAAACTGCGCGCAGGAGATCTCCGAAAAATACGGCGTGGATGTGCTGCCGCTGAACGTTATGCAGATGAGTTCGGCGGATATTTCGCTCATACTCGAAAATGTGCTTTACGATTTTCCTATCAGGACTGCCGCCATAGAGCTTCCCGCATGGATCAAACTGCTTGAAAGCGACCACCCGATAATAACGACGCTGATAAGCGAATTAAAGCAGGTGCTTCCCGAAATGAATCACATGCGCGATCATAAATTGCTCTCAAAAGCTTTTATGAGCGACGAATGTTTTGAAGCTCCTCATCTTGAAAGGATCACGCTCGGTGACGGCTGCGCGTATTACAGCATGCAGCCTAAAGACGGCGTCTTTTACAGGATCCTTTCCGAAAACTGCGGTTATGAAATAAACAACGAAATGGAGCTTATGAGCTCTCTGAAGGATTTTGTAAAGGCCAAAAAGGAATACGACAGGATCGAACAGGCATTGTTGAGCGCAAACGAATTCGGTTACGGGCTCGTTCCTCCTAAAATCGACGAGATGCAGCTTGATAAGCCGGAGATAATCCATCACGGCAATCGGTTCGGGGTTAAGCTGAAGGCGCACGCTTCCGGTCTTCATATTATCCGTGTCGATATCGAAAGCGAGGTCAACCCTCTCGTTGGAACCGAAGAGCAGGGAGAAGAGCTTGCCGGTTATCTGATGAACACCTTTGAAACCAAGCCCGAGGAGATATGGTCTACAAACATATTCGGCAAACCCATTTACGATCTGGTAAAGGACGGAATGACGGGCAAGGTCAACAACCTCCCTCCCGAGGTCCAATTGAGATTCAGAGACGCGCTGAACAAAATGGTAAACGAGGGCTGCAATAATCTTATCTGCATAATGCTTTGATTCTAAAATGAAAAGGGCACGGAAAGCATCCGTGCCCCGATTGTTATCCGATCAGAATTTTGCCATCAGCTCATTCAGGCGATACAGTTTCTCATCGAATTCATCCTTAACTTCGATTGCTTCAGCGAGAGGTACGTCATAAATGCTGTTATGGCGGATACCGACCGCCCTCCCCCCCTTGCCTTCGGCAAGAAGCTCAACGGCGCGCTGTCCGAACCTTGCCGCAAGAACGCGGTCGAAAGCGGAAGGATTGCCGCCCCTTTGAATGTATCCGAGCACCGTGGCCTTGATCTCAACATCTGTATGACGCCTTACGAATTCTGCGAATTCCTCCGCTTTGCCGGCGCCCTCGGCGATCATAACGATGCAGGTCAGCTTGCCGCGAAGCTTATTCTGCGCAAGGCGATTAGCGGCGTCCTCCCAGGAAAGAGGCACCTCGGGAACGAGAATAAGATCCGCCGCGCCGCCGATACCCGCCCAAAGCGCGATATCGCCGCAGTTGCGTCCCATTACTTCAATAACACCGACGCGATCATGCGCGCGCATCGTATCCCTAATCTTATAGATCTCGTTTGTAACATTGTTGACAGCGGTATCGAAGCCGATAGTAAAATCGGTATAGCCCATATCGTTATCGATCGTTCCGGGTATGCCGATAGTCGGGATACCGGCTTTAACAAGCTCCATGCAGCCTCTGAAGGAGCCGTCGCCTCCGATCACAACGAGGCCCTCTATTCCATAAGCGTGCAGTACGGAGATGGCCTTTTCAAGCCCTGCTTCGGTCATGAATTCAGCGCTGCGGGCAGTTCTTAAAACCGTGCCGCCCTTATGCATCTTGTTTTCAACGTCTTCGTGGGTCAAATAATCGACCCTGCCCTCTATCAGGCCTTTATAGCCGTGATAGATGCCCATTACCTGCATGCCCATTGCAACTCCGGTCTTGAATACGGAGCGTATCGCGCAGTTCATGCCGGGAGTATCGCCGCCGCTCGTTAATACACCAATCCTTTTCATATGACGTTCCTTCCGTTTATCGTTATTTTAATTTAATGAACTTAACATTATCGTGACCGAGGATATTCCCCGCGATCTCTATAAGGGCCGCAGATCCGTTGATACAAAGCTCCTTCGGCGCAAGCTGCTGTTTACCGTCTGCGGTATCGAAGAATACCACTTCGTGCATGCCCGGGTAACGCCTCAATACTTCTATCATGCGTTCCTTCTTATGCCTGTTGTCATCGTTAAAACGAAGATACAGCCTGTATCGTTCGGCTTTTTCAAGAACGGATATCTCATCGATCATTACGGTATTGGCCTTATCCTCACGCATCGAGAGCCTTCCCGTGATCTTGACCGGCGATTCCGCGGAGAAGATCTCCCTGTACTTGGAATAAACCGTCGGGAATGCCGCAAACTCGACCTGTCCCGTCATATCCTCAACATAACCGTAGGCCATGAATCCGCTGCCCGATCTGACCTGCCTCGTTCTTATGCCTCCGAGTATCCCCGCGAATACGACCCTGTCGTTATCCTGCAGGCCGGAATGTCCGTCGGCTTCTGTTAAGCTCTTGCAATCGGTGCTCATAAGCCTCAGCACGGATTCATATTCCATCAAAGGATGACCGCTGATGTAGATCCCCAATGCTTCCTTCTCCATTGCGAGCAGATCCCTTATGCTGTATTCGTCCTTTGAGATCGGCTTAGAGGATGGCTTGACATCGGGAGCGTCTTCGAACATATCAAACAGGGACATCTGGCCCGACTCGCGGCGTTTCCTCTCGGAAGCGGCGGCGTTCATCTCATCCTCATAGTTCTGCATCAGCCAGAGCCTTGTATAGCCCATTCCGTCAAAGCATCCGGCTTTGATCAAGCCTTCCACCATCCTTTTATTAACACCCGGAGCGCGGGTAAGGAAATCCGAAAGATCCTTGAACGGGCCGTTCCGCTTTCTTTCTTCAAGCATCTGCGACATAGCCTCTTCTCCGACGTTTCTTATCGCGACGAGGCCAAAGCGGATAGCGCCCTTTTCAACCGTGAAGTGCGGCTCCGATCTGTTGATATCGGGAGGCAGTATTTTAAATCCACGTTTCCTGCAGTAATAGATATAATCGGCTATCTTTTCCACCGACCCGATAAAGCTGTTGATGAGCGCCGTCATCATTTCAACGGGATAATAGTATTTAAGATAAGCCGTGCGGTATGCTACAACTGCATAGCATGCAGCGTGCGCTTTATTGAAAGCATACGACGCAAAATCGGTCATCTCATCGAATATCTTATTGGCCGTGCTTTCCGGGATGCCGTTTCTAACAGCGCCGGGAACGGTTATATTCCCGTTTTCATCAACAATACCGTTGATGAAATTGGCCCTCTCCTTTTCCATTACGTCATGCTTCTTTTTGCTCATGGCGCGGCGGATAAGGTCGCTCCTGCCGTAGGAGTATCCGGCAAGATCCCTTACTATCTGCATGACCTGCTCCTGATAGACCATGCAGCCGTAGGTCGTTTCAAGGATGGGACGAAGCTTTTCATGCATATACTTGACGCTTGAAACGTCCTGCTTGCCCTCAAGATACCTCGGGATAGATTCCATGGGGCCCGGCCTGAAAAGCGCTATGCCCGCGATAATGTCTTCGAAGCAGCTCGGCTTCATCTGCATCATGAAATTGGTCATACCGGCGGATTCAAGCTGGAATATGCCGATGGTATCGCCGGATGAGATAAGGTCGTAAACGTTATGATCGTCAAACCCGAGTTTTGAAAAATCGGGCGCGTCGATCCCGCGCTGCTTTATGAATTCACAGCAATCGTGAATGACTGTAAGAGTACGCAACCCGAGGAAATCCATCTTGAGCATGCCGAGCGCTTCGAGAGTACCCATCGGATACTGAGTGGTGATCGAATCTTCGTTTCTCTGAAGCGGGACGAGTTCCATAGTCGGCACGGAGGATATCACAACTCCGGCGGCATGCGTGGAAGCGTGCCTCGGGAGGCCTTCAAGCTTCATGGAAAGCTCTATCAGTTTTCCGTATGTTTCATTGGATTCGGAAAGCTCTTTAAGCTCCGGCACCATTTCAAGCGCCTGCGCGAGAGTTATCTTCAGCATTTGAGGGATAAGCTTTGCAATCTTATCGACCTCATTATACGGGATCCTCATGACTCGACCTACGTCGCGCACGACCGCCCTTGCCGCCATTGTTCCGAACGTGATTATCTGGGCGACGTGATCGGCGCCGTATTTCCTGACGACGTAATCGATGACCTCCTGCCTGCGTTCATAGCAGAAGTCGACGTCGATATCGGGCATCGTTATCCTTTCGGGATTGAGGAACCTTTCGAAAAGCAGATTGTATTTGATAGGATCAAGATCCGTAATATCAAGCGTATAAGCGACAATGGAAGCGGCGCCCGATCCCCTGCCGGGGCCGACGGGTATCCCGTGAGTCTTGGCATAATGTATAAAGTCCCAGACGATAAGGAAGTAATCGACAAACCCCATCTTCGAGATAACGCCTATCTCGTATTCAAGCCTTTCTTTATAGACGGGAGCGGGATCGTTTCCGAACCTGCGCTTCATGCCTTCCGCACAGAGCTTCCTCAAATACTCCTCGTGACCCATCCCTTCCGGCGGATCGAATTCTGGCAAGCGTCTTTTGCCGAGCTCGATCTCTAAAGAGCATTTTGCGGCGACTTCGGAGGTATTGTAAACAGCTTCCTCATAACCGAAAAAACGCCTCAGCATCTCTTCCTCGGATTTAAGATAGAACTCCTCCGACTCCATCTTCATCCTGTTTGTCTCATCGACAAAATGGCCCGTCTGAATACAAAGGAGCGCATCCTGAGCTTCGGCGTCGTCCTTGTTTACGTAATGGATATCATTGGTGGCGACAGTCTTTATACCAAGCTCTTTTGCAAGCGAAGCGAGCCTCGGAAGCACGGTAAGCTGTTCGGGTATGCCGTGGTTCTGCAGCTCGATATAATAATCCTCACCGAAAACGCGCTTCATGCGAAGAGCGAGCTGCTTTGCCTCATCATACTGCTCATTCAGCAGCATCCTCGGGATATCGCCCGCAAGGCATGCGGATAAAGCTATCAGCCCCTCGTGATTCTGTTCGAGAAGATCGTAATCGATCCTGGGCTTGTAGTAGAAGCCGTCGACAAAAGCAATCGAAGAAAGCTTCATCAGGTTTTTATAGCCGATCTCGTTTTTACATAGCAGTATCAAATGGGCGTATTCACGCGCGGTTGCGGGCTCGTAAATGCTTTTGGGCGAGACGTATGCCTCCATGCCGATGATGGGCTTTATGCCCTTTTTCTTGCATGCGTTGTAAAAATCGATTACGCCGTACATAACGCCGTGATCGGTTATGGCAAGCGAATCCATCCCGAGTTCCGATGCGCGCGAAACGAGATCGTCGATCCTCGAAGCGCCGTCAAGCAGGCTGTATTCGGTATGTACGTGTAAATGCGTGAAACTCATTTTCCTTCTCCCGGGGATCCATCATTGATCGAGGCCGATCTGACGTCGGCGGCTATCTGGGCTATCTTCTTAAGCCTGTAATTGACCGCGGATCTGCCTATTCCCATCACTTCGGCGAGCTCGCTCAAAGTTAGTTCGGGGTTGTTCATCCTTGCGGACGCGGTCTCATAGAGTTCTTCATTCAAAGCGTCGGGGCCGAGCTCGGTCAAAACGAGCTTTATATCTTCTATTTGGGAAGCGGAGGCCTTTGCGGCTTTTTCCATATTGGCGGAAAAACAATTCACTTCTCGGTTGCTGTTGTTCTTTACTTCGCGGAACATACGCTGCTCCCTGACGTAAAGCATCGATTCGCCCGCGCCCATGAATGTAAGGAAATCCTCTACCGTATCGCCGTTTTTCATATAAACGACGAAAAGGTTCTTCCTTCTCGATATCTTCGGTGGTATCTCTCTTTGTTCAAGTATCTCCTTGATGCGGCGCGCGAGAAATTCGTTCTTGAATACCATCTCGGCGTGGCATCCCGTTTTGGGATCCGAAACGGTTCCGCATGCAAGGAACACGCCGCGCATGAACGCTCTGCATGAATGATCGGCTTCAAGCCCGTCAGGCAGATGGATATCGAAAACCTTATCGCCGGAATCGTCATATGAGATCAGCCCCGAGAATTCGCACAGCTCGTCCATGCCCTTGCCATAAAGAAACAGTTCGGTATTCCTTGCATGAAGCCTCTGATGAACGTTTAAAGATATCTCCTGCTCAAGATCGAACGCCCTGCACGCCAGCTTGGAAACAAAGCCTATGCAGGCAGCGTTCTCGCTTACGTAATGAAGCCCCCAGGCGCGATGAGCCTGAGAGTACTTTAAAGACGCGCCGGCAAGAGTATAACCGGCGACAAGCAGCGAAGCGTCGCTTCCCTTGCGCAGACGTACCTCTATAAGCTCATCCTTTACCTTGTGCGAAAAAGACATCAGTTTTCAAACCTTTCGGAAATTGTCTCGGCTTCAATAACAAGATCGCGATGCTCGATAGTCGTGTTGCGGAAATCCTTCATTCTCTCATACAGAGCTTCCGCCATGGCGACAGATCTGTGGCGGCCGCCTGTGCATCCGAAGGATACCATGAGCCTGCGTTTGCCTTCCCTTTCATATGCGGGGATCATTTCACGCAGCATCTCCTCCATCCTTTCAAGATGCTTTACCACCATGGGATCGCTCATTACGTAATTGAATACCGGCATATCTCTGCCCGAAAGACTGCGAAGGGAATCCTCGTAATAGGGGTTGGCGGTATAACGCATATCCACGACGATATCGGCGTTGAGAGGGATGCCTCTTTTATAGCCGAAGCTGGTGATGACAAGACGGAACATATCCGTTTCGCTGCGGTTGATCGTGTTTTCGACCATGCGCTGAAACTCCCTCGGAGTCATATCGGTGGTATCGATTATGTAATTTGCCCTTTCCTTGAGCGGAGCAAGCAGCTCGCGCTCGATAAGTATCCCGGCAAGAGCGTCGTCGTGCATGGGATGGCGTCTTCTCGTTTCATTATAGCGCCTCTGGAGGACGTCGTTTGAGCAGTCAAGGAAGAGTATCTCGTGCGGATCGTCGAGCATATCAAGCGTCTGGAACATCCTCTCCGTGCTGTAACGGAAAACCGAAGCCCTGCTGTCTATAACGAGCGCGACCCTTTCAACAGGCGGCTCGTTGCCGTGGCAAAGCTCAACGAAATTGCCCATAAGCCCGCTCGGAAGATTATCGACGCAAAGGTAGCCGAGATCCTCCAGTACGCGCAGCGCGCTGGACTTTCCTGCTCCGCTCATTCCGGTAACGATAAGAATGTTCATAATGCACTCCGTTTTATTTCAATATCCTGACTTCGGGTTCAAGCATAACGCCGTATTTTTCAAAGACCGTTTGACGAACGCGGTCTATTAGCTCAATAACGTCGGAGGCTTTGGCTCCGTCCTTATTGATGATGAATCCTGCATGCTTGCAGCTTACGCTGGCTCCTCCTACGGAATATCCTTTTAGGCCCGCGCCCTCAATAAGCGCCCCGGCGTAGTGCCCTTCCGGCCTTTTGAAAGTACTGCCTGCGGAAGGATAGCTCAAAGGCTGTTTTTCCTTTCTGCGTGCGGAGTAGTCGTCCATCCTCTCCTTCGCCTTGCCGTCGTCCGGAGCAAGCTCGAAGCGAGCTTCGAGAACGACCATTTCGGGGTAGGAATATTCCGAAAAACGATAACCCATCTTCGACGGATCGATCTCGATTTCTTTTATGCCGTCCTGCGTATAAGCGGTAACGGATCTTAATACCTGCTTGATCTCTCCGCCGTAAGCGCCGGCGTTCATGGCTATGCCGCCGCCGACGGTACCGGGGATGCCCGCAGCCCATTCAAGGCCCATAAGACCTGAAGCAACGGCGTTTTTAGAAACCGCAGAAAGCGACGCGCCGGCGCCGCAGAATACCGTATTCCCTTCAATACGGTATCTTGTCAGTTCGCCGGAAAGCTTTACGAAAACCTTATCGCAGCCTTCGTCGGGAATAAGCAGATTGCTGCCGTTGCCGATCAAATAGAACGGCGTATCAGTATCCTTTAAATAAGCGAGCAGACCGGCGGCTTCATCCAGGGTCTTGACCTCAACGAAAAGACCGGTGGCTCCGCCTGTTTTGAAAGTGGTACATTCCCTGCCGGTAACGCCGTATCTGTACTCAATAACATATGATTCGCAGTATTCGGCTGTTTCAGAGTATCGACTCATCAAAGATATCCTTTCAAATATAGATCCAGTTTAATTATACTATTTTATACCGGATATTACAAGAACAAAAAACCGACGGTATTATCCGTCGGTTAAAAATATCGGTATTCTCAATCGATAAAAATCAGATCGCCGAACCAATGATCCATCGTTTTGCCGTTATACATCGCTTCTCCGCTGTCGGTCATGGTGATGCTGATGTATCCGAGCGCTTCCGTATCCGAAATAAAATCGACTACGGAAACAAGATCCGTGGCTATCGGTCGAAGCTTGCTTCCCGCCTCCATGAACCCGGCGACGTTATCGATCCCGCTCACGTAGAATCCGACTATGATATCATCGGAAAGCGTGCACCACCTTGTGGAAGGATCCTTCACCTGCCAGACCTCGTCCATGCAGATAAACCTGAACGATTTGAGATCGAGCTCATGCTCCGCTGAAACGATCCAAGTTCCCATTATATCAGCATACTTCGAAACATACAAACCGCCGGACGATACTTCGTCAAGCCAGCCGTCGACCGAGCACTTCATAAGCCCGTTTCCCGCCGCGTTGATACGATAGCAGTTAAGCGTGTCATACCTCTTTCCAACAGCGGTTGAAACGAACAGCTCGGCGCGTTTATCGCCGTATGAATAGTCGCAGACCAAGCCGTTAATAAAGGAATCGGCTTCATAAGTATCCACAAGCACGCTTCCATCGCTGCCGAGGGTGACCTTTACCGTGCAGTATCTCGTACCGCCGGTCTTATGCTTTAAGGATATCTCGATCTTTTCGGCTTTGCCGTCAAGATCCAGATCGAAATAGACAGGTTTAGATTCGCTGAGCCAAATGGGGCCATCTCCGAATGTCGGTTCGGGAGAAGCTGTCGGCGTGCCGCTGGGAACGGGCGAAGCAACCGTACCTGTAGGTTTTGGCGTGGCGGTCGGCGAATAAGTATCGCCGGGAGCGGGAGTCGCCTCCGGAGTGGTATCGGGAGCGGGATCATCCGTTTCGGTAACTTCGGGAGGCACCGTATCGGAGGGAGCCGCAGTTTCCGCCGGAGCGGCGGAATCAGAAGGCTCCGCGCTTTCCGAAGGAACGACGCCCGCGTCGACGGGCTTGGGCTTCTTTTTGCATCCCGCCGTAAAGGCCGCGGCGAGCAGCAGAATCAAGAATACCGCCGCGATCCTTATTGTTTTTGATCTATATGCTTTCATTTTACTCTCTTTCCGGGCGCGATAAGTTTTCGCGCCTTTACTTTATGCGCGGATAAAGCTTGACGGCGGCAAAACATAAGTAAAACTGCCTGATATCCCAAAGGATCGCCGTCTTTTTCTGCGCACAAGAGCATATTATAGAACCTGCAAAGCTTTTCGTCAAGAAGAATTTTTCGGCAATTCTTTTTGCTTCTTTTATTTTGCGCCGTTTTAAGATATCATTACAATATATGAACGAACGAGATACCTCTATTACAAAACATATCGGCGTGCTTGATGGCATAAGGGCGATAAGCGTGATTATCGTCATGGTATTTCATTTCTTTCAGCAGACATGGATCTTCCCGACTGTCAAAACGCCTCGGCTCTCCTCTTTCGGGATAGGCGCGATCGACTTCACTCCGCTCGCCCGCACGGGATATCTCATGGTCGATATGATGATCCTCATAAGCGGATTCCTGCTCTTCCTGCCCGTCGCAAGAAACATTCTTTTCGGGGAGCCGCTTTCAAAATGGCGCGTCTATTTTAAAAAAAGAGCTGTCAGGATACTCCCGAGCTACCTTTTCTGCATAATCGTGCTCTTTATTTACGAGCTTTCTATGGGCTCCTACGGCTCTCCCGTTAACAAAGCGGAGGCTGCAAGGGATCTTATATATCATCTTCTTTTCATGCAGAACTGGCGTATAGATACGTATTGGTTCACAAAGCTCAACACCGTGCTTTGGACGGTTGCGGTCGAGGTGTGGTTCTACATCCTTTTCCCCGTAATTGCCTTAATAATAAAGCGAACTAAAAAGGAAAAGAACGCCGTATTCGCTCTCATCAGAGCCGCCGTAGCAGCCGCAGCAATGATAGGGATATCCTTCGTTTACATTTACGGATTCGTGCTGAGGCCGGAATCCGAGTTTGCTTTAAAGGTTAACAATACGCTTCAGATCCTGCACTCGGGGATCAATTCCTCCCTTATCACGATGTGCATCAATCAGCTGCCCGCTTTCATGGGTACGTACGCGGTCGGGCTCATCGGGGCGCTTCTCTATACCGCAATGGATAAAATGCTAAAGCCCAACGTATGGGCGCGCTTTATCGCTATGATACTTTCAATAATGCTGATCTTCAGTATTCTGAAGGCTATGGCGGAGTGCTCGTATCTCGATCCTGCTTCGGCACAAAAGTGGCAGGTGATAAAACGGCTTCCGCTTTCATGCACATTCATGGCGTTCATAATTGCAACCGCATTCTCATTAAAGCCATACAGATTCATTTTCTCGAATCCTCTTATGAGATTCCTCTCGTTGATCTCATACAACCTTTATATCTGGCATCAATGGCTTTGCGTAAAAATGAAGGAAGTGTGGTTCATCCCGAAATGGCCCGCATACGCTTCCGATACTCCTCCGAATCAATGGTACGGCGATCTCTTTCTCTCTAAAGAGCAGCAGCTTGCAGGCAAAGCGTGGCAGTCAAAATACGCTCTTTATATTACGATCGCGGCTTTTCTTGCCGCAATACTTGTAACCTTCCTTATTGAGCGTCCCGCTGCAGACCTGTTAAACGGACGCAAATCCATTTATAACGGCAAGATCAAGGAAAGATTCAAGGCAGTCTTCGGGAATAACAAAACAGAAGAACTGTCATAAAAAGCACTTACGTTTTTAAAAAACACCGCAGCAAAAAAGCCCGTGAACACTCAAGGTATTCACGGGCTTTATAATCCTGTACCGGATCAAGGAAAAACGGGGTTATTACCGATCCGCTATCTTTTCAGCAAGTCTTTCGGCTGCAAGATCGAGATGCTTCAAAGCCTCGGTCTCGGAACCGGAATACTCAGTAAACCTGCACATATTCTCAATAAGCTCTGCGCCTTCTCCTCTGCTGCCGCAAAGCAGCACGCAGGGAACGCCTGCTTTTTCGGCACGTTTTACGACTTCTCCTACCGCTTTGCCGGAAAGCGTCGTGGAATCGACCCGCCCTTCGCCGGTTATAACGAGAGCTGCCTCGGATAATTTGGAATCGAATTCGGTCAATTGCATCAGAGCTTCGGAGCCGGAAACGACCTCCACCCCAAACAACGAGATAAGCGCCGCTCCCATACCGCCCGCGGCGCCGGAGCCGGGTTCCGCGCAAACCGGTTTCCCCGCAAACGAATCAAGAAGACGCTCCATATTTATCATTCCCTTTTCGAGGACCGCAAGGGCGTTTTCGTCCGCGCCCTTTTGAGGGCCGAAGGTGTACGTAGCTCCATTTATTCCGGTCAATGGATTGTTTACGTCGCAAACGGCATATATCCTCGCCTGCCTGACGCTTTCATTTACGCGCGAAACGTCAATTGCTGCCGCCTCCGAAAGCCGCGAGGCTTCGGTAACGGGCTGATCGTTTGCGTCGAGGAATCTGACTCCGAGCGCTTCAGCAAGGCCGACGCCGCAGTCATTCGACGCTGAACCGCCGAGACATACGAATATCTCCTTAAGCCCTTCTCCGACAGCCCTTGCTATCAATTCTCCGGTACCTCTGCTCGTCGCTTTCAAAGGATCGAGTTCGGTCTCGCCGCATAAAGCCAGCCCGGAAGCCCTCGCGGATTCTATGACCGCCTTTGTTCCGTCGATAACGAGATACTCCGCCTTGACCTTATTACCGTACGGCGCGGTTACGTCGGCGCTGTGACGGGTACCGTTTACGGCATACTCGACCGCTTCGAGAGTGCCGTCTCCCCCGTCGGCTAAAGGAACGGGCAGGACGGTGATATCGGGCATATGCTTTCTTATGGCGCGTGCGGCGCTGCGGCAGACCTCGTAAGCGGAAAGAGTTCCCTTGAAGCTGTTGGGCGCTGCAACGATGGTTTCGCGTTTATCGTAAAGCTTGCGTTTTTCTGGAGTCTTGCCGAATCTGACCGGCCATGCTTCGCCGCCTGCACACACGCCGTCGGAGCCAACGCAGCCGAAGAAGACCGCATTGGCGAACCTTCTGGCGGTATTGTGCTGAATAAACGGGGTGCGCTGATCGAGCATTGCGTGGATGCGAGCGTCGTTATAGATCTTCGAATACAGAGCGCGCATCGTTTTTAAGGAGCCGTTCGTGAAAACGACGGTATAAATGCCGCCGCTGTCGCGCTCGTTGAGCTTAAAAACGCCAGCCCAGATTTTCAGCCCCTCAACGTCTTTGACGCAGAGAAGCTTCGTAAGCTCGGAAAAAGCGAGCTTTCCGTCCTCATCGGTCGCTTCATCCTTCAAAAAATCAAATCTGACTCCAAGAGTGAATCTCGATAATTCCATGATCTTACACCTTTCGGATAAAGAATTCCCCGTTGGCGTGATCGCAAACGGCGTTATCTCCGGGTTTGAGCGTATTATTCAAAACGGCCCTCGTTACGGCGTCCTCGATCTTCATCGTCACACATTTTTTTACGCCGGAAGCCGATCCGCCGCATTGAGAAACTACTGCGTCGACGCAAGGATCGGTATAGCCGAGCTCAACGCCGCGTCTGCGGGCCCTGTCCAGCAAACGATCAAGTTCGGCGGCGGCTATCGATCGCAGCGCCCTTTCATCGAGCTGAGAGAAAACTATCGTTTCATCTGCAAGAGAAATAAACGAAGAAGGAAGCTTTTCGGAAAGGCTTTTGATAACGGCCGATTCGTCGGCGGCTGAGCCTGATCCGAAACCGAGCGTTCTTGAAGACGGATCGGTATCAACGCATATTATCACTATGCAGTTGCGCGAATTAACTATCCTTCCTGTTCCGTCGGTAACCTTGCCTTCGGATATCAGCTCGCTGAAAACGGATAACGCCCCGTGCGAGCATTTATCAGGATCCGCGAGCCTGATGACAGAAACGGGATGCAAACGAAGGAATTCCGTTAACAAACCGCCTTTTTCGGCGTCCTTGTAGCCGAGCGGAGCGCCAATCAGCCGAACGGCCGAGGATTCATCGCCGATCTCGTTGCCGTTGACACGAAAAACCGAACCGTTAAACATGTATTCGGCCAATCGTCCGACAAGCGTTTCCTTGCCGACTCCCGCAGGGCCTGCAAATATGAACGAAGCGAAAGGCTTTTTCGCATCGCCGAAGCCTGCGGCGGATCTTCTTAATGCGGCGGAGATGCTTTCGATCGCCTCATCCTGACCGAACACCTTTTCTTTTAGGCGCAGATCGATCCCGGAGAGGAGCTTACCCATCCCGGCCGTACTGACGTCGATCCCCGTCCTTTCGGAAACGGCTATCTCGATATCCCGTGAAGTGACCTTGGGAATACTGCTTTCACCGCTGTCCCGCGCTTCCTGACGAAGCCTTTCCGCAAGCTCGTAATCGCTCGATCCCAGGGCTTTTTCGATCTCTATCCTTGCGGCTCCATCCTGCCCATTCCTTATTCGGACGGCAGAACAGGCCTCATCGAGAACGTCTATGGCTTTATCAGGCAGCTGACGGTCGGCAATGTATTTTTCGGAAAGCTCGACGGCTGAGATCAAGGCGTCTTCCGTTATCGTCACGTTATGATGCTTTTCGTATTTGGGCTTTAACCCGTTCAGTATCGCTTCGGTCTGTTCGATCGAAGGTTCGTTGACGAGTATCGGCGAAAACCTTCTTTCAAGAGCGGCGTCCTTTTCAATGTAGGCGCGGTATTCTTCAATTGTAGTTGCGCCGATCACGCGCAGATCGCCTCTGGCAAGAGCGGGTTTCATTATGTTGGCAGCGTCAACGCTTCCCTCGCCTGCGCCTGCTCCGACAATGGTATGTATCTCGTCTATAAACAGTATGGCCTTATCGTCATCCGCAAGCTCGTCAAGGGCGGTCTTCAGCCTTTGTTCGAATTCTCCTCTGTATTTGGTGCCGGCAATCATTGCGCCGATATCAAAAGAGAGTATCCTTGCGCCAAGCAATTCATCCGGAACAGCCCCCTGAACGATGAGCTCGGCGATGCCTTCCGCGATGGCGGATTTTCCTACGCCGGGTTCGCCGATGAGCACGGGATTGTTCTTGCTTCTGCGGCACAGCGTGCGGAGCACCCTTGCGGTCTCCTGCTCACGGCCGATAACGGGATCGAGTTTGCCGAGTTTTGCAAGCGCAGTCAGATCCTTGGTATAAGTGTCGAGCACGGGAGAAGAGCTCCTGCCCGTTCTCGCGGAACGAAATACGGGTTCGGAATCATCTTCATCTTCCGTAATGAATTCGTCGTCTTCTTCGGTCAGCGGTCGTTTACCGTTTATCAGAGCTTCTCTTAAACCGTTTTTATCGCGGCATAACGAATCGACGATCCTCGCTCCGACGGAATCGCGTTCACGCATAATGGAAAGGAGGATGTGATCAGTATTAATAAGATCGCACCCCATGGATTTCGCTTCGTAGAGCGAAAGCTCAAGAACGCGCTTAGCCGTCTGGGTATTGCCGAAACTGTCTGTGAAAATGTTTCTTCCGCCGCCTATGACCGTATCGATAAACGGCGCGGCTTTTTCTTCCGTAACGCCGAAATAGCTCAAGAGCCCGGAGGTATTATCGCCGCATTTAATAATCCCCATAAGCAGGTGTTCGCTGCCTACGAAGCTGTGACCAAACGATTTTGCCGCTTCCTGAGCGCCCGAAAGCGCGCGGATGGCCTGCTCTGTGTATTTAGTAAGCTCCATCTGCGAGAGATCCCTTACTAACCCGGAGGCCATTGAAGGCTTCTGCCCCCGAGAAGATGCATATGAAGATGCTTTACGCTCTGTCCTCCGTCCTCGCCGGTATTGATAACGAGGCGGAATCCCTCTTCCGTGAGTCCTTCGCTGCGGGCTATGAGCTTCGCGGCCTCGGTCATTCGGCCGATGATCTCAACGGGAGCTTCCATTACGGAATCGAAATGCTCCTTCGGAATGATGAGAACGTGTGAGGGCGCCTGCGGATCGATATCCCTGAACGCCAGAACGTGATCGTCCTCATAGACCTTTGCTGAAGGTATCTCACCGGCAGCGATTCGACAAAAGAGACAATTCACCGTTATTCTCCTCCGTGATTTTAATGATATTTACTTCAACGATCTCGTTTGGCGAGCCTTCTTCGGAGAACACTTTTGCATAACTGTCCGTAAAACCGCCCCAGAGACCGTTTTCGTTTTTAGATTCAATAAGCACCTTTTCGGTGCGCCCGATAAACCTAGCGAGGAAATCCCTTTCAAGCTTTTTCCCGAGAGCTATGAGTTCCTGAGCTCTCGCGGTCTTCTCCGCGTTCGTCAGCTGACCGGGCATCCTGTCCGCGATAGTGCCGCTGCGCCTTGAATAGGGAAATACGTGCGTGCGGGCAAAACCTATACGCTCCATGAACCGCATCGTTTCATTATGCTCTTCAGCGGTCTCGCCGGCAAAACCGGCTATGATATCGGTGGTTATCGCCACGCGGTCGGCGTCGCTTCCGTAGGATGCTCTTATCCTGCCGACTATATCTGCGTATTCATCCGCGGTATAGCCCCTTCTCATGCGCTCCAGAACGCCGTCAGAGCCGCTTTGAAGCGAGAGGTGAAACTGCCTGCATACTCTTTTATTGCCGGTTATACGGGTAATCAGAGCGTCATTCAGCCCATGCGGTTCAAGAGATCCGAGTCTGATGCGTTTTATCCCGTCGAGACCTTCCGCGCAGTCGATCGCATCCGCAAGATCGACGCCCCCGATATCGCGCCCGTAATCGGTAAGATGTATCCCGGTAAGCACGACCTCGGCAAAACCCGCTTCATTGAGCTTTTCAAGCTCACGCCTGATCGATTCCGTTCTCCGGCTCCTGATGCCGCCTCTTGCAAACGGAATAGCGCAGTAAGTGCAGAAGCGGTTGCACCCGTCCTGGATCTTCAAATAGGCTCTAGTTCTGCCTTCCGCTACGGCTGAGAGTTCTTCAAACGTATGCTCATGCATCACGTCGCGAACGACGTCGATGCCGGTTTCGCCGTTGAGAACGTCAAAAACAAATTCCGCGATACGGCTCTTTTCCGAGGAGCCGACCACCGCGGCGACTCCGGGCAGAGCTGCCGCCGCCTCCGGCTCTCTTTGAGACCAGCATCCGGTAACGATAATCCTGCATTCTGGATTCAGCTTCCTGCAGCGCGAGATCATCTGACGGGATTTCCTGTCGGCGATGTTCGTAACGGTACAGGTATTAACGATGCAGATATCGGCGGGCTCGTTTTCGGCGACGATATCAAAGCCGCGGCTTCGAAGCAGCCCGGTCATGGCGTCCGATTCATAGCTGTTCACCCTGCATCCGAGGGTCGTGATACTGACTTTGGTCATGATTCAAGTTCGTACATTATCTGTGCAATACAAGCCATACCCGCGGTTTCGGTTCGCAGTATCCTTCTGCCGAGGGAAACCGCTCTGCCTGAACGGGCGAGCACGCTTTCGACTTCTTTCGGTTCGAATCCGCCTTCCGGCCCGATTATGACCGCGATACTTTCTGTATCCTCATTGTTTCTCAAAACGGATTTGAGAGTCGTTTCGTTCTCGTTTTCATACGGGATAAGCACAAGGCCGTATCCGGAAAGATCTGCTTTATCGAGCTGAACGGGGGCTGTCACTTCCGGAACGGAAGCCCTTCCGCATTGTTTGGCAGCCTCCTGCGAGACCTTGTTCCAACGGACGAGTTTATTCTCTTTTCCGTCTATCTTAACGACGCACCTTGAAGAAACCGTCGGAACGATCCTGTCGACGCCGAGTTCAACGCATTTCTGGATTATCAGCTCCATTTTGCCCTGCTTTGGAAGGCATTGGAACAGCGTGACCTTGACGTTCGGTTCAGCGGAACACACCCGCCTGTTTTTTATGAGCAGTTCTACGGTAGAATCGGTAAAAGAGGAGATCTCGGCGATACATTCGGTGCCTTCGCCGTTGATAAGAAGCACTTCGTCGCCCGGTCTCATTCTGAGAACGGCGCCGATATGCCTTGCTTCGTCCCCTGTCAAAACGACTCTGTCCGACGCAGTATTGATGTTTTCAGCAAAGAATCGCCTCATATCAAGCCAAAGAAGCCTCCAGCGCGCGCCAATCCTCTCCCTCGCGGATCTCGTTGATCTTCAATCCGTTGGCTTTAAGCGCTTCCACCACCTCGTCGAGCCTGTCGTCTATAATGCCCGAAGCGATGAATCTGGAGCCCTCGTGCATCATATAAGGCACTATCGGGGCGAGCGCGATAATAACATTTGCAACGATATTGGCGAGTACGACGTCATAACTGCGTTTGAGCACAGCCTGCCGTATGGCCTTATCGGAAAGGATATCTCCGGTATAGACGGTGTATTTCATAAGATCTATGCCGTTGGATTCAGCGGTCTCCGCGGCGATCCTTGCGGCGACCGGGTCTATATCGAGCGCAACGGCTTCGGATGCGCCCATCAGTATAGCCGAAGCTGAAAGTATGCCGCTGCCGCAGCCGATATCCGCTATGGTATCGCCTTTATTCATGTATTTTTCAAGCAGCTCAAGGCACATACGGGTGGTATGATGAGCGCCCGTCCCGAACGCCATGCCGGGATCGATCCTCAATACCGCTCTGGAGCCATCGTCCGCGACTTCCTCCCAGGCGGGGCAAACTATAAGCCTGTCCCCTATCTCTATCGGTTTGAAGTAAGCTTTCCAGTTGTTTGCCCAATCCTCTTCGTCGACTTCCTTGACTTCGACGTCGAGGCTGCCAAGATCCATGCCGATCTCTTCGCGGATAGAGGAAAGCTGCTCCATATCCTGCCTTATCCTTTCGGCAATACCTTCGTTTTCGGGCAGCGCGGCTATGTACGCTTTGACGCAGGGCTCGTTATTGACCGCTGCCTCGTCGGCGTAATCCCAGTATTTTACCGCGTCGTTCATGATCCTTTCGACTTCCTCGCGGCCCTGCACGACGCTGACTTCGTTTATGCCGAGCATGGAAAGACGCGCGGTTACGATATCCGCTCCCTCATCGGTAGTGTTTACCGTTATTTCAAGCCATTTCATACGCGTTCCTCCGATCCTGTTCATTAAACTTTATTATAACATGATTTGACCGATTTGCATAGATGTATCATTTTTCTTTCGTCGGGATAATAGAATCGAATTATCAAATACCGTAAAGGAGCTTATTATGGAATTGATATGGAAAGAGCTTGAAGCCGAAAGGCTGATAAGCAGAAACAAAGTCCAGGTAAGGATATCGGAGGATCTGCCTTCGCCCGACGGAAGGCAGCCGTCGGTCATACTCGATAATACGACCAGAGTGAAGATCGAAAACGCCTCGGTTTCGGACGGGGAGATACTGCTTTCAGGCGAAATAGAGGCGATCATAACCTCGGTCGATACGGACGGAAAGACGTTCGCTTTTATTTCTAACGCGGATTTTTCACACGTGATAAAGGCTGATTGCGCCCTTTCAGGAATGAGTGTGAAGACCGATCCGGTCATACAGAACGTGACCGCTTCGCCTTCGCCGGGAGGAGCAAGGCTCGACGCGAACGTGGATATAGAATACCTGCTTATCAGCGCAGTACCTATGAGGATTATCGGCGGAGTATCGGGCGTTGAAGATCTGGAGATGAAAACGGATAAAGCCGCTGATCACACGTTGAAAACAGTCGGCGAAGAAACTCTGCGCCTGCGTGAGGAGATCGCAGCGGAAGGCATTTCGGAGGTGATATCGACTTCCGGCGTGATCTGCGTCAGAAACGTCGCGTCGGAAAACGGCGGCGCAACTGTAAGCGGCCTGATCACGGTCTCAGCGGTGGTATCCGACTCAAACGGTCACATCGGTCAGCTCGTAAGGCAGATACCTTTCAGAGAGCGTTTAGCAGTTTCTGCGGTCTGCGATACGCTTTACTGCAGAGCGGAGCTGGATTCCGTTTATCTCCGTTCGCTCGGGGAGGAGTTTTCGCTGCTTGCAATGGATGCGCAAACGCATTTCACTTTATTCGCTCCGGAAGAAAAACAGCTCGTTATTCCTGTCGACGCCTTCTCGCCGACTATCGGCTTCGGCTGTCTACGTGACAGGATCGAAGTATTGAATACTCTGCGGATCGAGACCGTTCAGACGGTATTCAAAGAAACGATCGAGCTGCCCGAAGGAGCGCCCGATATCGGCACGCCTCTTTTCGCCTCCTCTCGCATAATAATAACGGAAAGTTCGGTATGCGATAAGGAGGAGAGCGTAAAGGGCGTGATCTCTGCCACCGTTGTATATGAAAGCGAAACAGGCATTATCAACACTTTCACGGAGGAGATCCCGTTCGAGTACGAGTCGGAGATCCCCGAGGACGCGGACGATTTGATAGTAAACGCCGAATGTGTCGCGGATATCGCGGGAGCATCGGAAAGGAGCATACAGATACAGTTCACGGCGGCGCTTGATTCGACTCAGATAAGAACGGATACCGCCGAAGTGCTTACGGGTCTTGCGGAGATGGAGCAGCGCGAAAAGCTTCAGGGGCTCGTTGTCTGTTTCGCCTCCGAAGGGGAGAGCGTGTTCGATATAGCTAAGAGATACTCGGTATCCTGCGCTTCGGTAAGAAAGCTCAATCCCGATATCGAGGAGCCTTGCAGAGAGGGCGATAAACTGATACTTCTGGTATAGAATTAAGCACCCCGGATCGGTATAATACGACAAAGCAAAAAGCACCAATAACAATAAGCCCGTGAATACAAGAGTATTCACGGGCTTAAAGCTTAATTCACGATAATGCCGAGAGCGAAATGGTTTTCTGTATTTCAACCGGATTCCTTCTATCGGGTATTGAGTATGAATACGCCGAAATTCAGATAAGCCGCAAACAGCAGCCAGGCAAGATACGGAAACTGAAGATTGCCCGACGGTTCGTCTATGCGCTTGAAACGAATGATCATCCAAACGACGAGCGCTATGAGTATCAGCAGCCAGACGAATGCGACAAGGCGCAGTTCAAGAGCGAAGAATATGGGGCTCCAGAACGCGTTGACTATGAGCTGCGCCGCCCAGATCCTCAGCGCCGCGGGAGTTTCAGCGGAATCGGCAAGGTACACCCTTGCGGCTGAAATGCCCATCAGGGTATAAAGCAGCGTCCACACAACAGGGAAAAGCCACCCCGGCGGCGATAAAGGCGGCTGCTTCAAGCTTGCGAATTCCTTCATGCCGTTCATGCTTACAAGGCCCGAAACGGCGCCGATCAACAGAGCCGCGCATATTCCGACGGCGTAAGCGGCGACGGGTTTGATCCTTATCTTTTTCGTAAAAACACCTCCTTTTGAGAAATACGCGTCAATAATTATATATGCTTATTTTTCTTAAAAATATGCTTGCATTTTCGATAAGCTTGTGATAAAATACTTTCGTTTGATTTTTAAGCCGCGTATTTGCATCGATAAAGCGCGGATTATCTCGGCAAGGAGGTGTAATTATGAGTAAGTATTGCGAGGTTTGCGGTAAGGGTACCATGAGCGGCAACCTTGTCAGCCATTCCAACAGGAAGACTAGGACCAGCTGGGCTCCCAACATTCAGCGCGTCAATGTGATCGTAAACGGTGCTCCCAAGAAGATGAACGTCTGCACGCGTTGTCTTCGTACCGGCAGGGTACAGCGCAGCGTTTGATCGCTGAAGGTAGCTTTATGAGAAGTGAATTAACAATGGATAAAATCGTAGCTCTGTGTAAAAACCGGGGCTACATTTTCGCTGGCTCGGATATTTACGGCGGGCTTGCAAACACCTGGGATTACGGCCCCCTGGGCGCAAGGCTGAAGAACAACGTCAAAGAAAGCTGGCGCAAGCGCTTCATACAGGAGCGTCACAACAGCTTCGAAGTAGACGCCGACATACTCATGCATCCCAGGGTTTGGGAAGCGAGCGGTCATATCGCCAGCTTCTCCGATCCTCTGCTTGACTGCAAGGAATGCAAGATGCGTTTCCGCGCCGATAATCTTATCGAGGAATTCGATCCCGAAGCGCACGCCGACAGCATGTCCCACGAGGAGATGTTCGATTACATAAAGGCTCACCATATCGCCTGCCCCAACTGCGGCAAGCATAATTTCACCGATATCCGTGAGTTCAACCTTATGTTCCAGACCTTCCGCGGGGTTACCAACGACGCCAAATCCGCCATCTATCTGCGTCCCGAAAACGCGCAGGGCGAATACGTCAACTTCCTGAACGTGCAGCGCACCATGCGCGCCAAGCTCCCGTTCTCCATCGGCCAGATCGGCAAGGCGTTCCGCAACGAGATCACGCCCGGCAACTTCACGTTCCGCACGATCGAGTTCGAGCAGATGGAGTT